>Ga0308159_1000719_pt1 | contig 64676 bp, 63 predicted proteins | sample PhyCR1_FD_201040 | JGI IMG/M metagenome (GOLD analysis project Ga0308159, IMG submission 201040) | Phyllosphere microbial communities from UC Gill Tract Community Farm, Albany, California, United States - DLSLC.R1 | ecosystem: Host-associated > Plants > Phyllosphere > Unclassified | place: USA...
CGGCGGTTCGCGCCGGGCTTCGCTATGTGCATGCTGCGCCGGTACTGCGCAATGTGCTGGCGCGCACGGTGGCTTTCTTTCTGTTTGGCAGCGCAGGCTGGGCCTTGTTGCCGCTGGTGGCACGCCGCGAGCTGGGACTCGGCCCCGGCGGCTACGGCATCCTGCTTGCCTTTATCGGCGTCGGTGCCATCTTCGGGGCCGTTCTGCTGCCCCGCCTGCGCAAGCGTTTCAACGCCGACAGCCTGATGGTGCTTGCCAGCCTGATGTTCGCCCTGACCATGCTGGCACTGGCGTTTGTCAGAAACGTCTGGCTGCTCAACGCCTTTGAATTTTTTACCGGTTTCTCATGGATTGCGGCGCTCTCCACCCTGAATCTCGGCGCACAGCGCAGCGCCGCCAAATGGGTGAAAGCGCGGGCGCTGGCGGTCTATCTCACCGTGTTCTTTGGTGCGATGACGGTGGGCAGCGCGGTTTGGGGTCAGTTGGCCTCGCACTTCAGCATTCCGATTTCACTGTGTATCGCGACGGTCGGCATGGTGCTTGGCAGCACTACCGTGTTGCGCTGGCGTCTGGATAAAGACCCGGACCTCAATCTCGACAGCGCCACCGAAGTCGGGAACAGCACGATGCCGACTATTCATCACGACCGCGGTCCGGTCATGGTGAGCTACGAATATCGGATTAAGGATGAAGATGCGCGCCGCTTTATTGTCTGCATGCAGGATATGCGGCGTGTCAGACGTCGCGGAGGCGCGATCAACTGGTCCGTGTATGAAGATATCCTGCAACCGGGCATCTTTGTTGAAACCTTTGTGGTCGGTTCATGGATGGAACATCTGCGGCAGAAAGAGCGCTACACCATTAACGATCGCAAGATTCAAAGCCGGGTTTATGCATTTCATCAGGGAGAAAACCTTCCTGAAGTGCGGTATCTGGTCGCACCGGTCTAACCGGTACGCCCGTTACCTTTTGTACTTTCATTCACTATAGGGCCACATCCAATGAGCACAATCACCACGACCGACGGAACTAAAATCTATTTTAAAGATTGGGGCACAGGCAAACCGGTGCTGTTCAGCCACGGCTGGCCGCTGGATGCCGATATGTGGGACAGCCAGATGAATTATCTGGCCGAGCGCGGCTATCGGGTTATCGCCTTCGACCGCCGCGGCTTCGGCCGCTCGGATCAACCCTGGACCGGCAATGACTACAACACCTTTGCCTCCGATATTGACGCGTTGATAAACCATCTGGATCTTCAGGACGTCACTCTGGTGGGCTTTTCAATGGGCGGCGGGGATGTGGCGCGCTATATCGGCCAGTACGGCACGGCTCGCGTAGCCAATCTGGTGCTGCTGGGGGCCGTTACCCCTATCTTTGGGCAGGCCGATGATTATCCGCAGGGCGTGGATCTCTCCGTGTTCGCAGGTATTCGAGACGGGCTGTTAAAAGACCGCGCGCAGTTTATCAGCGATTTCGCGACGCCGTTCTATGGCCTCAATGCCGGTCAAACCGTGTCGGAGGGCGTGTTGACGCAGACGCTGAATATCGCCCTGCTGGCTTCGCTGAAAAGCACCGTCGACTGTGTTACCGCGTTTTCCGAAACCGATTTCCGCGACGACATGGCCAAAATCGATGTGCCGACGCTGGTCATTCACGGCAGCAACGACCAGGTTGTGCCGTTCGAAACCACCGGCAAAGTGGCGGCCGAGATGATTCGCGGTGCCGAATTGAAGGTGTACGACAATGCGCCGCACGGCTTTGCCGCAACGCATCAGGACCAGCTGAATCAGGATCTGCTGGCCTTTTTGCAGGCGCATTAAGGAATGAAGACAAGTCGTTGAGATGAAGTATTGAACCCGCCTTCACTGCCCGGATATCGCCGGGCAGTGAAGATGATTTATCTTTGCGACAAGTCTTTGCGGTTGTCGAGCGTCTGGCGATGCTCATCCAGGAAAGGCTTCTCGGCAGGATCTATCCTGTCCATTCCCGCCGTAAAACGGTGCCAGTAAGGATACTGCGGCGCCTGCCGCGTCACCTGTTCGATTCTCTGCCGCTGCTCGTCACTCAATGTCAGACTCATCGCCTCGAGATTTTCGCGAAGGTGCGCTTCGGTGCGGTTGCCCACAATCAGCGAAGTCACGCCGGGCCGTGTCGCCAGCCATGCCAGACACACCTGTGCGACCGAGGCATCGAGCTGCGCCCCAACCTCCGCGAGCACCTCAATCACATCAAAGGCGCGGTCCATGTCATGCACATAGGGTTCGGGCCAGCCGCTGCCCTGACGATGCGAGGCTGGCGTCTTGTTGCCTCTGCGTACTACACCGGTAAGCAGCCCTTCCCCCAGCGGTCCCCACACCAGCGTACCGATGTCTTGATCCAGCGCCATCGGCAACAATTCATACTCCGCCTCCCGCGATTCCGGCGTGTAGTAGATTTGCTGACTCACCGGCTTTTGCAGCCGATTCACCTCGGCGCTGCCCAGCGTTTTCATCATCTGCCAGGCCGTATAGTTTGAAGTGCCGAAGTAGCGGATTTTGCCGCTTTTGGTCAGGTCCTCAAGCGCACGCAGTGTCTCTTCGACCGGCGTCACGCCGTCCCAGTTATGGATCTGATAAAGATCGATATGATCGGTTTTCAGGCGGCGCAGACTGGCTTCGCAGGCCTTGATCAGATGATGGCGGCTCGCCCCGCTGTCATTGGGATCGTCACTTAGCGGACTGCGCGCCTTGGATGTCAGAATGATTTGGTTGCGCTTTTCGCCGAGCGCTTCGCCAAGCACCTCTTCCGCCCCGCCGCTTGAGTACAGGTCGGCGGTATCGACGGTATTGACGCCATAATCCAGCGCGATATCGATAAATCGCCGCGCTTCGGCCGCGTTGACGTTACCGGTTTTTTCAAACCCTGCCTTGCCCGCAAAAGGGACCGTTCCCAATGCAAATTGTGAAACGAGTAGCCCTGAATGACCCAATTTTTTGTACTGCATTTCCTACCTCCTTCTCGGATTGATGGGGATGTCGGTGCCGCAGTGAAAGTAATTTCTTTTACGACCACTTTTATTTTTAAAAACAGCAAGACCCTAAAAGGGTAGAAGCCGATGTGGCGATGCGCAATCTTGACGCTGCCTTCAGGTTCGGGAAAAAAGAGAAATCATCCGCAGGAAAAAGGAAAAAAACTGGCCGATTTCCCGGCCAGAGGTCGCTATTTAACCACAGGATTTTTTTGCAGTGACAGGGCCTTCATGAAGGTGTCGTCAAGCTTGAGATGCTGTCTCACAAGCTCTGGCGGCGTGCTGGCCAACCATTGATTCAACGAAATATCGGCATAGTAATCGCTCTTGAACAGCTCAAGAAACCGCAGCGGACCTTTTCCGGTATTTTCGATGTAATGGCCCATCGCAAAAGGCACATATCCCACATCGCCTGCGCGATAATCGAACGTTCTCGCCTGACCGGAAGAGGCAAAGACTCCCATACGCCCTTCGCCTTCCAGATAATATTGCCATTCGTCATTGTTGGGATGCCAGTGCAGTTCACGCAGTCCGCCTGGCTCGATTTCGACAAGCGCGGCGGCAATGGTTTTGGAAATAGGGAAGGTAGAGGAGTCCGTTATCCTTACCGTGCCGCCCGGTGCCTTGATAGGCTCCTGCGCAAGCATGCGGTGGGTAAACTGCAATCTGGATTTTTTGGCGTTTTGAGTCGCATCCGAGGCCAGACTGCCGGGAACCGTACCGGCAAAGATGTATTCGTCGCTCGGTGACGGCAGGTTGGTGAAGGTCGAAACGGGCACCTTAAAGTTCTTGGCAAGGATCTCGGGGGGAATATGCTTGAACCAGTCGGACAGTAAAAAGGTGCTGTCTTCGTCGAAACTTCCATCGTCAAACGCCAGCAGGAATTCACAGCCGTCCGGTCCGATTCCCTGAATCGAATGCGGCATGCCCGGCGGGAAATACCACAGATCGCCGACGCCGATGTCGTCGACAAACCATCCACCTTCGGTATCGAACGCGGTGACCCGCGCGTTTCCGTAGGTCATGTAGGCCCATTCGCCCTCTTTGTGCCAGTGCAGTTCGCGGATCCCGCCTGCGTTGAGGCGCATATCCACGCCCGCGATGGTGGTGGAAATCCCCAGTTCGCGCTGGGTAACCTGACGGGTCCAGCCGCCGCTTCCTTTACGCACGTGCGAATCGCTGAAGGAGAAGCGCAGATTCGGGACGGTGCCGCTGTCGGTGGATGGCGGGTCGACGATGTCAGGATTCTCGGCTTCGCGGATAGGGTCATGAGGGCCGGGATCGCGACCGCCGCCAGGTGGATTGCTGCCCGCCGGATACACCTTGATATTGTTGTCGTGGGCGTGAACCTGTCCGGCGACCAGTGCGACCGTTCCGCCCGCGGCGAACGCCATAAAATGTCTTCTTGAAATCTTTTCCATTTTAACCTCTCCTTAATAATTGGATGACATGCTTGGTGAGTGCAGCACAAGGTTATAGCGGGATTTGCGATTAGCCGTGTAACAAAATAGCAACATCGACAAAGGAGGGTTCACAGCCTTGGGGGTTGAGCCGTTTAAAAACGTAAGAACTTAATACGGCTTGTTTAAATTCCATTTATGTTGCGAACAAAGGTTACCGTATTTAACGCACACAAAGCTTACAATGCCGCTTCCTGTTTAAAATTTGTTAAATTAGTAGAACCCGTGTCATTGACATATTCGCTTACGGATTGCCGATAAATTTAACGTTAATTGACCGATTCCTGTCACCGAGGCATGCCTTTTTCTCTTTGCACTGTGTTTGTCATGTTGGCCACTACCCGCACGAGATTGGCTTGAAGGTTTTTCTAATAATTTTCCTATTTCATTCGCCCTCTGCGTTAAATTATCATCTTGTTTATTATTTGTTGAGGTTGGAATGAATAAATAATTATTTTCCGACCCTTGAATAAAGAGAGGAAGTCGACCGGTAATGTGTTCTAAATATCTCTATTGTCACTGTTTAATAAAATAGCGATGCGTCGAGAGGTCGATTATTTTCGTTAACCCGATGCTTTACGGGTGGTTTAAAATTATTATGAATGATACGTTGGAAGGCGATTAACGCCCCAATAAACAGAGCGAGTTAATGATAACCATGAATGATAATGAATTGTTGTTACTTGCAGGGATTGCGGTAAAAAATAAAGGCAAGGTTGCGCCCGGCGACAACTGGGACCCTCTCAACAATGAGACTGAGGCCACGCGACTCAAGGAGCTGCTGGATATCTCGCTACGTATTCGTGAAGAGGAACTGATAGCCCCGCGCTACGCCAGCGCCTGTTATATTGACAATGACGGGTTCTCTCACTGGTTCCACGAACCTAATTCTGGAACCGAAGGCGAAATTGACGCGCTGGTGCGCCGCGTTATTGTCAAGGCCGCCGCCGATATCGGTAAAAATGTCGCGCCGTGATTTTCTTCACTTATTAATATCGAAACGTCAATGACGGAATCTTCTCTATTTATTGAGCAGGATTATTACATTTAAAAAAAACGGCTTGATACTCTTGTAAGCCGTTCTTTTTCTGTCTGTTGTGTTAAAGAAGATTAATACCAAAGCGGCGTAACAACAGCGCGTATCCCCAGAATATAACAAGGGTCATGAGGCAGGATGCCAATAACGCCATCCAGAATCCCCACCGTTGATACATTAACGGGAAACACAGAAACATGGGCAATGTCGGTACAACATACCAGAATGTGTACCAGGCGTGACTGGCGATTTTCTGCTGCGTCTGCCCTTCTATTTTCATCCAGATCAAGACCAGCACAGTGACCAGAGGCAACGCCGCCAGCAGGCCGCCGAGGCGATCGCTGCGTTTTGCGACTTCAGATACCAGAACGATGATCCCCGCCGTCACCGCATATTTTACAATGAGCCACATCATGTTCCTGAATCCTCGCCAGCCTTAAAAAGCCCGACGGTCGTCAGGCAGGTTATCGTCTCGTTAATCGAGCCGTGCATTCATCAACGTGCGACAGGTGTCGGCGGTGCTGAATACCGATTGTTTCTCGTTGGCGGAAAGGCGGTTCCAGGTGTCGAACACCTTGCTTCCGAGTGCGTCATTGTAGTTTATCTTTTGCAGCGCATAGTCCGAGTTGCCGCCATCGATTACCGTCTGCATATCCTTCTCGAACTGACTGCTGTCGTCATGATGAATCGCGCAGAACACCGAGACGTAATAGGCCTTGTCTTCTTTCGAGTAATGGGGAGTAAGCCACCAGCCAAGCAGCGCGGCGCAAACGGCCAGCGGAATAATAAAACGCGGTTTAAGGTAGGACATTTTTTACCCGTTAAAGAATGAAAATTGACCGCAGACCGGCTGCGGAGCCGCAAGAATAAGGCAAGCCGACGACCGGCACAAGTTAAGCGGGGTTGACGTTACAGAAAGGTTTAGGCATCGCGTCTGCCTGATTTCTATTGCAGCGCCTGAGGCGCATGGTCCGCTACCCAGTTTACAAAGCTTTGATGTTTCGCCGTAATGTGACGATCCTGATTCCATAACAGGTGTACAGGTCGTGGCGGCGGTAGTGCGTCGTTCAGTATCGTTACGAGTTTTCCGTCGGCGATATCTTCCGCCAGCAGCAAATGCGGTTGCAGCACCAACCCTGCGCCTGCAAGCGCCGCCTGCCGCAGTGCCTGTCCATCGTTGCAGAGGAAAGTGGCATTCTCGGGCCAAATGAGATGGTCGCCACTGCGCCAGGCATTGCGCTTGTTCCAGTGGCTGTAACGCAGGCAGCGATGTTCGGCGAGCTGGGCAAGCGACGTGGGCACCCCGAATTGTTCAAGGTAGGCCGGTGACGCCGCAATCACCATGCGATATTCGCCAATGCGTCTGGCGACCCACGGCGTATCCGCTGCCAGCTCGCCTACGCGAAAGGCAAAGTCATACCCCTCCGCGATGACGTCCACGAAGCGATCGCTGAGTTCAAGTTCAATCAACACGTCGGGAAAGGCCTGCTGAAACGCCGTGCACAGCTCGGCAATAATGCAACTGCCAAGCGTGGTGGAAGACGAAATACGCAGACTCCCGGCCGGAAAACGGCGCAGACTCTCTATTCGCTGCTCGGCCCCGCGCAGTGCGCCGAGCACCTGCAAACTCTCCTGATACCAGGCGCTGCCCGCGTCGGTCAGCGTTTGCCGACGCGTATTGCGCTGCAGCAGCCGCGCCTGCAACCGGGTTTCCATCTGGGCGACCACCTTGCCGACACTCACCGAAGAGATGTCCAGTCGCTTGGCCGCTTCGCTGAAACTGCCTGCCTCGACCACCGCAACAAACACTTCCATCCCGCGCAGTGTATTCATGATTACTCACTTTTAGTTTCGAATGATTAAATTTTTCACTCATTTTTCGCGTGATTGCAATGTGTCACGATGAAATTCGACTTTATGAGGAGCAAAAAGATGAAGATTATGATTCTGGGTGCCAGCGGCATCATTGGGCGCGCGGTCGCCGACAATCTGCACACCGATCACCAGATTATCCGTGTCGGCAGAACGCACGGCGAGGTGCAGGCCGATTTGACGGACGAGGCCAGCGTCAAGGCGCTGTTTGCCCAAACCGGCAAGGTAGACGCGATTGTCGCCGCCACGGGCAGTGTACATTTTGGCCCGCTGGACGAGATGACCCCACAACAGTTCGACGTCGGTCTGCAAAATAAGCTGATGGGTCAGGTACGACTTGTGCTGCTAGGCAAGGAGTATCTTAATCCGGGCGGCTCTTTTACCCTGACCAGCGGCATATTAACGCATCATCCCGTTCGCACCGGCGTCAATGCCACGGCGGTGAACGCAGCGCTTGAAGGTTTTGTGCTTGCCGCTGCCAATGAACTTGGGGGATTGCGGATAAACGCCGTCAGCCCGACGGTGGTGACCGAAGCGCTCGGAAAATACGCACCGTTCTTTCCGGGATTCGAAAGCGCCTCGGCAAGCCGCGTCGCGTTGGCCTATCGCCGCAGCATTGAAGGCATCGACAACGGCAAAATTTACCGGGTGTGGTGATTGGCCGGACCCTTCCGGGGCTGTCAGATTTTGAAGACGGAAACCTAGGCGCTGTCCATAGGGTAGTGACGCGCCATCCAAAGCATAGACAGCAGAATCAGCAGCGCCGGAAGATAAAGATAGCAGGCTTTGATAATCCACTGAATCTGCCTGCATCGTCATGCACACCGTGGCGCGTTACCTGGCTCCATCGACAGGATAAACGCGCCCACCAGCAAGCCGGCCGCCCCGTCACCGGCCAGCAGCATTAAAGGCATACCCGGCAGACTTATCGCCCCTGCCCGTAAAACACCCTCAGCCGGTTGAAATACTGCACCACAAAAGGCACGGTCAGGGAGCCTATCAGCGGCACAAAGACTGCGCACGACAAAGGCTCCGGACATCGACGGTAGCTTCACCAGAGGTATTTGATGCCCAGCATGGCGTCGGTATTGCTGTACCCTGCGTCACCGATTTGCTGCCCCACATTGCCCCAGGCGGTAAGATTTTGACTCAGTTGGCCTTCAACGCCGGTTCTGACTTCCCCGATATTGCGTGCACCGTCCTGACTCACGGTCAACCCATTGAGCCGGGTACTGAACGCTCGGGAATTGTGCAGCCAGTTCACCTCGACAAAAGGTTGGAAGTCGCGATTTTTGCCGTCATCCCCCTTGCTGTGTCCTTTCATGAAAAGGCGAGTACCAAGACGGGTCTGCACATTGGCGTTATTGTCGCGGGTTACCTGCGTGCCGTTGCTTTCCGTGTGGTCATCCGCTTTGACGCCCATCCACACTATCTGCGCCTGCGGCTGAACATACACCGTTTCAAGGCTTTGCTGACGGGTAAAGAATTGGCCGATTTTCCAGGTGTAGCCGCTTTCCAGCGAGGCGCTGACGCCGCGTGAATGATACTGTTCTTCGGGTAAACCTTCTCCGCTGACCGTATTTTTAAACCCGCTATATTGGGCCCAGCTGTCGACATAAACGCCGGTCTTCTGCGCGTTGTTGGCAAACCAGGTGCCATAAATGCCCACACTGTAGCCGTTGACCTGACCTTTCGACGTCGTCCCTGTGTTCTGCGAACGCGTATGGCTCTGGTTATTGCCGTAGCCTGCCATCAGCCCGAGATGGCCCCTGTCCTGCCCGTCGCCGCTCCACTGCGCGACGTCGCCGCCCAGCATGACAACATATTGATTACTTTGGGTGTTGAGCGAACCCACCGTCGAGCGCCCGTTATGATGCGTGCCCACCTGCCGAAGCCACAGGCTTGTGACCTGTTTCTCGCCGGTCAGCGCATCGGTGTACTGCGTTTCGCCCAACCTATCGTGCAGGCGAGTGTTGAACATCGTGTTCGCCGCCGCCAGATTCTCGAGATAACTTCCGGCTTCGGGGCGCAGCATAATGTCGCTATCACCGCCGGCAAGCGCTGGCGACGCCGGATTCTCCGGTACAGGTAACAGGGGATCGAGAGGGGGCAAGGAGGGATCGGCGGGCGGCGAGAGAGGATCCTCGGGTGTCGGTGGCAGATTTGGGCTGTCAGGCGGGGTTGGAGGAATCTGCCCCGGCGGCGTGCTGGCGCTGTTGGTGAGATACCAGTTGGCCTGATTGCTGCCCGCTCCGCGCGTGAGCCGATAGTCATAGGCACCCGCGACGATTCGCCCCTCCTGCAGGAATTGCCCGTTGGAGTTGCCGCCGACTTCGATAAGTTCGATGCCGTTTAGGGTTCTCGCCCCGCTGCCGCCTGCATTGAGCACGCTCACGTAACTGGTACCGCCGGTATCGCCCAATATCGACAGCCGATCGGTCGCCGAATTATCGTCGCCCAGCGCCGTATTGAATAAAATCCTGCCGTTATTGCCCAGATAATTGCCGTTGACCGTCAGAGCATTGCCTGGGCGAAGCGCACTGCCCGTTTGCCCAAGCTGAACCACCCCGCTATTGACCAGATTCCCGCCGACAGTCAGGGCATCGTTATTTGCCGAGACAACGAGGGGCGACACCGCCCGCAGAGTAGCAAGGGCGGTAACCGGAAAGAGAGCGTCGGCCGCAGACGCGGGTTCACTGCCAACACGCAGCAGACTGCGGTTATTCACATCCCCTGCCACCGCGCCGTTGGCGGCCAGAAAACCCTGATCGACAGTGACCTCGGAGGTGGCGAGCGTCAGAGGTTGACGGCGATTCCCCAAGACGAGTCCACCCTGATTAATTTGGGTTTTACCGGTATAGGCCGCGCTCGCTGCGGTCAGTGTGACTACGCCGATGCCCTGCTTGGCGAGATTGCCCGACCCCGTGATGGTGTTATTTAACGTCCAGTCGGTGTCGGTCGCGAGATTCAGACTGCCTTTGTCGTAGACAGTTGCGCTGCCGAGCTGGCCTGCTTCCGCCGCCGTGAGCAGGCTGGTTTCATCGATACTAAAACTGCCGCCGAACGCGCGGTTATCGGCCGCCAATACCATCTGGCTGTCATTGAGTGCCACGTCGCCATTATTGCCAAGCCGGTTGATTAACTGACCTCGTGCACCGTTGAACGCGAGTCGCCCCGCATTATCGATATCTCCACGTCCCAGTCCTGCGGCATTGTCGAGATTGACCGTGGCGCCGTTCTGTATGTGTGTAGTGGCCATCAACGCGCTGTTGTCGCCATTAATGTCTAAAATGCCATTGTTCAATGTCAGCATGCCTTCGCCAAACAGTCGCCCCGCTATTCGTCCGCCCTGATTGATAACCAGACTGCCGCCGTTGAGATCCACCTGTGAGCTTTCCGCAGTGGCGATGCGCCCAACGCCTTGCGAGTAACCATTCATGTCCAGCGTGGTCGCGGCCGCCATTTGCAGCAGCGCCGTATTGCCGAGCACACGGTCGTTGTTCATCAACAATCGCCCCGTGCGCAGGTAAGTGGTGCCCGTATAGTCGTTATCGCGGTTTGAAAGAGAAACCGTGCCGTTAGCGGCATTCTCGATTGCCACATCGCCGCTGCCGGTCACCTTTGCCCCAAGGTCGGCGGCATTGCCCGTAGCGCCTTCGCTGTTCAGCACCAGAGCGGTGTCACCCGTACCCTCGAGATTCACCTGCTTCAAGGCATAGGCGATATACAATCCGTCCTGCGCTACTCCCGTAGACAACCGCCAGTCCCATATCCCCTGCGCCACGCTTGCGCCGTCTTGCAAAATGCCGACGGTAAGGGCGTCAGTAACCAGGCTGCCGTCGGCCCGGGTCAGAACAAGGCCTGAAGCATTGCCGGTCACCGTGCCGTTCGATGCCGCCAGTTTAACCTGCGTAGAACCGTCGTCCTGCGCCAGTAACGGAACATTGTCGGCATTGACTGACGGCGTATTAAGCATGCCATCGACGCCGACCCTCACCGTTCCGCTGCCGCCAAGATTGAGCTCGCGCCTTGTTTGCAGGGTATTGGCCGCCATGCGGTCACCGGGAGCGAGCCGACCAAAATCGACAGTGCCGCCGTCAAAAGCCAGTCCGCCAATCGTCTGAGTTCCGCTGCCGACAATGGTAATACTTCCGGCCGCCGCTTTCAGCGTCGCCTGACTCATCGCCAGTGTATTCACGCCGCTCAGATCAAAGCGGCTGTTACGCAGTTCAACGGTGCCCGCGAAATTATCTGCGGCGTTGTTGTCATCAAAGCCAAAGGCATTGCCCCCGGTGTCGGCGACAACCGTGCCGCTGCCGCCCAGATGGCTTCGCAACGTGGTGCCACTGCGGCCAACAATGGCCAATGTACTGCCGGTATCGAGGGTATACCCCGTATTGAGGCCGTCGTTACCGGCGTCGCCCAACGGCAGAAGTTTGTTGTCCAGCGTCAATAGCGAGCCGTCAACGAGGTCGATGTGCTCAATGCCGCGCAGAACGTGGGCCTCGCTGTAAACATATTGACTGTTAGTCATTACTAACCTGTCATCGCCCGTTCCACCGTCGATCAATGGCGATGTGGCGGCGGTGGCGGCATCGAGTCGGGTAAATTCAATGCGGTCATTGTCCGCCTCCATCAGCACGCTGCCGAAAATGCTGCCGCCTTCCCAATGAAAGAGATCGTTTCCGGTGCTCATCCTGATTTCGCCGCGAAGCGTTCCGCCAGTCATCGTGACGCTATCCGTGCCGCCGCTGACACTGATACTGCCGCCAATCACGCTGGTGCCGCTGACGATGATGAGATCATTACCCAATCCGGTGACCAGATTGCCGGCAATGTCGCCGCCGGACATCCTGAAGATATTATTGTCCAGCCGCATATTGACGCGGCCAATCCTGCCGCCGGTCATGGTGGCCACATCGCCGTCTTCAAAGGCGTTGACGATATTGCCGCCGCTCAGCGTGAAGGTATCGCGATTGTCGCCTTGAAACAGCGATCCTAGCGTGCCGCCTGTCATCACAAAATCGTCGATGCCGTTTCCTTGCAACAGCGACTCGGTTATTGTTCCGGCGCTTATCAGGGTCTTGTCTGCGCCATTACCCTGATCTACGTTGCCGGTGAGCGTTCCACCGGTCATATTCAGCGTGTCATTGCCATTTCCAAATACCACCGCATTGCCGCCCGCCACGCCACGAACCGTACCGCTGTTGATGAGTGTGTTGTTGCCATTGCCATTAAACTGAACGCCCGCGCCTGACGTGCCCACGATAGCGCCGCGATTATCGACCACGCTGCTGCCTTCGCGCAGCAATACGCCCGTGGTGCCCGTCAACTGACCGCCATTGATGAGGGTGCTCCCTGCGCCGAGCGAAACGGCTGCGGCATTGCCCACATTCAGCACGCTACCCGCCGTATTGTTTAGCGATACGCCCGAACTTCCGGGTGCGCCGACAACGGGCGTCGTGCCGGGATTGGGCGCAGCCGTATCACATATTACGGATTGACCGGTCGTGGGTTGCGAGATATTACAGGCGGCAGACGTCTCATTAGCCGACGAAAGTGCAAGATAGAGGCAGGTCGAAATAAACGAAGCCTTGAAAGGTGATTTCATTTTCAGCTCATCTTATTTATCGACGGCACCCGGTGACAGGCCGTTGACCCGAGAAAAAATAACTGTAGGTAAAATTGCCGTATTTAACTCAGACCAGCACCGCAAATCTGTTAATTTCATAGCACAATTAAACATAAGAAAAACTTTAGTTTTTTTGCACTTCACTGCGCGGTAAATAACAAATGTTGTCTGTAAGGCATATGGACGTTAATTAATAAGAGTAAAACTACAGTATTGCGCAAAACGTTATAGCGGTATTATCAGGCGGAAGTATTCCGCTTTAATCTGACAAAACGCAAATACGCCAAAATTTCTTTCAGATGATTATCGAGATTTTCAAGATGCACGATGACATTAACGCTCATCGCTTATTCATTGAGATAGTCAGTCTGGCTACTCTTTTTATCAGGCAAGGAGAGATTTTTATCTGCCACCGTTAAATCTCTCTTGCACATTCAGGGTGATGCTGCATAAGAGGACTTTTACCCTCGTGCTCCACTTTTTTAGTGGATTACCCTCATCAAAACCGGTTGCCGATTTTCTCGGCCTTCGACATAAACACCACTTTATTTAGCAATCACTATAATAAAAGGCAATTTACAAACTTTCATCTCTTTGATTAAAAACAAATAACAATAATACCTAAAAATACTTCCTTGCATTCACCCTCGCCACTATGTAGTAATCACTACATAAAGATATTGGCCTTGTGCCTTTTCTTCCCGTCATGGACGGGATTTATCCACTCCAGTGAGGTGTTACCCAATGACGACGGAAAACCGTTACGACCCTATTCAGCAATACATCGATGAATCTAGAATTCAGCGCCTGCTTTCTCTCTATGCCCACAATCTGGACGACGGAAAGTTCACCGAAAATGCCCTGCTTTTCGAACACGCTGATTTTATCGTGATCAATGACTTCGCCCACGGCAGTCAGGAAGTTGAACAATTCTTCGAGAACGGCGTGCAGCGTCATGAAGACGGCACGCCCCGAACCTGACATAGCGTCTCCAACGTGTTGATTGAGCTTTCCGCCACCGGTGAGACGGCCCGTTCAGTCTGCTATTTTACCGTCCATCAGGCTCTGGACGCCTTTCCGTTACAGCCGATTTGCGCAGGGCGATATGAAGACAGCTTTGAAAAATATCAAGGAGAGTGGCGATTTACCTCGCGTAAGGTGGTGCCGCGTTTGATGGGCGATGTCCATCTGCACGTAGGCCAGCCTCTCGACAGCCACTAATTTTAGGAGAGGATATGGAACGCACCAAAACGGCGCTCGTCACGGGCGCAAACAAAGGTATCGGCCTTGCCATTGTCCGGGGATTGGCGAAAACCGGCATGTCGGTCTGGCTGGGCGCTCGCGACAGGTCACGCGGCGAAGAGGCGGTTGCCAGTCTGCGCGATGAGGGACTGGACGTCAGGCTGCTGGAAATCGACGTGGCGGATGACGCGAGTGTCGCGCGCGCGGCCAAGGCGCTGGCCGGTGAAATCGATGCCCTCGACGTGCTCGTCAACAATGCAGGGATTATTCTGGACTCCACCTCCCCGCCCAGTCAGATTAAGCTGTCGGTCATGAAAACCGTGTTCGAGGTCAATGTCTTCGGGCCGGTAAGAGTGACGCAAGCCCTGTTACCCTTGATGAAAGCGGCCGAAGGCGCACGCGTGGTCATGATGGGCAGCGGCGTGGGATCGCTGACGTTGATTACGGACCCGACCTCACTTTATTCAACGGTAAATCTGCTGGATTACACTTCATCGAAGGTGGCTTTGAATGCGATTACCGTCTCCTTTGCCAAAGAGTTGGCGACTTTCGGCATCAAGGTCAATGTTGTCGAACCGGGGCATGTACGCACCGACCTCAACGGCAACAGCGGGTTGCTGACACCTGACCAGGGCGCGGAAACGGCAATCAAGATGGCATTGCTCGGCGCAGACGGCCCCACGGGCGGATTTTTTGGCAGCCACGGTCGACAACCCTGGTAAAGCGGAGCGACCTTGACTCTCGAAGGGAGATTCCCGCTTGACCGGAAACCTCCCTTTCCGCAGATAAAGGGCTAGGATCACGGCACGTCAATAACGGCGTCATATTAGCGCCCATAGGATTTTGCCGTATTTTCCTGCGATTTACGTGGAAACTCCGTGACGGAATCATGGTTCCTTCTGACATAGACACTTTGGGTCGGTATCGCGAGATAGATGTCGTTTTCTTCCAGTTCTTCCATCAGGCGGATATTAATTTCCTGCTGCATATCCATATATTTATTGTAATCGGCGCTGGCAACAATATAGACCACTTCAAAGGTTAATCTGAAGTCGTCAAATGACAGAAAATGACCGCGGTCGAAATTGGCATCTTCGATATCTTCAACGATATCTTTAAGAATACCGCCGACCAGCCGCAATTTTTCAGGCGGTGTGGAATAAGCCAGACCAAACTGAAATACAATTCTGCGTGTTTGCATACGTTTATAGTTATGAATGGTCTGCTGTAGCAATATGGCATTCGCACAGACGATTTGCTCACCGCTGAGGCTGCGAATACGCGTGGTTTTTAAACCAATGTGTTCGATAGTACCGGAAATGTCTTTGAATACGACAAAATCACCAATCACAAAGGGCTTGTCGAAGCCGATGGCAAGCGAGGCCAAAACATCGCTGAGTACCGCTTGCACGGCCAGAGCGATAGCAATACCGCCGACACCGAGACTGGCAACCAGTGCCGTGATATTGACGCCCATATTGCCCAGAATCGACAGCAGCATCAGGGTCCAGACCAGTATTCTGGCCATGACGCCGAGTATTACCAACGTGACTGTATTTCGCATCGCGCCTGGATTACCGGACATTTTCTGCGACCAGGTATGAATGGCACTGTCAATCCACAGCGCTATCTGGATGGTCAACACTAAAAACCACGCGTGCGACAACGTATTTTGCCATTTGTCGGGTAAATCGATAAACCGGAGACTAATCAGTAGAGATATAAAAAAGATCAGCAACCTTTTGGTGTTCTTGAGCATATTTACCCCGATAAGGTAAAATGCGCTGTGTTGAGTGGTGCTCAAGCTCTTGACGCGTCGTCCCAAAAACGCGATGCATTGCGAAATCAACCAGTATAATAATGCCGTAGCCACAAACACTACGGTTATGTTTAACCAGAAGGTCGTGGAGGTGACGACACGAAATACATCCAGATTTTTAATAATATCCACGTAACCCATCCTAAAATCCATGACGAAAGTCAATTTATAAAAAACATCAGCATTAACCATGGCATAGGAAAGCGGGTTTATCAAACTCGGGGAAGGTAAAGGCTAATTTCATCAGGCGCGATTAATAGGAAAACTCCGTAAAATAAAGATAAAGCTTTTCATTCTTATTTTTTTATTATTCTTCGAGACGAGTAAAATCAGAAATTAAGCGCCGACACTCTTTTTGATGAAGAAAATTTTTATCGGCTTGAGGCGACATCATTGAATGATGCCCGATAACGCGGCTCGGATGTTTTTTTATCGCAATTAAATTTTTAAATTCCTTATTGCGGTTGAATTGGCGAGTTTATTTAGTGCCTCACTCCACAAATTCGCATTTTTTATAAATTATATTTCCTTCTTAACGTGTAAGCTTTTGGTAAAGCCCTGATCGTTAGCTAGGTTATCACTTACAATCATTAATATTTATGATGTTTTTTAGATTCGCACAGCTAAAGTTGGAAATAAATAAAATGTTGATATCTATAACTTATACGGCTTCGCAGAATGGCGTGCTCAGGCACAAGAATACGGTTCCCTGGGAAAATACCGAGGAGTTGCGCTGTGACGATTTTATTAAAGCTTCCCGCATGCGGCTTTTGGTGCTGGGACGTTTTAGCTTTGAAGCATTGAAAATCAATCTGGATTGTGACTTTCTCGTGCTGAGTACCACCCAAACCGGAATCGGTGTGGGGGGCGTGCGCTATGTGGCGACGCTGGCGCAGGCCATCGAAATTGGCAGAGCGGGAGGTTACAAGGAAATGATCATCAGCGGCGGACGGCCGTTGATTGCCGAGGCGATGCTCATTGCCGATATTATCTATAAAAGTACCATTCTGGTTGAACCCCAGGGAACCGTGTATGCGCCGGCCATTCCTGTACATTTCCATCTCGTCTGGGGGAAAAACATCAAGGGAAACCCCTCACACTCATACCAGACGTACACCCTTGCCGAGCATCGAAAGTTAAAATTCGATCTCGTAGGATTGTTATTACCCTGATCCCGCCTCGCCTGTTTTTTTCTGCTTCTCATCCCACAGAAAAAAGGAGAGTGCGGGATGCACTCTCACTCTCCTGCCGAGTTACTCTTTCAGGTGCTTCGGCACGGGCGGCGTACCGTGCGTGTGGAAAGTCTCAATGGTTTTCAATCCCCATGCCTGCCCCTTCTTGCGCTCCGTTTCTGTCCAGACCACCGTTTCCCAGTCGGGTGCCAGAATCAGCCGCGCACCGGAGTTTGCCAACTCGACACGGTTGCCCGCGGGTTCCCAGACATAGAGAAAGAAGGTTCCCTGAATCGCATGTTTATGCGGGCCGGTTTCAATATGCACGCCGTTTTCCAGAAAAATGTCGGCGGCGCGAAGAATGTCTTCGCGGGAGTCAGTCGCATAGGTCACGTGATGCAACCGCCCCATGCCGCCACCGTGTTCTTCGGTGCAGGCCAAATCATAGGTTTTATTGTTAATGGTAAACCAGCAGCCCCCGATACGGCCGTTATCGAGCTGAATCATCTCCGTTACGCGCGAGCCGAGACAGGTTTCCATAAACTTTTTGAATTCACTGACGTCAGAGGCCAGCAGGTTAAGATGATCCAGACGGCGAGGCGACGCCCCACGGCCATGATATCGCTGGGCAAGATTCTTGAGCGAAGGACGTTCACCGTCTGCGGCCTGATAACGCACCGTGTCGTAATAAATCTCGAAGATATGACCAAACGGATCGGCAAAGCGGAAGGCTCGACCGTGTCCCTTTTCGTCATCAACCCACCCGATAACCTCGTAGTCGCTGGCTTCAATTACCGCGACACGGCGCATGAGTGCAGCCTCGGACGACGCGCGATAGGCAATATGTCCTACGCCGGTGGTGTGATGCCGGGTCAGTTTCAGGGTATGAAATTCATAATCGTCCCAGGCGCGTAACCACGCGTGGTTCTCATCCTGAGCGGAGACAGTAAGGCCATACACGTTCACGAAGAAATCGAGACTCTCATCGAATTTGTCAGTGTAAATCTCTACATGGGCCAGATGGGCAATATCAAAACAAGGTTCTGGACGTTGATGGGTCATGAGGGTCTTCCTATTCGTGTAGCCATACAAAAATGTCGAGTGTTCTCAAAGCAGGTTAACCGCCCAGGCTATGCAGGTCAGCTGGTTTAAACTTATAAGGGCATGAGTTTCATTTATATTGTGATTGAAGTAGCAAATTCATGATGACTCTCAAACTTATTGAAATCAGCCCGTTCCACGCCTATCCATTTCCGGGCTGGTGATGCTTTATCAAAAATGACCCGACCACACCGAACCCGGAATGGCGACACGCCCGTCAAACAGCAGCCGTGCCGTGCGGATCAAACCACTTTTGCTCACGTTGCCCTGTTCGTCGCGGGTCAGCATGACGCCAAACTCACCGGTCGGATGCTCAACCGCCAACCGCTGCTCGCGGTTTTCGCCTACCTCGGCAAGCCCTTCGGTGACAGACCCCGGTACCAGACAGGCCGTGGCGACGCTTACGGCTCCCAGCACGCCTATCGACGCGTGACAGCGATGCGGAATGAAGGTGCGCGTCGTGAGGGTTCCGCCCTGAGTCGGCGCGGCAACCAGCGTCATTTTCGGTACGGTGCGCTGCGCCACATCGCCGAGATTCATCAAAGGCCCGGCCTGCAGGCGAATAGACTCCAGCCGCGCTTTCAACTCAGTGTCGTTATCAAGCTGCTCTCGCGTTTCCAGACCGGTACGTTGCAAATCGGCAGCGCGTACAAGCACCACGGGCATGCCGTTATCGATGCAGGTCACGTCAATGCCGTCGAAAGAATCAAGGGCGCGGCCTGTCGGCAAGAGAGCACCGCAGCTGGACCCGGCGATGTCCTCAAAGTTGAGGATCTGCTCGGCGGCGCAGCCCGGCACGCCATCAATCTGCGTGTCGCCTTCATATTCCACCGCCCCGTCGGGGGTAGCAATCTGCGCTTCGGCGATTTGTCCGGTGTTCACCATAAAGATGCGCACCCGAGTCACCGGGCCCTGTACCGCCACCAGCCCTTTTTCTATCGCGAACGGCCCGACCGCGGCCAGAATATTGCCGCAGTTCTGCCCATAGTCGACGCTTGGCCTGTCGACATTCACCTGTGCAAACAGATAGTCCACATCGGCATCGTCACGCGTCGAGAGTGAGATAATCGCGACTTTACTGGTCAGGGGATCGGCACCGCCTACCCCGTCAATCTGCCGCGCATCGGGCGACCCCATAACCGCCAGCAGAACGCGGTCGCGCGTGGCGGTATCGGCGGGCAAATCCGCGGCCAGAAAGCAGGCCGCTTTCGAGGTGCCGCCGCGCATCAGCACACACGGCAGAAGTGTCTGTTTCATCGCGTTTTCAGCTCTTCAAGAGAATCCACATAGCGCAGCCCCTTTTCGGCAAGCTGGCCGCGCATCTGGTAAATATCCAGTCCGAGTTCACCGGAGGCCAGACGGCGTCGCTTGCCCTCTTCGGCCTCCTCGCGCTTCTGCGCGGCCGCCGCCACGTCTGCTGCGCGTTCACGCGGCACAATAACCACGCCATCATCGTCGGCAATCACGATATCGCCGGGATTGACCAGTTGCCCGGCACAGGTGACCGGCACATTGACCGAACCCAGCGTTTCCTTTACCGTTCCCTGCGCATAGACGGCGCGGGACCAGACCGGGAAGTTCATTTCGCGCAGCGTCTGGCTGTCGCGGATCCCGATGTCGCCGACCAGAGCCACCACGCCGCGCGCCTGCAACGAGGTCGCGAGAAGATCGCCGAAGAAGCCATCATGGCAGTCAGATGTGGGCGCAACCAGCAACACATCTCCCGGCTGGCACTGCTCGACTGCAACGTGAAACATCCAGTTATCACCGGGCGACACCAGCACCGTTACGGCACTGCCCGCAACAGCGCGATTCTGCTGAATGGGGCGAATACGCGCATCCAGCAATCCGCTGCGCCCCTGCGCTTCATGAGTCGTTGCCACGCCATAGCGGGCGAACTGTGCGAGCAGAATGGCATCCGCGCGTTCGATATTTCTCACGACAACGCCCTTGCGATTGACCAGACTCATGATAAATCCTCCGTCACGCGCGGGAACAGGCTCTGATAACCTTCGCCGTGGCTAATCACATTCGGTGACGTGATGCCCACATTGCGTTTCGCCTGCACGCCTCGTTGTTGCGCCACGCGGGTGTAGTATTCCCACAGATGCTCCTGACCGGCCATGCATTGAATCGCCGCGTATTTTTTATCCCATACGGAGGTGATATCCAGCAGGACGTCGGGTTTCCAGTTGCACTGCTCCGGTTGATGAGGCTCGAAACAGTAAACCGGCGGCGCGCCAATGATAGGTTCACCCGGACGATAACCTTCGGCCTGCGCGATGATGCGTGCTTCCTGAGTCAGATTCGCGGCCAGCGGGTGGTCATAGTTGTAGGGATCCTGAATTGAATGCGTCAGCACAAAGTGCGGCTGAATCTTGCGAAAGACATCGGCAAGGCGGAACAGCGTCTCTTTATCGGCGCGCAGGGGATAATCCCCCAGATCAAAGAATTCGATACTGGCACCCAGAATTTCCGCCGCGGCTTCGGCTTCTTTCTGACGATGCTGCTTGACCAGCGCTTCCGTCATATTGCCCTTTCGCCATAGCTTGGCCGATTCGCCACGCTCGCCAAAGGAGAGGCACACTACATGCACGTCGTATCCCCGCGAGGCATGAAGGGCAATGGCACCGCCCGCACGCCAGACAAAATCAGCGGAATGGGCACTGACTACAAGGGCACTCTTTTTTACTGTCGTTTCCATCGTATTTACCTGCATTTGCTGTTTTTTTCATCCTGCCATGCACGCGGTGACGCGGATAATGCCTTTCATTGCCTGAGCTATGATTTTTGTTTATGTTGTGATGATTGCCTCATAACGCGAGATACCCGCATGAAAAATACAGAAGAAGATACCTCCTTGAAAATCATGCAAATAAGAGCATTTTGCATGATTGCCGAGCGCGGAACGGTATCGGAAGCAGCGGAAAATTTATTTCGCACCCAGTCTGCGGTAACGCGATCAATCCGTGATCTCGAACACACTTTAGCGACGCCGCTGTTTGAGAGACATGCCAGCGGCATGATGCTGACCGAGATGGGTAAAGGCGTGTTACCGCGTGCAAGACGCGCCATCGACGAGCTTCACGTGATCCCGTCTCTGCTGCACAAAATCAAGCTGCGCGACACGGGCCGTGAAGAGGCCGAACCTATCTGGCTGTTCAACCTCCGGCGCTTGCAGATCTTTCTGGCGCTATTTCGGCTTCATCACACGCAAAGCGTGGCGAATTTGCTGGGGATTAGCCAACCCGCCGTCAGCGCGGCGCTGAAGGTGCTGGAAAGAGGCGCCGGGATGATGCTGTTTCAACGCACGCCCAAAGGCATGATGCCGACCCCCGCCGGACGTGAAATTGCGCCGTTTATCAGCCGCGCATTGAATGAAATCCGCCATATCCCCGAAGATCTGGCGGCTCAAAAAGGCGTGCTGACCGGAACGGTCCACGTGGGCGCATTGCCGCTGTGCCGCAGCAGTTTGCTGCCGCGTGCGATTACTCATCTGGTCTCGCGCTACCCCGGCATCAAGGTGGTTACCAACGAAAGCGCCTTCAGTGCGCTGGTGACGGAAATGCGGGCGGGCGATATCGATTTCATTCTCGGCGCGCTGCGTCAGAACGATGCGGTGCTGGATATTCACAATCAGGTCTTGTTCGATGAAGAACTCATCTTGCTGGTACGTCCCGAGCATCCGCTCGCCGGACGCCCGCTCGCACCCGATGATTTGGCGCTAGCGCAATGGATCCTGCCGCGTGAGAACTCGCCCGCGCGCCACCTTTTGGGCAGTGCCTTTCAGGCGCTGGGGATGAATGAACCGCAGCCCGTGGTGGAAAGCGGGGATTTGGCAATAGTACGCGGGCTTTTGCTGCAATCGGACATGGTGGCGGCGGTGTCGTCTCATCAACTCGATTATGAACTGCGTGCCGGAATTCTGATTCCACTCAAGCTCAATTTGCCGAATACCCGTCGCGAGATAGGATTGACGTTTCGTCAGGGCGCGCTGCACTCTCCGGCGGCGAAAGCTTTACTGCAAAGTATCAGTGAAATACTCAAACCTTTACCCTAAACAAAATTCATAGGACGCTTTAAGGTGACGAGCCTTGAAGCGCCGCCCGCATGGACTTTTGCCGGATTTATTGCCCGCATCGACAATGTTAAATGCATCACAATATAAACGCTACTCATACCCCTAAAAGCCTTTTTTGACAGACACTGTCCTCTCTCCCGCTTAACGTGATGATGAATTGATAACTTTCTCTCACCACAACGAGAGCCGCCGCCGGCGGTATAATAGAGAGCGTACCCGATGACAGCAAACAACCTGGTCAATGTGAAGGCATGGATTGATGCACGCCCCGTCTCGCCGTTTCAATGGCGTGTTCTGGTGCTGTGCCTGATTATTATTATGTGTGATGGCTACGACGCCGCCGTCATGGGCTTTATTGCCCCGGCCCTGATTGAGCATTGGGGCATCAGCCGCTCGGCGATGGGGCCGATTCTGGGTGCCGCCATGTTTGGTGTTGCGCTGGGAGCACTCATCGCCGGACCGATGTCCGACCGTTATGGCCGCAAGCGGGTAATTCTACTATCAGTGCTGATGTTCGCCGTATTCAGCCTTGCCTGTGCGTTTGCCGCCACGCCGATGCAGATGGCCATGCTGCGTTTTATTGCCGGACTGGGATTGGGCGCGGTCATGCCAAACTGCGTAACCCTGCTGTCGGAATATATGCCCGAGCGCCGCAAAGGGGTCATGATCACCTTGATGTTCAGCGGCTTTAATATCGGCTCGGGTCTGGGCGGATTTATCGCCGCCGGATTGCTGGCCCACTACAACTGGTCTTCCGCGCTGATTTTCGGTGGCGCATTGCCGTTGATTCTGCTGCCGTTTATCGCCTGGCTTTTGCCAGAATCAGCGTTGAATCTGGTTGTTCGCAAGGCACCGCGCGCCCAAATCGCCGCGCTGCTCAACCGCATGGGTGGACATTTCACCGCCGAACATGCCTTTATTCTCAACTCCCCCGGCATTAAACGTAACAGCACCATTGCCGAACTGTTTCGCCACGGGTTTGCGCGCGGCACGATAATCCTCTGGCTGACCTACTTCATGGGCCTGTTCGTGATTTATCTGCTTAACGGCTGGCTTCCGACCATTATGCGTTCTGGCGGTATCTCGCTCGAGCAGGCCGCGATTATTGCGGGTTTGTTCCAGCTTGGGGGTCCGGTGGGCGGCATTATCGTCGGGGCGCTCATGGATAAACTTCGCGCCAAATGGGTTATCGGCATCGTGTATTTGATTGGTTGTGGCTGTCTGATTGCACAAGGTCTGTTTGGCCTCGACGGTATGGCGCTCGGCATTATCATTTTTATTACGGGCATGTGCATCAATGGCGCGCAAAACGGTTTGCAGGTTTACTCCCCCGCCTACTATCCGACCGAGATTCGCGCGACCGGCGTCAGCTGGATGCACGGTATCGGCCGAATTGGCGCTATCCTCAGTTCATCGCTGGGCGGTCTGTTGATGGGCGCTTTCCCTAGTCAGTCGGCTATCTTCTTTATTCTGGCACTGCCTGCGCTGCTGGCAGCCATCAGTATCGTATTGCATCGTAACGTCAAGCTGGACATGAAAATCAAGGGCGCGGGGCTCGGCGACATTCCGGCGCTGTCTCGCACTCTAAACAATCGTTGAAGTTTAAAACAATGGGGTGATGATTGAAGCCGCACGTACCGGCCACAACATGGGTCATTCTCATGTTGTGGCCGGTAAAACCTGTGGCCGGACGGGGCCGGTCTGATTAAGAAAGAGTACCGAGCTTTCTACAGGCAACGTTTCACGCATTAACCGATAGAGAGAGGCGCGCTGGATGCCTCCCGTTTCCGCTTTACCGCGTACATCGCACTGCGCAATTTCCACTTCTTTGTTTCTCTCCTTTCCGCCGTCTCTCATTGATGAACTTAACTTAAACTGCCGTCTCACATTGTGGGTCCACTATACTGATTATTGCCGTTGTTTTTTACCTACGAGGCTGCACGCGGTTAATAACCGCCGCCAACCTTACCCATGATCCTCAGGAGTACAACATGCCAAAAAGTAAAATCATAAAAGGGCTGCTCGTCGTATCGGCAGTGGCCGCGATGTTCGGCACAGTCAATGTGCAGGCCCAGATGCCGACGAATGGCGCCACCAGCCAGACCGGTTCGAGCAGCAAGCTAAGCGCCGGTGACGAAAAGGCCTTGAAGGATATGGCGCAGGCGAATATCAATGAAATCGCTGCGGGCAAGCTCGCGTTGAGCAAGGCCCAAAACAGTGAAGTCAAAGCCTTCGCGCAGCAGATGGTCGACGATCATGGCGATGCCTTGAGCAAAGTCCAGGCGGTTGCTCAGCAAAAAGGTGTCGCACTGCCGACTGAACCGGATGCCAAGCACAAGGCCATGGCCGCCATGCTTGAAAAGCAGAGCGGCAGCGCATTTGACAAGATGTATATGGAAAATGCAGGCACCAAGGACCACAAGATGGTGCTGTCGACGTTGAAGAGTGACACCAGTAAAATTAAGGATCCGGATGTGAAGGCTCTGGCCAACGCGCATACGCCGGTCGTCGAGAAGCATCTGAAATCTGCCGAGCAGATATCAATGCAGGCAGGTAAGTAAGTAAGTAGGCCGTTTAACGAGAACAGATTGCTGCGATTTTTATGCCCTTTCGTTTAAAGGGACCGCTCCTGGCACAAAAGCGCCCGTAAAATCATCACCCGCCGCTTTCGGCGAGGAGCGGAAGTCGTGCCGTTTAAGCGTTGAGGGATATTCGCGCAGTGTTAACGGCGACAAGCCGGGCCTTCTCCAAGCACGTTGTAGATTTCGGCCACCACCTGCCGCGTGGCATCTTCGATACTGCCTTCATTTCGGCACAAAACCCAGCCGTGGTTTGCACTTTCTCGCTCGAACGCCTCGGTGCAAGCTACATGCTCTTCCAGCCTGTGAATAACCGTACTGCCAAGCCCCCGCGAACGGGCCGCCGCCCTTGCCCATGAAATTTCCGGCGCAGTTACCACCCCGACATGCAGGTCCGGCATTCGCACGTTTCGTTCGATATTCAGCCGTAAAATCTCTGCAAACGGCACCTTGCGGCGAAACGCGGCGTCGGACGGGTACCAGCGATCCATCAGGATAATACTGTCCGGCGGCTGTTGGGTCAGCACCTGGCGGGAAATCCAGGCACGGCTCTCTGCGAGGCGATCGCAAACCTCCCACTCCAGATCCCGCGCCGGATTTCTGGCAAGCCTGTTAACCAGAGCCATTGTCTCTGCCCGATAGGGATCGCTCTTTTTCTCGCACAGTCGGATAACCTTCCTGTTGTCAGCCCTGAGGACTTTTGTCATGGCCTCCAACAGCGTGGTTTTACCGGCCCCCTTTGGCCCATCCAGAGTAACAAACAGGGGATGACTCATTGTTGGCATGACAAAGGGCATGCGGGTTTTATAAAGCTTAAATCTGGCAACAGCATCTCACTTCTCAGGTATTCACCGCTGACCCGCCTCTTCGCTGTTTGGAGCGGCAGAGCGCGTCATACATCGAGGGGGTTGATAAACAGGCAATGTTTGTCATAGACGGGCATAAAATACCGGCATTACCCCCCTTTTGTGGGTCTTGCTCAACGGTGATGTCCGGCGGGTGTAGTGTAAGGGAACCACCTGAAACGGCAAACTCCCTTTTAACGCTTTTATGAAGACAGGTAACCTGCCAAGCCTCTGTTTCGGCGTCCAGACCCTGAAACCTAACGCCCGAATCAGGCTTTTTATCGCGGTTTACACGTCAAGTTTTCGGCCGGTCAGCCACTCGACCATGGCGGGATCTCGATGCGAGAAGAAGGCGCTGGTGGCGGTGTCAAGCGCGGCAATCTGCTGAATATCTCTAGAATCGAGTTCAAAATCCAGGACGTTGATGTTCTCTTCCATACGTTCTTTGCGCACTGATTTGGCAAGCGATACGATACCGCGTTGGAATAGCCACCGCAGAACAACCTGCCCAACACTTTTACCGTATTTCTGACCGATAGCCGTTAAAACCGGATGCTGGAAAAGACCATTGCGACCTTCTGCAAAAGGCGCCCAGGCTTCAGGCTGAATGCCCCGGCTTTGCAGCCACGGAACGGCATGCAGTTGCTGATTGAAAGGATTGACTTCAATCTGGTTTACCGTAGGGGCAATTTTATTGAAAGCCATAAGGTCGGCCAGCCTGTCAGGATGAAAGTTGCTTACGCCAATGGCGCGAATTTTGCCGGCCTGTTGCAGTTCTTCCATTGCCCGCCATGCGCCATGAACATCCCCATACGGCTGGTGAATCAGGTACAGGTCAACATAGTCAAGCTGCAAACGGTTTAATGAACGTTCAAACTGCGCTTTCGCACCTTCGTAATGGGTATCCTGCAACCAAAGTTTGGTGGTGACAAAGAGTTCATCACGGGCAATACCGGTCTGTTTCAGCGCATTTCCGACCTGGGTTTCGTTCTGATAGGAGGCCGCCGTATCAATCAGGCGATACCCCGTATCGATGGCATCAATTACAGCCCTTTCGCACTCGGCGGCGTCGGACATTTGAAATACCCCAAAGCCCAGCAGGGGCATTTCAATACCGTTGTTAAGCTTTACAGTTTGCATGACTTATCCTTTATCTGTTGTGTCATAAAAGGATAACGCAAAGTGATTTATACGATTAGGGGGGATAATCCGCTAGGGTTAATTAGCGGGATTCATTAATGCCTGCCGAATCCCGCCTCACCCTCACTGCATTACTGTAAATTATTTTCTTTCAGGAATTGGCTGACCAAATCCGCAATCTGGACGTTATTCAAATCAGAAAACGCGAAGTGTGTATTACCAGTGATCCCTCTCTCTGGCAAATGTATAACGGTCACCTTGCCGCCATATTTGTTGACGACTTTGCCCCACTCGCGCGCCATGGCCAATCGCACTCGCCAACTGTCCTGCGCGGGCATGGCGACAGGTTTATCCGGTATGTTGTCACCGTAGAGAATCAGAATCGGGATTTTGGTGAGCGCCATAAACTGTTTCATCGGCACAGATTCCCCCTTCAGCGTGTCGAACGCGCTCGGCATGGGGGCGGGTAATTGCTGGTCAGGAAAGACAAAGCCACTCCCCGGCTCGAAGGCGACGATGGCTTTGACCTTGTTGTTTTTCATCGCCGTGTACCAGCCGGGTCCACCGCCCTGAGAGTGGGTAAAGAGGATAGCCGGACCCGATTTATCAACCACAGCGGACATGGCATCCGAAATCACTTCAACATCGAAAGGGCCTGTGTTCGGGGTCATCTGACGGAAATACTGGTTTAATGCTTCTTTATCATGAGAGAACTGGACACCGCTGAAATAGTCCGGCCAGACGCCAATCCGAAACTGGTTAAACCACATCTGCTCATCGGGTTTCGGCGTTACCGTACCTTCAACCGTCGAGCGCCCTGCACTGCCTCGACGAGGTTGATCCACCAGATAAGTGGAAAATCCGCGACGCAGGAAAAGGTTCTGGAATCCTTCTCGACCGTCCGGTGTGCTTTCCCAGGTACGCGAAAACTGGCCTGCACCATGCAGCATGATAATGGGGTATTTATGGGGGTTTTCCGGAATTTGGTAAAACACTGACGCATGATCGCCATGATACGTTTGACCGGCGGAATCCAGCGGCTTTTTCGCGTCGAACTTCCCTGACGCTGTAATGACAGTGCCTCCAGCGGAAAAGCTTCCCTGATCCTGAATGACCAGGGGCTCGGCAGAAACGGAAGGAGCGACCAGGCCGCCTGCGACCATAATGACGGCCAGCTTTTTAAGCATTGTCTTCAAGTTTACGTCCTCTGTTGTGTTTGCAGTCCAGTCAACGGAGAGTTGTCACCTAACAAGCAGACCTTGATTGCCCGATTTTGCAAGGCATGAAAAGTAGGCTCACCCGCGTACTGTCTCTAACCAGTCGGTGACTGTTTCTGTGGTTCTCCGCTCCTGATCGCATTCAATGACCAGCGGTTTTTCAAGGCGCGCATTTGGGGCAAGCCTGGCAAGGATATCGTCGCTGTCACCTTTGCCGTAACCGCCGTGGGTAATAAAGGGAATGAGCAACTTCCCTGCAAAGTTGTGCGTTTTCAGAAATGCCTGCACTACAGGTGGCACGCTGGTTCCCCAGACCGGAAACCCTAGATATACCGTCTCATAACGTGCGATATCTGCGAGGCTGTTTTTCAGTTTCGGCGTTGTCCCCTGCTCGCGCTGCTTTTTCGCCAAGTCAACCGTCTGAAAATAGTCTTCGGGATAAGGTGTGGCCGGTTCGATTTCATATAAATCTGTTTTCAGGCTGCGATGAATGACGCCCGCAATCACTCGTGTATTTCCGCTGCGGGAAAAGTACGCCACAAGAATACGGCTGTTAGGCTGTGCGTTTGCGATACCGGTCGCCGCTGACCCCAGAGAAACTGTCGCCAACGTGAGTCCGGCAAGGGCTGTAATCAACATTCTGCGGGAAGGATAATGTTCCATAAAAAAGTCCTCTAGCGAGCCGCCAACGCCTGTTGTAGCGCGTGATCCATTCGCATCGCGGCCTCAATTTCCGCCTGTGCACGCAAAACCTCCGCCAGCTGGCGCAACTGCGCTGCCGTAAGACCGACTCGCATACTGGCGCGGGTATGTGATAACAGTTGCGCTTCAACACCCGGAGTAGCCGCCAATGCGCCGAGTGTGGCCAGCTCGCGGCTTTGCCAGTCGAGATTATCGCGGGCAAAAATGTCCCCGAAAAGATGGGTTTGCAGGAATTGATTAATGACCGGCGCAAAATCAAAGAGAGGCCCCTGAACCGGTACGCCCGAGATTTTGGTCTGATTTTCGATACCCACGCGGCGAAGTTCGTCACCAATGGGCACCGGCGATACGGGTTCATTACCCTCGACGTCTTTTATGCCCCGCTGTTTACGTGCTTCGACCACCTTCATCAGCTCGTTAAGCGCATTCAGGCTGCGAGGAAAGCCCGTATAGGCATAGAGTTGAACGAGGATTTCTTTAACTTCATTGATGGTGAGTCCGGCGTCCAACCCCTGATTCAGCGCAGTATTCAGTTTATTCATTTGACTGCCCGCCACAAACGCCGCAATCAATGGAATAGCCTGCTGACCCGCTGACAATGACTCTGAAACACCTTGTTGTTGATTCATTCCGATAGCTCCTATCGTCAATTCTGCCGCACTTCCCTCAAGATCCCCATTCGAAGTCAGCGGCGTCTTTGCCACGAAAGCCTTGTTGGTCGGGTGAGCCTCTGACGCAAAGACTGCGGTCTGACTTCCTGCGGGGGCGTTATTCACGACAGATGAGTGTTCCTCGGCCCAGGAAGTTAACGTAACAAGTGGCAGTAACAACCCGAGACAACGTAAAGGTCGAATCATGCATAACGTCCTTATCTGGGGAGCGGACAAACAGGTTGAACCGCTTGAACGTTAAGCGGTAGGAGCATACTAGCGGATTTGATTTTTCAGATAATGGCGAGCAGGAGGATAGGTGCTATGAGTGGTATTCATTAATAGCGTGAATGGCGATAGGCGTGAAAGTCTACGTTGCGACCTGCCCTTCCCAATAAATCAGGCAGGGCACGGTTAATAACCTCCGTTGTTGCGCGAAGCAGACGTTTTATTCTTTAGCCTGTTTTCAAGTGAGGCGCGGGCGTCACGTGGCGATGTTCAAAGGGAATGCCGTGCATTCCACTCGTCACGGGTGATTTCCCATAATTCTGCATCCAGAACACCACTGACATATTCTTTGCGTTCCGTTCGAATAAGCCGCATGCCGCTACGGGTAGAAATACGTTGTGATCGGCTGTTCAGGGCTGCTTTGGGCGCACGCAGAACCGTCTTATTTAATGTATTGAACCAGTAATTTGTCGCAGCGATACTGGCTTCACGCATATAACCCTGTCTCTGATATTCGGGTGCCAGCCAGAAGCCGCGATTATTATCTTCAACGTCGTACAGGCAGATTAAGCCCATGAGTGAGTCAGGTGTTTCGCGGTTTCTGATAGTCCAGAACCAGGCAATGCCTTTTGCCATATCAGGCAGTGCAATCTGGTTAACGTAATTCTCGGCGCCATCATCCGGATAAGGCCAGGGAACGGATGCAACCATATAACGAACGATTTCCCAGCGAGGGTAGAGTTGCTGAATTTGCACAGCATCTTCGGCAACTAGGGGTTTTAGTAATAGGCGCTCAGTCGTAAGAATGGGTATTTGCATTTGTCATTGTCCTTTATGATGAATATTCCCTGATTTTTATCTTTAATTTGGGCTGCTTTGGGAATTTTGGTAGCCCTTAATGATGCACTAATCCGCCATCTACTGCGTACTGGCTTCCGGTCACGAAGGAAACCAGAAGCGGGCCGATCCTCAATGGGTGGCCCTTAGTGGCATGCTGAATAGCTTAATGACCGTGAACGGTCAGTCCTACGAGTCGGAGAACAACAGGACGGACAATCAGTATACAAAAGAAAGCCGCTGGCATGGCGATTTGGTAAGCATTCATCACATTTGTCATGTAATGTGGTCCCATTCCAAATTCGGCTAAAGTGATGACCAGACTCATCAGGAACGCCATGATGGTCGCCATATAAAGAGCGAATATATAGGGTGCCATGCGCGTGGGAAGCCGGGTTCGTGCGGTGTTTTTTGTAGTAGCATCAGTCATCGGAATATCCTTTTTATTAAAGATTGATAAAACTGCGGCTAACTTAACAAGCTTACAAGATGGGTTGTAGAGCAGTTATGCTTTAATCATTATTAAGCAAAAGTGACGAATTAAGGGTTAAGGAGAATATGGACGTTTTAGGGCTGATTAGCACGTTTATCCGCGTGGTGGAGAACGGCAGTATTGCAGCGGCGGCACGCGCTAAAGGTATGAGTCCGGCAGCCGTCAGCCAAAGCCTTTCCCGTCTTGAAGCGCATCTGGGCGTGCGACTGCTATCGCGCACTACCCGCAGCATGACCTTAACTGAAAATGGAAAACGGTATTTCGAGAAAGTCCGTTACATTCCAAATGATATCGATCTTGCCTCGCAGGCTGCAGCGAATGAAACCAAACCGCAGGGACCCCTTTGTATCGCTACGACAGCCGCATTTGGTCGGTACGTTCTGGCTCCACTGATGCCCGCTTTCAAAGCGTCTTTCCCCGATATAGAAATTGAACTGATCAGTACCGATCGCAACGTCGATCACCGTCTGGAAGGCGTCGATGTCAGTATCCGCATCGAGGCACAACTCAACTATCAACTGATCGCCAAAAAAATCATCTCGTTACCCTTCATATTCTGCGCGTCCCCCGCTTACCTGGACCGCGCTGGTACCCCTCAGACACTAGAAGAACTGAGCCAGCATGCCTGCCTGGTTTTCCGCTATCCCACAGACCGACGATTCCTGCCCTGGACTTTTATGGTCGACGGACAAGCGGTCAATGCGAAACTCAACCCTAGCTTCATCAGCGATGATATTGATATCATTGCAAAAATAGCCGTAAGCGGGGGCGGAATTGCCCGTCTGGCAAGCTTTGTCGCCCAGCCATTGATAGATAGTGGTCTGTTAAGGTCTTTGTACGGGTCAGGCCACGGTGGTGAGAGCAGCATCGAGTCTTTGCCGATGAATATTTATGCCTGTGTCTCTGAACGTTCGGCACTTAATTCAAAGGTCAGAGCATTTATTGAATTTTTAGAAGGTGCGATTTGAGCGAAGATCGAGCGTTTTGGCTTAACGTATAAAAGATTCGTGATTCAAAATCATGCTCATAAGTTTCTACCCGAAAGTAAATCATCTTTGGCACCAGGACTTGCCTTGGAAAGGTCCTGGTGCCAGGAGAATGTTTTTTATATCAACTACTACGCCGAAAAATCAGGCGCCCTCCACCAGCACAAAAGTTCCTGTCGCAGCATTTGAACGTATTGCTTTGGCTGCCTGATATTGAGGACTCTCATAAAAACGCCTGGCTTCGGCATAAGAATCAAACTCGAAAATGACGTGCCGCTCATGAGACTCCCCCTCAAGGTTTTCATACTCTCCTGACCAGGCAATGATTTTAGGATTGAACGCCTGCATTGCCTTGCCGGCTTCTTGCGCATATTCGGCGTAGGCGACAGCATCTGATACGGTAACGTGTGCGATTAAATAGCCTTTTTTCATTTCTTTATCTCTTTTATTAAAAGGAAATTTTTCCAGCTCGATGCCTTTTAGCTAATACATAGGCAGGCGGCGGGAAATGGGTTGTTAAAACGATCCAGTCTCATTCGTCTTCTAAAGGCCAAAAAATGCTTGGGGGCGAACCCAATTTGACGCGCAATCATCCATTCTGGAGAAAAAAGACGGCGCTTTAACCGCCTTAGTTCTATCCCTTCGACACGCCAACATCGTGGCCTACCTTATGTCGCGTCTGATTTAAAAGCTCGTCATGTTTGCTCCACTGCCATCACCGGATAACTCGCGTGAATCTGGACCCTATTCCTTGAGCCTCGGGACACTGTGATGACGCAGCATGGAGACAGTCTATTGAGTATCAAATGAGATATAAATAAGGTAAAAATTAACGCACTGTTATCCGGGTGATGAACAATGAAAAATCTTGAGGCATTGAATATTTTTGCACGCGTGGCTGAAATGAAGAGTTTTACCCTGGCGGCTGAAAGCCTCGGTATTCAGAAAGGACGCGCCTCTATGGTCGTGCGCGAGCTCGAAAAGGATGTAGGCGCGACGCTCTTGCACCGAACGACGCGGACCGTGCAGCTAACTGAAGATGGCCGCGTTTTTTATACGCGCGCACGCGACCTGCTGGCCGAAGCAGAGGAACTTCAGTCAATGTTTTCTCCCGGCGACAGGTCACTTCGAGGGCGTTTACGTGTCGACATGCCCGCTATTTTGGCACAAAGCGTCGTGATTCCTGCATTACCGCAACTGCTGGATGCTCACCCGGAATTCGAACTTGAGCTTTCAAGCACTGACCGCCGTGTTGACCTGGTTCTGGAAGGATTTGATTGCGTAGTTCGGCTCGGTCCGCTTGTCGATGAGACGCTGATTGCCCGACCGCTTGGGCAATTACGGATGATCAATGCGGCAAGTCCCCTCTATCTCGCGCGCTTTGGGGTGCCACAGACGATTGATGACCTTCTTGTTCAGGGACACAAGATGGTTCATTACATGCGAAATTTTGGTGCGAAACCTGACGGATGGGAATATCCATCAGGTGAAGATTATAAATCTCTGATGTTACCGGGCACGATGAGCGTCAATAGCGTACCGGCCTACCATGAAGCGGGACTGGCAGGTTTGGGGTTAATTCAGGGAGGTTACTCCGCACTCGTCCCATATATTAATCAAGGAACCTTGGTTGAGGTGCTTCCTAATCTAAGGCCCAAGCCGCTCGAGGCATTTTTCGTCGTCGCGCATCGGCGCAATCTTTCGCAACGCGTGAGAGCATTTATGAGCTGGACTGAAGAGGTGTTGAAACCTTACTTTGATTAATGTCTGGAATTCGTAGGGGGTTAACGCCGCTTTTGTGCATGTTGGCGGTCAAAAAAGCAAAGCGGAGATAAGATTGGAGTAAAGATGGTCTCATGCTGTAAATATCAAGATTTGCCTGACGTCGATTTCGAAAACTCCCCTTGCCCTGCTTTCCAATGTTAATGTTATTGTTTTAATCCTTAAAGAGGTGAAGCGCATGATTGTAAGAACTTGGCACGGCTGTGTACCGCTTAAATACGCAGAAGGTTTTGCGCAGCATCTTGAAAAGACAGGCGTGGAACATTCTACCTCCATACAAGGCAATAACGGTGCATTTATACGCAGGCAAACCCAGGGCGAGTGGGAACATTTCTTTCTGGCAACGTACTGGCAAGATCTGGCGTCGATAAAAGCATTTGCCGGAGAAAGCTATCAGGTTGCGGTGACGTACCCGGACGATGAAGAATTTGAGTTACTCTCCGATCCTTACGTTTTTCATCATATGGTCGAAGCCGTTTCGCCTTTATAACGTAATCTATAGGCCAACGTGTGGATCACCCAGATTGACGATATCTTTTTATGGGTGTGAAGCAAACGGGCAAGCGGGAATGAACCCTAAAGAACCTAAGTGCGCTTTTATTAGTCATGGAGTTGGCACGGACGAATAAACACTCCCCCGACACGTGTAAAATATCGCTGAATTCCAATGGGTTAATCAAGCGTACAACTGTGCATTAAACAACCGCTGCCATGATTAAATGTAGAGGTCTTATCTCCTTTCAATTAACAGGATTTTCTATGAGTGATTCTGCATGTACAACGATCGGACTGCTTCTTTTTCCTGCTCTTACCCAACTTGATCTGACAGGCCCGTATGAAGTTTTCGCACGAGCGCCAAACACTAAGGTTTATCTCATCTGGAAAAGCCTGGACCTGGTCATTTCTGATAGGGGTATGGCCATACAGCCAACGACTACGTTCGAAGCCTGTCCCGAGCTGGATATAATTTGTGTCCCGGGCGGGCCAGGTCAAATAAATCTAATGGAAGATGAAGAGGTTCTTTCATTTATCCGAACGCAAAGTCAACAGGCAAAATTGGTCACCTCGGTATGCACCGGCTCGCTTGTTCTGGGTGCTGCGGGTCTTCTGAATGGATATAGAGCCACCACGCACTGGGCTTCTCTGGAGCAACTCGCGTTGCTGGGTGCAGAGCCCGTCAACGAGCGTGTAGTACGCGACCGCAACCGTATCACCGGCGCAGGTGTCACTTCCGGTATAGATTTTGCTCTCACCGTTGTCTCAGAGATGTACGGATGTGATATTGCCCAAAATATCCAATTGCATATGGAATATGACCCCGCCCCACCCTTTCATTGTGGTTCTCCCCGCACAGCCTCCAAGGAACAACTAAAAGAAGCACAGGAACAAGTTGCGCCATTTATTCAAAAGAGACGGCAAGCTACTTTAAAAGCAGCCGCCAAACTTAAGATATAAAGGCATTACGCAAGAGAAAAAGTGCCCGCTTCTAATTTACCCTCTGCAACTGGCATGAAGCGGCCTCTATTAACACAGAGGGCAGCTATAAGCACGGCGCTGACTCATCCCTATGAGGTGGCGCATCAGAACTCCATTCACTGTGGCCAGTTTTTGTTGACCACTTCAAACGGACTTGCGAGCAGTAATAGTCCGCCCTAGGCGAATAGCAGATATGATATCTGCAAGTATTATTTATAATTCAGTGTTGGGGCGGGTAAATCCCATTCCTACTTTTATTCTTTCAACATTGGCTTTAGACGTCAATTTTTCTATCAATGTAAAGGCAACATCCATAGCTGTTGCAGGGCTTTGAGAAGTTATAATATTTCCATCGACTACCACTGGACGTTGAACAACGTTGACACCCATCTCTGATAATTGCTTTTGGCGATCACTGCTTAGATGCATCTTCATAAAAACCTGCTCTGCTCATCCCCCCTGGAATTGCAACGGCGTCAAAACTATTTTCGTCAATTTCATTCAGTTGATATTCAGGTTCAATAGTAAAGTTCCAGGCACATTTTACTTTTTTACGTAAGCCAACAGTTACCAACTCTATAGGTTCCAATCCGTAAGTGGTCGTCCAACCTATCGCATCTGTAAACACACTAGCTTCATACTCTTCTAAACCTTGGCAGAGAAATAAGATAACCTTTTTCATCTCGAAAAACTCACGAAAGCTGTATATAAAAACAGTGTAGGCAGGCGAACACCTTAATACAATTAGTATCAGGATTTTGTTGGAAGCAGATTATTTCCAGACGATTTACACATGGCGAAAGGGTTGCCGCTCATAACGACAAACGGGCCGCATTTCAGGAATACCTTGCTTCAAAGTGCAGCAAGGATGGCGGATTCCATTTTTTGCGGAGTTGAAACCGGTGCAAAACGCTTGAGCGGTTTGCCGTCACGTCCGATAAGAAACTTGGTAAAATTCCATTTGATTCGCCCGCCCAGTACGCCGGGCAATTCATCCTTCAAAAGACGAAACACGGGATGCGCTGCGGGACCGTTAACTTCCACTTTCTCGAACATCGGGAAACTTACCCCGTAATTGATGTGACAGGTCTGTGCGATTTCGTTGGCATCGCCGGGTTCCTGCTTCCCGAACTGATTGCAGGGAAAACCAAGAATCATTAACCCCTCGGCGGCGTATTTCTTATACAGTGCTTCGAGGCCTGCGTATTGCGGCGTGAATCCACAATGGCTCGCGGTATTAACCACAAGAACCAGTTTTCCGGCGTAGTCGGCCATAGAAATAAGCTGACCACTCAGGCTGATGGCATCAAGTTGATGAAAGGGGGTCATGTCACAGTTCCTCTGCGGTTTACTCGGTTTCAATCTACAGAAATAATGTTTTAAATAATGTGGTCTGGAATGATCTCGTCTTTACGCAGCGTCAAGACTTCAAAACCCTGCGCGGTCACGGCGATGGTGTGTTCCCATTGGGCCGAGAGTTTTTTATCACGGGTCACCACTGTCCAGCCGTCTTTTTTGGTTTTTATTTTGCTGTCGCCCTGATTGACCATGGGTTCGAGGGTAAAAACCATTCCCTCCTTTAATATCACGCCCGTATCGGCTTTGCCGTAGTGCAATACCTGCGGTTCTTCATGCATTTCCTTGCCGATGCCGTGCCCGCAATATTCCCTGACTACACTGTATCCGTTTTTTTCGACGTGACTCTGAATGGCGTGTCCGATATCCCCCAGTTTAACACCAGGTTTGACCGCTTTAATGCCCAGCCACATGGCTTCCCAGCTTTTTTTGACCAATCGCCGAGCCTGAGGCGAAACGTCGCCTATCAAATACATTTTGCTGGAATCAGCAATCAGCCCCTGTTTCTCGAGGGTGATGTCTACATTAACGATAGCGCCCGATTTCAGGTGCTCGTTTGCTTTGGGGACGCCGTGGCAGACCACTTCATTCACGGACGTGTTCAGCACATAAGGGTAACCATATTGCCCTTTACTGGCAGGACGCGCCTGCAAGTTTTCGACAATAAATGCTTCTGCGCGATTATTGATGTCAAGGGTAGTTACCCCCGGCACAATAAACGTGTCCAACATCTCGAATACGCGAGCAAGCAATGCCCCGGCATGACGCTGACGAGCAAGTTCGTCGGCGGTTTTAATGGGAATTGATGGCATTGATCATCTCCATTAAACGGTCGGAGCCTGATTTCAGCATCATCAATTTGATTTGCTGATAATTAAGCTCCGGGTACAGCTCGCTCATCATACCAAGGCGGATCCAGTATTCTGCTTGCGCGTTGACTGAACGCGACATGGCCTTGCTGGCATCACGAACGTCTTCATGCAGCAAATCCGAAATTTTTACGATTCCCATAGATATACAATCCGTTACGTTACATATATAAATCGTATAGTCTTTACGGGCAAATGTCATGATGATTTTGTCATAACCGCTCAGGTCGCTTTTGATACAAGGCGGATGTGTTGACGGGAAGGGTCTCGTGCAGCGATAAGCGGACGTTATATTGAAAAGCATGGATTTCAGCAACCTGCTTTCATCCCTATGAGGCTCGTTCCATATGCAATTGGTTGTGATTTAAAATAAAAACTCCGCAAAAAATTGATTGGATTTTATTAAATGGTTAAAATTCAGGCTTTCGGATAAAGAAAATGTCTGTTACGGATTCACTTCTTGCTTTCTCCTTCGCGGCGCTATTACTAACGCTCACTCCCGGTCTCGATACAGCACTTATCCTTCGCACAGCTTGTGCCGAGGGCGGAAAAAAAGCGTTTCAGGCAGCACTCGGAATTGATACTGGCTGCTTAATCTGGGGTGCGCTCGTCGCATTGGGTTTAGGAGCCTTACTGTCAGTTTCTGAGCTGGCCTACACCACGCTTAAAATTTTTGGCGCAATCTATCTTGGCTGGCTGGGTATTCAGTTGCTGATGCGCCCACGGTTGTCATTCAGTCAGGGCGTCAATGCAGCGCCAGCTGGGAACTGGTTCATCAAAGGAATGCTCGGGAATGTCCTCAACCCCAAGATAGGTATTTTCTATGTCTCGTTTTTACCCCAATTCATCCCTGTCGGGCACTCGCCCTTCATCTGGACGTTTTTACTGGTTGGCATTCATGTCCTTATAGGCACGCTCTGGTCACTAATACTTATTATGTCCACGCAGTTTGCGTCCGGCATGCTGACAAAAAGCAATGTAATTAAATGGATGGATCGGGTCACGGGTGGTCTGTTTTTATGCTTTGCGGCAAAACTTGCTTTCAGCTCAAGGTAGGCTGATAACGTCCGTCCTTGGCGGTGAGTGCAATCGAACGATGCAATACCCTTATTGAACCGATCTGAAAAAGACTCCGTGGGGATCGGTTAATTTTGGTTCAAGGAAGAGTGGCAGAGAGAAGCCCAAGTTTCTTGAAACGAATGAATTCGTCTTTAATGTTCCAATCTGTCACCCGGCATCTGAAAATTTGAACTAACTCATTATTTTACATAAAAAAAGCCCCGACAAGATGACGGGGCCTGGTACTTGCGCAGGGCGACGCAAAAGGGTCGTGAGACCCAAAAATCGGGGGAGAGATGCGGTGTGCCCTGCTGGTTTAGGCCAGTTGGCTCACCGGATCGTCAAAATTCAATGCGTTTTTCATGGCGGCTACAATATCGCCATCGACGCAATAGCGGCTGAATTCATCGAAATCCGTATCGGAACTCATGGTTACACCGGCTTTGCGGTAACGCATGGCGGAAAGTACCTGACGTCCGGCCGAACTGTGCAGTTCGGTAATGCCGATATCAACGAACTTTTGCAGGTTGGTTAAACGAACGCCCGCACCCGCCATAATGATTGGACCGCGCGTTAGATTGTTTAGTTCCCGTAACATTGAAATTCCGACTTCGGCATTCTGCTGCTGCCCGGAGGTAAGAATGCGTGCCACGCCAAGCTGGGTCAGTTGCTCCAGCGCAATCTTGGGGTTGACGCACATGTCGAAAGCGCGATGGAACGTCACTTGCATCTCGCCACACAGCGCCATGACCTCCCACATTCGCGTGACGTCGATGTGTCCTTCGGCGTCCAGCATGCCGACGACTACCCCCGGAAAACCCAGGTCGCGGATACAGGCGATGTCGCTTTTCAGCACGTCGAATTCACTCTGGCTGTAGCAGAAATCGCCGCCGCGCGGCCTGACGATGGGATGCACGGGAATACCGACCTCTTCTCGCGCCAACTTCAAGGTGCCATAACTGGGCGTGATGCCGCCATCGGCCTGACTTGCGCAAAGTTCCACGCGATCTGCCCCGGCAAGCTCGGCAGTTAACGCACAGTCCACGCTGTAACAACAGACTTCTAACTTTGTCATGCTTTCTCCTGAGTATCCGCCCATGCTACAACACTTGTTTGTAAGGGGCCATGTCGCGTAGGCTCATGTATGAGCACCCTGTCCATTCGCCTGCCTGGAAAATCTCACTATGACATTCAATTTTGATGATTGGGTCGACCGCAGTCACACCGATAGCGTTAAGTGGAACAAATATCGAGATAAAGAGGTGATCCCTTTATGGGTGGCCGATACCGATTTCATCGCCCCCCCGGGGGTTGTCGATGCGCTGCATAAACGAGTATCCGAAGGCGTTTTTGGCTACGGTTTTACCCCGCCCGCGCTTGTCGAACATGTCGTCGCGCGTATGCAGGCGCGCTATGACTGGGAAATCAAACCTGAATGGATTGTCTGGCTGCCGGGCCTGGTCTGTGGCCTGAATCTCGCAGTGCGCACCTGCACAACGCAGCAGCAGAGCAGTATTCTGCCCTCGCCGCTGTATCCGCCTTTTATGGAGGCGGCGCAGTCAGAGGGGCGACAATATCGCGCCGTGTCCGCCAGAGCGGTGAATCATCGCTGGGTTACGGATTTTAACGATGTCGAGGCGCAACTCGACGGCAGTGAAAAATTGTTGATGCTCTGCAATCCCTACAACCCCGGCGGCACGGTGTATCGTCGAGACGAATTGCTCGCGCAACTCGATTTTGCAACGCGTCATGATTTAACAGTGTGTTCCGACGAGATTCACTGCGATTTGCTGCTTGAGCGGCAGTGTCGGCATATACCTTTTGCGTCGTTGAACGAAGAGGCGGCCCAGCGCAGCATTACGCTGATGTCGCCGTCCAAAACCTTTAATCTCGCGGGGTTGGGCGCGTCGATGGCGATTATTCCCAACGAGGCACTGCGGCGTAAATTTGCCCACACGGCACGCGGCATCGTGCCTCACGTCAATTTGCTGGCCTATGTGGCGGCGCAGGCGGCCTACGCAGAGGATGAAAGTTGGCTGACGGCGCAACTGGAGTATCTACGCGGTAATCATGAATTGGCGTTGCGGCGTATCAACGCGATGCCCGGCCTGAAAATGCTGCCCATCGAGGGCACTTATCTCGGATGGATCGATGCCTCCGCCGCAGGTCTCGACTCCCCTTACCGCTTCTTCCTGCAGGCGGGCGTCGGGTTGTCGAACGGCAGAGATTTTGGTGCTCCGGATTTCGTCAGAATCAATCTGGGTTGCCGACGCGCGCTGCTTGAGAAAGCACTGGACCGCATGGAAGCCGCGCTGGCCGCCCGTTAATCCGCGTCGCGTTCGCTGGCGACTATCTCGCGCAGGCTGTGCGGGTGAAACTTGATGGTCAGAGTGCCGTCGGTGATGGCCAGCGTCGGATTCGGCAGGCGTTCGTTCTCGCCCTTGGGCGCACTCTGTTTAAGCTTGATGCCCGGCGCTACCAGCGCGTCGTCTGCCAGACACGCCAGGGCCCGGGCATAAAATCCCTCTGCGCCGCCGCCCAAAACCAGTTCGACGTGTTCCCAACCTTCGTGCGGATAGCGCTTGTCGCCCGGATAAGGCAGTTCAATCAAGTCAATGTCCCACGGACCGACTTTCAAAGGCTCGGGCAGGTCAAACAGGCAAACCGGGCGGCCATTGATTTCGGTTTCATTCAAAAGCGTACCGCACTGTGCAAAGCCCGTGCGCCAGCGATCGGCCGTCGTGTTTTGATGGCAGCGCACGGAGATGTGATCGGCATGAAAATCGGCCAGATTCAGCTGCAATTTTTGTGCAAAAGCGTTTAAAAGCTGATTAAAACGCGGCAAGTCTGCCACCAGGTCTGCTAATTCCGCCACGGCGGTTATGTTTGTCATGATTTTTCCTCTCTGGATGGCCGGGCGCTTAATTTACACAAGCCCCTGCCGAGTTGCCAGTTTCGCGCGCCGATTCAGGCGCTAATAGCAGCCGGATGAAGGGGATAATGCCGCGCCTGTTACTGACTCAACGGGGCGAATATGTTATAAAAGCCCATCAATTTAGTCAGGGGCGAACAATGGGCCAATTCGTGTGCAATGTGCGTCGCTGCCAGTCAATCAGTTGGCACCCCTGCGGTGTTCTATGTTTAGTCATTTAAGGTACTCCGGTGAATATACAGGCCCTTCTCTCAGAAAAAGTTTGCCAGGCACTCGTTGCTGCTGGTGCCCCTTCGGACTGTGAACCTCAGGTTCGCCAGTCTGCAAAAGCACAGTTTGGTGACTATCAAGCCAATGGCGTGATGTCCGTAGCGAAAACGTTGAAAATGCCTCCGCGACAACTGGCAGAAAAAGTAGTGGAACTGTTGGATCTTTCCGGTATCGCCTCCAAAATCGAGATAGCCGGTCCGGGCTTTATCAATATCTTCCTGGATAACGGATTCGTAGCCGCCAACGCCGACGCCGCGCTCGCCGACCCGAAACTGGGTATCTCGCCGGTTGAACAGCAGACCATCGTCATCGACTATTCCGCACCGAACGTCGCCAAAGAGATGCACGTCGGCCATATTCGTTCGACCATCATCGGTGACGCCGCGGCCCGTACCAACGAACTGCTGGGTCATAAAGTGATCCGCGCCAACCACGTCGGCGACTGGGGCACGCAGTTTGGTATGCTTATCGCCTATCTCGAGAAAGTGCAGAACGAAAGTGCCGCCGAGATGAAGCTGTCCGACCTCGAAGAGTTCTATCGCGCAGCCAAGAAAAACTACGATGAAGACGAGGCCTTCGCGCTGCGTGCACGTAACTATGTGGTGAAACTTCAGGGCGGCGACGAGTATTGCCTGCAAATGTGGCGCAAGCTGGTTGACGTTACCATGAAGCAGAACCAGATTACCTACGACCGCATGAACGTGACGCTGACGCGCGACGATGTTATGGGTGAAAGCCTCTATAACAGCATGCTGCCGGGCATCGTTTCCGATTTGCAGGACAAGGGTCTGGCGGTCGACAGCGAAGGTGCCGTCGTGGTTTATCTCGACGAGTACAAGAACAAGGACGGCGACCCGATGGGCGTTATCATCCGTAAAAAGGATGGCGGCTATCTGTATACCACGACCGATATTGCCTGCGCCAAGTATCGCTACGAGACGCTGGGTGCCGATCGTGTGCTGTATTACATCGACTCCCGTCAGCATCAGCACCTGATGCAGGCGTGGACCATCGTGCGCAAGGCCGGTTATGTTCCGGATTCCGTTGCGCTGGAACACCACGCATTCGGCATGATGCTGGGCAAAGACGGCAAACCGTTCAAGACCCGCGCGGGCGGCACCATCAAGCTTTCCGATTTGCTGGATGAAGCCATTGTTCGCGCACGTGAACTTATTCTGTCCAAGAACCCGAACCTGCCTGACGAAGAACTGGAACAGTTGGTGAATGCCGTCGGTATCGGCGCGATTAAATACGCCGACCTTTCCAAAAGCCGTACCACCGACTATATCTTTGACTGGGACAACATGCTGGCGTTTGAGGGCAATACCGCGCCTTACATGCAGTATGCCTACACCCGCGTCGCGTCTATCTTCAAACGTGCCGATATTGATGTAGACAGCCTGACGCAGCCAATGGTGCTGACCGAAGACCGCGAAACCGCGCTGGCAACCCGTCTGCTGCAGTTCGAAGAAGTGCTGACTACCGTAGCCCGCGAAGGGACTCCGCACATGATGTGCGCCTATCTCTATGACCTGGCCGGTCTGTTCTCGGGCTTCTATGAAGACTGTCCGATTCTGAACGTGGAAGATCAAACCGTTCGCAACAGCCGCCTGAAACTGGCGCTGCTGACCCAGAGAACGCTGAAAACCGGTCTGGATACACTGGGCATCGACACCGTCGAGCGCATGTAATCAGCCACAAAAACGAAAAAGGCCGCGCAATGCGGCCTTTTTTATTGCTGCAAATTCAGCTTCGGGCGTAATCCTTTACCTTGAAGCCGAGCAGTCCGAGTGCGCCGAAGTAGACTATCACCCCGACAACCACGACGCCCGCAAGACGCAGCAGGCGCATCGTCATGCCGCCTACCGACCAGTCCGGCATCACATACATCATGCCTATCAATGCCGCAGACATCGCCAGCACGGCAATAATCAGGCGCACAAGGAAACTGGCCCAACCCGGCTGCGGCTGGAAGATATCCTGTTTACGCAGTTGCCAGTAGAGCAGCGAAGCGTTCAGGCAGGCCGCCAGACCAATCGACAGTGAAAGACCGGCATGTTTCAACGGACCGATAAACGCCAGGTTCATAAGCTGCGTCATGATTAAGGTGATGATTGCGATTTTAACCGGCGTCTTGATGTCCTGACGCGAGTAAAAACCCGGTGCCAGCACCTTGACCACGATAAGGCCCATCAGACCGACCGAATAGGCCACCAGCGCACGCTGCGTCATCGAGGCATCGAATGCACTGAATTTGCCGTACTGGAATAGCGCGACAGTGAGCGGTTTCGCCAGAATCCCCAACGCCACAGAGCTTGGCAGCGCCAGCAGGAAGCACAGACGCAGACCCCAGTCCATCAGGCGGTTGTACTCTTTATGGTTGCCGCTGGAGAAACTGCGCGCAAGCGAAGGCAGCAGGATGGTGCCTAGCGCCACGCCCAGCACGCCCGACGGAAACTCCATCAAACGGTCGGCGTAATACATCCACGAGACAGAGCCGGACACCAGAAACGAGGCGAAAATGGTGTTGATAATTAACGAAATCTGACTAACCGACACGCCCAGAATAGCAGGCCCCATCTGGCGCATGACACGCCAAACGCCCGCATCTTTCAAGTTGAGGCGCGGCAGCACCAGCATGCCTATCTTCTTTAGATGGGGAAGCTGATAGCCCAGTTGCAGCACACCACCCGCCACCACCGCCCACGCCAGCGCCATCACCGGCGGATGAAAATACGGCGCGGCAAACAGCGCGAACAGGATCATGCTGACGTTAAGCAACGTCGGCGCAAAGGCCGGTATCGAGAAACGGTTCCAGGTATTGAGAATCGCCCCCGCCAAAGACGCGAGAGAGATAAGCAGGATATACGGGAAGGTCACGCGCAGCAGCGCCGAGGTCAAGGCGAACTTGTCCGGCGTATCGGCAAACCCGGGGGCGGTGACATAGATGACCCACGGCGCGGCAAACATCCCGGCAAGGGTGACCAGCGCCAGCACCAGCGTTAACAGACCAGAGACGAAGGCGATAAAGGTTCGTGTCGCCTCCTCCCCCTTCTGGCTTTTATATTCGGCCAGAATAGGCACAAAGGCCTGTGAAAATGCGCCTTCGGCAAAGATACGGCGCAGAAGATTGGGGAGCTTGAAGGCAACGAAAAAGGCATCGGTTACCATGCCTGCCCCAAAAACGCGGGCAACAATGGCATCGCGGGCAAAGCCGAGTACCCTGGAAAACATCGTCATTGAACTGACGGCGGCTAGAGACTTCAATAGATTCATGAGACTTTTTCTTGTGGCCGGGAAACCGTTTTTCGGCGCCGGCAAGGTTCGAAAGTGCGTATAGTCTACGTATCAAAAATACAATAGCTACAGGCAGTTGTTATATATTGTGTCCCCTACGAAATTCTCGGACTTATCGCTGGTTCGTTATTAAATTTTCAATCACACGTTGCGCCCTCAGCGCCTGCTCGCCGCTGGTTTGCGGCACGGTCTGATTATGAATGCAGTCGATAAAATGCCGAACCGCACCTTCGAATCCGCGCTGAGCAAGCGTAGTCTGCCATCCGGCGATCGGCTGTTCGCTTATTCCCGAGGCCTGTTCCTGCTTCCAGTGGCGCATGTCATCAACCTGATACCACGCCCCGTCGCACACCGCCTGCACCGATTCGCGCTGCGTTCCGGCGCGGCGATGCATCGAGGTGGTAATTCGGGTGTTGCCTGACAGAAACTGATGCTCGGCATAAAGGAGCTGCTGCTGCGAATTGACATCGACCTGCCCCGCAATCGGCTCGCCTTGTGCGTCGGCCAGCCACAGCGCGGTGTCGACGACATGCAGATAGTCATCAAGCAACGTAAAGGCAAAGTCCTGCGGCCCTACGCTGTCGGCGCGATGCTTGTCGAAACGAAGGGAGGCAGACTGATGCGCGTTCTGCGCCAGTTTGGTTTTCAACTGGATATACAGCGGCGCAAAGCGGCGATTAAACCCCACCATCAGGGTTTTACCGCAGCGCGCCGCCAGTTCCACCAGCTGTTCGGCCTCGGAAAGCGTGGCCGCCAGCGGTTTGTCGACATAAACGTGAACGCCCGCCTTTAACAACTCGGCGACGACGGCAAAATGCGACGCGGTGCTGCTGTGTACAAACACGGCATCGCAATCGCGGGCGAGTGCATCAAGCGTTGAATAACACGGGAAACGGTAACTCTCGCAGACCGTCTGTGCCCTGGCCTGACTGGGAGAGAATCCGCCCTGCAAGGTCCAGTCGGTGGCCTGCGACAAAATGGGCAAATAGGCTTTCTGCGCGATACCGCCCAACCCGACGACGCCGATACGCGGTTTGTTCATGCTTGGCTCCTTAGTCGGCCAGTCTTTCCAGCAGATGTTCCAGTCGCTCTTTGAGTTCGGCGACCTCGGTTTCCAGCATGGCGACGCGCTCGGACAGGGCATCGCGGGATTCAACGGAAAGCGCGACAGCGCCAGACGTCTCGTCTTCGGCAGCATCACTGACCGCGCCGCTAAAAAGATGCATAACGCGGCTTTCCCGTTTGCCTGCCTCGCGCGACAGACGCACGCAGAACGGGCCATCTTCGCGACTGGCCAATGCGTCGAGCGTCTCTTCGACTTCGCCCACATCGGCAAAATCATGCAGCCGCTGGGTGCGGGTGCGCAACTCGCCCGCCGTTTGCGGGCCACGCAGCAGCAAGGTGCTGACCAACGCCACCTCGGCGGGGGAAAATTTAAGATTGCCAAACTCGGAGTTGCAGAAACGGTGTTCGTATTTCATCGTCCGACTGCCGCTGACGGAGCGAATGAGATGCTTGCGCAGCAGGATGTCCAGCGTCTGCTGCACGTCGGATTCGGAAAGCTCCATCACGGGGTCACGATTGGTTTTCTGATTGCAGGCCGTGGTGAGACTGTTCAGGCTCAGCGGATACTGCTCGGGCGTCGTGATCTGTTTTTCCAGCATACAGCCGATAACCCGCGCCTCTTTGGCGCTGAATTCTATTTTCATGATTGATGTCCTTATCGCGGCGGTTGCCATTGCGGGTCGGTAAGCGCCATAAGCACGTGATCCTGCCATTTGCCGTCAATAAGCAGATAATCTTTGGCATACCCTTCCCGCTCGAAGCCGAGGCGCGTCAGCAGGTCGCCACTGCGATGATTGTGCGGCATATAGTTGGCCATGATGCGGTGGATCCGTTGCTGGCGCTGCATATAGCGAATGAGTGACTGGAGCGCCTCATGCATCAACCCTTGCCCCTGCCACTGTTCGCCCAGCGAATAGCCGAGGAAACAGGCATGGAAAGAGCCACGCAGCACGTTGCTGAAATTCGCCACGCCGCGAACATGATTCTCGTCGGGGTCCAGCAGAAGAAAGTAATACGCCGTCCCCTGCTTTTGCATGTCGTTTATCAGGCCAAGACGGGCCTGCCAGCCGGAAGGGTAACAGTGGCTTTCATCCCTGATAGGCTCCCAGGGTTTCAGAAAGGCGCGGTTTTCCGTGTAATAATCTGCCAAACGATGCGCGTCGCGCTCATACACCAGCCGCAACACCATCCTGTCTGTTGTGAGCCGCACCTTAGGTGCCGCCGATCGATAGCCAAACATCCCTTTCCTCCACATTTTGTACGGCTTGATAAGAACAATTTATTGGAAACAGAGACCTTTTTTATTCCTGAACTTATCGATTCCGCACCGCCTCTCTCTGCATCATAGCCGAGGCCAAGGTGCCATGCTGAATCCAACCTTGAATTATTTATTTCCTTCGGCAATTCGCCTCTGATTTTGCCAGTCCGAACGGTTATTGACGATAAAAAAATATTATTAATAGCACACTATCTAAATAAATTTTTCCGGTTCAGACTAAAGCTGATTATTTAACCCCTCTGCATCTTTCGCAACGGATGCCTTAATGGCTCAGGGTGACGCATGTCTCTGGTATCGCAAGCGCGTAGCTTGGGAAAGTTTTTTCTGTTATTTGATAACGCTGTCGTCATTCTGGGTTTTTTTGTGGTCTTTCCGCTGATTTCGATTCGCTTTGTGGATCAACTCGGCTGGGCGGCGATGGCCGTGGGAATGGCGCTCGGCGTAAGGCAACTCACTCAGCAGGGCCTCGGCATTTTCGGCGGTGCCATTGCCGATCGATTTGGTGCCAAGCCGATGATAATCACCGGCCTGCTGCTGCGCGCGGCCGGTTTTGCCACCATGGCGCTGGCCGACGCGCCCTGGATCCTGCTCTGCTCCTGCTTTCTCTCCGGCCTGGGCGGCACCTTGTTCGACCCGCCTCGCACCGCGCTGGTCATCAAGCTTATCCGCCCTCATGAGCGCAGCCGCTTTTTCTCGCTGCTGATGATGCAAGACAGCGCCGGTGCGGTACTGGGCGCCCTTATCGGCAGCTGGTTGCTGCAATACGATTTCCACTATGTCTGCTGGACCGGTTCCGGGCTATTTATTCTGGCGGCCGCGTTCAATGCCCTGTTTCTTCCGGCCTATCGCCTCTCCGCCGGTCGCGCGCCCATGCGTGAAGGCATGCTGCGAGTGCTGCGGGACAAACGTTTTCTGAGTTATGTGCTGACGTTAACCGGTTATTACATGCTGACCGTACAGGTGATGCTGATGCTGCCGATTGCGGTCAACGATATGGCCGGCACGTCCACAGCCGTGAAATGGATGTACGCCATCGAAGCCGTGCTGTCACTGACCCTGCTTTATCCGCTCGCCCGCTGGAGTGAAAAACATTTCAGTCTGGAAAAGCGCCTGATGTGCGGATTACTCATCATGACGCTCAGCCTGCTGCCCGTCGGCATGGTCAGCGGCCTCAACCCGCTGCTGCTGCTGATTGGCTTGTTTTATATCGGCAATATTATTGCCGAACCGGCACGCGAAACCCTTGGCGCCTCGCTCGCCGATGCACGCGCACGCGGCAGTTACATGGGGTTCAGCCGACTGGGTCTGGCGCTCGGCGGCGCTCTCGGCTACACCGGCGGCGGCTGGATGTATGACACCGGTCGCGCATTGCAGCTTCCGCAACTGCCGTGGCTGCTGCTCGCCCTCATAGGCCTTGTCACGCTACTCGGCCTGTACTGGCAATTTCAACGGCGGCGTATCGAACCGGCGATGCTCGGTGAACGCGGACTCTAGGAGCAATCCTTATTAAGGACGGTGCGTTTGATCTCATGGAAAACTTCACCATACTTAATGATTGAGACATCTCTGGTGATTGAAGAGACAACGGCCAAGCGACCTTCCCTACACCCCTTGGCCGGGATAAAAAGGAGCAACGTATCATGAAGTTATTTGTTTACGAACACTGCCCATACTGTGTGAAAGCCCGCATGATCTTCGGCCTGAAAAATCTTCCGGTTCAGGTCAACACCCTGCTCAACGATGACGAAGCCACGCCCACCAAAATGATTGGCAAAAAAGCCGTGCCTATCCTGCAAAAAGAGGATGGCAGCTTTATGCCCGAGAGCATGGACATCGTTCAGTACATTGATAAATCCGATCGCCAGCCGCTGCTGACCGGCCCATTGAGCGCCCAGGTCGCCGCCTGGATACGCCATGTTTCCGAATATACGCAGAGACTGCTGTTGCCACGTTTTGCTGCGGCACCTTTTGAAGAGTTCGCCACGCCAGAGGCGCGCCACTATTTCACCGATAAAAAACAGGCCACCATCGGGGATTTCAAAGAGCATCTACAGCATTCACCGGGGCTTGTGAAGAAGATCAATCAGGATCTGCGCGATCTCGACAAGCTAATCAAAGAGCCGAATGCCGTTAACGGCGAGCTGTCCGAGGATGATATTCATCTGTTCCCGGTGCTGCGCTCGCTGTCGATTGTAAAAGGTATCGAGCTGCCGACCCGCGTGCTGGCTTACCGCGACAACATGGCTAAACAGACGCAAATCAATCTGTTAACCAGTATCGCCAGCTAAACGTCCTGCCTGGGGTTGCACTTTCGGTGCGACCCTTACTTTTCTATACCTTGATATCCTTCCCTCCTCTTTTGCAAACAGGGCATACTAGGCGCCTTGAAATTGTCATTGAGGATGTCATGAGAAAGTTACTTTTAGGGGCCTTTGCCCTGATCATTGCCGGCCTGCTTGCCGGATGCAACCAGCTCACCCAATACACGGTCAGTGAGCAGGAAGTGAATAATTATCTGCAAAAACACAATAACTTTCAGAAACAGCTTGGCGTGCCCGGCCTGGTTGAGGCGCGCATTAATTTAAGCGACCTCAGCAGTCAGATTGGCCGTGCCGAACCGGGCAAAGTCACGCTTTCCGGCAACGCCGATCTCGATGTCAATTCGCTGTTTGGCTCGCAGAAGGCCGACATGACGCTAACGTTAAAGGCAACACCGGTATTCAATAAAGAGGAAGGGGCTATCTATTTGAAAGATATGGAAGTCACTGACTACACGGTCAAGCCGGAGAAGATGGCATCCGTGATGCAGAATCTGATGCCGTATCTGAACCAGTCGCTGAAATCCTACTTTGACCAGCGTCCCGCCTATGTGCTGAGCGGCGATCACAGTAAATCGGAGGCGATGGCAAAACGTCTGGCGAAGGGGCTGGAAGTCAAACCGGGTGAACTGGTCATCCCGTTTACCGAATAGACAAAGATAACGCCTGAGTCATGCCCGTCGTTGGGCTTTGGCTCAGGCGTTTTTTGTTACTGCTCGTCTTCTTCGCTGTCTTCGATATCTTCAGGCAGCGCTTCTTCCAGTTCATCGCGCATCGCGGTGATGGCTTCACGGCTGATTTCAGACAGCGTACGATAGAATCCGCTGGTGGCGTGCGCTTCGACCTTGCCGAGGAATTTGCCGCACCACGGCAACATAAACTCGTCAAAAAGGGCGATTTGCGCGGCGGCTTCATCTTCCTGCGACTGATCTTCAAGCCAGGAAGCGGCCAGCAGCATCGAGCCGAAGTGGTCGGCCGGTGCATCGCCAAGCGGCATGCCGCGCTGTTGCAGGAAAGTACGCACCTCAAGTTCGGAGTCTGCGCCCTCTTCCAAATAGTCGCTGCGATAAGGCGACACGGCACATTCTGTACCGACAAACAGATGGTTGAATTCGGAAGACAGGGCCTGCGGATCGGCGCTCTGCTGCAAACGAATCAGCAGCGCATCCTGCTCCAGCGGCCAATGCTCGCGCAGCTTGCCCTGTTGAATCAGACCAAACAGCGGAACCAGCAAGGGATCCTGCGGCTGACGGTAAAACAGAGTGCCGAGTACGCGGCAAACGATAGAAAATTCATTCATGATAAGAACCTGACTCAGGTTGGCAAAACAATAATTTGCGAGACGATGTCACAGTTCCGGCATTTCTGCAATTGCCATGCGCCCTCGCCTTGACAGAAACGCCGCAAACCGGCGAGTAAGACGCGAATGCCTTGGTTACGTCGCGTTCACGCCGTGTTTATTATAGATTCATTTCGTTGTTAAATGATGGACGGAAACGTCTCGCTGCCTTGCCTGAACGTGGCGACGGATTTTGGAGTGAACATGAAGAGCTCATCAAGCAACGACTGGTTAAATCTGCATCGGGATAACGAAACGGGTATCGAAAGTGTCCATGCGCATTTTCGGGGCCATGCCTACGACCCTCACGACCATAACGAAATGCTGGTCGGCGTTACCCATCAAGGTTTGCAGCAATTCAGTTGTCATCGAAAACTGCACACCAGCAGTCCCGGAAAAGTCATTCTTATCGAGCCGGAGGTCATTCATGACGGCCACGCGCCGACGCCCGAAGGCTTCACCTATTCCATGCTTTATCTGCCGCAGGCGTGGCTTAACGAGATGTTGCAGCGTCGAAATCTGGGGGATGCATCGAATTTACAGTCTGCCTTTCGTGCAACGCTCACCGACGATCTCCAGTTGAATACCGCCATACAGCAGGCTTTTGCCGCCATCCATCATGATGAAGGTCGGCTGGCCCGCGATCAGTGTCTCGACAGGCTGCTCGATTTGCTGGCCCGGCATATTGCGCCGCAACCGGCCCTGCCATCGAATAAAGATTATGTTCAGATGAGTCGTATAAAAGATTATCTGCATGACTGCATGCATCAGGATATGGGGCCTGACGATATTGCCCGTTATGCCGGGATCAGCCGTTTTCGCCTGACACGACAGTTTCAAAAATTTTTTGGCCAATCGCCTCACGCCTATCTTGTAAGATTACGACTGCGCACGGCGCGCCTATTATTGTCGCAGGGCAACAGTCCGGCACGGGTCGCCGCGCAGGTCGGCTTTTCCGACCAGAGTCATTTGGGCCGCTGGTTTCAGCGCGCCTACAGAATTACGCCGATGGCCTATCAGCAACAGTGCTCAAATCTTCTATACCGCCGCCCTTCCCTTGCCGAAAATAGCTTCTCGAATTGACGAGAGGAGTGCATTTTCAATGTTTGATACAAAAGTGGCGCTGATTATCCGTGATGATTTGGCCGTCTGGCAGCGACTGAACGTTGCCGCCTTTCTGGCAACGGGCATTGCTTCCGCTGCCCCTGAAATGATGGGCGAACCTTATATCGATGCCAGAGGCAATCATTACGGGAAGATGCTGGGACAGCCCATGCTGGCTTTCGAAGCCGACCTGGATGCCCTTCAAACCGCGCACCGCAAGGGCCTTGAGCGGGAACTGACGCTAATTCCCTATGTCCACGCGATGTTTTCAACCGGCCATGACGAAGCCAATCGGCAGGCCTTTCTCGCCGAAAATGCAGACGCGATGAATCTGGTCGGTCTGGCTGTCAGGGGACCCAAAAAAGCCGTCGATAAAGTGATTAAAGGTTTGGCGCTGCACAAATAAGCGGCCCGCTGATATCAGGACTTTTATAAATTCGCGATTCTTTTTTTCGCGGCATACTTTTTATTCGCCGATGAAATATGACCACGACCAGAGGTCGCCACATGTTTCATCGGCGCATTCACTCTATTCCCGACGCGCTGATTACGCCGCGGGGTCTACTTCGGGATCCACTTCGGAAATTTCATACTCGCGAATGATTGCGCGCGTCTCGATGCCCCAGACGGCATTTTGCGTTCTTGTCTGATGCGCGGCAAAGGTCTGCTTGCTGCTAAATAACTCCTCGACCTGCCAGACAAGCGGATCGGCCGTTAGCGTGACCTCGAAGGCGATGCATCCTGATTCCTGATGCGTAAGCCGCGTATGTTCCGCCAGCAGGCGCTGCACAAGATCCGATTCTTCCTGCGTTTTACAGCGCAATATTCCACTTAATTTGATCATGCTGTTCCTGATTTTTCAAAAAATACCGACTTTCCGGGGGAAACGGGTGTTTGAAGCCGCCTGCGCGCATAGGCTGGCGGCCGGATTGACACGCGTTAAACGGGGTATCGCGAAATTCAACTAGTAGCCGCGCGTGCGGTCGACCACACCGCCGGGTTCACGCCCCGCCTCGATAGCCTGAATATTGGCGACAATGCTGTCCATCGCCTCGTCGGGCAGTGTATCGGCACCAATGTGCGGCGTGACGGTCACACGCGGGTGAGACCAGAAGGGATGCATGCGTTGCAGCGGTTCATCGTTGAATACATCGAGGGTTGCCGCAGCGATTTGTCCGCTGTCGAGCGCGCGTAACAGGTCGCCATCGACCAGATGCATGCCGCGTCCGAGGTTAATGAGATAAGCGTGCTGGCTCAGCCGGGCAAACAGGTTCTTATTGAGAATCCCGGCGGTCTGCGGCGTATTGGGCAGAAGATTAATCAACAGCTTGCAGCCGCCTGCAAAATCATGAAGTTGATCGTTGCCGTGAAAACTGTCGACGCCCACGCGAGATTTCGGGCTGCGGCTCCAGCTGCGCACCTTGAACTTGAGGTCGATAAGTTTATCCGCCACGGCATTGCCCAGCACCCCTGCGCCAAGAATCCCGACGGTGAACTGGCTATGTTGATGCGCCGCCAGCGGCCGCCACTGTTTCTGCTGCTGGAACAGTTGATATTCGTCCAGCCGACGGAAATAGCGCAGCACGCTTGCCAGCGCGTATTCCTGCATTTGCAGGGCCATTCCGGTGTCTTCAAGACGAATCAACGGCACACCCGCAGGCAGCGTGCCCGGATTGCGCTGTTCCTGCGTCAAAATGGCATCCACACCCGCGCCAAGCACGAAAATGCCCTTCAGAGTATGGCGGGGAGCCAGCATCTCCTGAGGCGGATGCCATACCAGCGCGTAGTCGGCGGGTTGCGTGTCGCCGCGATGCCAGGCGCGCACGTTGGCTTGGGGAAGTCGGCGATGAATGCCATCAATCCATTGTTTTGAATCAAATGTAGGATGAAAGAATAAGATGTTCATGATGTTGCCTCCTTTGCTCTGCTAGATTCCCTCTAAAATCCCTGTGGATGCAACCTTTGTTTGCGAAAAATTGATTAAAAAAAGGCCCTGATCAACAGGGCCTTAATGAAGAGGAAGTTTTCGAAAACGATTAGCCGGGAACGCGCTGAATCAGTCGGCGCAGCATGGGGATAAGCAGGATCAGCACGACACCGGTCGCGACCGAGCCCCAGCCCAGCATGCCAAAGACCTGACTGTAACCCGGATTGGTCAACGCGGGCGTACTGCCGCTGTTGGTGGGCATCAGGCCGGAGACATAGCATGCCAGCACGGACGCGACGCCCGTGACCATCATCCAGCAGCCCATCATCACGCCCTGATAGCGCGTCGGGGCCAGCTTGCCAATCATGGCGTAGCCAATAGGCGAGATCATCAGTTCGCCGACGCTTTGCAACACATAGCTGATGACTATCCATTTCAGGGCCATCAGCCCGTCGCCGCCCGCTAAATGGATGCCAACCGGCAGCACCAGCATGCCCAGACCAATACAGAACAGCGCACCGGCAAACTGCAACGGCACGTCGATGTTCCATCCGCGCTGACGAAGACGCGTGAACCCTAGTGCCATCAGCGGACCGCCAACCACAATCACGACGGTATTGATGTTCTGAATCCACTGGGGGGCAACCCGCACGCCATAGACGGTCAGATTGATGTTGTGCTCAACGAACAGCATCAGTCCCATAGGCGCAAGCTGATAGAGGGTCCAGAATACCAGCGACCCGGCGGCGAGCAGCAGATAGGCAACCATGCGCCCTTTTTCGTCCTGCGGGCGATGGCGCGACGTAACCAGACCCATTATCAGGAAAATCACTATGCCGAGACTCACCACAAAATAGCTGCTGAAGGCCGCGTGCGTCAGCAAGATACGAATAATCGGCACCAGCACCACAAGAATCGCGATGCCCACCAGCATGCGCTGAATAAACTGACGCGTAGTGACCTGTTTAAGCGGCGTGTTGATATCCTTGAGGATTTTCCAGCGCGACAGGGTCACGGCAATGGCCAGCGCGTTGCCGAGCGTGGCGAACAGGAACAGCGCGCGATAGTTCTCGCTCAGCTGAAAATAGCCCGCTACCGCGAAACCGATGAAGAAGCCGAGATTCATGCCCGCATAGTTCCACAGGAATGCAGACTCGCGGCGGTCGTCGTCCGGGGCAAAGCGCTGGGTCAGCATCATGTTCAGACAGGTCACGTTAAGCCCGCTGCCGGTCAGGAACATGGCCAGCCCCCAGTAAAGTCCGGTGACGCCCGCTTCGGCAATCAGCGCGCAGCCGATGACCTGCAACACCATGCCCAATACAAACAGGTTGCGGTTACTGAGATAGCGCCCGCCAAGATAGCCGCCAAACATGTGCAGCCCATAGTTGAACGCACCGAACACGCCCATGATGGCGTTGGCCTGATTTTCGCTAAACCCGAGACGTTTGGTTGCGTACAGCACCAGCGTGGAATACAGCACGGCGAAACCCAGCGTGGAGAAGGTCTGGATAAAGAACAGCGCACCGGACCCCGCCGGTACTGCCGCGCGTGGCGATAATGTTTTTTCTGAAAGACTCACGTAAAACCCCTGTACTGCCTTGTTGTGAAGCCCTGAAAGCCGGCTTGCCAAGATGAATATCAATGGTGAAAAATGGTGAAAAAGGCGGCGGATTTTGGTGCTCTCCCTTTTTGACCGGCTCCTGTTATACCGTTGCTTAATGCCAAATTCCCAGCATTAATTCCTTTCAAAACATAAATCGCCTTACTTTGCCGTTTTAGCCGCCAAAACGGGCATAGCGGCGAGTGACTGATTTAAACGTCGACGACCTTTACGCATCCGGCGCTGAATAAATGCCGAAATTTGCGCTATAAATCAGCAAATTGCTTTAATTTTCGCTAAACGCATCGATTAATGAAAAAGAGGGTTGACGCTGGGCCGGTATTTCCTTACATTAGCGCCGATTCCGCAGCACAGCGTGTTGACGGAATCTACGGTGAGGTGTCTGAGTGGCTGAAGGAGCACGCCTGGAAAGTGTGTATACGCGAAAGCGTATCGAGGGTTCGAACCCCTCTCTCACCGCCATATTATGCGAAAGGGTCCAGATGAAAATCTGGGCCCTTTTTCGTTATGGGACAAAAATCATTGCCTGCCGTTTTCCAATATTTCTTCCTGAATTTCCCCTCCCCATCGCATTTATGAACAATAAATCAGCACATTGATGAAGTCCTGGTCATCCAGTTAGCTCGCGCTAAATAATCCTTGACCCAACAGGCTTGTCTCCCTATAGTAGCGCCCCGTTGCACTGCTAAGCAGTGTAGCGCCACGGTGAGGTGTCTGAGTGGCTGAAGGAGCACGCCTGGAAAGTGTGTATACGCGAAAGCGTATCGAGGGTTCGAACCCCTCTCTCACCGCCATATTAAACGAGAAGGCCCTGATGAAAATCAGGGCCTTTTTGTATGGATGTCTGCCTACTCCCCTGCGCTGTTCCTGCCGAGCGGGACAAATTTCAGTCCGGTAAAGTCTTCGATGATTTTCTCTCCGGCGCGCCATTCTCCAAAACCGGCAGCGGTATGAAAATGCCCCGCGCCGGGTAACATCATGATGTCACTTCCCCATTCAGCAGCCAATGCCTCGGCCCTGGCGAGTGAAAGATGCTCGTCGTTGTCACTGCAAAGCAGCAAGGTCGGCAAAGGCAGTCGGCCTGTGGGCAACGGCCTTTGCGGGCGGATGTCGTTCAGTGCCGTGGCAGCATCGACATCGGCGGGTGCCACCAGCACAGCCGCGATCACTCTCTCCTGCGCATGGCGACTTGCCCACTGCGCCACCGCGACCGCTCCGCAACTGTGGCCGACCAACACAATTTCGCCCGGCGTATGGTCGATAACGTCATTGAGGCGCGCTACCCATTTTTCTGTATGCGGGGTGTTCCAGTCATCCTGCACCACGCGCTTGACGTTGGCGTATTTTTTTTCGATGTAAGACTGCCAGTGATCGGGTCCGGAATTGGTATAACCGGGAACAAGGAGATAGGTGATTTCCATTTCTGTCTCAAAAGTTGCTTGATGAGGGCGTGTGAAAGCCAATAAAAAAGGCGACCCGATGGCCGCCTTGGTCTTGATTCGTTTTATCAGACTTACTTGCTGGTATCCAGCGCCGGGAAGCTTTTTACCAGGTCGTCGATGGCTTTCATCTGCACCAGGAAAGGTTCCAGCTTGTCCAGCGGCAGCGCGGAAGGACCGTCGCACTTGGCGTGAGCCGGATCTTCGTGCGCTTCGATAAACAGGCCAGCGATGCCCACCGCCATGCCGGCACGTGCCAGTTCGGCAACCTGCGCACGACGACCGCCCGATGCCGCACCAAACGGGTCACGGGTTTGCAGCGCGTGGGTCACGTCGAAGATGACAGGATGACCGCCAGTGGCGTTAATCATCACATTCATGCCCAGCATGTCGACCACAAGGTTATCATAGCCAAAGTTGCTGCCGCGATCGCACAGAATAACCTGATCGTTACCGCCTTCCTTGAACTTGTCGACGATGTTACCCATCTGGCCCGGGCTTACAAACTGGGGTTTCTTGACGTTGATGACCGCGCCGGTTTTGGCCATCGCTTCAACCAGGTCGGTTTGACGCGCCAGGAAGGCAGGCAGCTGAATCACATCAACCACGTCGGCAACAGGCTGTGCCTGCCAGCTTTCGTGAACGTCGGTGATGATTTTCACGCCGAACGCAGCTTTCAGATCCTGGAAAATCTTCATGCCTTCGTCCAGACCCGGTCCACGGTAGGAGTGGATGGAAGAACGGTTGGCTTTGTCAAAAGAGGCTTTAAACACATAAGGAATGCCCAGTTTGTCAGTCACTTTCACATAGTGCTCACAAACGCGCATCGCCATGTCACGTGATTCGAGCACGTTCATGCCGCCAAACAACACAAACGGCAAATCATTTGCTACGTCGATGTCCTTAATGCTAACCACTTTATGTTTCATGCTTTGGCCTTAATCGATAATAAATCAATGGTACAGATGTTGGATAGACAGCCCGCTCGGGGCTGATTAATGTAATGTAACGCTTTTTTGTTCAATCGAATGAATCTGCATCTTGATAACTTCCGAAATCGGATCTTCGGGGCACTGTTCGACAAAGTAATTCAGGTCGGAAATCGCGACATGATTACAGTCGAGTTGTGCATAGATAAGCCCGCGATCGCGAATTTCGTAAGGATCGTCCGGATCGAATTCCAGCACGGCTTCGCTGGTGCTAAGCGCCAGCTCCATCTGTTTTTCTTCCATCAGTGCGGCTTTGAGCGTATCCAGCATCTTGCGGATGATCATGGTGTGATCCGCCTCTTCGAGGTCGTCATCTTCAATGACGGCGCTGACGCCAAGATTGCCTTTAAGCCATACCTGTAAAATATGCTCGCTGAGCGTTTCGCCGTTAAGCGGATTCACCAGCCACATCTCTTCGTCGAGCCAGTCGGCGCGGACGATAAGCTGAGTCGGGAAAATCACCGGCATCAGCGGCAGATCCAGCGCGTGTGCAATGTGCAGAAAAATCACCCCGAGCGACACCGGTGTACCCTGGCGCGAGGCCAGCACCTTGTCTATCCAGATAGCATCGGACAGGCGATAGACACCGCCCGCGCCGCCGAAACCCCAGGTGCGATAAAAAAGTTCGATCAAAACTTCAAGCTGCTGATCCTGATTCAGTTCTTCAGGTACCTTGCTTCTGGCTTCTTCCACCAGAGCCTGCAACTGACGATTCACATCGTCGGCTTTAAAATCAAAGCGAATTGCCTGCGTTACCAGGATGACGCCGGTGCTTAACGGCGCGGCGTTAAATTCAAAATCAGCAATGGAGCTCATAGTTATCCCATTAGCAGCGGTATTTTTGTTATGGCTAGCTTAACAATCAAATACAAACAACCCAAGGCAAGAATAAAAGCCACCCAGCGCGTTTTCTGGCTGCGTACTTTTTTCCTGCCTTCTCCCAACGCCACAAATCCAAGGGCTATGTAGATGATAACGCCAAAAAGCTTTTCGGTCAGCCATGAACCTTGTGGGGAAAAGGGATAAAAATGGGTGATGACCACAAGCCAGATACCGCTAATTAGCATAAAGGTATCAATGATATGCGGCGCGATTTTTACCCAGCGCTGCTGCATGATACCCGCGTTGGCCCATTTCCAGAAAAAGCGCAGTACAAACAGAACGATACTGGCAGTAATAAACAGAATATGGAAATCTTTTACCCAAATATATGACGACATTGCTCACCCTTTTTTATCAAGGGCGCGTTAACCGCGCCTCTTTTATTGAATCATTACGGCAATTCAGGCCATCGGCCCAGCGTTACACGGTCGTTGTCGCCGTAATCCTTTAGTGTTTCCACGGCGATAAATCCGGCCGAAGCAAGGATCTCCCGAACCGCTTCGCCCTGCTGCCAGCCGTGTTCGAACAACAACCAGCCATCGGCACTGAGGTGTTCCGGTGCCTGCTGCGTAATCAGCTGAATGTCTGCAAGCCCATTATTGGCGGCCACGAGGGCGCTCGCAGGCTCGAAACGCACATCGCCCTGCGCCAGATGAGGATCGGCGGCGTCGATATACGGCGGATTGCTGACAATCAGCGAGAACCGCTGCCCTTGTACCGGCGTAAACCAGCTTCCCTGCAAAAACTGCGCATTGCCCAGGCCCAGTTTGGTGCCATTGAACTGCGCAAGCGCCACGGCATCGGGATGCAGATCGACGCCAATTACCTCGCAGTCGGGGCGTTCACTGGCGATAGCCAGCGCAATCGCGCCGGTGCCGGTGCCTAAATCCAGCACGCGTGCAGGGGCTTCGCCAAGACGTTGCAGCGCATGTTCAACCAGACATTCGGTATCGGGACGAGGGATCAGTGTGGCGGGAGAGACGGAAAGCGGTAGCGACCAGAATTCGCGCTCACCAACGAGATAGGCGACGGGTTCGCCCTTCTCGCGTCGGCCAAGCAGCGCATCAAGTCGAGCCAATGTCTGTGCATCAAGCTCGGTTTCGCCAAACGCCATAATAAAGGTGCGCGAACGGCCAGTGACGTGACCGAGCAAGATTTCTGCATCTCGCTTCGGACTTTCACTGGCCGCCAAACGCCCCACAGCCTGTTTCAGCCAGCGGGTAAAATCCATTATTCCTGCTCGGACAGCGCGGCGAGCTGGTCTGCCTGATACTCCTGCACAATCGGCTGGATAAGCATATCAAGCTTGCCTTCCATCACTTCGTCCAGACGGTAGATAGTCAGGTTGATGCGGTGGTCGGTCACCCTTCCCTGCGGGAAGTTGTAGGTCCGGTTGCGGTCGGAACGGTCGCCGGTGCCGAGCAGGTTACGGCGCGTAGAGGCCTCTTCCTGCTGACGTTTCGCCACTTCGGCGGCACGAATACGCGCGCCGAGCACGGACAACGCCTTGGCCTTGTTCTTGTGCTGCGAACGTTCGTCCTGACACTCGACCACGATACCGGTCGGCAGGTGGGTAATACGGATAGCGGAATCCGTGGTGTTGACGTGCTGACCGCCCGCGCCGGAGGAGCGGAAGGTGTCGATGCGCAGGTCACCGGCGTTGATTTCCGGCAGTTCGGCTTCCGGTACTTCGGGCATTACCGCGACCGTACAGGCCGATGTGTGGATACGGCCCTGAGATTCGGTTTCAGGCACGCGCTGCACGCGGTGGCCGCCGGATTCGAACTTGAACTGTCCATACACGCCCTCGCCTGAAACCTTGGCGATCACTTCTTTATAGCCGCCATGCTCGCCTTCGTTGGCGCTCATGACTTCGACCCGCCAGCGGCGCGCTTCGGCGTAGCGGCTGTACATGCGGAACAGATCACCGGCAAAGATGGCCGCCTCGTCACCGCCGGTTCCGGCGCGCACTTCAATAAAGCAGCTGCGCTCGTCATCGGGATCTTTGGGCAGCAACAGGAATTGCAGCTGTTGCTCAAGCTCTTCGAGCGTGGTCTGACACTGCTTGATTTCATCCTGAGCCATCTCGCGCATTTCAGGGTCTTCAAGCATCTCTTCGGCGGCAGCCAGGTCTTCCTGCGCCTGTCGCCAGGTCAAAAAGCAGGCGGAAACATCGCTCAACTGAGCATATTCGCGGGAAAGATTGCGGAATTTTTCCTGATCGGCAATCACGGCGGCGTCGCCGAGCATCGCCTGAACTTCTTCATGGCGCTCTTGTAACACTTCCAGTTTGGCAACAATAGAAGGCTTCATGCGTAGTGTTTAACCCTGTAATAATAAAAACTATACCCGACATCCGATGGACGCAGGTGTGTTGGCCGCCTTCAGGTAACGACCTTTGGGATATCTTACTGATCTAGCCCGAGACTATCGCGTAAAATCTGCAAACGTTCAACGTCGCCATCGCTGGCAGCCTGTTGAAGTGAACGGGTAGGGGCATGAATAAGGCGGTTGGTGAGTTTATGGGCCAGGTCGTGGATAACGCTTTGTACATCGGCACCCTGTGCTATCGCCGCCATGGCTTTGGCTTCCATGTCGGCGCGAACGGTGTCGGCGCGCGTACGGTAGTCGCGAATAATTTCCACGGCGCCCTGCGAACGCAGCCAGGCCATAAAGTTGGAGCTTTCCTGCTCGACGATGGTTTCGGCCTGAATGGCCGCCGCCTTGCGTTGGGCAAGATTTTTTTGAATGATGCTGTGCAGGTCGTCAACGCTGTACAGGTAGGCGTTGGCGAGTTTACCGACTTCCGGCTCGATATCACGCGGAACGGCGATATCGACCATCAGCATCGGCTGATTGCGTCGCGCCTTGAGCGCACGTTCGACCATCCCCTTGCCGATGATAGGCAGCGGACTGGCGGTGGAGCTGATAATGATGTCGGCATCGGCCAGGCGGGCGTCGATATCCTGAAGGGAAACGACTTCGGCACCGACTTCGTCGGCCAGAACCTGCGCACGTTCACGGGTTCGGTTGGCAATCATCATATGACGGACGTTGTGCTCGCGAAGATGACGCGCCACAAGCTCGATAGTCTCGCCCGCGCCGACCAGCAGCACGTTGACTTCAGAGAGGGATTCGAAGATCTGGCGGGCCAGCGTACAGGCGGCAAAGGCCACCGACACGGCGCTGGCACCGATATCCGTTTCGGTACGCACGCGTTTGGCAACCGAAAAGGACTTTTGAAACAAACGTTCAAGCTCACCCGACACCGCCTGACCATGCTGGGATTCGGCAAAGGCTTTCTTCACCTGACCCAGAATCTGCGGCTCGCCCAGCACCAGAGAGTCAAGACCGCTGGCGACGCGCATCAAATGGCTGACTGCGTCGTTGTCCTGATGCCAGTAGAGACTCTTTTTTACATCTTCGGCGCTTAACTTGTGGTAATCACACAGCCATGCCACCAGTTGATCCTGCACATCACCCTTGCCTTTCAACTGCTCCTGCTGCTCGACGCTCAGATAGAGCTCGGTACGATTACAGGTAGACAGCACGACGCCTCCCTGCACCAGCGGTTGCTGAAGCAGACTCGAGAGCGCCTGTTCGATAGTGTCTGGCGAGAACGTGACCTTTTCACGCAGAGATACCGGGGCGGTTTTGTGATTAATGCCTAATGCAAGTAGGGTCATGGGAGCGATAGTCGAATGAGACTTTTCTTTGTATGGGTTTACGTCTGGAGCGCATTCTACAAGATGCGCGAGATCAATAAAAGCCACACCGCACTATCTGTCCGGTTTTTATAAAAAGCTGTGATTTGGCACACTTGGCGCGATTTGAGTGATTATCATTTACCGATATTTCCGAATTGCCACAGGGCGTAAAGTTCGACGGGGTTATGCTAGTATTCGCTTTAAAGCGTACAGAAGCGCTATGCTAAACTGCGTTTTAAAACGAATTCCAACGAAAGGACCCGACTCGTCATGTCTATGCATAAAGCCCATCTGCTCCGCCTGCTTCCCCTTGCCAGCCTGGTGCTGACCGCCTGTACGACGTTTTCGCCGACCACAGGCCCGTCAACCAGCCCGACTGCGCCGCAGTGGCGTCAGCACGAACAACAGGTCAGGCAGTTGCAGCATTATCAGACCCGTGGGGCCTTTGCCTATATTTCCGACAAACAGAAAGTCTACGCCCGCTTCTTCTGGCAGCAGTATTCGCCGCAAAGCTACCGCCTGCTGCTGACCAATCCATTGGGCAGCACGGAGATGGAACTCAAGGTTCAGGACGGCAATGCACAGTTGACCAACAACGAGGGTAAACAGTTTACCAGCGACAATCCTGATGAAATGATTCAAAAACTGACCGGCATGTCGATTCCGCTGGCCAACCTGCGTCAGTGGATGCTGGGCCTGCCGGGCGACAGCACCGATTTCAGCCTCGACAGCCAATATCGTCTCCGTCAGGTCAATTACAAGCAGAAAGGGTTGAACGGCAGCGTGAGCTATCAGAGCTACGACACGACCGTGACCCCGCCGCTGCCTAATCGTCTGGAAATGACCCAGGGCGATCAGCGCATCAAACTGAAAATGGACAGCTGGACACTAAACTGAGATGACGCAATTCTGGCCATCTCCGGCTAAACTCAATCTGTTCCTGTACATCACCGGTCAGCGCGCCAACGGTTATCACGACCTGCAAACGCTGTTTCAGTTCGTCGATTACGGCGATCGTCTGGCCTTTTCGCTGCGCGAAGATGACGCCATTACTCTTTCGCCGTCCGTTGAGGGTGTCCCGGACGAGCAGAATCTTGTCGTGCGCGCGGCGCGTCTTTTGCAGACGCGTCTGGCACAGCAAGGCCATGTTGCGCCATGCGGTGTCGATATCCAGCTCGAAAAAGTGCTGCCGATGGGCGGCGGGCTTGGCGGCGGTTCCTCCAATGCCGCCACGACGCTGGTGGCGCTGAATTATCTGTGGAACGGCGGCCTTCGCGATGAAGAACTCGCCGAACTGGGTGTGCGTCTCGGCGCGGATGTGCCGGTGTTCGTGATGGGCCATGCGGCGTTTGCCGAAGGGATTGGCGAGGTTTTACATCCGGTTTCACCGCAGGAAAAGTGGTATCTTGTGGCGCATCCGGGGGTGAGCATTCCGACGCCCGCCATCTTCGGTGACCCCGAACTGATTCGCGACACGCCAAAACGGCGGATTGATGAGCTATTACAGGCCCGTTTCAGCAATGATTGCGAGCCTATTGCAAGAAAACGTTTTTGCGAGGTTGAACAGCTTGTTTCATGGCTGCTAGAATACGCGCCGTCGCGCCTCACTGGAACAGGTGCCTGTGTGTTTGCCGAATTCGACACAGAGGAAGCCGCTCGCGAGGTGTTGAGTAAGGCTCCGGCATGGATTAACGGTTTTGTCGCCCGAGGCGTAAATGTCTCGCCGCTGCATAAAACCCGTGCCGAGCTGATGAGAGCCGCAGCCAAAGTATAGAGCGTCACAGTTTCCCGTTATTGTGTCTGTTCTTTGCCAGCCTCTCGGAATTTTTGTTTTAAATCTGTATACCCGTCCGATGTCGGCGC
>Ga0308159_1000720_pt1 | contig 64602 bp, 68 predicted proteins | sample PhyCR1_FD_201040 | JGI IMG/M metagenome (GOLD analysis project Ga0308159, IMG submission 201040) | Phyllosphere microbial communities from UC Gill Tract Community Farm, Albany, California, United States - DLSLC.R1 | ecosystem: Host-associated > Plants > Phyllosphere > Unclassified | place: USA...
GCATGACATGGCTGAACATCAGAAGATCACCACGCTGCGGATGCTCTCGCCCGCATGCATCAGGTCGAAGCCCTTGTTGATCTCCTCCAGCGTCAGGCGGTGGGTAATCATCGGGTCGATCTCGATCATGCCGTTCATATACCAGTCGACGATCTTGGGCGTGTCGGTCCGCCCGCGCGCGCCGCCGAACGCGGTGCCGCGCCAGTTGCGCCCCGTCACCAGCTGGAACGGCCGCGTGCTGATTTCCTTGCCCGCCTCGGCCACGCCGATGATGATCGAGGTGCCCCAGCCCCGGTGGCAGGATTCCAGCGCGGTGCGCATCACCTCGGTATTGCCGGTCGCGTCGAAGCTGTAATCCGCGCCGCCATCGGTGAGTTCGAGGATCTTGGCGATCGTCTCCTCACGGCTCAGCCCCTTGGAGTTGAGGAAGTGGGTCATACCGAAACGACGGCCCCATTCCTCGCGATCTGGGTTGATGTCGACGCCGATGATCCGGCCCGCCCCCGCCAGTTTGGCGCCTTGGATGACGTTCAGGCCGATACCGCCCAGACCGAAGACGACGATATTCTCGCCCGGCTGCACCTTGGCGGTGTTGACCACCGCGCCGACGCCCGTCGTCACGCCGCAGCCGATATAGCAGCTGGTGTCGAACGGCGCGTCCTCGCGGATCTTGGCGACCGCGATCTCAGGGAGGACGGTGAAGTTCGAGAAGGTCGAGCAGCCCATGTAATGGAAGATCGGCTGCCCCTTGTAGCTGAACCGGGTCGTGCCGTCGGGCATCAGCCCCTTGCCTTGCGTCGCGCGGATCGCGGTACACAGGTTGGTCTTGCCCGACAGGCACGACTTACACTGGCGGCATTCCGGGGTGTAGAGCGGTATGACATGATCGCCCGGCGCCACGCTGGTCACGCCCGCACCGACCTCGCGCACGATGCCGCAGCCTTCATGGCCCAGCACGCTGGGGAATATCCCCTCGCTGTCGAAGCCGTCGAGCGTATAGGCGTCGGTGTGGCAGATGCCGGTCGCCATGATCTCGACCAGGACTTCACCCGCCTTGGGGCCTTCCAGATCGAGTTCGACGATTTCGAGCGGCTTCTTGGCCTCGAAGGCGACGGCGGCGCGGGTTTTCATGGGTTCCTGTCTCCTTGGCTGGCCGCCCTGATGCCCTGATGCGACAGCATGTGCAACCAACGAACGGCCCGGCGGATTGATGGCGCTCAACAGGATGGGAGAGCGACGATGACCGAGTTCAAAAAGGGCGACCATGTCGAATGGAACAGCCATGGCGGCACGGCCGAGGGCAAGGTCGTGAAGAAGCAGACCAGCGACACCGAGATCAAGGGGCACACGGTCCGTGCGTCGAAGGATGAGCCGCAATACATAGTAGAGAGTGACAATGGCGGAAAGGCAGCGCACAAGGCGGACGCGCTGAAGAAAGCGTGATTCACGCGCGTCCCGCCAATGGGCTGGGATGCTGAAGGATTATAGGAAGGAATAACATGGCCACCGCAACCACGGGCACCGGCATCCACGCCCCGGTCCAGCCGTCCGAGGAACTGGGCGCGATCGTCGGCAACGAGAAGCTGCCGCGCAGCCAGGTCATCAGCAAGGTGTGGGACTATATCAAGGCCAACAACCTGCAGAACCCCGAGAACAAGCGGGAAATCCTGGCCGACGACAAGCTGAAGAAGGTGTTCGGCAAGGACAAGTGCACCATGTTCGAGATGAACAAGTTCATCTCGGCGCACCTGAAGAAGTAAGCCTTTGGCGACGCCCCGGCCACCGTGCCGGGGCGTAACCCCACACCGCCCGCGCCGCTATCGCAGGTCCAGGACCAGCGGCTTGCGCACGGGCGGCGGCTGGGACGATTTTTCGGTCGGAGCCGGTGTACGACCCTGGGCACGCGTCGCTGTGGGCGTCGGCGTCGCCGCAGGGGCCGGATCGCCCGCCCCCACTCGCCCCGCCTCGATCTGGTTCAGCCTCTGCTCGACCAGTTGCGCGTCCAGCAGCTTGCGATCCCCCTGCATCGCCGCCACCTGCGCCTCCAGCGCAGCGACACGCTGCTCCAGCATCTTCACCCGCACCTGATCCTGGGTCTGCGCGACCATGTCCTTGGCGACCTTCTCCTGCCGCGCCCGTTCCTGCGCATCGGCATCGGCGAGCCAGTCGTCGGCGCGGCTATTCTGTTGGCACGCGGCCAGCGACAAAGTGAGGATCAACAGGGAAGCGGCACGGCGCATGAACGGTCTCTGTTTAAAAAATCCTCCCCGGCACGGAGAGGTGGCGGGCCGAAGGCCTGACGGAGGGGGGCTTCCCCATGGGATAGCCTATGTCGCGATCCCCCTCCACCACCGCTTCGCGGCGGTCCCCCTCCCCGTGCCGGGGAGGAATTATCAATCCCGCAACTTCACCCAGGTCGGGGCGTGGTCACTCGCCTTTTCGCGCCCGCGATAGCTCTTGTCGACGCCTGCATCGACCAGCCGGTCGGCGGCCTGCGGGCTGAGCAGGAGATGGTCGATCCGAAAGCCCGCATCACGCTGCCACGACCCGGCCTGATAGTCCCAGAAGGTCCACACCCCGCCCTTGGGCGCGCGCGTCCGCAGCGAATCCGTCCACCCTTGCGCCAGCAACCGACGATAGGCCTGACGGCTCTCCGGCTGCATCAGCGCATCGCTCGCCATGGCCGGGACGGAGAAGGTGTCGTCGTCATTCGGGATGACGTTGTAATCCCCGGCCAGCACGGCAGGCACTTCCTCGGCCAGCAACGCGCGGGCGCGCGCCGCCAGCCGCTCCATCCAGCGCAGCTTATAATCGAATTTCGGCCCCGGCTGCGGATTGCCGTTGGGCAGATAGAGCGAGGCGACGACCAGACCGTTGACCTCGCATTCGAGATAGCGGCTATGCTCGTCCTCATCCTCGCCAGCCAGCCCGCGCTGCCGCTCGACCGGCTGGGCGCCGCGCGCGAGCACCGCGACGCCGTTCCAGCTCTTCTGGCCGTGCCAGACCGCGCCGTACCCGGCCGCTTCGATATCCTGGATCGGGAAGGTCTCGTCGCTGGCCTTCAGCTCCTGGAGACAGACGATATCCGCATCGGCCTCCGCCAGATATTCGAGCAGCCGGGGCAGTCGGGCCTTGATCCCGTTGACGTTGTACGTGGTGATCTTCACGTCAGACCGAGAAGCTGGTGCCGCAGCCGCAGCCCGAGGCCGCGTTGGGGTTCTTCACCTGAAACGCCGCGCCGCCCAGCGATTCGACATAATCGACCTGCGCGCCCCGGACGAGGTCCAGGCTGATGCTGTCGACGACCAGCGTGACGCCATCGGTTCGGGTCACCGCATCATCGTCGGCCGGTGCATCGGCCAGGCCGAACTTGTACTGGAAGCCCGAACAGCCGCCGCCTTCGACCGACAGACGCAGGATGGCGGGCTTGTTCTGCCGCTCGGCGATCGTCGCGACACGCGCCGCGGCGGCCGGGGTCAGCGCGATTTCGGAAATGCTGGTGGCCATGGGGGTGAGATAGGCGCGAGGAGCGAGTGGGGCAATCCCACTAAATCCTCCCCGGCACGGGGAGGTGGCAGACCGGAGGTCTGACGGAGGGGGGCCTCTCCACGGGATGCCTCTGGCCGCAATCCCCCTCCACCGCTCTTCGAGCGGCCCCCCTCCCCGTGCCGGGGAGGAATATTTGTCAGTCCTGCGCGGCGGGGCCGTCGGAGGAAACCGGGATCTGGTGGATCGCATGATCCTGCGACGCGGTCAGATAATCGCCGGTGGTCAGGAAGGGCACGGGATTGACGGCATGGCCGTCCATGCGGACTTCGTAATGAAGGTGAGAGCCGGTCGAACGCCCGGTCGAGCCCATCAGCGCGATCAACTGGCCGCGCGTCACGCGGGCGCCATCGGCGACCAGGATCTTCGAAAGGTGGCCGTAACGGGTCGCGATGCCCTTGCCATGGTTGATCTCGACCATGTTGCCATAGCCGCCCTGCCAGCTGGCATGATCGACGATACCGTCGGCGGTGGCATAGATCGGGGTGCCGACAGGCCCCGGAATATCGACCCCGGCATGCATCGCGGCGGTGCCACGGAACGGGTCGGAGCGGATGCCGAAATTGCTGGTGAACTGGAGCTTTTCGACAGGATGGACCGAGGGGATGGCGATGACGCCGTTCGGGCGGGCGTCCATCTTCTTCCAGGTCTGGAACAGGGTGCGGAACTGCTGGTCGGTGCGCAGGTCGGCCGAGGCTTCGGCGCTGTTGGCGGGGATGAACTCGCCCCCGACCGCCTTGGGCGCGCCATGGGCCGGAGCGGCGGCGGGTGCCGAATGGGCCAATGCCATCTGGCCCGACAGGCCGATCGTCAATGCAGTGAGGAAAACGGATCGGACGCGCGATGCAATCGATTTACCCGAGAGTGCCAGTTGATTCATCGAACCCCGAACCCTTGTCGCCGAACGATCCCGCAGTCGGAAAAGCCCGGCTTCGTTCATCCTATGCTGTGTCGCAGCCCCACCGCGTTACAGACGGTCAGCTTGTGCCTTTATGGGTTCCTCGTCCGCAAGGGGCGCATAGAAATCACGCGTCAAACCGGCTGTATCGCGCGCCGAAACGTTGAACGGTGGCTTAACGACCCCGCGAAAATGGCGGCGGACCAGCATCCGCCAATGCTCGGCAGGCTCGATGTCGTGCCCGGCGGCCAGATAGCCGAACCATTTCGCGCCGAATCCGACATGCCGGATCTCGTCGGTATAGATGCGGTTGAGGATGCGCGCCGACACCTCGTCGCCCCCGGCCCGAAAGCGCGCGACCGTTTCCGGCGTCACGTCGAGGCCCCTGGCCTCCAGCACCATCGGCACGACCGCCAGCCGCGCCATGGCGTCATGCGCGGTTTCCTCCGCCGCTTCCCACAGGCCCGCATGGGCGGGCAATTCGCCATACCCAGAACCCAGCGTCTTCAACCGGCGATGCAGGACGGCAAAGTGCATCGCCTCATCCGCGCCGACCGAAATCCAGTCGTCGACAAAGGTGCGCGGAAACTGCCCGCCGAAGCGCCCCGCCGCGTCGAAGGCCAGGTCGATTGCCGCGAACTCGATATGGGCCAGCGCATGGAGCAGCGCGATCCGCCCCTTCTCCGATCCGCCGCGCCCACGCTTGGGCATACGGTTGGGCGGGAGCAGCTCGGGTCGATCGGGCCGCCCTGGCGCATCGGGCATCGCGACGTCGAAGTCATGCGCCAACACGCCCCGCCGCCAACCGCGCGCCACCGCCCGCGCGGCCCGCACCTTGGCCAGCGGATCGCTTTCGCGCAGAACGCCTGCGCAGGCTTGGGCGATCGTCGTCAAAGCGCGCGCGCCGCCTCCAGCACGGCCTCGGCATGGCCGGGCACCTTCACCTTGCGCCAGCTCTGCACGAGCGTCCCATCGCGGCCGAACAGGAAGGTCGCCCGCTCGATGCCCATATAGGTCTTGCCGTAGAGCTTCTTCTCACCCCAGACGCCGAACGCCTCGCAGGCCGCGCCGTCCTCGTCGCTGACCAGTTCGACCGCCAGCGTGTATTTTTCGCTGAACTTGCGATGCCTGGCCGGGCTGTCCTTGGAGATGCCGATCACCCGCACGCCAGCGCTCTCAAAATCCCCGGCCAGCGCGGTGAAGTCCTGCGCCTCGCGCGTGCAGCCGCTGGTGTCGTCCTTGGGATAGAAATAGACGACCAGCGGCCCGGCCAGATCGCCCAGCGCCAGCTTTTCGTCGTTCGCGGTCGTGACCGTCACCGCCGGAATTGCATCACCCTGCTGCATTACCATCTCCATGCCAGACTCGGGCGACCTCCTGCCGTGTCGCCTCCAGCGTGGCAACCACCGTCGCCCAGTCGGGCAGTCCCATGGCGCGCGCGATCAGCGGGCGGGTCGGCTCGGGCGGCTCCTGCCCGTCGGGCACCAGCAGGCGGAAGGACACCAGCGCGCGGGTCAGCACGTCATGCGCCCGCGCCATGGACGGCGGCATCAGCTCCTCCGTCACCAGCGCACCGATCGCTTGCCCAAGATCGGGGTCGAAGCCCGCGCGGTGGATCAACTGCGCCCGATGCACCGCGAACTCCAGGTCGACCAGCCCGCCGGGCAGCAGCTTGACGTCGAGTGGCCCCTGCGGCGGTTTGTGCCGCGCCATTTCGGCCCGCATATCGCCCGCCTCGGTCGCGACATCGCGATCGGGTCGGTTGCCGTTCAGCACGTTGGCGACGATTGCCGCCACCTCCGCCCGCGCGCTTGCCGAGCCGAAGATCGGCCGGGCGCGGGTCAATGCCATATGCTCCCAGGTCCAGGCGTCTTCGCGTTGATATCGCGCGAAACTCTCGACCGAGACGACCAAAGGCCCCTGCGTGCCGGACGGCCGCAGCCGCGTGTCGACCGGATAGAGCGGCCCCGCCTGGGTCGGCACCGACAAGGCCGCCGTCACCCGCTGCGCGAGGCGGTTATAGTAAAGCGTCGCCCCCAAAGGCTTCGCCCCATCGGACTCGCCCGCGAAATCACCAGTGAACAGATAGACGAGGTCGAGGTCCGACGCATGGGTCAGCGCCGCGCCGCCCATCCGGCCCAGTGCCAGGATCACCAGCTCGCTGCCCGGCACCCGGCCATGCGCCGCGACGAATTCGTCGACCGTCGCCTGCGCCAGCACATCCACTGCCGCCTCGGCGACGCGCGCATAGCCGCCCGCCACCTCCAGCGGATCGGCCCGCCCCGCGACGATCTGCGCGCCCAGGGCAAAGCGCAGCTCGCCGACGACGCGGCGGACATGGTCCAGCCGGTCCTGATAATCCTGCCCCGTTTCGCCGCCGCGCATCGCACGTTCCAGCAATGGGACGGCGGGCAACGGATCGAAGGCGGAGGCGTCGATCAGCCCGTCGAGCAGCGCAGGCCGCCGCGCCAGCTCGGCCGCCAGCGGTGCGGCATGGCTGAGGATCGCCACCGTCAGGCTGGCCAGGCCCGGCCGCGCCTCCAGCAGGCGGAAGATGTTGATCGCGCTGGTCATCCGCTCGAACAGCGAATCGAGCTTCAGGATCGCGGCATCGGGATCAGGAGCCTCCCCCAACGCCTCGACCAAAGTGGGCAGCACCGCGTCCAGTGCCTCGCGCGCCGCCGGGCTGCGCAGCGCGGCATAGTCGCCGCCACGCCATGCCGCGATCCGCCGCGCCGCCGCCTCGATATCGTGCAGCCCCGCCGCCGCCAGCCGCTCGTTGAGCAGGACCGGATCATGCGGCAGGCGCGGTCGCTCATCGGCATCGAGCGCGTCATAGAAGCGCCCGACCCGTTCGGTGACGGGGGCCAGCATGCCGATCAGCGCCTCGCCATCCGCCAGTCCGTGGAGTTGCGCCACCCGGCCCAGCCCTTCGCCCAACGGCAGCTGATGGGTCTGGCGGTCGTCGATCATCTGGACCCGGTGCTCGATCGTGCGCAGCAGGACATAGGCATCGGTCAGCGCCGCCGCCTGCCCTGCATCGATCCGCCCGGCCTCGGCCAGCGTCGCCAGCGCGTCGCGGGTGGCGGGTGCCCGCAGCGCGGGGTCACGGCCACCATGGATCAGCTGGTGGATCTGCGCGAAGAACTCGATCTCGCGAATGCCGCCGCGCCCGCGTTTCAGGTCATAGCCCGGCCCCATCGCCTGCCCCTGCGCATGATGATCGCGGATGCGCCGCGTCAGGTCGCGGATCTCGCCGACCGCACCGAAATCGAGCGCGCGCCGCCAGACGAACGGGCGGATCGCGTCGAGGAAACGCTGCCCCAGCGCCAGATCTCCCGCCGCCGCCCGCGCCCGGATGAACGCCGCCCGCTCCCACGTCAGCGCCTGGCTCTCATAATAGGCGATCGCCCCCTCCACGGGAATCGCGATCGGCGTCGCCTCGGGCGAGGGCCGCAGCCGCAGATCGACGCGCAGCACATAGCCCTCGCCGTCGCGCGCCTGGAGCAGCTCAACCACCCGCTTGCCGATCCGCACCGCCGCATCCTCCGGCTCCTCGCGCGGGCGGCGGGGCAGCGTCAGGGGGTCGAAGATGAGGATCGGGTCGATGTCGGAGGAATAGTTGAGTTCGCGACTGCCCTGCTTGCCCAGCGCGATGGCGGCGAAACCGACCGGCTCGGCACCCGGCGTCCGTTCCTCAATCGCGGCGCGGATCGCGCGGTCGAGGGACCGGTCGGCGAAATCGGTCAGCCGGTGCGTCACCTCGGTCAGGTCGTAAAGCCCGGACAGGTCGCCCAACGCAACGGTCAGCGCCAGCGCGCGCCGCTCGCGGCGCAATCGGGTGCCGACCGGCAGATCCTCGGCCGTAGCGGGCGGCGCGAGCAATTCGCCCGCCAGCGCGCCCGCCTCTATGTCCGGCTCCCGGTCGAGCAGCATCGCCAGAAAGGACGAATGCCGACGTGCGCGGGCGACGGCATCGGGCAAGGCGGACAGGGACAGGCTGCTCATACCCCGCTTCTACCCTGCGGGTCGTGGCGAAAGAAACACTTTCGATCCAGTTAACAAATGCGCATCAGATGATTTGCAACTTGTCAAGCGCTGATCGGTTGTGTTGTCATGATGAGCACCGAATCCGGAACCCGCGATATCCGTATCGTCCGCGCGCCGCAGCGCACGGACGATATCGGCTGCGCGCTGCGCTCGGCCTTTTCCCGGCCGGTGCGGCTGCCGGATCACTGGGTCCGGTTGCTGGCGCGGCTGGATCGACGGTCCTGATCGACTACAACCTTTGGCCGGGCGGGCAGCGTCCGTAGCTTTTGTCCATTCCGCCGAGATACTCCGCCACAGGCGCAAGACCTACCTCCGCGCGCAATCGATCCACCCTTTTCTCATCTTCCAGCGGCTGGGACACGCGTTTGCCATTGTCACACATTGCTTGCGTCCCATAACGCTGCTTACCGGTGATCTTCAGCATCACGCGATCATAAAGATAGGCATAGTCCGTCTTGGACACGTCGCCATTCGTTAGAAGCGGTTCCATCGCGCGCAGCACGGTGAGTTGGAACGCCGGGTCGGCATCCGCATGCTGAACCAGCAGCCAAGCCTCGCCCGCTGCGTCGTCGCCGACCTCCGATCGTTTGGGCCAGCCCTGCTTTGCAACTATTTGCTTGAGCCATTCGGTGTTCTCATGGTCTTCGACCATCCCAGCCGCCATGAGACGCGACCGAATGATGGCACCGACCGGTTCGGGGACGGCTGGGGCCTTTACCAAGCCGTCGGGCCTCCAGTCACCGGCATAGCGCAGCATTTGCTCGCCCACCGGACGCGCCATCAGCAGGTCATGAAGCTTTTCCGTCTTCGACGCGCTGATCTGTTTGGCCGCCCCCACCGCCGTCAAATAGGTGTCTGCGATCGGCACGGCCGTTTCGAGGGACTGTTGGAAAGCGGAAAAGCTTGCCCAATGTGATGCATGGGGAGCAGCAGCCACCTGCGAGCAGAGCGCATCTTCCACCGGCGCTTCTTTCAGCAGAGGATCGACGATACCAAGCGCACGCAGTTCGGCCCGCGTTTCCGCCAAACCTTGCGTATAACACGCCATCAACCAGTCCCGGACCTGCTTGTCCTGCGCTTTTTCCTCGGCAGTCGCGTCCTGGAAGCGCCCCTTCATCTATTTATAATCACCCGGATCGAAGCGATCACCCTTGATATAAGGCTTCAGGATCTCCGGAACCGGCGGCGTGGCCGCCGTCAGCAGAAAGGCGGAGAGGATCAAAGAGAGCACGCGCATAACCGGATCGGACAAGGTCTCGCAATCACTGTCAAGCCGAGCAATCCCGCAATAAAAAAGCCGCCCCGATCAGAACCGGGGCGGCAATCTGTTAACGCTTGGAAGTAAAGGCGCTTATCGCCCGCCGCTCAACTGGTCGACATCTCTCATGATCGTGTCAAGCGCAGTCTTGCTGCTGTCGGTTTCATGCAGACGCCGTGACGGCAACGAGCCTTCGTTCAGGATCGTCTCCAGCGCGACACGGCCGCGCGCCACGCGGCTCTTGATCGTGCCGACCGCGACGTTGCAGATTTCGGCCGCTTCCTCATAGGCAAAGCCGCCCGCACCGACCAGGATCAACGCCTCGCGCTGCGGCTGGGGCAGGTGCATCAGCGCGCGCTGCATATCGCCCAGCTCGACATGGCGATCCTGGCTGGCCGGGGCCGCCAGAATGCGGTCGGCGACCAGATCGTCCCACTCGCCCTTGAAGCGCGCGCGACGCATCTGCGACAGATACAGGTTGCGCAGGATGATGAAGGTCCAGGCACGCATGTTCGTACCCGCCTGAAATCGCTGGCGCGCGGCCCACGCCTTCAACAGCGTTTCCTGCACCAGATCGTCGGCCAGATCGCGGCTGCCCGAAAGCGAGCGGCCAAAGGCGCGCAGATGGGGGATCACGCGCGCCAGCTCCGCCTTGAATTCGGAATCTGGCAGCGCGACGTGCTCGACGGGCGCCTCAGGTGCGTCGTCCTCGAATTCGTCCCGCGTCAGTGGCTGCGTCATGAAAATCCGATCATCGGAAACGGCCACCCTTGCGACCATTTCGAAACATAAGGGGCCGACCCAAAAATAGCCAGCCGTCCCAAAAGGCTAATCGCAAAGCCCCGTGTCAGCGCAGCACCAGAAAGGCGAAGATCGCGATCACGAGCACCAGCGAGATGGGCAGGATGTACCGCGTCACATGCGGCGTCGACCCTGCCCTGGCATCCTCTTTGGCGACATGAATGGGTTCATTGGAATCAGCCATGTCTGCCTCAACGCCTCTCAACCGTTTTGGGTCCGTAACCGTAGGTCTTTCTTATTCGGCCGGAACGGTGCTCTGGTCGAAGAACAGCGCCTGGCTGATCGCGGCCTTCACGGTCGACCGCTGGAACGGCTTGGTGATCAGGAAGGTCGGCTCCGGGCGCTCGCCGGTCAGCAGTCGCTCGGGGAAGGCGGTGATGAAGATCACCGGAACCTCGAACTCGGCCAGGATGTCCTTGACCGCATCGATGCCCGAACTGTCATCGGCCAGCTGGATGTCGGCCAGCACCAGGCCGGGCCGATCCTCCATGGCCAGCGCCACGGCCTCGTCACGGGTCACCGCGACGCCGGTGACTTCATGGCCCAGGTCGCGGACGATCGTCTCGATATCCATCGCGATGATCGGCTCGTCCTCGATGATGAGCACGCGGGCGCGGGTCTGCTTCTCGATCTCGGCCAGCGCCTCGGACACGAGATTCTCGACCTCGCTCGGCTCAACGTCGATCAGATAGGCGGCGTCCTCGGGCGTGAAGCCCTCCATCGCGGTCAGCAGCAGCGCCTGGCGCGACAGCGGCGTCATCCGGGCCAGGCGCGCGCGCGCCAGACCTTCATTGCCGTCGGCATCGATACCGTCATTGTCCAGCTCGTCATAATTGGCTGACGACCAGATGCCCTGGAACATGCGGTACAGCCCCAGGCGGGGATCGACGTCGCGCGGAAACTGGTCCGGGGCCGCGACGATCGCCTCCAGCGTGGCGCGGACATATTTGTCGCCGTGCATCTGGCTGCCGGTCAGGGCTCGGCCATAGCGCCGCAGGAAGGGAAGATGGGGCGCAAGCTGCTGTCCAAGCGACATGGGTAATAATCACTCCCTGAGGTATTCGCGGGCGCCTGATGTGCTGACCCCCGCGCATGTTTTCAATGCCGTTTCCCGAAATCTCCGTCAGACACGCCCTCTGGACGTCTCCTCTGGTTTTTTCGTATCGCATCGGGAACCAACAAGATCGAATTTGGTTTCATCGCCACATCAACTATGGCCCAGGCATGACGCCAACCGGCAGTGCCCATGGCCGCCATTGCGTCGGTTGCCCCGCTAGTGGGTCGTGCAGGGGGATATTTTGAGTTTGGGCAACAAGACGAAGAACACGCCGTCCGAAACGCCCCCAAAGGGCGGTCAGAAAGATGCGGGCTCGGCCCTTCGCCAGGCGTATCAGAAGACGGTGGACGAGCAAGTTCCTGCCGAGATGCTTGACCTTCTCAGCAAGCTGGACTGAACGTCCGGCTGAATGGCCAGCACCCCTCCCCAAGACATCGAGGCGCCCGAGCGCCTTCGCCCCGCTCCGCCCCGTCTCGCCACGGGTGCGAAGCTCGTCCTCGTGCTGGGCAGCACCTTGCTCATTCTGGCGGCCATCGCGGTATTCGCGACGCTCCAGACCACCAGGCTTGCGGACAGCGAGGCGAGCGGCCGGTTGCGGATCGCGGCGAATGAAGATGCGCGTGCCATCGCCACCGAGCTGATGGGCGACATGACGGCGCTGCGCGTCGCCGTCCGCGCCATGGGCCAGGATCCGCTCGACATGCCAAGCTGCGCGCGCGCCCAAGGCGTGTTCGCACAGCAATCGATGACCGGCGCGCGCTTCCTCATCACCAGCCGCGCGGGCAAGGTCCTGTGCGGCGATCCGCTGCCTGCGGCATTGCCGACCCAGGTCGACGGATCGCCGATCGGGGCCGACATCCTGCCCGGCAAGGGACTGGTGCTGTCGGTCGCCAGCCAGGACGGCCGCGCCCAAGCCCGCGCTTTCTTCCCCCTGCCGTTCCTTGAGTCGCTGGTCGACCAGAGCAACCCGACCAGTCCGATTGAATCGGTGCTGGAACTGGACGGCGAGCTGCTGCCTATCAAGCAGCTTTCGCGTCAGGGTGCGCTGGAGCGGAGAAAGTCGATGCGGACCGAGCTGGGCATTGCCGGCCTGGTCCTGCGCACCTCCACGCCGAGCGCGCCGATCACGTCGTCGCTGATCGTGGCGCTCGCGCTGCCGCTGCTGATGTGGCTGGCCGCCGTGGTGCTGGGCTGGTTCATCGTCGACCGGCTGCTGATCCGCCCGCTGCGCCGACTGCGCGCGATCGTCGCGACCTATCAACCGGGCGAGGTTCTCGACATTTCCGGGGTCGAGGCCGCGCCCGCGCAGGAAATCCGCGACCTGGCCGACACGTTCGAGGCGATCACCCGTACCGTCGCCACCCACGAGGCCGGTCTGGCCGAAGGGCTGGTGCGCCAGACCAAGCTGACCCGTGAGGTCCATCACCGCGTCAAGAACAACCTGCAGGTCATCTCCAGCCTCATCAACTTCCATGCGCGCGGCGCGACGGGGCCGGAGGCGATGGCCGCCTATTCCTCGATCCAGCGCCGGGTCGATGCGCTGGCGGTCGTCCACCGCCACCATTTCGCCGAGCTGGAAGAAAATCGCGGGCTGAACCTGCGCACGATGATCGGCGAACTGGCCGCCAATATCCGCGCCACCGCGCCGGAAAATGCCGCGGGAATCGGTATCTCGCTCGACGTCGCCCCCCTGTTGGTCAACCAGGACGTGGCAGTCGCCGTCGCTTTCCTCATCACCGAGACGATCGAGCTGGCGATGAACTGCGATCCGGCCGCGCAGATCCGCGTGGCGATCAAGCCCGCCGAACAGGAAGGCCGCGCAGTCGTCCGCGTCGTCACCCGTGCGCTGGTCGAAACGGACCAGCTCCGCTACCTGATCGGCAAGCGCTATGGCCGGGTCATGGAGGGGCTGGCACGGCAGCTCCGTGCGCCCCTGCATCACGATCCGCTGGTCGGCGCCTATGAGATCGCCATCCCCATTGTCGGGCGCGACTGACTTTATTAAAAAAAGATCGGCGCTCGTCAAAAAGGCGGGAACCCCTGCCCGAGCAGCGTGTTTTGATCTTCGGATAGCGAACTTATGCCCCCCCGCTCTCGCTGTCCAAGCCATAGGCCTGGAAGCGTCCACCCTCCCCCCCCCGGTGACGCTTCCAGGCCTTAATCCTTTTCAGGGCCACCGCCCCATCTCCCGATATCTGGCACAGCGTCCGTAACGGAGGCGGAACGATTGCACGCCTGACGCATTGATCGGCAACGGAATTCATCGAGGAGACTGAGAATGCGTAAGCTCATGGGTCTGGCAATCGTCGCCGGTGCGCTGATGGTCAGCGCGTGCAACACCGTGGAAGGCGTTGGCAAGGACGTCAGTTCGGCAGGCAACACCGTCGCCAAGACGGCCGACAAGTCCAAGTAAGCCTTTCACCCGGCTGACTTTGCAAAAGGGCTCCGGCGGGCTTCCGTCGGGGTCCTTTTTGTTTTGGGGCGGGGTGGGGCAGCTTCATGTCATTCTGCTTTAGCCGTCGGGCGGACGATATGCCTCCGCCCGATCGCGGGCGTTAAGGCCCCCCATATGGGTGATTCCGCCCTTGGCCTTCGACTTCGCTCAGGCTGAACGGCTGTTGGGGTTCGACCTATTTCCCTCGCTCCGTTCAGCCTGAGCGAAGTCGAAGGCCACGTCCCATCCCTCCGCCCAACAAAAAAGGGTCCCGGCTTTCACCGAGACCCCCCACACTCCCAGACCCGACCCGATCACGCCACCGCGTCAGCGTCCTCTTCCACGGCCGCCTGCTTCGACCGAGACCGCTCAGTGAACCAGATGCCGATGATCGCCAGCTCGTAGAGAATGATGAGCGGCACCGCGAGCAGCACCTGCGACATCAGGTCCGGCGGGGTCAGCACCGCCGCCACGGCCGTCGCCGCGACGATGGCGTAGCGCCGCGCGCCGATCAGCTGTTTGCGGGTGACGATCCCCGCCCGCTCCAGCAGCATCAGCAGCACCGGCAGCAGGAAGGCCAGGCCGAAGGCGAACAGGAACTGCATCACGAAGGACAGGTAATTGCCGATCGCGGGCAGCGCCTCTCGCTTCACGCCGCCGACCATGCCGTCAAAGCCAAGCAGGAAGTGCAGCGCCATCGGGATGGCGATGTAATAGGCCATCGCCGCGCCCATCAGGAACAGCACGGGCGTCGCCAGCAGGAAGGGCAGCAGCGCCTTCTTTTCCTTGCGGTACAGGCCCGGCGCGACGAACTGCCACAGCTGGTTGGCGATCACCGGGAAGGAGATCATCATCGCGGCGAAGAACGACACCTTCACCTGGACGAAGAACGCCTCGAAAATCTGGGTATAGACCAAGGTCCCCTGCCCGGCGCGCAGCAGCGGCTTGGCCAGGAAGCCGAAGATCGACTCCGAAAAATACATCGACACGCCAAAGGCCAGCCCTACCGCGATGATGCAGTACAGCAGCCGCCGACGCAGCTCGATCAGATGCTCCAGCAGGGGGGCGCGGCTGGCGTCGATATCGTCCTGGTCGCTCACGATGCCGCCCCCTCGGTCCCGCGCGAGGGCTGCTCGCCCATGGGCGCGGGCGAAACGACCGGCTTTTCGACCATCACCGGCCGATCGCTGTGATCCGCCTGAGCATCACCGTGGTCGTGCGCCTGGGGATCGCGGTGCGGCGCATCGGGCGTCGTGTGATCCGGCAGCGCTGCCGGGGTCGCCGTCGGCGGCGTCGCCTCGGCATCGACATGCGGAGGCGCGTCGGCGGCATGCTCGCGCATGATCCGCTCATTCTCCGCGGCCCAGCGCTTTTCCATTTCCTCCAGCTCGGCCTCCCGGACCATATTGTCGAAGCCCTGGCGGAACTGGCGCGTGACGCCGCGCGCCTTGCCCACCCAATAGCCGACGACACGCATCGCCTTGGGCAGGTCCTTGGGACCGATCACGACGAGCGCGACGATGGCGACCAGCAGGAACTCGCTGGAATCGATGTTGAACATGAAAGTCCGCTGCTGGCTTTAACGGACCGGGATCAGCGATCGTCGCGCACGCGCTCGCCATCGCGATCGAAGGCGGGCTCGGCCGACTTCTGCGCCTCGATCCGCGCCGACGGCTTGGCGGACGTCTCGTCTTCCTCGGCCATGCCCTTCTTGAAGTTCTTCACACCCTTGGCGACATCGCCCATCAGGTTCGAGAAACGCCCGCCGCCGAGCAGAAGGATCGCGACGACCGCGAGGACGAGAAGGTGGATCGGGCTAAAGCTGCCCATGGCACGTCTCCTGGAATTTCTATCTATCTAGGCTTTGGCATCACCAGCGGCAATGGGCCAACGGCAATGGTCGAGCGATGGCATGGCCCCCGATCGGGGATGCAAGGGCCGTGGCGGAGCATTGTGACGCGGCCATGACGCAAAGGAAAGCACTCAATCGCGTTCCTCCTCACCCGAATCCGGGGCGGAGTCGGGCATATCCTCGTCCCCCATCCGCTCCAGCGCCAGATCGACCGGATCGAGCAACCCGGCGGCGCGCAGATCCTCCAGCCCCGGCAGGTCCCGCCTGCTGGTCAGCCCGAAATGCTGGAGAAAGGCGGGCGTCGTCGCATAGATCAGCGGCCGCCCCGGCACCTCGCGCCGTCCGGCGGGGCGCACCCAGCCCGCCTCCATCAGCACGTCGAGCGTGCCCTTGGAGATGGCGACGCCGCGTATCGCCTCGATCTCCGCCCGGCTGACGGGTTCGTGATAGGCGATGATCGCCAGCGTCTCGATGGCGGCGCGCGACAGGCGGCGCGCTTCCTCGCGGTCGCGGCGGAGCAGATGGGCCAGATCGGGCGCGGTCTGGAAATGCCAGCGGTCGCCGCGCCGCACGAGCATGATGCCCCGCCCGCGATACTGCGCCTCCAACCGCTCCAGCGCCGCGCGGATATCACCGCCCCCCTTCCCCACGCGGACATGCGCACGGATCGAATCCACGCTCATCGGCTCGGGCGAGGCGAACAGCACCGCCTCGACGGCGCGGACGATCGGGTCGATCTCGGTCATGGCGCGGGCTGGCGGATCAGCAGCGGCGCGAAAGGGGCCGCCTGGCGGAGTTCGACCTTACCCTGTCGCGCCAGTTCCAGCACCGCGAGGAAACTCGACGCCAGCGCCGACCGTCGCAATCGCTCGCTGCCGTCGGGCAGGAAGGTCTCGATCGCCGACCAGTCGATCCGGCTGCCGACCAGCATCGACACCCGCTCCAGCGCGGCCTCCAGCGTCATGACCTGCCGATCGGCGACGACATGCATGACCGGGCGGGTGCGCGCGTTGATCCGGCCATAGGCGGAGATCAGGTCGTACAGCTCGGCCTGCCACATTGCCTTTCGCTGCACCGCCAGCCCCTCCGGCGCGCCGCGCGCGAAGACGTCACGGCCCAGCCGGTCGCGCGCCATCAGACGTGCGCCGCATTCCCGCATCGCCGCCAGCCGCTCCAGCCGGAGTTGCAGGCGCAGCGCCATCTCTTCGGGGTCCGGCTCCTCCTCGGGCTGGCGCGGCAGAAGCAGCGAGGATTTGAGATAGGCCAGCCACGCGGCCATCACCAGATAATCGGCGGCCAGCTCCAGCTGCATCCGCCCCGCCTTGTCGACGAAGCGCAGATATTGCTCGACCAGGGCCAGGATCGAAATCTGCCGCAGATCGACCTTTTGCGAACGGGCCAGCGACAGCAACAGATCGAGCGGCCCCTCCCACCCGTCCAGATCAAGCGTCAGCTGTTCCCCCGTCATCGCGGGGAACTTAGCGACGATGCGAAGCCATGGCGAGACAGGCGACGTATCTTTCCTCGCCCTTTCCAAATCCTCCCCAAGGTCGCTTGAGCAACGGAACCATCGCGCCAGCGATGGTGGAGGGGCGGGATGGATGGGACCATGCCCCTCCACCACGCCCTGCAGGCGCGGTCCCCCTCCCCATCTGACGATGGGGAGGATTTAGCGGGAGAGCGCCAGCAGCGCGTCGCGGCGGGCGATCAGGTCGGCGAAGTCGCCCTTCCCTGCCCCCACGCTTGCCATAGCGCGGTCGAGGCGCGCGCGCGCCGCTTCGGTGATCGGGGGCACGCGCCCGGCAATCTCGACCATCTCGTCCATCCGTGCCCAGCAATCGAGGACGAGATCGCAGCCCGCCGCCAGCGCCCCCGCCGCCTTTTCGCCTGCCGTACCCGACAGCGCCTTCATGTCGATATCGTCGGTCATCAACAGGCCGTCGAAGCCGATCCGCCCCCGAATGATCCGCTCGATCACCACCGGCGACAGGGTGGCGGGGCGCTCGGCGTCCCAAGCCTCGAACACGATATGGCTGGTCATGCCCATCGGCGCGCCCGACAGGGTGACGAAGGGTTCGAGATCGACCTCCAGTGCCGCCTCATCGGCGGTGACGGTGGGCAGCAGATGGTGCGAATCGACCAGCGCGCGGCCATGGCCCGGCATGTGCTTGACCACCCCGACCACGCCCGCCGCCGCCAACCCGTCCAGCATGGCACGGCCCAGTGCGGCCACCTGCATCGGCTCGGAGCCATAAGCGCGGCAGGCGATCGCCTCGGTCGTGTCGGGTTGCGCCACGTCGAGCAACGGCGCGCAGTCCACGGTGATCCCGACCTCGCGCAGCATCACGCCCAGCGCCTGGCCGTTGGCGCGCATTGCCTGGATCGCCGACATCGGCGCTTTTTCGTATAGCTGCGCAAAGACCGGCCCGGCGGGAAAAGCGGGCCATTCGGGTGGCCCCATGCGCGCGACACGGCCGCCTTCCTGATCGATCAGGATGGCCAGATCGTCCCGCCCCGCCAGGTCCCGCAACGAGTCCGTCAGTGCGCGGACCTGCGCCCGGTCGACGATGTTGCGCTTGAACAGGATATAGCCCGCCGGTTCGACCGAGGCGAAGAACGCCCGCTCGTCGGGGGTCAGCACCGGGCCGGACAGGCCGAAAATGACGGGGATCATGAGCGGTCGATCAGCTGGCGACGAAGCAGCTCTCGCCCGCCACGCGCAGGCGACCGCAGATATCGGCGGCCTGGTTGGCCGACCCGGCATTCACGCGCAGGCGATACAGGGTCTTGCCGTTCGAGGCGACGGGCTGGACCACCTTGCCCAGCGCGGCGACGTAGGAGAAGCGCTTCGAGAAGCGATCCCAGGCGGCATTGGCCGAGGACTCGCTGGGATAGGCGCCCAGCTGGACCATCGCACCGCCGGTCGGGGCCGCAACAGGCGCACGCGCCGCCGCGACGGGTGCGGGGGCGACAAGCTTGCCGCCCGATTCCGGCACCTGCGCCACCGCGTTACGGCCGCCATTCGGTTCGGCAGGCTTCGGCACGACACGCGTGCCGTTCATCGGCGCCTCGGGCACGGCGCGCAGGTCGATCGCGCCGGTGCCGCCGGGCTTGCCCGCGCTGGTCGCGATGGCGGTGTTGCCCTCGCCCTTGATCTTCAGGCCGCCCGGATCGGCCGGGCGAACCTTATAGTCGCCCTCGGGCGCGGCGATTACCGCGCCGTCGCCGTCTGCGGCCGCACGATGCGCCTGCCACTTGTAGAAGCCGAAGCCGATCGCGGCCAGAATGGCGAGCCCCAGAATGACGAGCGCGATCACCTTCCCGATGCCGACACCCTCGGGTTCATCGGCCTCGACGGTTTCCAGCCAGGGCAGGCGATCCGCTTCGTCCAGATCCAGGGCACGGCCGTCCGTTTCGTTCGCCATCACTTCATCTCCGACACGGCTTCGACGCCCATCAGCGCCAGACCATTGCGTATGATCTGCCCGATCCCCTCGCTGAGGAAAAGACGCGCGCGGGTCAGTTCGGCATCGTCCGCGATCAGGAAGCGACGATCAACCCGGTCATTGCCGACATTCCAGGCCGCATGGAAGGCGGCGGCGAGGTCATAGAGATAGAAGGCCACGCGATGCGGCTCGCGCGCGGTCGCCGCCGTCTCGACGATGCGCGGGAACTGCGCGGCCAGCTTGACCAGCGCCAGATCCTCGGCGTCGAGCAGCGACAGGTCGGCGGTGCCGCCCCCATTCTCAAGGCTAATGCCCGCCTCGGCCGCACGCCGCTTCAGCGAGGCGATGCGCGCATGGGCATATTGCACATAGAAGACCGGATTGTCCTTCGACGCCTCGACCACCTTGGCGAAGTCGAAGTCCATCTGCGCGTCGGCCCGCCTGGTCAGCATGGTGAAGCGCACCACGTCCTTGCCGACCTCGCGGACCACATCGGCCAGCGTCACGAAATTGCCCGCGCGCTTCGACATCTTCACCGGCTCGCCACCGCGCAGCAGGCGGACCATCTGGACCAGCTTCACGTCGAACCTGGTCTTGCCGCCGGTCAGCGCCTCGACCGCGGCGACGATGCGCTTGACGGTGCCCGCATGGTCGGCGCCCCAGATGTCGATCAGCTGATCCGCCGTCTGCGCCTTCTGATAGTGATAGGCCAGGTCGGCGCCGAAATAGGTCCAGGCACCGTTCGACTTCTTGATCGGGCGATCCTGGTCGTCGCCATATTGGCTGGAGCGGAACAGCGGCAGCTCGACCGGCTCCCAGTCCTCGGGCGTTTCGCCCTTGGGAGCCTCCAGCACGCCATCATAGACAAGGCCACGCGACCGCAGTTCGGCCTCGGCCGCCTCGGGCTTGCCCGCCGCCTGCAACTCGGCTTCCGACGAGAAGATGTCGTGATGGATGCCGAGCAGCGCCAGATCCTCGCGGATCATCGCCATCATCGCCGCCACCGCACGGGTGCGGAACAGGATCAGCCATTCGCTCTCGGACGCATCGACGAACGTGTTGCCGAACTCGGCGGCAAGCGCCTCGCCCACGGGCTTCAGATACTCGCCCGGATACAGACCCTCGGGAATTTCGATCGTCGCGCCCAGCGCCTCGCGGTAGCGCAGATGCGCCGAACGGGCGAGAACATCGACCTGGCCGCCCGCATCGTTGACATAATATTCGCGGATGACCTTGTGCCCCGCAAATTCCAGCAGCGTGGCAAGCGCATCGCCCACCACCGCGCCGCGGCAATGGCCCATATGCATCGGCCCGGTCGGGTTGGCCGAGACATATTCGATATTGACGGTGACGCCATTCCCGCGTGCCGAACGACCATAATCGCCGCCCGCCGCCGGGATCGCGGACAGCTCGTCACGCCACGCCGCCTCGGTCAGCCGCATGTTCAGGAAGCCCGGCCCGGCGACCGAAACATTGTCCACCTCATCCAGCTTGCCCAGCTCGGCCGCGATCGCCTCGGCCAGCGCGCGCGGGTTGGTGCCTGCGGGCTTGGCCAGCACCATCGCCGCGTTGGTGGCGAGGTCGCCATGGCTGGCGTCGCGTGGCGGTTCGACGGTCACGTTGCGGCGATCCAGCCCGCCGGGCAGCGTGCCGGCGGCGACCAGCGTGTCCAGCGCCGCGTCGATATGCGCGGCAAAGCGGGTGTAGAGGGTCATCACATCGTCCGATCGGGGTAGCAAAGCGTTGCGCTCTAGCGAAATCGGACGCTCGCTTCAAATCATGGCGTACTTGAAGGCGGGACGATTGCACCAAGTGCAATCAGGCGGAATCCCTTTGCAGTTGCTGACAATGCTGCATCGCAATATTTCGGTATACGAAAGTAAAGCGCGGACAACGTGCGAGAGGACCTGATCCGGCTCAACGCACATGCGGGAGTTTCGATCATGCGCAAGACCATTCTGATCCTGGCCGCCACCGTCGCCGCCGCCGTCCCCACCATCGGTGCGATCGCCGCCGAGGGCGAGCAGCGCTTCGTTCACGAAGGCAGCACCTACGTCTACACCCGTTCGAACGAGAACGGCCAGTCGGTGATCCAGGGTCATCGCTATCCGGGCGGCGAGCCGTTCCGCTTCGTCGTGAAGGGCCACCGCGTGACCGGCACGACCGGCAACACCCCGGTCGCCTTCACCACCGACGAAGCCCGCGGCGCGCTGGGTGCCGGCGTGGAGACCAGCGCTCGCTGAGCTTGGCCTGACGGCTGAACGAAAAAAGCCCCGTGTGTCCGATGGGACACATGGGGCTTTTTCGTGAAACGTTTCTATCCGTTGCAAGAGCCCGAAGCGCCCTCCGGCGCTGCGGCTCGGCGATATCCTTCCCGCTCTTCATCCATCGCGGCCTGCCATTGCGCACGCAAAATTGCTCGACGCTGCGGGACGGGTGCCTCCAATACGGTGGCCGATAACATCCTGTCGGTCCGAAAATATCGGAAGGCACCGCGTAGTTCGCACCAGGCCGCCATGATACGGCCACTGTCGCGATAGCCCAGCAGCACAGGCCAGACGACACGATGGGATATCGCACCGCGATCCGACCTATATTCGATCGTCACCTTTCGATTGGACCGGATCGCCTGGCGGAGGAGGGAAGCATCCACACACTCCTCCGGCGCTTCGACGGGGGCAATGCTGGTGGCAGGCTCTGCAATATGCCCGCGCAAGGCCTCCGGCACGCTGGCCTCGATCTTGGCGATCAGGTTTTGCGCCGCCCTGGCCAGTTCGGGCTCGCCACGGCTGGCTACCCAGTGCGCGCCCAGCACGACCGCATCCAGTTCATCGCTGGTCAGCATCAGCGGCGGCATGTCAAAACCGCGTTCCAGAATATAGCCGATCCCCGGCTCCCCGCGGATCGGAACGCGCTGCGCCATCAGCGATGCGATGTCGCGATAGACCGTGCGTAGCGACACCTCCAGTTCCGCCGCCACCGACAGGGCGGAGATGGGCCGCTTGGCCCGCCGCAATATCTGGACGATTTCGAACAGGCGATCGGCCCGACGCATAAGAGGTCCCCAGCCCATACTGACACAACGGTGTCAGCATGACTATGCGATCGACGGCCTTCAGCCAATGTCTTGGCAGGAGAAAAGATCATGACGAAATGGATGGCGAGTTGCGCATGTGGTCGCGTGGAGTTCCACCTCTCGGCTCCGCCCACCATGATGGCGACGTGCCACTGCACCCGTTGCCGCAAGGTCGGGGCCAGCACCTTTGTCTTCGTGGAGGCGTCGACCTTCACGTGGATCAAGGGGCAGGATTCCGTCCGGCGATTGGCAGCGGAACCACCCTATCTCTATAATCGCCACTTCTGTGGCGAATGCGGCACGGCGCTGGGCGAGCCTAGCGTCGGGACGTCCTTTCCTATCAACGCTCACTGCTTTGACAGCGAGCTACCCCTCCGTGTCCGGTTTCACGAGTTTGTCGATGAAAAGCCCGACTGGTATGCCATCTGCGATCAGGCCACCCAATATGCCCGTCATCCGGTTAAGAACGATCCGCCACCGGCCGAGGCATGACGACGCCTCTAAAACCCCTCCGGCAGATCGATCGCGCCCACAATCTCCCGATAGCATCGGACGGCATAGCGATCGGTCATCCCGGCGATGAAATCGGCGATGTGCCGACTGCGCGCCGGTTCCTCGGTCGGCAACCGCTCGCGCCACTCCTCGGGCAGTTGCGCAGGGTCGGCGCGATAGGCCGCGAACAGGCCCTTCACGATGCCGTGGGCCGCGTCCGCCGCCGCCAGCTGGAGGGGGTGGTGGTAGAGATTGGCGTACATGAAGCGCTTCAGGTCGCGCTCCTCGATCCGCATCGCGTCCGAAAAGCCGACCAGCGCCCGGCCCGCCGCGCGGACATCGGCCACGTCCCCCACCCCGCTCTCGGCGATGCGAGTGCGGGTTTCGGCAACCAGATCGTTGACCATCACCCCGATCTGCGAGCGGATCAGTTCGCTCGCCAGCCTTTTGGGCGGGACATCGGGGAATTGCGCCCGGGCCGCATCCCAGCCGCGTGCGACCAGCGGCACGGCCAGCAACTGGTCGAGCGACAGCAGCCCGGCGCGCAGGCCGTCATCGATATCGTGATTGTCATAGGCGATATCGTCCGCCAGCGCCGCGACCTGCGCCTCCAGCGAGGCATGGCTGTCCAGATCGAGCAGAAAGCCGGCATCCGCCTCCTGCAAGGCCCACCCCGGATGGCGCACCGGCCCGTTGTGCTTGGCCAGCCCCTCCAGCGTCTCCCAGCTGAGGTTCAGCCCGTCCCAGCGCGGATAGGGCCGCTCGATGGCGGTCAGGGTGCGCAGCGTATGGCCGTTATGATCGAAGCCGCCCTGCCCGGCGAGCGCGGCCTTCAGCGCATCCTCGCCCGCATGGCCGAAGGGCGGATGGCCGATATCATGCGCCAGGCACAGCGCCTCGGTCAGGTCCTCGTTCAGCCCGAGCGTCCGTGCGATCGTGCGCCCGATCTGCGCGACCTCCAGGCTGTGGGTCAGGCGGACGCGGAAATGGTCGCCGTCGGGGGCCATGAAGACCTGGGTCTTGTGCCGCAGCCGCCGGAAGCTGATCGAATGGATGATCCGGTCGCGGTCGCGCTGGAACGCATCGCGGGGTCCCCGCGCCAGTCCGCTCGCCTCGTCATGACGACGCCCGCGACTGTGTTCGGGATAGGAAGCCCAGGGGGCGAAACGGCTCACTTGGCGTCGAGCCGCGTCACCGCCTGCCCTGCGTCGCTGGTCACGGGGAAGGCCGAGACCCCCTTCTTGGCGAGCTGGTTGACGAAGGCGCGCGCCTCCGCATCGGTCTTGAACGGGCCGGTCAGGACCCGGTAGGTCGCGCGCAGCGGGGTCTTGTACCCCTTGTGCGCGGCGAACAGCTCGGGCGCCTTCGCCTTGGTCGCGGCCCAGGCCTTGGGCAGGTCGTTCTCGTTCGCGCCGCCCGCGACCTGGACCCAGATACGCTCGGGATTGGCCCGCGCGCGCTTCTTTTCCTCGGCCTCTTCCTTGGCGGCGAGCGCCTTTTTCTCGGCCTCGGCCTTTTTGGCGGCCAGTGCCTTCTTCTCGGCGGCAGCCTTGGCGGCGGCGGCCTTGCGTTCGGCGGCGGTGGGCGCGCGCGGGGCGGCTTCCGCCACCTCGGCGGCCTTTTCCCGCGCTTCGCGATCGCGCTCCGCCTTGCTGCGCGCCTCTGCGACGACGCGCTGCGCGCCGCTGCTCACCGGCGTGCTGGCCGCGATGGCGGCGGGACGCTCGGGACCTTCCACGCCGAGTTCGGAGGCAGGGATGGAGAGATTGGCGACGATCCGCGCCAGCACCGAGTCTTCCCGAACCCCACGTGCCGCAGTCGGCGGGGTGCGACGGGCCGCGACCCGTGTCGGGCGCGGGGCGGGTGCCGGCTCTTCGACCTGGCTGGGGACCGGCTGGACCATGGCCATGGCAACCGGCGCGGGCCTGACGGGCACGGGGTCCGGTGCGGGCACCGCCTGCACCATCTGGAGCGGCGGCGTCGACGGGGCGGCGGCGGGCAGCGGCTGGACCATCGCGGTAGCGGTGGTCGGGCTCGAGGTCACCGGGGCGGGCGTCGCGGGCGCCGTCACGGGCGCGGCGGGCAATGGCTGGATCATCGGCTGCGCGGTGTTCGATGCCATGGCCACCGGCGCACGGGTTTCGGATGCCGTCGGCAACGCACTGGTGAAGCCCGGCTGCGGTTGCGGCTGGACTTGCGTTTTGGGAGCCGCCTGCGGGGTTGCCTGCGATTGGGGCAGCGGCTGGACCATCCGCATCGGCGAAGCCGCCGCCACGACGCGGGGCGTCGGCGTCGATGCGATCTGCACCGGCGCGGGCGTGACCGGCGTCGTATTGGCCGCCATCGCCACACCGCGTGCATTGCGCCCGCCGCGCCGTCGCGCCTCGCGCGTCGTCACCGGCGCAGGCGTCGCCACGGGCGCGGAGGCCAGCGCCACCGGGGCTTCCGGGGTCAGCGGCGGCAGGTTCGGGGCCAGCCTTGCATCGGCCAGCCGTTCGGGCGTCGGGCGGGTTTCACCGAAATGCACGGCAAAGGCGCGGTCGACGGCGGGCAGGCTGGGCAGCCGCTGGAAAAAGGGTTGCAGCCCCTGCGCCAGCTGCGGCGGCATCATGGTCGAGGCGATCCGCGTCGCCTCGGGCAGGTCGCCCCCCATCGCCAGGATGAAGGCGCGCGCACGCCAGGCGGCACGGTCGGTCTTGCGCAGAAGCGGATCGAGCTGTTCGAGCGCCTGATCGCGCTGGCCGGAAATGCCCAGCGACAGCGCATAGCGGCGGATGATCTCGTCACCCGCGCCATTGGCCAGCGCCAGCCGGTAATCGCGCTGCGCCCGCGCCTGATCGCCGATCAGGTCATAGGCCAGGCCCCGATCGCCCGCGAACTTGGCCGGGGCAAGGCCCGCCGCCTCGGCCTGGGTGAAATAGCGCAGCGCCTCGCCGGGCCTTTCCGACCGGACGAGAATCGACGCCATCCCCGCCTTGATCCGGGGATCGCGGGCGTCGACCTTCTCGGCGCGCGCCAGCAGGGAGGCGGCGCCCGACAGGTCGTCGAGATGGATGGACAGCTCCGCCGCCTCGACCAGCGCATCGACATTGCGGGGGTTCTGCGCGACGCGGCGCATCACGTCCCCCAGCTTGTCGGCATCGGTGGTGCCGGGAAGCGGCTGTACCACCTCCTGTGCGAGAAGGGGCACGGGCGCGGCGGCGAGGGCCAACGCGAGCGCGAGCGAAGCGCGGGGAAAAAATGCGAACGTCATGGGACTATCGCCCATAAAGCGTGTTTTCCGGCGCGCGGCAATGGTTAACCCATCGCCAGCGCGCCCGAGTGCTCCGGACCGTCGACCAACAGGCAAACACCACGTCCCCGCACCCCACACCCCGTGCGTTCAGCGGTGCGGATCGGCCACGAACGAAGTCTTCGCCCCCTTGGCCAGCACCACATAGGCACGGTTCCATGGCTGGTCCCCCAGCATGGTCCAGGCATGGCCGGTGCCGGTATGATCCTCCGCGACCAGCACGTCACCGGGACGCAGGGTGAAGCTCTCGCCCGTGCGGGTCACGAACTTCAACGTGCCAGCCAGGGTCAGCACATATTGCGGCTCGGGATCATTGTGCCAGTCGAAACGCGAATGCGGCGCGGTCGTCTTGAAATGAATCCTTTCGACCGCGCTGGGCACGCCGGGCGTCACGCTGCCCTCCTCGACATGCGAGTTGCCGTCGGGGCCGGTGAACAGGCGGAAGGCATGGATACGGCCGTGGCCGGGCGCTGGCTCGGCCGAGGCGATGCCCGTCATCGGCGCAAGAGCCAGCGCCGCGCTGGCGGCCATTACACAGGATTTCAGGGGCTTGAAGCGCATTGTGTTCTCCTTGTCCGGGTGCCGCCGCGCGGGGGCGGCTTTTCCGGGGAACGGATCGCATCGGGGACCGCCCCAGGCGAGTGAAATTCCTGTAAGATGGGGCGAGGACGGGCCTCCTCGACCGGGCGCCCCTCCCCATCGCCGAGCGCACGAAAAAGGCCCGCGCGATCCTGTCGCACGGGCCTGATATCGGTCCGGAATACCCGGCGAGCGGGCCGGAAATTACTGGTTGTTCTGCCGGTGCAGGAAGCGCGGAATGTCCAGCGACGAGTCCGACCCGCCCTGCGCATTCTCGTCACGCTGCGCACCACGCGCCGCGTTCGACATACGCTCGAACAGCGTACCGCCCAGCTTCACGCGCGGCGCGGGCTGTGCGGGCGCTTCACCGGCTTCGCTGCCGGGCGCAAGCCAGCGGCGGCGGGCTTCGTCGCTGCCCGGTGCGGGCTCGACCGCGGCGGGATGCGACGGTGCGGCGGGAGCCGGAGCCGGAACGATGGTGTCGGCACCCAGCACCAGTTCGTCATCCGCCACCGGCGCGGGGGCCGGTGCAGGTGCGGGCTTGGCAACCGGCGCAGTGACGCTCGACGCGACGGGAGCCGCCAGCGGTGCGGGCGCAGGGGCCGCGACCGGCTGCTCGACCGGGGCGGCCGGAGCCACGCTGGCCTGCGGCGCAGGCGCGGCGGCGGGCTCGCTCGGGCGATAGCTGGGCGTATCGTCCGACTTGCGGGCCATGCCGCCCATGCTGAAGCCGCTGCGGTTCGCTTCCGAAGGCGACGGTGCGACCTTGAGGTCGGCATCGATGCCGGTCGCCACGACCGACACGCGGATGCGCCCTTCCAGCTCGGGGTTGAACGCCGAACCCCAGATGATGTTGGCGTCGGGATCGACCAGCTCGCGGATATGGTTCGCGGCCTCGTCGACCTCCAGCAGGCGCATGTCGTCGCCGCCGGTGATCGAGATGATGACGCCCTTGGCCCCCTGCATCGACACGCCGTCGAGCAGCGGGTTGGCGATCGCCTTCTGCGCCGCCTCGATCGCGCGATTGTCGCCGGTGGCCTCACCGGTGCCCATCATCGCCTTGCCCATCTCCTGCATCACCGAACGCACGTCGGCGAAGTCGAGGTTGATGAGGCCCGGCATGACCATCAGGTCGGTGATGCCGCGCACGCCCTGCTGCAGCACCTCGTCCGCCATCGCGAACGCTTCCTTGAAGGTCGTGTTGGCGTTGGCGATCAGGAACAGGTTCTGGTTGGGGATGACGATGAGCGTGTCGACATATTTCTGAAGCTCTTCGATGCCGCCGTCCGCCGACTTGGCGCGACGATTGCCCTCAAAGGCGAAGGGCTTGGTCACGACGCCGACGGTCAGGATGCCCATGTCGCGCGCCGCCTTGGCGATGACCGGGGCCGCACCGGTGCCGGTGCCCCCGCCCATGCCCGCGGCGATGAAGCACATATGGCTACCCTCGAGCAGACGCGACAGGTCGTCGATCGTCTCTTCGGCGGCCGCGCGGCCGATCTCGGGACGGCTGCCCGCGCCCAGGCCCTGCGTGATCTTGGCACCCAGCTGGATACGCTGCGGCGCGATCGACTGCTTCAATGCCTGCGCGTCGGTGTTGGCGACGAGGAAATCCACGCCCTGTACCTCGGCGCGCATCATGTTCGCGATCGCGTTGCCGCCGGCACCGCCGACGCCGATCACCGCGATACGCGGCGTCAGCTCGTCGACCTCGGGTGCGATGAATTCGATGCTCATCCCAATTCTACTCCGCCGTTCCCGGTCGATACGCTAAGACCAGGCCCCTGAATAACTGTTGATGCACCAGCGACCGGCCCGGTGCCAACCCAAAACTGCCCAGCTTCGGGCAGATTTGCTTAATAATTTGCCTTGGCCGCCTGAATCAGCCGTCGGAACAGCCCCATGCCGCTCGGCCGGTGTACCGTCTGGTTCACCGCGGGGATGCTGCGCAGGTCGATCGGGTCGGTCGCGGCATAGAAAGCCAGACCCGCCAGCGTCGCGAAAGCGGGTCCGCCATGCGCATCGGGCAGGCCGGTCAGCCCGCGCGGCCGGCCGATCCGAACCGAGCGGCCCAGCGCCTGCTGCGCATAATCGGCGATGCCCTTCAGCTCCGCGCCGCCGCCGGTCAGCACGACCTGGCGCCCGACCGGCCCCTCGAACTTCAGATGCTGGAGCGCCTTGCGGATCTCGCCCATCTGATGCTCCAGCCGCTGGCGGATTACGCCGATCAGCTGCGCCTTGGTGATCTGCATCGTGTCGCCGCCATCCTCGGCCGAGATCGGCGTGACCTGGATCATGTCGTGATTGTCGCGCGGGGAGGCATTGGCCGAGCCGTGGAAGCACTTCATCCGCTCGGCCATCTGGCGGCGCGTCCCGAAGGCCGAGGCAACATCATCGGTAATGTCCGCCGCGCCCATGGGCAGCGAGCACAACCCGACGAGCATCCCCCCGGCGAACAGCGAGACATTGGTGATCCCCGCCCCCATCTCGACCAGCGCGACGCCCAGCTCGCGCTCTTCGTCCGACAGGCAGGCCAGCCCCGTCGCGACGGGTGCGGCGATGATCGACTTCACCTCCAGATGTGCCGAGCGGACGCACAGGTCGAGATTGCGTACCGGCGATCCATCGGCGGCGACGACATGGATGTGCACGCCCAGCCGGTCGGCATGCAGCCCCAGCGGCTTCTTCACGCCGGTCAGCCCGTCCAGCGTATAGAGCGCGGGCTGCGCATGCAGCACCATGCGCCCCTGTGGATCGATCGAGTTGCGCCCGGCCGCCAGCAGCGCGTCGATATCGCCCTGTTCGACGCGGTGACCGCCCAGCTCGAACTCGACCTCGGCCACGTCGGACACCAGGCCACCGGCCGAAAAGCCGACCCAGACATTCTCGATATTCAGCCCGGCGATCCGCTCGGCCTGTTCCACCGCCTCGCGCACCGCCGCCTCGGTCGCGCCCATATCGGCGATATAGCCGCGCTTGACGCCCCGGCTCTCACGCTGGCCGGTGCCCAGCACGATCAGCTCGCCGCCATCGCCCTTGCGCGCGATCAGCGCGGATACCTTGGACGACCCGATGTCCAGAGCGGTAATCAACCCTTCGGGCGCAATCTTTGCCATGACCTTGCTACCCCTGTACTGCCCCCGGAGCCGCCGCCCCGTCCGCGTCATTCCCGGACGCCGGATCGCTGCCCATATCCCCGGCCTTGGCCGGATCGGCGAGCGCATGGTTCTGATTCAAACCGGGCTTTCGCGCAACCAGCTTCGTAGGGTCGCGCATGTCGAAGCGCAGCCAGCCGCGTCCGAGCAGTGGCCGCGAGCCGTCCATGGCCGCGAACTTCATCAACGCCGCCCCTGCCCCATCCTCGGGCAAAGCCAGCGTCTCGCCGCTGTCGAAGGTGATGTCCCAGCGACGATTGCCGATCCAGGTCGCCGCCTTCACCCGCGGCTTCAGCGCGGGCGCGGCGGACAGCAGCGCCTGATAGGCGGGCTCCTGAAGATTCGCGCCCGGCCCGATGATGAGCGGCAGGTCGGGCATCGCCTCGGGCCGCACCGGCTCCAGCAGCACGCCGCCCGCGTCGATCAGGGTCAGCTGGCCGTTATCCTGCCACACCGCCGCCGGGGTCCGCTCCTCGATATCGACCAGCAGCGTGTCGGGCAGGCGGCGGGAAACATGCGCATCCTTGATCCAGCCATAGCGGAGCAGCTTGGCCCGGACATCCTCCAGATTGACGAGCGGCATGGCCCGGCTCTGCTGGTCGAGCGCGACGGCATAGACGGTCATCCGGTCCATGCGCTTCAGGCCCGTCACCTCGATCTGCTGGACGCGGAAACCGGCATGACCCGCCTGTTCGGCGATCGCGGTGCCGATCATGCCGGGCACCCCGACATAGGTCGCGACCGCCAGCACCGCCGCGCCCGCGCCGCCCAGGATCGTCCAGGTGACGGCCTTCCTGATCGTCTCCTCGCTGACCGGCACCTTGGCCAGCAGGCGCTGCGCCAGCGTAACGCGCTTCACCGGCTGGCGGCGGCGCGGCACCGGACGGCGCGGCGGGGGGCCGCGCTTGATCGTGCGGCTCATCCCGCCTGATCCTTGTACCACTGCACCGCCTCGTCGACGATCGCCTGCACCACGGCGTCATAATCCATGCCGACATGGCGACCCTGTTCGGGCACCAGGCTGAGCGGGGTCATGCCCGGCTGGGTGTTGACCTCCAGCAGGAACAGCCCATCGACCCCGCGCTCGTCGTCCCAGCGGAAGTCGGAACGCGAGGCGCCGCGACAGCCCAGGATACGATGCGCCTCCAGCGCCAAAGACTTGCACGCCTCGGCGATCTCGTCGGGGATCTGCGCGGGGCAGACATGCTCGGTCAGGCCATCTGTGTATTTGGCGTCGAAGTCGTACCAGCCGTTCTTCGGCTTCAACTCGGTGACGCCCAGCGCGCGGCCGCCCAGCACGGCGGTCGTCAGTTCGCGGCCCCGGATATAGGGTTCGGCCAGCAGTTCCTCGAACTCGGCCCAGGGACCGGCGGCATCGCGCGCGATCGGGCTGCCATGGTTGCTGGTGTCGGTGACGATCGCGACGCCGACCGACGAGCCTTCATTGACGGGCTTCAGTACATAGGGGCGCGGCAGCGGGTCGGCGGCGAACAGTTCCTCCGACTTCACGATGCGGCCGCCGGGCATGGGAATGCCGTGGGGCACGAGCGCCTGCTTGGTCAGCACCTTGTCGATCGCGATGACCGAGGTGGCGAGCCCCGAATGGGTATAAGGAATGCCCATCAGGTCGAGCATCCCCTGCACCGTGCCGTCCTCGCCGGGCGAGCCGTGCAGCGCATTGAATACGAGGTCGGGCTTGGCCTCGACCAGCTTCGCCGCGACATCGCGGCCCATGTCGATGCGGGTGACGCGGTGCCCGTTCCGCTCCAGCGCATCGGCGACGCCCGCGCCCGACATCAGCGACACCGGCCGCTCCGCCGACCAGCCGCCCATCAGTACGACGATATGCATCACGCGATCCTTGTTGTTGGCGTGGAGTCTTCTTCAATCCTCCCCAAGCTGTGCTTGGGGAGGGGGACCAGCCGCAGGCTGGTGGTGGGCCACGCCCCTCGCCCCTCCACCACCGCTTCGCGGCGGTCCCCCTCCCCATCAGAGATGGGGAGGATTGCGCGGGCGGCACTCACTTCGTCACCCCGACACGCTGGATTTCCCATTCGAGCGTCACACCCGACTGCGCCTTCACCTTCGTCCGGACTTCCTCGCCCAGCGCCTCGATCTCCGCCGCCGTGGCGTTGCCGAGGTTGAGCAGGAAATTGCAATGCTTTTCCGACACCTGCGCATCGCCCAGCGTCAGCCCGCGACAGCCCGCCGCGTCGACCAGCGCCCAGGCCTTGTGCCCTTCGGGGTTCTTGAAGGTCGAACCGCCGGTCTTGGAGCGCAGCGGCTGCGAGGCCTCACGCGCGGCGGCGATGCGGTCCATCTCGGCCTGAATGTCGGCGGGTTCGGCGGCATGGCCCCGGAAGGTCGCCTCGACCACCACCGTTCCGTCGGTCAGGTTGGAGTGGCGATAGGTATATTCCAGGTCCGCGACGCCCAACGTCTCGACCGTGCCGTCGCGGCGGACGACCGTGGCGGAGACCAGCACATCGGCCACCTCGCGCCCATAGGCCCCGCCATTCATCCGCACGAAACCACCCACCGTGCCGGGGATCGAGCGCAGGAACTCCAGCCCGCCGATCCCGGCATCGCGCGCATTGGACGAGACGAGGATGCCCGAGGTGCCGCCGCCACAGGTGATGACGTGCCCCTCTCCTGCCCGTGCATAGCTGAACGGCTTGCCCAGACGGATCACGACGCCCGGCACGCCGCCATCCCGCACGATCAGGTTGGAACCGAGGCCCAGCGCCATGACAGGCACGTCGTCATCAAGCGTCTTCAGAAACGCCGAAAGGTCGTCCGTGTCCTTCGGCTCCAGCAAATATTCGGCCGGTCCGCCCGCCTTGAACCACACGAGCGGCGCCAGCGGCGCAGCGGGGGTCAATCGGCCGGCGGTATCGGGCAGGTTCATCGGCGCGCCTCGATGGCGCTGGCCAGGCCCGCCGCCCATTTGGTGATGTCGCCCGCACCCAGGCAGACGATCATGTCGTCCGCACGGATCGACCCCGCCAGCTCCTCGGCCAGCGCGTCCGCATCGGCCACGGTCGCGGTCGAGCGATGCCCGCGCCGCTTCAGCCCCTCGACCAGCGCGGAAGCGTCCACACCCTCGATCGGCTGCTCACCCGCCGCATAGACCGGCGTCACCAGCACGCGGTCGGCATCGTTGAAGGCGGTCTGGAACTCTTCCATCAGATTGCCAAGCCGGCTGAAGCGATGCGGCTGCACCACCGCGATCACGCGACCCCGCGCGCCTTCGCGGGCGGCGGCCAGCACCGCACGGATCTCGACCGGATGGTGGCCGTAATCGTCGATCACGGTCGCCGTGCCGCCATCGACCGCGATCTCGCCGACCTTGGTGAAGCGCCGCTTGACGCCGCCGAACTGGCTGAATCCCTGTTGGATGGTCGCATCGTCAATGCCCAGCTCCAATGCGACGCCGATCGCGGCCAGCGCGTTCTGGACATTGTGGCGGCCGGGCATCGGCATTTCGATTCCCTCGATCGAGCGCGCGGTGCCGTCGCGATGGCGGATGATCGCCTCGAACCGATTGCCGCCGGGGATCGGCGTGACGTTGACGCCGCGCACGTCCGCCTGGGCCGAGAAGCCATAGGTCACGACACGCCGGTCGCGGACGCGCGGCAGGATGTTCTGCACCTCCGGGTGGTCGAGGCAGAGCAACGCCGCACCATAGAAGGGCACATTCTCGACGAATTCGACAAAGGCGTCCTTCACCCGGTCGAACGAGCCGTAATGGTCCAGATGCTCGGGGTCGATATTGGTCACGACCGCGATCGTGCCGTCGAGCCGCAGGAAGCTGCCGTCGCTCTCGTCCGCCTCGACGACCATCCAGTCGGAGGCACCCAGCCGCGCGTTCGAGCCATAGCTGTTGATGATGCCGCCATTGATGACGGTCGGGTCGACACCCCCGGCATCCAGCAGCGCCGCGACCATCGAGGTGGTCGTCGTCTTGCCATGCGTGCCCGCCACCGCGACGGTGGACTTCAGCCGCATCAGCTCGGCCAGCATCTCGGCCCGGCGAACCACGGGGATGCGGCGTTCCAGCGCGGCTTCGACTTCCGGGTTGGAGCGGGTGATCGCGGTCGAGGTCACGACCACCGCTGCATCGCCTAGATTGTCGGCAGCGTGCCCGATGGCGACCGGAATACCCTTATCGCGCAGGCCCTGCACGACATAGCCCTCGGCCACGTCGGAGCCCTGCACCCGGTAGCCGAGATTCTTCATCACCTCGGCAATGCCCGACATGCCGATGCCGCCGATGCCGACGAAGTGGATCGTGCCGATATCCGTGGCGACGCCCTTCATGCGCCTGCTCCCGCCAAATTCTGAGTCCTTTGCGATTTGCCCACCGGCAAGACCATGCGCGGTGCGTCGAGGCTTTCGACCAGATCGGCCAAGTCGCTCGCTGCCTCAGGCCGTCCACAATTCCGCGCACGCCCCGCCGCATTCTCCAGCGCCGCCGGGTCCAGGCCCAGCTTCTGCATCTGCTTCGCCAGTTCGACCGGCGTGAAATCACCCTGCGCGATAGTCCGCGCGCCGCCCGCCTTCGTCATCTCACGCGCGTTCACCGTCTGGTGATCGTCGGTCGCACTAGGCAGCGGCACCAGAATCGCCGGGCGGCCCGCCACGGTCAGCTCGGCCAGCGTCGAGGCGCCCGCCCGCGCGATCACCAGATGCGCCCAGGCGAGTTGTTCGGGCAGGTCGGGCAGATAGGTGGCGAGTTCGGCCGGAATCTCATGCTCGGCATATTTGGCGCGAACCGCGTCGATATCCTCGATCCGCGCCTGATGCGTCACCTGCAACCGCCGCCGGAACGTCACGGGCAGCATGGCGAGGCCATCGGGCACGACCTGGCTCAGGATGCTCGCCCCCTGGCTGCCGCCGGTGACGAGGACGCGGAAGATGCCGTCCTCATCCAGCAGCGGATAGGGCCGCGACCGCAGCGCCAGCACCTGGTCGCGCACCGGATTGCCGATCAGCCGGGTCTTGTCGGCATGTTTGGCGCTCAGCCGCTGCGTATCCTCATAGGACAGCGCAATCGCATCGACCTTCCCTGCGACCAGCCGATTCACTCGACCCAGCACGGCATTCTGTTCATGGATGGCGGTCGGGATACCCTCCGCGAACGCCGCCAGCAACGCAGGCATCGCCGGATAGCCGCCGAAACCGATCACCGCCGCCGGGCGGAACGTCTTGTAGAGTTCGCGCGCCATCGCCCGGCCGCGCCACATCTCACGCAGCGCCTTGGCCCAGCCGACCGGCCCACCCGAAAAACGCCCGGCGGGCAGGACGTGGGTCTGGATATCCTCGAACAGCCCCGGAAAGCGAACGCCGCGCGCGTCAGAGACCAGCGCGACACGGTGGCCGCGCCGGGTCAGCTCGGCCGCCAGCGCGGCGGCGGGAACCATATGGCCACCGGTGCCTCCGGCAGCGAGGACGAAGTGACGGCTCATTGCCCGCTCCACCTGACTACATAGGGGCTGCGCGTCAGGAACGGGTTGCGCCGGGTAAATGCCAGCAACAACCCCATCCCGATCGACAGCGCGATCATCGACGAGCCGCCATAGCTGATGAACGGCAGGGTCATCCCCTTGGAGGGCGCAAGCCCCGTATTCACCGCCATCGAGATCAGCGCCTGCGCGCCGAACTGCACCGCCAGCCCGGAGGCGGCGTAGAGCTTGAACTCGTCCTGTTCGTCAAGCAGCTTCACGAACACGCGCACCACGATCGCCAGGAAGACGAGCGCGATGATCGAGCAGGCGATCAGCCCGAATTCCTCGCCGATCACCGAGAAGATATAGTCGGTATGCGCCTCCGGCAGGCCGAACTTGGCGGTGCCCCCGCCCGGCCCCGTCCCGGTCCAGCCGCCCGCGGTCAACGTGTTGTGCGCGGCGTTTACCTGGAAATGGTCGGCCGCACCCTCGCCATCGACATCGGGGAAGAGGAACGCATTGATGCGGCTGCGCGCCACGCCATAGAACATATAGGCGGTGACCAGCCCGATCGGCGCCAGCGATCCGATCGCCAGCATCACCCGCATCGGCGTGCCGGAGATCATCAACAGCGCGACCCAGACCAGACAGAAGACGATCGTCTGCCCGAAATCGGGTTGCAGCATCAGCAATCCCGCAACGAGCGCCGTCATGCCCATGGTGATGAGCGTGGCGGGCAGATCCTTTTCTTTGGCCCGCAGCGACAAGATCCACGCCGTCGTCACGATGAACATCGGCTTCAGGAACTCGGACGGCTGGAACTGCGCGATCCCGAACCCGACCCAGCGCCGCGCGCCGTTGATCGACACGCCGATAAAGGGCGTCACGGCGAGGACGGCGATCAACACCGCCGTCCCCAGCACCGCCATGCGCCGCGCGGTTACGACGGGCAGCATCGATACGGCAAACAACACGGGCAGCGAAACGCCGACCCACATCACCTGTCGCCAGAAATAATAGAGCGGCGCGAATTTCCGATGCTCGCCAGAATAGCGCATCGCGGTGGCGGGGCTGGCGGCGGCAACCGCGATCAGGCCGATCGCGATCAGGAACAGGGTGAGCAGCAGCAGCACCCGGTCGATGTCCCAGAACCAAGTGCCCAGCGGCGAGCGGTCGCCGCGTCCGCCGCGTCCCTTCATCGACCCGATCAGGCCGGGACGCGGGGTCTTGGGCGCACGCTCGCTCATGCCAGGGCCTCCACCGCCGCGCGGAAAGCGTCGCCGCGCGCTTCGTAGTCGCGGAATTGGTCGAAGCTGGCGCAGGCCGGGGACAGCAGCACCGTGTCACCGGGTTGCGCCGCCGCCGCCGCATGGGCGACCGCCGCCTCCAGCGTGCCGGATTGTTCGACCACAGGCACCTTGTCCTTCAACAGGCCGAAGAACAAAGGCGCAGCCTCGCCGATGGTATAGGCCGCGACGACATGATCCAGATGCGCGGTGCAGGCGTCGAGATCGTCGCCCTTGCGCTTGCCGCCGACGATCCAGTGGACGCGGGGGAAGGCCGCCAGTGCGGGGGCGGTGGATTCGGGGTTCGTTGCCTTGGAGTCGTTGACGAACGCCACGCCGTTGCGCGTCGTGACCTGCTGCATCCGGTGCGGCAGACTGGCATAGCTGGCGAGACCTGCCTCGATCGCATCCTCGCGGATGCCCAGCGCACGGGCGACGGCAATGGCCGCCTGCGCGTTCTGGGCATTGTGCGGGCCTTGCAACGCGGGCCAGCGACTCTGGTCGATCGCGCTGGCTGCGATGGCGACGAGGTCATCGGTCCGTCCGGCCAGCCCCTGCGCGATATTGGCCGAGGCTTCGTCGCCCGTGCCGATGACCGCGACATGGTCTGCCGACTGCATCGCGAACAGCCGCGCCTTGGACGCGGCATAGCCCGCAAACCCGTCATAGCGGTCGAGATGATCGGGCGTGATGTTGAGCAGCACTGCCACGTCGCAATCAAGGCTCTGCGTCAGGTCGATCTGATAGCTGGACAGCTCCAGCACATAGACCCCGCCCTCGGGCAGAGGCTCCTGCCCCAGGATCGGCAGGCCGATATTGCCGCCCATCAGGGTCGGCACGCCCGCCGTCTTCAGGATATGATGGACCAGCGCGGTGGTGGTCGACTTGCCGTTGGTGCCGGTGATACCGACGACCTTATGCAGCGGCAGGTCCTTGCGGGCTTGCGCGAACAGCTCGATGTCGCCGATGACCGGCACGCCAGCAGCTCGGGCGGCAGCGGCCAGCGGATGGGTGTTGAGCGGCACGCCCGGCGACACGACCAGCGCGTCGAAGCCGGAGAGATCATCAAGCGGCACAACAACAAGCCCCTCCCCTTCAGGGGAGGGGTTGGGGTGGGGCGCATCCTCAGGCCGTACAGTTTGTGGCGAGGCCCCACCCCCAGCCCCTCCCCTGAAGGGGAGGGGAGCCAGGGCCTCGCGCTTCTCGGGATCGCTGTCCCACGCCACAACACTCGCCCCGCCTGCCAACAACGCCGAAACGGTCGCGGCGCCGGAGCGTGCAAGCCCCAGCACCGCGTAACGTTTCCCCGCCCAGTCGCTGGCGACGATCATCGCAGCTTCAACGTCGACAGGCCCGCCAGCGCCAGCACGAAGGCGATGATCCAGAAGCGGATCACGACCGTCGGCTCCGACCAGCCGAGCTGTTCGAAATGATGGTGGATCGGCGCCATGCGGAACACCCGCTTGCCGGTCCGTTTGTAGAAGAAGACCTGGATGATGACCGACATCGCCTCGACCACGAACAAGCCGCCGATGATGCCCAGCACGATCTCGTGATGCGCGACGACCGCGATGGTGCCGAGCGCGCCGCCCAGCGCCAGGCTGCCGGTATCGCCCATGAACACCGCCGCCGGGGGCGCGTTGAACCACAGGAACGCCAGCCCCGCGCCGACCACAGCGCCGCAGAAGATCGCCAGCTCGCCCGCACCCGGCACATGCGGGATGCCGAGATAATCGGCGAACTTCACGTTGCCCGCCAGATACACGATGACCATGAAGGCGACGCTGGCGATGATGACCGGCATCGTCGCCAGGCCGTCGAGCCCGTCGGTCAGGTTCACCGCATTGCCGAACGCCACGATGGTGAAGGCGGCGAACAGCGGGTAGAAATAGCCCAGATCCAGATACATGCGCGAGGTGAAGGGTAGGTACAGATGCGGCCCGTTCTGCCCCATGATGATCCACGCCGCGACGCCCGCAATGGCGAACTCCAGCAGCAGCCGGGTCTTGCCCGACACGCCCGCCGTCGAGGCTTTGCGCACCTTGTCATAATCGTCGAGGAAGCCGATCGCGCCGAAGCCCAAGGTCACGAACAGGCACGCCCAGACGAACGGGTTGAACACGTTCATCCAGATCAGGATCGACAGCGTCATGCTGGTCAGGATCATCAGCCCGCCCATGGTCGGCGTGCCGCGCTTGGCGAGGTGGGTCTGCGGCCCGTCGGCGCGGATCGGCTGCCCCTTGCCTTGGCGGACACGCAGCCAGCCGATGAAGCGCGGCCCGATGATCAGGCCGATGAACAGCGCGGTCGCCACCGTCGCGCCGGTGCGGAACGACTGGTAACGAATGAGATTGAGAAGCCCCGGAAAACCGAGATGCTCCGCGATCCAGTACAGCATCTAACTCACGCCCCGCCCGTTGGGGTATCGCCGCGCAGGGCCGCCACGACACGCGACAGCCCGACCCCGTTCGACCCCTTGATCAGCACCACGTCATCGGGTGCGATGATAGCGGCCAGCGCCTCGCGCGCGGCCTTCGCATCCGCCACATGGACGAAATCGACCCGCCCCTCAAGCGCGGCTGCGAGCGGCGCCATCGATTCGCCGACCAGCAGCGCCCGTTCAACGCGCGCGGCAAGAATCGGCTCGACAAGCCCCGCGTGATAATCGGCGGAGTCCTCGCCCAGTTCGCGCATCTCGCCCAGCACCGCGACATGCCGCCCCGGCTCCTCGGCCAGCACCGCCAGCGTCGCGCGCATCGAGGCGGGATTGGCATTGTAGCTTTCGTCGATGACCAGCGCGCCATTGGCCGCCCGGAACCGCGCACCGCGCCCGGCGAGACCACCGAGTTCGGCCAATGCCAGCCCCGCCAGCCCCAGATCGCCGCCCGCCGCATCGACGGCGGCCAGCACCGCCAGCGCATTGGACACCCAATGCCGCCCCGGCTGGGACAAAGTGAAGTTCAACTCCTTGTCGCCCAGCCTTGCGGTGACGAAGCTGCCGCCGGTCGCCCCGCGCATCGCCTCGACCGCGCGGACATCGGCGGCGGGGTCGAAGCCGAAGGTCACGATGCGGTCGGCATAGGGCCGCGCCGCAGCGATCAGGCGATCACGGTGCGGGCTGTCATAGGGGATGATCGCGGTGCCGCCGGGTTGCAGCCCCTGGAAGATTTCGCCCTTCGCGTCGGCAATGGCCGATTCGTCGGGGAAGAATTCGGTATGCGCGGGCGCGATGGCGGTGACGATCGCGATATGCGGGCGCACCATCGCCGTCAGCGCGGACAGTTCGCCCTCATGGTTCATCCCCATCTCGAACACGCCCGCGCGCATGTCGCGGGGCATCCGGGCAAGGCTGAGCGGCACGCCGGTATGGTTGTTGTAGCTCTTGACCGAGCGATGCACCGCGCCGCGCCAGCCACGTTCCAGTGCGGCATAGAGTGCCTCCTTGGCACTGGTCTTGCCGACCGAACCGGTAACGCCGATGATCGTCGCCTGCGTTCGCGCCCGGCTGGCACGGGCCAGATCTTCGAGCGCCCGAAAACTGTCATCAACGCGCACATGCGGATGATCGGTCGGGTTGCTGACCAGCGCCCCCGCCGCGCCCTGCGCAAATGCCTGATCGAGGAAGCGGTGCCCATCGGTCGCCTCGCCCGACATCGCGACGAACAGGTCGCCGGGGCCGACCTCACGACTGTCGAAGGCGACGCCTGAAACGGTAAAATCGGTGGAGGCCATGCCGCCGGTCGCCGCAGCGATCTCCTGCGCGGTCCACAACGTCATTTGCGTTCCTCGGCCGTCTTGGCCCCGTAATGCAGCGACAGCTTGGGCCGCACCCGTGCGGGGGCTTCGGGCTGTGCCGCATCGGCCTTGTCCACCGGGGGCGTCTTGGTCGGAGCCTGCGCGGTCATGCCGCACACTCCCGCGCCACGGTCACGTCGTCGAAGGGCAGGACGAGATCGCCGACGATCTGGCCCTGTTCATGCCCCTTGCCGGCGATCAGCACGATATCCTGCTCCCCCGCCTCGGCGATAGCGGCGGAGATGGCCGCGCGACGGTCGCCGATCTCGACCGCGCCGGTGGCACCGCGCATCACCTGCGCACGGATGGCGGCGGGGTCTTCGGTACGCGGGTTGTCGTCGGTCACGATCACCCGGTCGGCATGCATCGACGCGACCTGCCCCATGACCTCGCGCTTGCCCGGATCGCGGTCGCCGCCCGCGCCGATCACGACGATCAGCCGCCCGCCCGCATGGGGCTTCAGCGCGGCGATCGCCGCCTCGATCGCGTCGGGGGTATGGGCATAGTCGACATAGACCGGCGCACCGCTGCGCGCGATGGCGGCGCGCTCCAGCCGTCCGCGCACCGGCTGCAACCGGGCGAGGTTCGCGATGGTCATCGTCAGGTCGCCGCCCGTCGCCAGTACGAGGCCCGCCGCGACCAGCGCATTGGCGGCCTGATAGGCGCCGATCAACGGCAGCTGCACCTTGTGGACGGCGCCATGCTCGTCCTCGATCACCAGCCCCTGCCCCAGCAGCGTCGGATGCCGCTCGACCAGCTTCAGCGTCGATCCGCGCGTGCCGACCGTCACCAGCTTGTTGCCGCGCGCCCGCGCCAGGTCGATCACCCGACCGCTCTGCACGTCATCGGCCCAGACGACCGCCGCGCCCTCGGGCGACAGCACTTCGGAGAAAAGCCGCATCTTCGCCGCAAGATACGCGCCCATGTCGCCATGATAGTCGAGGTGATCGCGCGAAAGGTTCGTGAACGCCGCCGCCGACACGTCCAGCCCCTCGGTGCGATATTGGGTCAGGCCGTGGCTCGACGCCTCGAACGCCAGATGGGTCACCCCCTCGCGCGCCAGCCCGGCGACGTTCGACAGGAAGGTCACGACATCGGGCGTGGTCAGCCCGGTATAGGTCCGCTCATCGGCGGTGGTGACGCCCAGCGTCCCGATCGAGGCGGCGTGATACCCCGCCATACGCCAGAGCTGGCGCGTCATCTCGACCGTCGAGGTCTTGCCGTTGGTCCCCGTCACCGCCACCGCCGTCGCCGGGAAGGGCGCGAAGAACGCGGCCGCCAGCCGGGCAAAGGCGGCACGCGGTTCGTCGGAGGCGATATGCACCGCCCCCTCGACCGTCACGCCGGGCCGCGCGACGACCGCCACGGCCCCGCTGCGCACCGCGTCGGCGATGAAATCCTCGCCATTCACCCGCGCGCCCTGGAACGCGCCGAAGATCGTGCCGGGTGCGACCTTGCGGTGGTCGATCGCGAAACCGGAGACGAGGGCGTCGCCGCCCTCGCCCGTAATGCCATGGTCCAGTTGGTTCAGCTTCATGCCGCGCGCCTCATCGTCCATCCACCGGCGGCGATTTCGGGTCCTGCCACAGGGTGGGCAGGATATCCGACTCGTCGATATCCTTGGTGGCATCGGGCACCACGCCCAGCATCGCGCCGACCCGCGTGATCGTCCGTCCGACCACGGGGGCGGCGTTCCAGGCTGCGGTCTTCCACCCGAACGTCTCCTTCGTACCCTTTGGCGAGTCCAGCATCGCCAGCACCACATAACGCGGCGCATCCATCGGGAACGCCGCGGCGAAGGTAGCCACGTTGCGCGACCGATCATAGCCGCCCGCGACGGCGGCCTCGGCGGTGCCGGTCTTGCCGCCGACGCGGTAGCCCGGCGCATCGCCCTTGCGACCCGTGCCGCGCATCACGATCAGGCGCAGCATCTGGCGCATCTTGTGGCTGGTCGCCTCGCTGATGACCCGCCGTCCCGCCGCGGCATGGCCCGGCGCGACCTTCAGCAGCGTCGCCGGACGCCAGATGCCGCCATTGACCAGCGCCGCATAGGCCGAGGCCAGGTGCAGCGGCGTCACCGCGATGCCGTGGCCATAAGCGGTCGTCATCGTCGTCGTGCGCGCCCAATAGGTGGGCAGCAGCGGGCGGCCCTTTTCGCGAAGCTCGATGTCGGGCTTGGTATCGAAGCCCAGCTTGCGGAACATGGTCTGCATCCGCTGCGGCCCGATCTCGTCGGCGATGCGCGCGGTGGCAACGTTAGACGAGTAGATCAGCGTCTCGGCCATGTTCAGCCAGCGCTTGGGATCGCCCGCTTCGTCATGGATGGTATAGCTGCCGACCTTGAGCGGATGCGTCGCATCGAAGCGCCGCTGCATCGAAGTGACGACGCCATTCTCCATCGCCACCGCCATGGTGATCGGCTTGAAGGTCGACCCCAGCTCGAACACGCTCTGCGTGGTGATGTTGCGCAGTTCCTCGGTGCCCGCCATCCCGACCCGATTGGGGTTGAAGGTCGGCAGCGAGACCATCGCGATCACCTCGCCGGTATGCACGTCCAGGATGATGCCGCCGCCGCCGCGCGCCGAGAAGGTGTTCATCGCCCGGCCCAGCTCACTCTCCAGCGCGGCCTGGGCGCGGGTGTCGATCGACAGGGCGACGGGCTTGCCCGACTGCGCCGGGTCGAGCAGCCGTTGGTCGAGCACGCGTTCCATGCCGCTCATCCCGTGCCCGTCGGTCGACAGGAAGCCCAGCGCGTGCGCGGCGAGCGAGGATTGCGGATAGAGGCGCTGCGTCTCGCGATCGAAGACAAGGCCAGGCTCGCCGATGGCATTGACCTGCTCGACCAAGGTCGGGCTGGCGCGGCGTTGCAGATAGACGAAGTTCGCCTTGCGGGTCAGCTGGCCATAGAACCAGGCCTGATCGCCGCGATCGGGCATCAGTGCGGCGAGGCGCGCGGCGATCTCCATAGGATCGCCGATCAGCTTCTTCGGATGAACCGCGATCGTCCAGCTGTCGATCGTGCGCGCCAGCGGCGCACCGTTGCGGTCGACGATATCGCCGCGCGCCGCCAGCGTGGCGGTCCGCGCGGCCGCATCGGCAGGTCCGGCGAACACCGCCAGCAGCATCAGCCGCCCGATCACGACGACCACCGCCGCGCCGAACAGCATCATCAGCATCATCAGGCGCATATGCGTCGTCGCGACCAGCGCATGGCGCTGGCCGGCGGTACGCTGCGTTCCGGCGGGACGCGCGACCAGAACGCTCAACGCCGCCGCCGCGCTTCGGTCTTGGCGCCCTTCAGGATATCACCCAGCGTCGTGTCGGACAGCAGCTGGCGGTCGAGCATCGCCACAGCTTCCGGCCGGACCTTCGCGACGGCGGCGGCGGTGCGGACGGTCGCGATCGGGGCGGGCCTGGCCTTTTTGGTCGTCACGACATGTTCGGACACGGCCTGGACGATCTGGGGCTTGGGCAGATCCACCTTGGCGAGGCGGACGACGGGGGCGGGTGCGTTGGGCTTGGACGGGGCGGCTGGCGCGGCGGCGGCGGCCACGGCTTCCGGCTGGACGACGACAGGCGCAGGCTGCGAGGGGACGAGCAGCGCGGCGGTCTGGATCGTGCCCTCGGCGGGACCACGCGTCACGTCGAGCGAGGCCAGCTGCGCCTCGTCACCGACGAACTGGCCCGCCACCGGCGCGGTCAGCGCCAGCGTGTCGCCATTCCACTTTTCCAGCTGGACCAGATTGGCGCGGGTATCGAACTCGGTCTCCAGCGCACGGATGTCCCGCTGCGCAGCGGCGATGCGGCCGTTGACGTCGTCGAGCTTCTTGCGCTCCGCCGCCACCTGCAGGGAGACGAGGTAGAATCCCAGGACGACTGCGACGCAGCTCCCGAACCACCCTATCCCCCTCAACCGATACGCCGCCGTCATACGCCAAACTCCTGAGTCAACTCGCCCCCCGGCGCCCTGCCCCTATCCGCCGACCAGGCCGGGGATTCCGTACGCGTCGCAAAGCGCAGCGTCGCCGAGCGCGCGCGCGGATTGCGGGCCAGTTCCGCCTCGCCCGCGCGCACCGCCTTGCCGACCTGGGCAAAGCTGGGTGCCCGCGCCGCCGCCTGTTCGGGCAGATGGCGCGACCCGCCCGGCATCTGCCCGGCGCGCTCGCGGAAGAAGCGCTTGACCATGCGATCTTCCAGACTGTGGAACGTGACCACCGCCAGGCGACCGCCCGGCTTCAATGCGCGCTCGGCTGCGGCCAGCCCCTCGGCCAGTTCGTCCAGTTCGCGGTTCACATGGATGCGGATCGCCTGGAAGGTCCGCGTCGCCGGGTCCTTCTTGTCATGCGGGCGATAGCCCAGCGCGCGGCGGACCACGGCGGCCAGCTCGCCGGTGCGGGTCAGCGGACGCGCGGCGACGATCGCCTGCGCCACACGGCGCGAGCGCGGCTCCTCGCCATAATGATAGAGGACGTCGGCGATGGCGGCTTCATCGGCGGCATTCAGGAAGTCGGCCGCCGACTCGCCCGCCTGCGCCATGCGCATGTCGAGCGGGCCGTCACCCTGGAACGAAAAGCCCCGCTCCGCCTGGTCGAGTTGCATCGAGGATACCCCGATATCCAGCACCACACCGTCAACGCGCGCCGTCAGCTCTTGATCCAGGTTGGAAAATTCACGGTGGATCAGGGTCAGGCCCGGCTCGACGGCGACCAGCGCCTGGCCGTTGGCGATGGCATCGGGATCGCGGTCGAAGGCGACGACCTTCGCGCCTCGACCCAGCATCGCGCGGGTATAGCCGCCCGCGCCGAACGTGCCGTCGACATGCGTCTCGCCGGGCAGGATGGCGAGCGCGTCGAGCACTTCGTCGAGAAGGACGGGGATATGCGGGGCGTCGGGAAGCGCACTCACAGGGCGATCCCCTTTTCCTGGCAGTGGAAACGCGCGGCCGAGATCATCTTGGACGGCAGGCCCGGCGTCTCGACCAGGGTCTTGGGATCCCAGATTTCGATATAGTCGAACGTGCCCCAGAAAAAGGCATGGCCGGTGATCCCGGCATGAAAGCGCGGAAAACCCGGCATGATGAAACGACCCGACCCGTCAAAGGGCACGGCCTCGCCATTCGCCAGGTCGCGCTTGATGTTATAGTCGATGCGGCCGTCCGGCCCGCGCGACATCTCGGTCCGCGCGTCCAGTTCCTTCTTCAGCACGGCAACATAACCCGGATCATAGGCGATCAGACAACGCTCGGTTTCATGGACCGCAATGATGATGGTCCCGCCATCTTTTCCGTCGGGGCGCGGCGCATTTTGAGCCAGCGTAGAGCGGAGCGCATTAGGGATGGCAACGCGGCCCTTGTCGTCGACAAGGCCAATGCCACTTCCCTGATACAAGCCCCTTTCAGACACGCCAACCTCGCACATGGCGCGCACGGCCTCACCGCTTCAAAACACGACCATCGCCGCATTCCGACCATTTCTGGATCACAGTGAGCCTGCCCCTCTGTTAGCTTTCGGTTTACCGATAGCAGAACCGGGAGGCAACGGGATTTTTGGGGAGAAACGGGGAAATCGAGTCTGAACCCGGGGTTATGCGACCAACCGCTGGTCGTTTGACGGGAACGCCGCCATCGCCGCTCTGCCGGAAAATGCCGGATTTCCGCCGATCGGGGGCGCTTTCCCCGGATTTCCCCGGCCCCGATGGCATGCAAAAGCGATCACGGTTGAATTAACTTTTATTAAGCAAAAAGCCCGATACGGCCGCGAATGCCCCGCGGCGGCGATGATCGCCCATCGGACAAGAACGCGCCCGTCAGTCCGGGCGGAATCGGCGATCAGCGTGCGGGGTCGGCCGGCGCCTGCGTGTTCACGGGTGCGGGGGCGACACCCAGTTCGGCCAGCGGCTCGCTGGACGACGGGGCGGTGGCGTTCGCCAATGTCATGTCGGCGACCATGTTCGACTGCGCCGCACCGGCGACCGCCGCAGGCGGCTCGTCCCGGTTCAGCGAGCCCAGGATCGTGCTGGCGATCGCGATCAGCAGGATGACGGCGGCCAGGCCGATCATGCCGACTTTCACGCGCTGCATGATATGATGATGGTCGGGTGACTTCATGGAACTCGGTGACACTATCTCGTGCGCCGCCTCATGTCGACCTCCAGCGCGCGCCGTCAAGTCGCAAAGGGGCGGCGACTATAGCCCCTTCTCGGCCCGCCACGCCGGATTGTGCAGCGTGGAGAGGTAGCGAAAGCCGGTATCGCACAAAATGGTTGCGATCCGCTTATCAGGCCCCAAGGCCCTGGCCAGCGCCACCGCGCCTGCGACATTGATACCAGAGGACAGGCCCAAGCACAGCCCCTCCTCGCTCAACAGCCGCTGCACCCAATACCAGCCTTCCGCATCGGAAAGACGAAACTGGGTATCGATCGGCGCACCTTCAAGATTGGCGGTGATCCGTCCCTGCCCGATCCCCTCGGCGACCGAAGAGCCTTCGGACTTGAGTTCGCCATGCGCATAATAGTCGTACAGGGCCGCCCCGTGCGGGTCGCTCAGCGCGATCGTCACCGATTCGTCGTGCGCCTTCAGCCCCAGGCCGACCCCCGCCAGCGTGCCGCCGGTTCCCGCCGCGCAGGTGAAGCCGTCGATCCGGCCGCCCATCTGGTTCCAGATTTCCTCGGCCGTCCCGACGATATGCGCCCGGCGATTGGCGATATTGTCGAACTGGTTGGCCCAGACCGCATTGTCCGTTTCCTCGGCGATCCGGCGCGAGGTGTGGACGAAATGACAGGGGCTGGAATAGGGCGCGGCGGGCACGAGGACGAGTTCGGCGCCCAGCGCGCGCAGCGTGTCCATCTTCTCACGGCTCTGCGTCTCGGGCATCACGATGATCGTGCGATAGCCCTTGGCATTGGCGACCAGCGCCAGGCCGATGCCGGTATTGCCCGCCGTCCCCTCGACGATGGTGCCGCCGGGCCGCAGCAGCCCGCGCGCCTCGGCATCCTCGACGATGAACAGCGCCGCGCGGTCCTTCACACTGGCGCCGGGATTGGCGAATTCGCACTTGCCGTAAATGTCGCAGCCCGTGGCCTCGCTCGGCCCCTTCAGGCGGACGAGCGGGGTGTTGCCGATCAGGGCCAGCGTGTCGGAGATCACTTCCATGCCGCCTAGATGGCCCCTGCCCCGCCATCGGGCAAGCCAAGCCTTGCTTGCCCCCCGCCAAGCATAAGGAGGGAGCGCTCACGGCCGACCGGCAAAATGTTGGGCCTTGGGCCACGTTGACGCACAGGTCATGCTTGACGCCGGGTTGCTGCATTTGCGAAGCACCGCCCCGCTATGAAGAGCCTCCTCCCCCTCATCGTCGCCGCACCGCTGCTCGCTTTGGCCGCGTGCAATTCCAAGCCCAGCCAGCCCGAGGTCGTCGACACCAATCCCGACCCGATGGCCAACGAGCTCGCCAACCGTGCCCCGGTCGAGCTGCCGCCCGCGATCAAGGCGGACAAGACCTTCCGTTGCAAGGACAACAGCCTCGTCTACGTCACCTTCTTCCAGGGCGACAAGCAGGCCAATGTCCGCCTGAAGGAAGGCGAAACCCCCGTCGTGCTGAAGGCGCCCGCCGCCGGTGAGCCGCTGACCGCCGAGGGCGGCTGGAAGATGACCGGCGACGAAAAGGCCGTCACCCTGACCACGCCGAAGAAGGCCGCGCAGGTCTGCCACATCTGATGTGCATTCCATCCGTCCCTGGCGTCGCTTGATCGACGATAAGGACTTGATCGAAAACCGGCCGGCGGGGATATCTCCGTCGGCCTTTTCTTTGGGCCATGTCGGGAGGTCGGAGAGAAAAGCCGTGGCCGCGATCGCGATCTACAGCCTGAAGGGGGGCGTCGGAAAGACCAGCATGGCGGTCAATCTGGCCTGGTGCGCCGCCAGCCTGTGCGCGCGCCGGACCCTGTTATGGGATCTCGACCCGCAGGCTGCCTCGACCTGGCTGCTGGGCGGCCCGGCGCGGGGCGACCGGGCGCAGGCCGTCTTTTCGCGCGACATTGCCGCCGAGCGGCTGGTTCGCCGGACCGACATTCCCCGCCTGTCGCTCATCGGTGCCGATGATTCGCTTCGTGGCCTGGACCATCTGTTCCACACGATCGAAAAGAAGAAGCGGCTCGGCAAGCTGATCGACGGGCTGGACGATTATGACAGCGTGATCCTGGACTGCCCGCCCGGCCTGACCGAGACGACCGAGCAGGTGTTGCGCGCGGTCGACCTGATCGTCGTGCCGGTCGTGCCCTCCGCGCTCGCCACCCGCGCGCTGGAGGTGGTGGACGGCCATGTCCGGGGTCGCGTGCCCCTGCTGCCCGTGCATGTCATGGTCGACCGCCGCCGCCGCCTTCACGCCGAGGCGCTGGCGGCGCATCCGGACTGGCCGGTCATCCCCATGGCCAGCCTGGTCGAGGCGATGGGCGAGCATCGCGCGCCCATCGGCGCCTTCGCCCCCCGCAGCAGTGCCGCCCAGGCCTATGCCGATCTGTGCCGCTGCGTCGAACGGCGGCTGGCGGGAGGATGAGCCGCCGCGACGACCCCGGCCCGCCCGAACGGCTGACCCCGCATCTGGTGCTGGGGGCCTATGCGGTCGGGGTGTTCCCGATGGCGGACACGCGCGACACCGATCATGTCTATTGGGTGGAGCCGCGCAAGCGTGCCGTCCTGCCGCTCGACGGCTTTCACCTGTCGCGCTCGCTGCGCAAGACGGTGGCGAAGGACCGGTTCCGCGTCACCGCCGACACCGCCTTCGAATCGATCATCCGGCTTTGCGCGGAGAGCGTTCCCGACCGCCCCGAAACCTGGATCAACTATGCGATCGAGCGGGTGTTCATCGACCTGTTCGACATGGGCTTTGCCCATTCGATCGAATGTTGGGACGGCGACGAACTGGTCGGCGGTCTTTATGGGCTGGCGCTGGGCCGCGCCTTTTTCGGCGAATCGATGGTCAGCCGCCGGACCGATGCGTCCAAGGTGGCGCTGGTCTGGCTGGTCGCACGGTTGCGCGCCGGGGGATACAGCCTGCTCGACTGCCAGTTCCAGACCAGCCATTTGTCGACCATGGGTGCGGTCGAGATCGGGCGCGAGGATTATGTCGCGCTGCTGTCCGACGCATTGGCGGGCGTGGTCGCACCGGGCGCTTCCGCTGCGGGCGTATCGGCCTCGGGCGATTTCGCCGCGCTCGACCGCCTGGGGGCGGTGCCGGGCAGCGAGGCCGGAACCGTCTCCGGCCCCGTTTCGGGCCACGACATCGTGCAGCTCTTGGCCCAGACGTCATAGACCGGGTGGAGCACGACGTTGAGCGCAGGCCGCTCCTTGTACAGCCAGCCTGAAAAAACCCGCTGCCACCGCTGATTGGCGCCACGAACATCCAGTTGGACGAACGCGCCGGTCAGTTGCTCCGGCTCCCAGGATGCCGTCTTCTCGCAGGCGCGCAGGCGCACCACGACATCGCCGACGCGAACCGCCTGACCGGGTTTCAGCGTCAGGTCTCGCGAGACACCGTTGCGTTTGTTGAGCAGGCCGATCACCGCGACGCGCTCTGCCATCGGAGTCCCGCCGGTGGGCAGGTTCGTTTGCGCGCCATCGACCGATTCGATCCCCGACGCGGCGCCTGGGCTGTCGGGCAGGATCTGGCTGACTGCCGATTCGGCGGAGTTGCCGCCATGATCGGTCAGCGCCTGATAGCCGAACCAGCCGCCGACCCCCAGCAAGGCGACCAACGCACCGCTGGCCAGCCAGCGCGACGTCTTCACCCCTCGGGGGTCCAGGCTTCGTAGTCGCCGGTCGCGGCCTGACGCTGACCACCCTTTTCGAGCGCACCCGAGGGGCGATAAGCCATGGCGGTGCCGGTCATGTTCGGGATGGCGGGCTTCTGCCACGCGCGACGCGGCGGCAGCGAGCGGTCGGGCACATCGTCGACCTGATGATGCAGCCAGCTGAACCATTCCGCCGGAACCCGGCTGGCATCGTTCGAGCCGTTATAGATCACCCAGCGCCGCGCCCGGCCAGCGGTGTCGACACCGCCCTCATAATAGATATTGCCATGCGCATCCTCGCCAACCTGCGCCTTGCCGCGCAGACCGAACCAGGTGCCGATGGTGGCGCCGTTCCACCAGGTGAAGGGATTGAGGTTGATGCCCATGTCGCGCCGTGTAGCCCGGCTGTCGCCGCCCTTCAACCGCGTTCATGCCTGACGGAGGTGAGGGCGTGGTCGGATAGACCTGACAAACGCCCCTGCCCACGCTTGAAGTGAGTTTGGGGTGGAGGGATGGTTTCGGTGAGACACCCTGCCCTCCCCCAGCCCCTCCCGCCTGCGGGAGGGGAGAAGCGTGGGGCAACGCGACGGCCGGTTAAGCCCCTCCTCCCGGCAGGGGGGAGGGGTTTGGGATGGGGGCCAGGCCACGAGCGACCGCCTCGGTGAGACACCCCGCCCTCCCCCAGCCCCTCCCGCCTGCGGGAGGGGAGAAGCGTGGGGCAACGCGACGGCCGGTTAAGCCCCTCCTCCCGGCAGGGGGGAGGGGTTTGGGGTGGGGGCCAGGCCGCGAGCGACCGCCTCGGTGAGACACCATGCCCTCCCCCAGCCCCTCCCGCCTGCGGGAGGGGAGAAGCGCGGGGCAACGCGACGTCCTCTCAAGCCCCTCCTCCCGGCAGGGGGGAGGGCTTTGGGGTGGGGGCTAGGCCACGAGCGACCGTCTCGGTGAGACACCATGCCCTCCCCCAGCCCCTCCCGCCTGCGGGAGGGGAGAAGCGTGGGGCAACGCGACGTCCTGTTAAGCCCCTCCTCCCGAAAGGGGGGAGGGGTTTGGGGTGGGGGCCAGGCCATGAGCGACCGCCTCGGTGAGGCACCATGCCCTCCCCAGCCCCTCCTGCCTGCGGGAGGGGAGAAGCGTGGGGCAACGCGACGGCCGGTTAAGCCCCTCCTCCCGGCAGGGGGGAGGGGTTTGGGGTGGGGGCCAGGCCGCGAGCGACCGCCTCGATGAGACACCCCGCCCTCCCCAGCCGCTCCCGCCTGCGGGAGGGGAGAAGCGTGGGGCAACGCGACGGCCGGTTAAGCCCCTCCTCCCGGCAGGGGGGAGGGGTTTGGGGTGGGGGCCAGGCCGCGAGCTGTCCCCTCAAGAAGACAGCCTGCCCTTCCCAGCCTTCCCGCCTGCGGGAGAGGCGCGACCTCGCTTTCCATGCGCCAGCTCAGGCGATCATTTCGGCCAGGAAACCGAATCGCCCTCCGATATGCCCAATTCCGCCGAGCGCCCGCCGACCAGTTCCAGCACCGCCGCGATCGGCTCGCCCGAGGGGATCTGCGCCTCGCTGAACGGCACGGTGTTCTCCGCGATCCGCGCGATCGTGCCATCGGCGCGGATAAACAGGATATCGAGCGGTGTCGGCGTATTCTTCATCCAGAAGCTCGCCTCACGCGGGGCGCCGCCCTCGGGCGGATAGGGTGCGAACAACATGCCGCTATCGGGCTTCAGGTCGGTGCGGTACATCAGCCCCTGCGCCTGCTCGGCGGCCGTACGGGCGGCCTCAACGGCGAATCGGTGCTTGCCCTGCGCGGTCGTGATGGTGACGGGCACGGTCGCGACCTTGCGTCCCGCCTGCTCCGCCGCTTCGGAGGAAGACGTCTCGGCCGAACATCCCGCCAGCCCGGCTCCGGCCAAGGCCAGCGCCATCATGCCCATCCGTATCATTCGGCTCCTCTCGGCGTCACGACGACCGCCAGCGGCCCCTTCGGCCCCTCGACCACGCGCGCCGCCAGCGGCTGACCGGGTTCGACATCCAGGATTCCGCCGCGACGCAGCGTCTCCATATGGACAAAGATGTCCGCCCCGTCACGGTCCCGCAGCAGGAAACCATAGCCTTTCAGCCGGTTGAACCATTTGACCGCGACCTGCTCCGAATCGCCCGCCTCCGCGACCAGCGTGACCGGATCGATCCGGTCGGGCGAGCGAGGCCGTTTGGGCGCCTCCGGCACCGCATGGGTCAGGTCGATGGCCAGAACTTCGCGCGCCTGATAGCCACGCCCGCCCCGCGCGCCCAGCAACTCGACGCGCGCGCCCTCGGGCAGGCTGCGCCGCCCATGCGCCTGCAATACGGAGAAATGCACCAGCACATCCCCATAGATCGGATCATCCGCCACGACGAAGCCGAAGCCCCGCGTCACGTCGAACCATTTCACGACCCCCGCCAGCCTTACGGCCGTTTCCGCCGTTTCGCCGTCGACGCCGCCCCCTTGATTTGGCGTTTCTTCCAGCATCATCGCACCCTTGTCCCCCAAGGCTAGCATCATTGTTCGCACTCGCAATGCAATGCCCTTCGCATTTTTGCTGGTCCGGAGTGGGACGAGGGCAAAAAAACAGGGGAAGACGGCCTATAGTCTTGCGCTGGATCAGAAATCGCCGTCGTCGATCGTCTCGCCGGGGGCGGCGGAAACGATGCGCCGCGACAGATTCGCGGCATGTCCGGCACGCATCATCGCCGCAAACTGCTTCTCCCGAACCGTCCGGTCGACCTCGCCGTCGCCGAAAGGCCCGATTCGCCTCCGCCGGGCAAAGGCCAGGGCGGCATCCCGCGCCGCCTCCGCCACTTGGGGTGCGATCGCCTCGTGATCCTCCGCCCCGACCCGTGCGGCGTGCAACGCCTGCGCCACGCGACGCGCGCCCATGCCCCGCCGGGCCAGCGAGGCGGCCTTGGCCTCCGCATAGGCGCGATCGTCGATATAGCCGAGTTCGACCATCCGCGCCGCCAGCCCGCGCGGGTCCGCCCCGCCATCCCCCGCCCAACCCCTTTCGCGCAGCTTGCGAGTCAGGTAATCGACCAGCTTGCCTTCGGTGGTGGCAAATCGCTCGACATAGCGTAGCGCGAGAGCCTCCAGCATTTTGGGATCAAGGGGTTTTGGGGGGCGACGATCGGCGGACACGCCTTGTTTGTGCCACACTGACACCGGATTTAGAACGCGGGAAGCCGCCATTTGATGGTGGAAAAGAATCACTCGTACCCGCGCGATCACTTTGCGGGGACGCAAAAGCATAAGGAACGAAGGCAAGGCCATGACGATCGAGCACCATCAGGACGACGCGCGCGCCATCATCGCGACGCCGACCGAGGATGCGCTGCCGCGCCGCTTCGCCGACTTCGACACGCTGGGCGAAGCGCTGGACTATGCTGCCTCGGGTATGCGCGGTCTGAACTTCCATGATGCGCGCGGCACCCTGTCGCGCCCCTATCGCTTCGCGGAACTGCGCGAGGACGCGCTGACCTGCGCCCGGCGCCTGATCGCCAGCGGCGTGCAGCCCGAGGATCGCATCGCCCTGGTCGCCGAGACGGGGCCGGAATTCGCCGCGCTGTTCTTCGGCGTGGTCTATGCGGGCGCCTGGCCGGTGCCGCTGCCGCTGCCGACCTCGTTCGGCGGCCGTGACAGCTATATCGAACAGCTCCGCGTCCAGCTCGCCAGCTGCGACCCCAAGATGCTGATCTTCCCGCCCGAACTGGCGCAGATGGCGGGCGCCGCCGCCCAGGCCGCGGGCTGCGAGGGGATCGACTGGGACAGCTTCGCCACGCGCGCGGCCCCCGAGACCGAACTGCCCAAGGCCGATCCGGAGGCGATCGCCTACCTGCAATATTCCAGCGGCTCGACCCGTTTCCCGCATGGCGTGGCGATCACCCATCATGCGCTGCTGAACAATCTGGCGGCGCACAGCCATGGCATGAAGATCCAGGACAGCGACCGCTGCATTTCCTGGCTGCCCTGGTATCACGACATGGGTCTGGTCGGCTGCTTCCTGTCGCCGATCGCCAACCAGGTTTCGACCGATTACCTCAAGACCGAGGATTTCGCGCGCCGTCCGCTCGCCTGGCTGGACATGATCAGCCGCAATCCGGGTACGTCAGTCAGCTATTCGCCGACCTTCGGCTATGACATCTGCGCCCGCCGCATCTCGTCGCAGACCAAGGCGTCGGACCGGTTCGACCTGTCGCGCTGGCGGATCGCGGGCAATGGCGCGGACATGATCCGTCCCGACGTCATGCAGTCCTTCGTCGACGCCTTTGCCGATGCGGGCTTCCCCGCCACCGCCTTCCTGCCCTCCTATGGCCTGGCCGAGGCGACGCTGGCCGTGTCGATCATGCCGCCGGGCGAGGGCATCCGCGTCGAACTGGTCGAGGAAACCCAGCTGTCGGGCGGCGCGCAAGGGACCGACCGGCCGCAGCGTTTCCGCGCCATCGTCAATTGCGGCAAGCCCGCGCGCGACATGGTGATCGAAATCCGCGAGGAGGACGGCACCCCCCTGCCCGACGGCGCGATCGGCAAGGTGTGGTGCAAAGGCCCGTCGGTCATGGTCGGCTATTTCCGCGACCAGGCCGCGACCGATGCCTGCCTGGTCGATGGCTGGCTGGACACCGGCGACATGGGTTACATGTCCAAGGGCTATATCTACATCGTCGGCCGCGCCAAGGACATGATCATCGTCAACGGCCGCAACCACTGGCCGCAGGACATCGAATGGGCGGTCGAGCAGCTGCCGGGCTTCAAGGCGGGCGACATCGCCGCCTTCGCCATCACCACGCCGGGCGGCGAGGAGACCCCTGCCGTGCTGGTCCAGTGCCGCAGCTCGGACGATGAGGAGCGCCTTCGCCTGCGCGATGAGATCCGCGAGCGCGTGCGGGCGGTGACCGGCATGAACTGCGTGATCGAACTGATCCCGCCGCGCACCCTGCCGCGCACCAGCTCGGGCAAGCTGAGCCGCGCCAAAGCGCGCAACCTGTATCTGGCGGGCGAGATCAAGCCGTACGACGTCGCGGCCTGATTTTTTCCGGGATTTGAGGTTTGAGGAAAGGGCTCGGTCGAAAGACCGAGGCCTTTCTATCTTTGCTGACCTCCGGTCCGCCTGACCGAAGTCCAAGGCCACGCACCACGCTCAAAGCAATGCACCCACCCCGGCGAAGGCCGGGGTCCAGTTGGGTTGGGCTGTCGAGTACGTCATGAGCGTGGTCGCGACTGGACCCCGGCCTTCGCCGGGGTGGCGACGTATGAGGCGGCGACTGCCCCCCTCAATCCTTCAACGGATCATGCCCCCAGTTCATCAGCGAATAGCGCCAGGGCGAGTGCTCGACATCCTCGTCCGGACCGCCCTGTTTCAGGTGCCGGTGAACATAGCCGACCACTTTCTTCATATGGGCATAGTCGTCGTCGGTCAGATCGGCCTTCTTCTTGCGCTTGATCTCGACGATGTGGCGACCCGATTCATGCCCGACGCTCTCGCCCGATCCGCCCTTTTTCTGGCCGACCTCTTTCGACTCGTCGGTGTCGAGAAACTTTTCCAGCTCGGCCGGAGCCATGTTCACGGCCTCCTTGAAATCGGCGTAAATCTGTTCGTGGTCGTCGGCCATGCGCGGCTCCTTTCGGGGCGGTCAACGCCGCGCGCGGGCTTTAAGGTTCAGATCAGCATCGCGGCATAGCTTTGCGGCGGCGGCGGCAGGGTCGCGCGCGCGATTCCGCCGAGGATCAGCACGACCGCCAGCACCGCCCCCGTCGCCCACACGATCCGCCGGTCGCCCCGCCACGGCTTGGCGATGATCAGCCCCAGCGCGCAGGCGACGATCGGCCACAAATGATAGCGGAAGTCCGACGCGACACTGATGACCAGGAAGCTCGCCTCCAGCCCCAGCGCCGAGCCGAACAGCGCCCCCGCAAAGCCATCCCCGCGCGTCACCGCCAACCCTCCGGCCGCCAGCACCAGCCAGACGACCGGCCACATGATGGGCACATCGACCCAGTCCCCCGCCATCTTCTGCCACGCCAGCGCGGTCCGGCCCGGCTGCCCGAGATGATAATCGTTCGGCTCGCTCCCCTGCGGCGGGGCGGCATTGATCCAGCGCGCGGGCACCCGGAAGCGCCAGGTCGAATTGACATGCGCCAGCCGTTGCTCGGCATAGGCGAGCGGATGATGCAGGATCGCAGGCGCGAGCTTGGCATAGATCCGTCCCGGCGGGGTCGTCTCGAACCGCTGGAGCCGGGCGCCGCAACGGGCCGGCTCGCCGAGCGGGTCCCAGAAGAAGGGCTTCACGCAATGTTTGGCGCGGATGTCCGCCACCTCGGCCGGGGACAGGCCGAGCCGGGGGTCATAGGGCACGCGCACCGCAATCCCCGCCAGATCGTACAACGCCTGGGTCCGCGCCACGCCGCTGTCCGCCGCGCCGAGGAGCCGGTGGTTGATGAAGGGCGCTACCGCCAGCGTCGCGAGCGTCAGCGCCACGGTGAGTGCGATCCGGCGCGGCCAGCGCTCCGTGACCAGCAGCGCGACGAGCGGGGCGATCGCGAAGATCGCATTGGCGCGGACCAGCGCGGCATAGGCCAGCAACAGCCCCGCCGCAGCCCATGCCCCGCGCGGCGCCGCCTGCCCCCGCAACCGCCACCAGCCGATGATCCCGACCGCGCCCAGCGTTGCGCCGGTCATCTGCGCATCCTTCAGGATCGCGACCTGCCAGCCGAGCCATGGCGGCACCAGCCCGACCGCCAGCACCAGAAGGGCACCACGCGGCCGCCGGTCGACGATCGCCGCCGCCAATGCCCCAAGCCCCAGCCACCATCCGGCCAGTTGCAGCACCAGCATCGGCGCTGCCCCGTGCGTCACGAACAGCGACCATAGCCGCGCCATGATCGGCGGGTGCCAATCGTCATATTGCCCGGTCAGCGCCTGCGCATATTGGCCGACACTGTCATATTGAACGAAGCCCGGCGCGAAGACGATGACGCTGAGCCCGAACAGGATCAGGGCCGCGACGATGATACGCAGGCGGTGGCTATGGGCGCGGGTCATGACGGATGCGACCGATGCGGCCAAAGCCGGATGTTTCGCAAGCGGAATGCGCCGGATCGCATCCTGTCGGCGTCATCGCATCCTGTCGGCGTCGTCGAAAGAGCGATCCGGTTGTCGACGGCCTTGGGGCCGCCTAACCGAAATACTCGCAACGGGGGAAAGCGCATGAACACCGACACCGCACTGGTCATCATCGACATGCAGATGGAGATGCAACACCGGATCGATGCCGGGCGTCCCCATATCAACCCTCAAGCCCCCGCGACCATCGCGACGCTGGCGGCGGCGTTTCGTGACACCGGTCATCCCGTCATCCATGTCCGCCATGCCGAGGGCGATTCCACCTCGCCGCTGCATTCCGATGCGCCCGGCTATCCGCCCATGGCCTGCGCGCGCGAGCGGCCCGGCGAGGCGGTGTTCGTAAAGCGCAGTTCCTCGGCCTTTGCGACCACCGGGCTGGAAGCGCATCTGCGTGAGCGGGGGATTGCGCATATCCATGTCGTGGGGGCCGTGGCGGGGTTCTGCGTCGCCTCGACGGTGCGTGCGGCCTCGGACCTGGGGTTTGGCGTGACGGTGGTGTGCGAAGCGGTAATCGGGTTCGACCTGCCCTCCGCGGGGTTGGAGGCCGGGGTGATCTTCGACGTCACCATGGAGTTGCTGGCGGCGGACTTTGCCGAGGTGGTCGGGAGTGAGGCGGTCCTGACTAGGTTGTGAGGGCTCCCTTGGCCTTCGACTTCGCTCAGGCTGAACGGCGTTTGGGAGCCAGCCCAATTCCCTCACCGCGTTCAGCCTGAGCGAAGTCGAAGGCCACGCTAAACCCCAACGAAAAAGGGGCCCGCCACAGCGAACCCCTTCCCATAACCTCAAGCCCGAAAATCAGATGTGCAGCGCACGCCCATAGGCGGCGAGCACCGACTCGTGCATCGATTCCGAGATGGTCGGGTGCGCGAACACCGTTTCCATCAGCTCGGCCTCGGTCGTCTCCAGCTGGCGGGCGACGACATAGCCCTGGATCATCTCGGTCACTTCCGCGCCGACCATGTGCGCGCCCAGCAATTCGCCGGTCTTGGCGTCGAACACGGTCTTTACGAAGCCTTCCGCCTCGCCCAGCGCGATCGCCTTGCCGTTGCCGATGAAGGGGAACTTGCCGACCTTCACGCTGTAACCGGCTTCCTTGGCCTTCGCCTCGGTGAAGCCGACCGACGCGACCTGCGGACGCGAATAGGTGCAGCCCGGGATGTTGCCCTTGTCCATCGCGTGCGGGTGGACGTCCTTGTTGCCCAGCGCCTGCGCGATGGCCTCGGCGGCGATCACGCCCTCATGGCTCGCCTTGTGCGCCAGCCACGGTGCGCCCGTCACGTCGCCGATCGCCCAGATGCCGTCGACGTTCGTGCGGCCATAGCCGTCGGTCTTGATGTGACCGCGATCGGTTTCGATGCCCAGCTTGTCCAGACCGATATTCTCGGTGTTGGGCACGATGCCGATGGCGACGATCGCGTGGCTGAACTCGGCCGTCTCGACCTTGCCGTCCGGACCCTTCATCGCGGCCTTCACGCCCGATGCCGTGGCTTCCAGCTTTTCGAGGCCGGTCTTGGTCTTGATGGTCATGCCGAACTTGGTCAGCTGCTTGGTCATGAACTCGCTGACTTCGGCGTCCTCGACCGGCATGATCCGGTCGAGCATCTCGACGATGGTCACTTCAGCGCCCATGTCGTTGTAGAAGCTGGCGAACTCCACGCCGATCGCGCCCGAGCCGATGACCAGCAGCTTGGTCGGCATGGCGGGCGGCACCATCGCATGGCGATAGGTCCAGATGCGCTCGCCGTCCGCCTTGGCGAAGGGCAGGTCGCGGGCGCGCGCGCCGGTGGCGACGATGATGTGCTTGGCGGTCAGCTCGGTGGTCTTGTCGCCCTGGACGACCGACAGCTTGCCCTTTCCGGTGATCGTGCCGACGCCCTCATGGACGGCGACCTTGTTCTTCTTCATCAGGCCCTTGACGCCCGCATTCAGCTGGCCCGCGACCTTCCGGCTGCGATCGACCACCTTGTCGAGGCTGAACGAGGGCTTTTCGACCGACAGGCCGTACTGCGCGGCATGGGTCATGTAGTGATAGACCTCGGCCGAGCGAAGCAGCGCCTTGGTCGGGATACAGCCCCAGTTGAGGCAGATGCCGCCCAGCCGCTCGCGCTCGACGATCGCGACCTTCAGGCCAAGCTGGCTCGCGCGGATCGCCGCGACATAGCCGCCGGGACCCGAGCCGAGGACGATAAGGTCGTAAGTGTCAGCCACTTTGCTCTTCCTTCTGAACGCGCACCATCTGGGTGCGCGGGGGACTATCCCCGAGTAGATTTCAGTCTTGCGCCGGGGCCATCGGCGGAACGGTGCGCGGCTTGCGGTCCTTGTCGGTCGCGACGAACACGAAGCGCGCCTGGGTCACCTTGGTCGCGTCCTCCATGTGGCGGGCGCGGCGCCAGGCTTCGACCTCGATGGTCATCGACGTGTTGCCGACGCGGACCAGCGTGGCATAGACCGACACTTCGTCACCGACGAGGACGGGGGCGTGGAACTTCATCCCCTCCGCCGCGATCGTGACCGCGCGGCCGCCCGAATGGCGCGAGGCCACCGAACCCGCCGCCAGGTCCATCTGGCCCATCAGCCAGCCGCCGAAGATATCGCCGTACGGATTGGCGTCCGACGGCATGGCGGTGACGCGAATGGTGGGGTGCTGATCGGGAAGCGTGCTCATTGTTCGCTATGCCTGCGTGCCATGCGGTCGGCGATGCGCGCACGGTGAAGCGGGCCGATGCCCATCGCCACCGTCGCGATCGCCGCACCTATGCCGCACCACCAGATTTCGGTGCGCGCGAGCGGATAGGCCCAGGCGGCGGCCCAGGTCATGACAAGCGCCGCCACCAGCCCCAGGCCGATATAGAACAGCTCCGTCCGAACCCGCATGACCCCCCCCCCGGCTTATCAGGCCAGCATCGCCAGCGGACGCTCGACCAGTTCCTTGAACACCTTCATCAGCTCGGCGCCGTCGGCCCCGTCGATCGCGCGGTGGTCGAAGCTGCCGGTCGCCGACATGACGGTCGCGACGCCCAGCTGGTCGTCGACGATGTACGGACGCTTCTCGCCCGCGCCGATCGCCAGGATCATGCCCTGCGGCGGGTTGATGACCGCCTCGAACTGCTTGATGCCGAACATGCCCATGTTCGAGATCGAGGCCGTGCCGCCCTGGAATTCATGCGGCTGCAGCTTGTTGTCGCGGGCGCGGCTGGCCAGGTCCTTCATCGTGGTCGAGATGGACGACAGCGAACGCGTATCAGCCTCCGACACGATCGGGGTGATCAGGCCCGCCGGGGTCGACACCGCGACCGAGATGTCGGCGCGCTTGAAGCTGATCAGCTGGTCGGGCGTGAACATGACGTTGCACTTCGGCACCGCCATCAGCGACACGCCCAGCGCCTTGATGAGCATGTCGTTGACCGACAGCTTCACGCCGCGCGATTCGAGACCGGCGTTCAGCTCGCCACGCAGCTTGAGCAGCGCGTCGAGGCGGATGTCCACCGTCAGATAGATATGCGGCACCTGTTGCTTCGATTCGGTCAGGCGACGCGCGATCGTCTTGCGCATGTTCGACAGCTTCGACGCTTCGTGCGGGATGTCCGGCACCTGCGCGGGCTTGGGCGCGGGCGCAGGGGCAGAAGCGGCCTCAGACGACGAAGCGGCGGCAGCGGGAGCGGCACCCTTGGCCTGACCCGGCTGCGCATTCTCGACGTCCGCCTTGACGATGCGGCCGTTCGGACCCGAGCCAGTCAGCGCGGACAGGTCGAGGCCCTTTTGCGAGGCGATGCGGCGGGCCAGCGGGCTGGCGATCGCGCGGCCACCATTGCCAGCCAGCTTGCCCGAATCGGCGGGCTTGCCGTGATCCTCGGCCTGCTCGACGGTGCGCTCGGCGGGCTTGGCTTCGCTGCCGGTCTTGTTGGGATCGGTCGGGTCGGTCGGCATCGGCTTGGCCGGAGCCGGGGTTTCCGACTTCGTGGGCGCCTGGACCGACGCGGCATCCTCGCCCTCTTCGGCCAGGATCGCGATGACGGTGCCGACCTTTACGTTGTCGGAGCCTTCGGAGACGAGGATCTTGGCGATGACGCCCTCATCCACCGCCTCGAATTCCATGGTGGCCTTGTCGGTTTCAATCTCGGCCATGATATCGCCGGACTTCACCGTGTCCCCTTCCTTCACCAGCCATTTGGCCAGCGTGCCTTCCTCCATGGTCGGCGACAGCGCGGGCATCTTGATCTCGATCGACATGGAGGTCCTCTCGGGGCAAACCAATTCCGTAGCGGCCCGTCTCTTGCGCCCGAATTGCGCTCGGTCAAGTCATGGCCTTGCATGAAATACTATGTAACGGCATCCCTTGACGGGAATTTGGGGGCCGCCATGCGTATCTATCTGGTCGTGATCGACGACAGTCCGGAATCGAAAATCGCCCTGCGCTTCGCCGCCCGGCGTGCGGTGAAGACCGGCGGCGGCGTTGAAATCCTGACGCTGCTGCCGCCGCAGGAGTTCATCGCGTTCGGTGGCGTGCAGGCGACGATCGAGGATGAAGCCCGGCAACAGGCCGAGGCGCTGCTCGCCAGCGCGGCGGGGACGATCCTGGACGAATCGGGGCTCCGCCCCTCGATCACGGTGCGCGAGGGCGACGGGCCGAAGGTGATCCGCGAGATCATCGCGGCCAATCCCGACATCGCCGCGTTGGTGCTGGGGGCTGCGGCCAGCGGCGCGCCGGGCAAGCTGGTCAGCCACTTTTCCGGCACTGACGCAGGCGCCCTGCCGGTGCCGGTGATGATGATCCCGGGGTCGCTGACGCCCGAGGCGATCGATCGGCTGAGCTGAATCCTCCCCAGTATGGGGAGGGGGATCGCCGCGAGGGACGCCCTTCGTCGAAGCCCCCCTCCACCATCCCTCGGATCGTCCCCCTCCCCGTGCCGGGGAGGATTTTTACTCCGCCGCCTTGGTCAGTTCCTCGAACTCGGCCGCCGCGAGGAAGCGCTCGGCGTCGAGCGCGGCCATGCAGCCGGTGCCCGCCGCCGTCACCGCCTGGCGGTACACCTTGTCCGCCACGTCGCCGCACGCGAAGACGCCCGGCACGCTGGTCCGGGTCGAGCCCGTCTCGACCGCGATATAGCCGTCCGAATCCAGCTCCAGATGCCCGCGGAACAGCTCGGTCGCCGGATGGTGGCCGATCGCGACGAAGCCGCCCTCGACGTCCAGGCGGCTATGCTCGCCCGTCACCGTATCGAGCAGGTCGAGCGCGACCAGGCCCGCATTGCCGCCGCCGTCGACGAACTCGCGAACTTCCTTGTTCCACAGCACCTTCACGTTCGGATGCGCGAACAGCCGCTCCTGCAGGATGCGCTCGGCACGCAGCGAATCGCGGCGGTGGATCAGCGTCACGTCATCCGAATGGTTGGTCAGGTACAGCGCCTCCTCGACCGCGGTATTGCCGCCGCCGATCACCGCGACCTTCTTGCCGCGATAGAAGAAGCCGTCGCAGGTCGCGCAGGCCGACACGCCCTTGCCCTTCATCGCCTCTTCGCTGTCCAGGCCCAGCCACTTGGCCTGCGCGCCCGTCGCGATGACCAGCACCTCGCCCTCATAGACGTCGCCGCCATCGCCGATCAGGCGGAACGGTCGGTTGGTCAGGTCGACTTCCGTGATCGTGTCCCACATCATCCGCGCGCCGACATGCTCGGCTTGGCGTTGCATCTGCTCCATCAGCCAAGGCCCCTGGATGACGTCGGCGAAGCCGGGATAATTCTCGACATCCGTGGTGGTGGTCAGCTGGCCGCCCGGCTGGATGCCCTGCACCACGATCGGCTGCATGCCTGCGCGCGCGCCGTAAATGGCGGCGGACAGCCCGGCAGGCCCCGAACCGAGGATGAGCATACGCGTGGTGTGGGTGGTCATGTCCGAATCCTGTGAAACGATTTGCCTCCAGATAGGCGTTGCTCCTCCAAAAATGAACCGCTTCTCATGCGGCCAATCCGCGCCTGGTTCGTTTGGCGTTGCAAGTGGAGGTTTGCCCGATGCGCGACGACGACGATGTGAAGATCACCGAATATACCGCCCCCGCCGGCGGCTGGGGCTCGATGAAGGGCATGGCGAAGGTCCTGCCCAAGGAAGGGCTGGGTCCCGAGGTGTTCGACACGCTGCGCCGCCAGAACAAGCCCGGCGGCGTCATGTGCGTCAGCTGCGCCTGGGGCAAACCGGCCAAGCCGCATATCGCCGAATTCTGCGAGAACGGGGCCAAGGCGACCGCCTGGGAACTCAGTTCGCTCCGCGTGACGCCGGATTTCTTCGCCAGGCATAGTGTGACGGAACTGGAGTCCTGGCCCGACCACGACCTGGAACAGGCGGGCCGCCTGACCCATCCGATGCGGTACGACCGGGCGTCCGACAAATATGTCGCGGTCAGCTGGAACGAGGCGTTCGCCGCGATCGGCGCCAAGCTGAAGAGCTGCGACCCGACCAAGGTCGTGCTCTACGCCTCCGGCCGCGCCTCCCTCGAAACCTCTTTCATGTATTCGCTGTTCGCGCGGATGTGGGGGCAGCAGAACCTGCCCGACAGCTCGAACATGTGTCACGAGACGACCTCGGTCGGCCTGAAGTCCGCCATCGGATCGCCCGTCGCGACGATCCAGATGGAGGATTACGACAAGTGCGACGCGATCTTCTCGTTCGGGCAGAATGTCGCGACCAACGCTCCCCGGATGCTCCACAATCTCCAGGCCTGCGCCAAGCGCGGGGTGGAGATCGTGACCTTCAACCCGCTTCGCGAACGCGGCTGGGAGCGTTTCGCCTCGCCGCAGAACCCGGTGCAGATGCTGACGGGCAGCTCGACCGACATTTCCAGCCAATATCATCAGGTCAAGGCGGGCGGCGACATCGCGGCGCTGACCGGCATCTGCAAGCTGGTGATCGAGGAGGATGACCGTGCGGTGGCCAAGGGCACCAAGCGCATCCTCGACCATCATTTCATCGAGCAGCACACCACCCGGTTCGAGGATTTCGCCAACTATTGCCGCAATGCGGCGTGGAGCGACATCATCCGCGATTCGGGCCTGACCCGCGACGCGATCGAACAGTCGGCACGGGTGTATATGCGCGCCGAGCGGGTGATCGCCGTCTATGGCATGGGCATCACCCAGCATCGCTATGGCATCGATGCGCTGCACATGATCGTCAACCTGCTGCTGCTGCGCGGCAATATCGGCCGCGAGGGCGCAGGTCCCGGCC
>Ga0308159_1000722_pt1 | contig 64392 bp, 58 predicted proteins | sample PhyCR1_FD_201040 | JGI IMG/M metagenome (GOLD analysis project Ga0308159, IMG submission 201040) | Phyllosphere microbial communities from UC Gill Tract Community Farm, Albany, California, United States - DLSLC.R1 | ecosystem: Host-associated > Plants > Phyllosphere > Unclassified | place: USA...
TCCAAAAGGAATTGCTTCATGACCCGGTCAGCAAGCCGACCAGGCACGAGGTCAATCAATAAATTGGCATTGACAATGTGCACGCTGTTGAGTTCTCAAGGACCAGACGCACTCCCCGCTCGACCCACAAAAGGTTCCGCCAGAGAGGCATTCGTCTTGTACAACATCCTGGGCGCACAACCAGAGGTCGTGTTTCCGAGGAGTTGGTTGCCTGAGCGGGACCCCGTCCGGACTGCATCTCCAGGTGTTCAACCCGGTGATCGTCTCGGCCGTTCCGTTCTCCGCCTCAGCGGCAACGAGTGATTACTTTACGCAGAGGTGAACGGCAGCGCCAAGCCGGGCCACATCCCGGGCGTGTCGCCCTGTGCGCCCATGCTGAGCACTCCCCCGGCAACGACGAACGGCCCGCTCCCCACCTGGGGGAACGGGCCGTTCGGGAGCGCTGTCAGTGCCGCGCGATGACCGGGTTCTTGAGCGAACCGATGCCGGAGATGGTGACCTCGACGATCTCGCCGTCGCGGATCTGCCCGACACCGGCCGGAGTCCCGGTCAGGATGACGTCACCGGGCAGGAGGGTCCAGATGGAGGACACGAACTCGACGAGCGACGGGATGTCGTGCACCATCTCGTTCGTCGAGGCCGCCTGCCGGAGGTCACCGTCGACGCGGGTCTCGATGCGGATGTCCGACGGGTCGATCTCGGTCTCGATCACGGGGCCGAGCGGGCAGAAGGTGTCGAAGCCCTTCGCCCGGGTCCACTGACCGTCGCGAGCCTGCAGGTCGCGGGCGGTCACGTCGTTGGCGATCGTGTAGCCGAGGATCACGCTCGCGAAGTCCTCTCGACGGACGTTCTTCGCAAGCGAGCCGATCACGATGGCGAGTTCGCCCTCGTGGTCGACGCGTCCGATGTCGGCGGGGAGGCGGATGGGTTCGTCCGGACCGATCACCGAGGTGTTCGGCTTGAGGAACACCACCGGGTCGTCGCCGGCACGCTCGTCCATCTCGGAGGCGTGCTCCGAGTAGTTGAGCCCGACGCCGATGACCTTCGACCGCGGGATGACGGGGGCGAGGAGCTTGGCGTCGGCGAGTGCCACGCGCTCCCCCGTGGTCTCGAACCCCTGGTACATCGGGTCTCCCGCGAGCACCACCAGAGCGCGCTCGTCGAGGATGCCGTACCGGGGGTCTTCACCCTTGCTGCTGAACCGTGCGATCTTCACCGTTCGACCCTACCCACGCCCGCCGGTCGATCAGGACGCGTCGGTCAGCTTGGTCATCCACCCGTGCGGGTCGGGACGACGGCCGTACTGGATGTCGGTGAGTTCATCGCGCAGGGACATCGTGAGTTCCCCGGCCCCCACGGTCGGCGAACCGATCGTGAACCCGTCACCCCGGAGTTCGGCGATCGGGGTCACCACGGCTGCGGTCCCGCACGCGAAGGCCTCGGTGATCGAGCCGTCGGCGACGCCGTCCCGCCACTCGTCGAGGGTCACGCGGCGCTTCTCGACGGTCAAACCGCGGTCCTCGGCCAACTGCAGGATCGAGTCACGCGTGATCCCCTCGAGGATGGACTCGGAGTCGGGCGTGACGAGGGTGCCGTCGGACTTGACCAGGACGACGTTCATCCCGCCGAGCTCTTCGAGGTACTTGCCCTCCACCGAGTCGAGGAACATCACCTGCTGGCAGCCGTGCTCGTAGGCCTCTTGCTGGGGCAGCAGCGACGAGGCGTAGTTGCCGCCGGTCTTCGCCGCACCGGTCCCGCCCTTGCCGGCGCGGGCGTACTGCGTCGACAGCCAGATCGACACCGGCTTCGGCCCCGAGGTGAAGTACGCACCGGCCGGACTCGCGATGCAGTGGTACGCGACGGCCTGTGCCGCGCGCACCCCGAGGAACGACTCCGTCGCGATCATGAACGGCCGCAGGTACAGGCTGGTTTCGGGCGCCGAGGGCACCCAGTCGACGTCGGTCTGCACGAGCTGCCGGATCGACTCGACGAACGCCTCGACCGGGAGCTCCGGGAGCGCCAGGCGTCGGGCGGACCGCTGGAAGCGTCGGGCGTTGGCGTCCGGTCGGAACGACCACACCGAGCCGTCCGCGTGCCGGTAGGCCTTGAGCCCCTCGAAGATCTCCTGGGCGTAGTGCAGGACGCTCGCGCTCGGGTCGAGGGACAGCGGCCCGTACGGGTGGATCGACGCACTGTGCCAGCCGTCGTCGAGCGTCCACTCGACCGTCGCCATGTGGTCGGTGAAGTGCTTGCCGAAGCCCGGGTCGGCGAGGATCTCCTCACGCTCGGCAGCCGCGCGGCGGTCGGCGGACGGGGTGCTGGCGAACTCGAGTCCGAAGGCGGTGTCGGTGCTCATGGGGAGGACTCCTTCTCAGGCGGTGGTGGTGCGTGCCGTGGCCGCGGCGGCGATCGCGTCGCCGATCTCGGCCGTGCGACGCGGCGTGGTGCCCCGGTCGGCGAGGTCGGACTCCACCGCAGCCGTCACCGCGGCCGCCAGGTCACCGCGACCGAGGTGGTCGAGCAACAGGGCGACGGAACGGATCGCGGCGGTGGGGTCGGCCAGCTGCTGACCTGCGATGTCCGGCGCGGAACCGTGGACCGGCTCGAACATGCTGGGGAAGGTGCCGTCCGGGTTGATGTTGCCCGAGGCCGCCAGACCGATGCCGCCGCTGATCGCGCCGGCCAGGTCGGTGATGATGTCGCCGAACAGGTTGTCGGTGACGATGACGTCGAACCGTGCGGGGTCGCGGACCATGTGGATGGTGACCGCGTCCACGTGCTGGTAGTCGACCGTGACGTCCGGGTACTCGGCGCCGACGGCCGCGACGGTGCGCTGCCAGAGGGCTCCGGCGTGCACCAGGACGTTGCTCTTGTGCACGAGGGTCAGGTGCCGACGCGGGCGTCGGTCCGCCAGCGCGAAGGCGTACCGCACGACCCGTTCGACACCGAAGGCGGTGTTCAACGAGACCTCGGTCGCGATCTCGTGCGGGGTACCGATCCGGATGGCGCCGCCGTTGCCGACGTAGGGCCCCTCGGTGCCTTCGCGGACGACCACGAAGTCGACCTCGCCTGGGTCGGCGAGCGGCGTCGGGACGGCCGGGTGCACCGTCGTCGGCCGGAGGTTCACGTAGTGGTCGAACGCGAAGCGGAGCTTGAGGAGCAGCCCGCGCTCGATGATGCCGCCGGCGAGCCGCGGGTCACGGGGGTCACCGCCGACCGCGCCGAGCAGGATCGCGTCGTGCTGCGCGATCGCCGCCATGTCGTCGTCGGTCAGGACGTCGCCGGTCTCCAGGTACCGTGCGGCACCGAGGGAGAACGGGGTCTCCTGCACCACGAGGTCGTCCGGCAGGACCGCGTGCAGGACCTTCAGGGCCTCGTCGACGACCTCGGGGCCGATGCCGTCACCACGGATGACCGCGAGTCGGATCGTCTGCGCGCTGCTCATGTCCGCCACTCCCCTAGAGCGTGATGTCGATCTCGCGGAGCGAGGACGCGTCGATCGCCGAGCGGACGTGCTCGAGGATCTCGGCCGGCACCGGCGAGTCGACCGTCAGGACGCTCAGCGCCTGGCCACCGGCGGCTTCGCGCGAGATCTGCATCGCGGCGATGTTGATACCGGCCTGGCCGAACTCCTTGCCGTACACCGCGACGATGCCCGGACGGTCGGTGTACTCCATGACCACGTGGTGCCGGTCGAGCGGCACCTCGACGTCATGCCCGTTGATCTCGACGAGCTTCTCGACCTGCTTCGGGCCGGTGAGCGTGCCGGAGACGCTGATCGCCGGGCCGTCCGACTGGGCACCGCGGATCGTCAGCACGTTGCGGTACTCGGGGCTGTCGGTCTCGGTGATGAGGCGGACGGTGACCCCGCGCTGCTCGGCGATGAGCGGAGCGTTGACGTAGGAGACCTGGTCGCTCACGACGTCGGTGAAGACGCCCTTGAGCGCCGCGAGCTTCAGCACGCTGACGTCGTACTCGGCGAGTTCGCCGTGCACCTCGACGTCGATGCTCGTGACCGGTGAGGTCGCGAGGGCGGTGAAGACCTGGCCGAGCTTCTCGACGAGCGGGATGCCGGGGCGCACGTACGGGTCGATGACCCCGCCGGCGACGTTCACCGCGTCGGGCACGAGCTCGCCACCGAGGGCGAGACGGACCGACTTGGCGACCGAGACGCCTGCCTTCTCCTGCGCTTCGTCGGTGGAGGCGCCGAGGTGCGGCGTCACGACGACGTTCGGGAGCGCCAGGAGCGGGGAGTCCTTCGGGGGCTCGGCGACGAAGACGTCGAGGCCGGCGCCGGCGATGGTGTTCGACGTGAGGGCCCGGTGCAGGGCGTCCTCGTCGATCAGGCCACCGCGGGCCACGTTCACGACGAACGCGGTCGGCTTCATCAGGGCGAACTGGGCGTCCGAGATCATGCCGAGGGTCTCCGGCGTCCTGGGCATGTGGATCGTGGTGAAGTCCGCCCGACGCAGCAGGTCCTCGAGGGAGACGAGCTCGACCCCGAGCTGCTGCGCACGTGCCGTGGTGACGTACGGGTCGTACGCGATGACCGTCACGCCGAAGGCCTGCAGTCGCTGGGTGATGAGGGCGCCGATGCGGCCGAGGCCGATGATGCCGACGGTCTTCTCGTAGAGCTCGACACCGGTGTACGACGAGCGCTTCCACGCACCGGCGGCCAGCGAGGCGTGGGCGGCCGGGATGTGCCGTGCGAGCGACAGGATGTGCCCGACCGTGAGCTCCGCCGCCGAGATGATGTTCGAGGTCGGGGCGTTCACCACCATCACGCCGGCGGTCGTCGCGGCCTTGATGTCGACGTTGTCGAGGCCGACGCCGGCGCGGGCGACGACCTTGAGGACCGGTGCCGCGGCGATCGCCTCGGCGTCGATCTTGGTGGCGGACCGCACGAGGACGGCGTGCGCGTCGGACAGCGCCACCAGGAGCGCCGGACGGTCGGTGCCGTCCACGTTCCGGATCTCGAAGTCGGGCCCGAGGGCGTCGACCGTTGCGGGCGAGAGTTCTTCGGCGATCAGGACGACCGGCTTCGACACAGCAGCTGTTTCCTCACTCGAGACGGTTGGTATCCCACCATGCTATCGACGCGGGCCGGTGGTTACGACCGCGGGAGCGGTCCTGTGGAGAACCACACGACGGCCAGGTGGGGCGGGGCGGGGCCGCACCGTGCCTCCTGGCCGTCGGCGGGTCGCGTCAGAAGTCCAGCAGCGTCGGGACGAACAGCTGGAGGTCGAGCCAGAGGGCGCCGGCGCCCGCGAAGGCGACCACGAACACCGCGATCGTGACGGGCAGGCTCGAACGCCGGGTGATGACGATCGCCGCGACGAAGGCAACCGGCGCGATGAGGATGTCGAGCACGAGCCACAGCCACGGGGTGCTGGTCTGCAGCGAGTCGCCGCCCGAGGTCGTCTGGAGGAACGCGTTGAAGGCGTCCACCCGCTGGTTGATCTGCGTGAGGTTGCCGACGGCCTGCACCGTCATGTACGCGAACAGCGCCGCGAACACGACCCAGACCACGATCTTCGCGACCACGGGGGCGCTGTTCCGGCGGGTCGTCGCCGGCACTGCCCCGGTCACCCGAAGCTCCGCGTCAGGAGGAACGGCCAGGGGAAGAGCACGACGGCGCCGAGGAGCATCCAGAGCAGACGGGTCCGCGTGCGGCTGCTGCGCGCCGCCCAGAGCACCACCGTGAACCAGAGTGCCGGCGCGAGGATCGCGAGGAAGCGGAGCACCTCGACGAAGAGCGTGAGCACCGTGTCGACGCCGGAGACGTACGCGGTCGACGCGGTGAGGAGCCAGGCCACCGTGTAGAGGAGGTAGAGGCCCCCGAAGACGCCGAACCCGACGAGCGCGCCGGAGGTCTCGGGCGCCTCGGGGTCCCGCTCGCCGCGCTCGCGCACCGCCACCGGGTTGTGCGCCGCGTCGACGTGGGTGGCGTCGTCGGCGTCACCCCAGCTGAGGGCGGCGTCGTCGGTGTCGACGGCGTTCGGCACGTCCGGGTCGATCGACCCGTCTGGTGGGGATGCTGCCGTGGTCATGCCCCGATTCTACGAGGGACACGACACCGGGAGGACCAGCGACGGCCGGGACGCCGACGTCAGACGTCGGCCGGCTGCGTCGCGAGGACCTCGGCGACGACATCGCGGACGGCCGGGAAGAGCGGGTGGCTCTCCATCAGGCCCGTGAGGATCTCGGTCAGCGCGTGCGCGGTCGCCCCGGAACGCAGGAGTGCGTGCAGCTCGATCGACTCCGGGTCGTTCTCGTCGTCGAACGCGAGCGCCACGCGGACGGCACCGAGCAGGTGCTCGACGGGCAGGCCGCGCTCGGCGAGCTGCGACGCCGGGCCGACGAAGCGTTCACGACGGCCGAGCTTGCGGAGCGGGTTGCGGCCGACGCGCGCGGTGGAGTCCGGCAGGTGCGGGTTCGCGATGCGGGAGAGGTTCGCGGCGACGTAGCGCGCGTGGTCCTCGGGGTCGAAGCCGTGCTTCGCGATCAGCAGTGCGGTGGTCTCGGCGAGCACCCCGTCGACCTCGGCGCGGACGGCGTCGTCCTCGAGTGCTTCGCGGATGAGCCGGATGCCCCGCACGTAGCCGTGGTAGGCGGCGGTGGCGTGCGCCGTGTTGACCGTGTAGAGCTTGCGCTCGACGAACGGCTGCAGGTCGTCGACCCAGGTGACGCCCTCGATCGTCGGCGGTTCGGCGTCGGAGCCCAGGAACGGGGTGCGCTCGATGACCCACTCGTAGAACGGTTCGAGCACGACGTCGAGGCCGCCGGACTGACCGAGCACCCCGGACTGGTCCGGGACGATGCGGTCGATCGCGCAGTTCGCGAAGACGGCGGCGATGTCGCGGTCTTCGAGGATCGGCGCGCGGCGGATGCTGGCGTGCAGCGAGTCGGTCGCGTTGAACGCGTTCTCGCAGGCGACGATCGTGACGTCACCGCGCTCGAGCGGTCGTGCCGCGAGCCCTTCGGCGATGAGCGGCGCGACGAGCGGCAGCGTGCGTGCGCCCACGGCGGTGGTCACCACGTCGGCCTCGGCGATGGCCTGCACCACACGCTCGCGGTCGGTCTTGCTGCTGAGCGCTCGGAACCCGTAGACGAGGTGCTCGACCGGCATCTCGCCGACCTCGTGCACCACGAACCGGCCGGCTTCGTTCAGGGCCGAGACCACGCGTTCGTCGACGTCGACGAAGGTGAGCTCGTAGCCGCTCGCCACGAGGAACTGGCCCACGAACCCGCGCCCGATCTTGCCGGCGCCGATGTGGACCGCTCGCTTCGTCACCGCCATCCGTCGATCATCCCATGCTGGTCGGGGCGGTCCTGACCGCGGGTGCGCACCACGGCCGACGGGTGTCGGGAATCGTCCGCGCGCACGGCGGAGGGACGCCGGTCCGTGGCGTCGGGGCTGGAGAAGAGCTGCTGCATAACGTTCGGGTCACATCGCGAGGCGGCGGTGCAGGTGCACCGCCGCCTCGACGTCGAGTGGTTCTCGGAAGACTACCGCGCGGCCGAGCCGTCCACGTAGTCGCCGTCGTTCTGCTTCCACGCGAAGAGCGCGCGGAGCTCACGGCCGGTGGCCTCGATCGGGTGGCCCTCGCCCTTGGCACGGAGCGCCTTGAACTCCGGAGCGCCGGCGTCCTGGTCCTCGATGAAGCGCTTCGCGAAGGCACCGTTCTGGATGTCCGCGAGCACCGCCTTCATGTTCTCCTTGACGTCCGGCGAGATCACGCGCGGGCCGGAGACGTAGTCACCGAACTCGGCGGTGTCGGAGATCGACCAGCGCTGCTTGGTGAGGCCGCCCTCCCAGATCAGGTCGACGATGAGCTTGAGCTCGTGCAGGACCTCGAAGTAGGCGATCTGCGGCTGGTAGCCCGCCTCGACCAGGGTCTCGAAGCCGTACTGGATGAGCTGCGAGGTGCCACCGCAGAGGACGGCCTGCTCGCCGAACAGGTCGGTCTCGGTCTCCTCGGTGAAGGTCGTCTTGATGCCGCCGGAGCGGAGGCCACCGATCGCCTTGGAGTACGACCACGCGAGGTCCCAGGCGGAACCGGACGCGTCGACCTCGACGGCGACGATCACGGGGACGCCACGGCCGGCTTCGTACTCGCGACGGACGGTGTGGCCCGGACCCTTCGGCGCGACGAGCGACACGTCGACGCCCTCGGGCGCCTCGATGTAGCCGAAGCGGATGTTGAAGCCGTGGCCGAAGACGAGCGTCGCGCCCGGCTTGAGGTTCGGGCGGATGTCCTCGGCGTAGACGATGCGCTGGACCTGGTCCGGCGCGAGGATGACGACGACGTCGGCCCAGGCGGTGGCGTCGCCCGGCGTGTGGACCTCGAAGCCCGCCTCTTCGGCCTTCTGCCGGCTCTTCGAGCCCTCCTGCAGGCCGATCTTCACCTCGACACCCGAGTCACGGAGGTTGAGGGCGTGGGCGTGGCCCTGCGAGCCGTAGCCGATGACGGCGACCTTCTTGCCCTGGATGAGCGTCAGGTCGGCGTCGGCGTCGTACACGATGTCAGTCACGAGGGTGTGTCTCCTTGGTTCTGTGGTCGGTGCCGGGCACCATCGGCGCCCGGGAAGGGTGTGACGGGCGCTCAGCGCACCCGGTCGGTGATGCTCTTCGGTCCGCGGCCCATGCCGAGGAGGCCCGCGCGGGCGAGCTCCTTGACGCCGTAGGGCTCGAGCACGCGGAGGATCGCCTGGATCTTGCCGGGGTCGCCGGTCACCTCGACGATCAGGGAGTCGGTCGCCACGTCGACGACCTGGGCACGGAACAGGTTCACTGCTTCGAGCACCGCCGAGCGCGTCTGGTTGTCGACGCGCACCTTCACGAGCATGTGCTCGCGCTGGACCGACTGCGAGAAGTCCAGTTCGACGATCTTGATGACGTTCACCAGCTTGTTGAGCTGCTTCGTCACCTGTTCCAGCGGGAGGTCCTCGACGTCGACGACGACGGTGATCCGGCTGAGGCCGTCCACCTCGGTGTTGCCGACGGCGAGCGACTCGATGTTGAACCCGCGCCGGGCGAAGAGTCCGGCGACACGGGTCAGCAGACCGGGCTTGTCCTCCACGAGGAGGGAGAGGACGTGGCTCATGCGGTTTCTCCCGTCATGTCGGCGTCCTCGTCGTCCCAGGTGGGCGCGAGTGCCTGGGCGTACTCGATGGACGAGTTGCTGACGCCCTGCGGGACCATCGGCCAGACCATCGAGTCACGGCTCACGACGAAGTCGATCACCACCGGGCGGTCGTTGGTCGCGAGGGCGAGCTCGATCGCGGCGTCGACCTCGTCGGCCTTCTCGACCCGGATGCCGAGGGCACCGTAGGCGTCGGCCAGCTTCACGAAGTCCGGGACGCGGCGCGAGGCGTGCCCCGTCTCGAGGTCGGTGAAGGAGTGCCGGCCGTCGTAGAACAGCGTCTGCCACTGCCGGACCATGCCGAGCGACGAGTTGTTGATGATCGCGACCTTGATCGGGATGTCGTTGATGACGCAGGTCGCGAGTTCCTGGTTCGTCATCTGGAAGCAGCCGTCGCCGTCGATCGCCCAGACCACACGGTCCGGCTGGGCGACCTTCGCGCCCATGGCCGCGGGGACCGAGTAGCCCATGGTGCCGGCGCCACCGGAGTTGAGCCAGGCGTTGGGCCGCTCGTACTTGATGAACTGCGCGGACCACATCTGGTGCTGCCCGACACCGGAGGCGTAGACGGCCTCGGGACCGGAGAGCTCACCGATGCGCTTGATGATGCCCTGCGGCGCGAGGAGCCCGTCGGTCGGCTCGGCGTACCCGAGCGGGAAGTCGGTCTTGAGCTGGTGGAGCTTCGCCCACCACTCGTCGGTCGAGGCACGGTCCTCGACGGCGATGCCACCCCAGGCGTCGAGCAGGTCGACCAGGACCTCGCGGGCGTCACCGACGATCGGGACGTCGGCGAAGCGGATCTTCGAGATCTCGGCCGGGTCGATGTCGACGTGCACGACCTTGGCGTCCGGCGCGAACTCGTCGGCCTTGCCCGTCACGCGGTCGTCGAAGCGGGCACCGAGGGCGACGATGAGGTCGCTGTCCTGCAGGCCGAGCACCGCGGGCACCGTGCCGTGCATGCCGGGCATGCCGAGGTGCTGCGGGTGCGAGTCCGGGAACGCGCCGCGCGCCATCAGGGTCGTGACGACCGGCGCACCGGTCGCCTCGGCGAAGCGGAGCAGCTCGGCGGTCGCGCGGGAGCGGATGACGCCGCCGCCGACGTAGAGCACCGGACGCTTCGCCTCGGACAGCAGCTGCGCCGCCGCGGTGATCTGCTTGCCGTGCGCCTTGGTCACCGGGCGGTAGCCGGGCAGGTCGATCTTGGGCGGCCACACGTAGGGCGCCGACTTCTGCTGGGCGTCCTTCGTGATGTCGACCAGCACGGGGCCGGGCCGACCGGTCGTCGCGATGAGGTGCGCCGCAGCGAGGGTCGCCGGCACGTCGGCAGGGTCGGTGACCAGGAACGAGTGCTTCGTGATGGGCATCGTGATGCCGACGATGTCGGCTTCCTGGAACGCGTCGGTGCCCATCAGCGTCGAGAACACCTGGCCGGTGATCGCGATGAACGGCACCGAGTCCATGTAGGCGTCGGCGATCGCCGTGACGAGGTTCGTCGCGCCGGGGCCCGACGTGGCGATGGCGACGCCGACCTTGCCGGACGACGAGGCGTACCCCTCGGCGGCGTGGCCGGCACCCTGCTCGTGACGGACGAGGATGTGGCGGATCGTGGTCGACGCCATCAGCTCGTCGTAGAACGGGATGATCGCGCCGCCCGGCAGGCCGAAGACGTCGGTGATCCCGAGGTGCTCGAGCGTCCGGAGGACGGCTCCCGAGCCGGTGAGGATCTCCGGCGACCGGCGTGCACCGGCGGCCGCGGACAACGGAGTTGCTTCCGTGGGCATGAGTGGTCCTTGCCTGAGTGGTGGCGGTGGTGCGGGTGTCGGACGCTAGCCCGTGACCGCGCCCTGGGCGGCGGACTTCACGAGCTTGGCGTACTTCGCGAGGACTCCGCGGGTGTAGCGCGGGGGCAGCGGGGCCCAGCCGTCACGGCGGGCCTCCAGCTCGGCCGGGTCGACCAGTAGGTCGAGCGAGCGAGCCGCGATGTCGACACGGATGCGGTCGCCATCACGAACGAAAGCGACTGGACCTGCGTCCACTGCTTCCGGTGCGATGTGGCCGATGCACAGGCCGGTTGTGCCGCCTGAGAATCGACCGTCGGTCAAGAGTAGTACATCCTTGCCGAGGCCCGCGCCCTTGATGGCCGCGGTGATGGCGAGCATCTCGCGCATGCCCGGGCCGCCCTTGGGGCCCTCGTAGCGGATGACGACGACGTCGCCCTTCTGGATCCCGCCCTCGGTCAGGGCGTCCATCGCCGCACGTTCGCGGTCGAACACGCGCGCAGGGCCCTCGAAGACGGAGGCGTCGAAGCCCGCGGTCTTCACCACGGCACCCTCGGGGGCGAAGGAGCCCTGCAGGACGGTCAGACCACCGGTCTCGTGGATCGGGTTGTCGAGCGTGCGGAAGACCTCGCCGTCGAGCGCCGGCGGGTCGATCTCGGCCAGGTTCTCGGCGACGGTCTTGCCCGTCACGGTCATGCAGTCGCCGTGCAGCAGGCCCGCGTCGAGCAGCGCCTTCATGATCACGGGGATGCCGCCGTTGCGGTCGACGTCGACCATGACGTACTTGCCGAACGGCTTCATGTCGGCCAGGTGCGGGACCTTGGAACCGATGCGGTTGAAGTCGTCCAGCGACAGCTCGACCTCGGCCTCGTAGGCGATCGCGAGCAGGTGCAGGATGACGTTCGTCGACCCGCCGAGGGCCATCGCGACGGCGATCGCGTTCTCGAAGGCTTCCTTCGTGAGGATCTGGCGGGCGGTGATGCCGTGCTCGAGCATGTTCACCACGGCCTCACCGGAGCGGTGCGCGTAGTAGTCGCGGCGACGGTCGGCGCTCGGCGGAGCGGCGGAGCCCGGCAGCGACATGCCGAGCGCTTCGGCGACCGAAGCCATCGTGTTCGCCGTGTACATGCCACCGCAGGCGCCCTCGCCGGGGACGATGGCGCACTCGATCTTCTTGAGCTCTTCCTCGCTCATGGTGCCGGCCTTGCACGCGCCGACGCCCTCGAAGGAGTCGATGATCGTGACTTCCTTCATCGTGCCGTCGGCCTGCTTCACGTAGCCCGGCATGACCGAACCCGCGTAGAGGAACACGCTCGCCAGGTCGAGGCGCGCGGCGGCCATCAGCATGCCGGGCAGCGACTTGTCGCAGCCGGCGAGCAGGACGGTGCCGTCGAGGCGCTCGGCGTTGACGACGGTCTCGACGCTGTCCGCGATGACCTCACGCGAGACGAGGGAGAAGTGCATGCCCTCGTGGCCCATCGAGATGCCGTCCGAGACGGAGATGGTGCCGAACTGCAGCGGGTAGCCGCCACCCGAGTGCACGCCCTCCTTCGCACCCTGCGCGAGGCGGTCGAGCGACAGGTTGCACGGCGTGATCTCGTTCCACGAGGACGCGATGCCGATCTGCGGCTTGCTCCAGTCCTCGTCTCCCATACCGACGGCCCGCAGCATGCCACGCGAGGTGGTTGCTTCGATCCCGTCGGTGACGACCCGGCTGCGCGGCTTGACGTCGATATCAGGCATGGGATGAGTCTAGGACGCTTTGGGATACCAGCCGTGCACCCCCGTGCTTTCTCATGCTCGGGGGCCGCGATCAGCGGGTGGCTCGGAGCCTCGCCAGCTGCTTCAGGACCCCGGTCAGGGCCGCCGGGTCGGCGATGCGGAACCCGGCCCGGGTCTGGCCCGGCCCGACCTTCACCCCGACGTCGCCGTCGCCGAGCACGCGGAAGGCGTCCTCGTCGGTGACGTCGTCGCCGGCGAAGAACACCGCGTCGGCACCGTGCAGCTCGCGGAGCCGGGCGATCGCGTCGCCCTTCGTGACGTGGCGCACCGCGAACTCGACGATGTCCTTGCCGCCGCGCTCGAGCACCTCGGGGTCGGCCTCGTGCGCCGCACGGCTCGCCGCCGCGTTCGCCTCGGCCGCGACCTCGGCGGAGACACGGCGCGTGTGCACCCCGTGCCCGGCGGGCTTGTGCTCGATCACGACGCCCGGGAACCGTTCGCCGACCGCGTCGAGCGCCGCACCGATCCGTGCCACACGCTCGACCTCGTCGTCACTGAGCGCGGCCTCGTCGTGGCCGTCCACGCGCCACTCGACGCCGTGCGAGCCGACGAGCGCCATGTCCTCGGGTGCGTGGGTCACCTCGGCCAGGCTGCCGAGGGGACGCCCCGACACGAGCACCACCTCGGTGTCCTTCGCACGGTGCAGGGTCAGGACCGCGGCCCACGAACCGGGCAGCGCCCCGACCTGCGAGGGGTCGTCGGCGAACGGGGCCAGCGTGCCGTCGAAGTCGAGGGCGACGATCAGTCGCGGCGCAGCCGCGAGCGTCTCGAGGGCCGCGTCGACGGCGGACTGGTCGGTGGTGGTCTCAGTCATCACGTGCCTCCCGGGTGTCCTCGGCAGCCCTGGCGGACTGGGCGTCCTGGTCGAAGATCGACATGTTGTCGGTCTGCGCCTCGCGGTGCTGCTCGCGCGGGTCGGCCGCGGACGGGTCGATCTGGGCGTTCCGCGGCGCGTGGCGGTCGAGCGCCTCGAGGAACGAGCGCGACCAGCGCGCCACGTCGTTGTCGCGGACGCGCTTGCGGAGCGCGCGCATGCGCGTCGACCGCTCGCGACGCGGCATCTGGATCGCGCGTTCGATCGAGTCCTTCAGCGCCCCGATGTCGTGCGGGTTGACGATCACGGCCTGCTTCAGCTCGTCGGCGGCACCGGCGAACTCCGACAGGATGAGCACCCCGTCGTTGTCGAAGCGGGCGGCGACGTACTCCTTCGCGACGAGGTTCATGCCGTCGCGCAGTGCGGTGACGAGCATGATGTCGGCGGCCAGGTAGAGCGCCACCATCTCCTCGCGCGGGTAGCCGTGGTGCAGGTACGAGATCGGCTGGTGGCCGATGACGCCGAGGTCGCCGTTGATGCGGCCGACGCTCAGCTCGATCTCGTCGCGGAGAGCCGCGTACGAGTCGACACGCTCGCGGCTTGGGCTCGCGACCTGGATGAGGGTTGCGTCCTCGACCGCGATGCGGCCGTCCTCCACCAGCTCGCCGAAGGCCTTGATGCGGTGGCGGATGCCCTTGGTGTAGTCGAGCCGGTCCACGCCGAGCAGCACCGTCTTCGGGTTGCCGAGGCTCTCCCGGATCTCGCGCGCACGCTCCTGCACCTCGGGCTTGCGGGCGATCGCCTCGAAGCTCTCGGCGTCGATGGAGATCGGGAAGTGCCGGGCCTCGACGTGACGGACCGTGATGCCCTTGCGGCTGCGCGGCGCTGCCGGGTCGTCCACCGGGACGTCGATCGTGGTGCCCTTGGTCGTGTAGCCCTTGATGTGCCGAACCGCTCGGAGGAAGTCGCTGGCGTCGTCGTGGCGCTGGAAGCCGATGACGTCGGCGCCGAGCAGTCCGTCGAGGATCTGCGCACGCCACGGCAGCTGCGCGTAGATGCCGACCGGCGGGAACGGGATGTGGTTGAAGAAGCCGATCGTCAGGTCGGGGCGCTTGGCGCGGAGCAGGGCCGGCACGAGCTGCAGCTGGTAGTCCTGCACCCAGACGATGCCGTCCTGCTCGACGATCTCGGCGATCTGCGCGGCGAAGCGCTCGTTCACGCGCTTGTACGCGTTCCACCAGTCGCGGTGGTAGCTCGGGTGCTCGATGACGTCGTGGTACAGCGGCCAGAGCGTGTCGTTGCTGAAGCCCTCGTAGTACTCCTCGACGTCGTCGTCGGAGAGCGGGACGGGGACGATGTGGATGCCCTCGTTGTCGAACGGTGCGACCTCGACCTCGGCCTGCCCCACCCAGCCGACCCAGGCTCCGTCGTTCGCGCGCATCACGGGTTCGAGGGCGGTGACGAGGCCACCCGGCGAGTGCCGCCAGCCCTCGTTGCCGTCCTGGTCGACGACGCGGTCCACCGGGAGTCGGTTGGAGGCGACGACGAACGAGTAGCGGGTCTGTTCGGTGCGGTCTGCAGGCATGGGGTGGTGTGATCTCCGTTCCGCCCGGCCGGGGCCGGGTGCGTCGGGTGCGTCGTGCGTCGGGTGCGTCGGGTGCGACGGCCGGCGTGGTGCGCCGGGTGGTCCGGCGTGCTGCGCCGGGTGCGCTGCCGAAGTTACCAGCGTGGGGACAGCGTATTCACGGCGGATCGGCGGGTCCGCTACGCTGCAGGCACGTGTCGGGGGGACACGGGTGCTGGAGTGCGGCGCCGGCCTCCCGGTCGGAGAGGACCCCCAGCCGTGAGCGAGAACCCGCCCAACCAGCCCGTCCCGCCGTCGCAGCCCGGTACGGGCCAGCCCGGTACCGGCCAGCCCGGATCGGGCCAGCCCGCTTCCGGCCAGCCTGCCTGGAACGGCCAGCCCGCCTGGCAGCAGCAGCCTGGAGGCCCGCAGCAGTGGTCGGGTCAGCCCGCCCCCGCCGCGCAGCCGTCCGATGCGTTCGGTCGCTTCCTGCGGTCCGTGTCCGGTCGCGACTGGCTGGCGGCCGTGCTCGCCGCCGTCGGCGGCTGGGTCGCGGCGTACGTCGTCGCCGGGCTCTCGCTGCTCATCACCGTCGGACTGCTCGCGTCGGGCGGCAGCGGGTCGGCCGCTCCGTCCACCGGGTCCGGCACCGACCTCGGCGCGGGTTCGGCTCCCGACGTGGAGTCCCTGCTCTCCGGCGTGAGCGTCCTGCTCGGCGCGCCGGCGCAGCTCGTGGCCCTCGCCGACCTCGGCCGACTGCACCTGTCCGGGTCGATCGGGTTCCTCGGTTCCGGCTCGGGCTCGCTCGCCGTGGTGCCTGCGCTGGTGCTCGCCGCGCAGGTCGTCCTGGCCGTCGTGCTCACCCGCCGGATCCGCACGCGTGGCCTCGGCCGCACGCAGGTGCTCGTCACCGCGGTGGCCTCCGGCCTCGTCACCACCGTGCTCACGAACGTCGCCGCCGGCCTCTTCGCGATCCGGTTCCCGTCGGTGTCCGGCGCGGTCATCGAGCCGGTGCACGCCGTCGGTTCCGGCAGCATCATCGGCGCGTTCGTCATCGGGGCCCTGGCGGCACTCCTCGCCCGGCCCTCCGTCCTCGCCGGGCGCAACGTCTTCGCCGCCCGCCTGCTCGGCACGCTCCGGGTCGCCGCGTCGCAGCTCACGGTCCTCGTGGTGCTGGTCGCCCTCGTCGTCATCGTCGTCGCCCTGATCGCCCAGCCGTCCTACGGCTCCGCGTTGCCGCTCCTGCTCGGCAACGTCGCGATCGGACTGGTCGCGCTCGGGTTCTTCGGTGGTGTGGGGACGTCCGGCTTCGGGTCCGCCAGCGACACCGTCTCCGTGTTCGGCGGAGCTGGCGGCTGGACCTGGCTCGTCGTGCTGTTCGTCGTCGTCACCTCGGTCGCGGCAGGGCTCGCCCTCGCCGTCCGCCGCAACGACCGGATCCGCACCACGCTCGACTGGGTCGTCACGCCGCTGGTGTGGTTCGCACTCGGTCTGCTCTGCTTCGTCCTCGGCACCGGCGTCGTCTCGTACCAGGTGAGCAGCACGAGCTCCGTGGACGGCTCGGGGTCTATCGGCATCGCGCCGTGGACGCCGATCGTCTTCGCCCTGTGGGGCGCCGCGATCGAGGTCGTCGCCCGGTACCTCGCCCCGGTGCTCCTGCCCCGCCTCGGCGGAGCCGTGGTGCTCCGGACGTCCCGCCTGGTCGGAGCGGACCCCCGCCCCGTCGTGCCGCCGGCGTTCCCGGCCGGGCCCGCTGCCGGTCAGGGTGCTCCCGTCGCCGGTCAGGGCGCTCCCGTCGCGCCCACCGCGACGGTCGACCCGGCCGCGCCCGGTGCGCCCGGCGCTCCCGTTGCGCCCGGCGCGCCTGTCGCCGCGGACGCGCCGGCTGCCGCCGCGTGGAACACTCCCCCGGCCGCTGACCAGCACGTGCCGTACCCGTCGGCCGCGCCTGCCCAGGAGCCCGCGTACGGCGTGCAGTCGATCTCCGGCACGCAGCCGGCTGCCGGGTCGCAGCCGCCCTACGGCACGCTGCCCCCGTACGGCGCACAACCGGCCGACGGGTCGCAGCCGTTCATCGGCGGTGGTGCCCCCGCTCCGGCACCGATGTCCCCCCGGGCCAAGAAGATCCTGGTCCGTTCGCTCATCGCCGGTGGCGCCGTGATCGTCGTCGTCATCGCCGGTGCGGTCACGACGAGCGTCCTCCGCGCCAACGTCTGGGGTCCGGCACCGACCGTGAAGTCCTACGTGCAGGCCATCGCCAGCGGTGACGCCGACACCGCCGCCGACCTGAGCGAGATCCCCGACGACGCGGCGATGCTCGACTCGAAGGTGCTCGGGAGCGCGAAGGACCGCCCGTCGGACATCCGCGTCGGCCGGGTCGCCCGGACCGGTGACACCGCCATCGCCACCCTGAGCTACACCCAGGACGGCAAGAACCGCTCCGGCCAGGTGTCGCTGCGGCGCACGGGCACCTCGTTCCTGGTGAAGGACGAGTGGCGTGTCACGCAGCCGCTGGCGCAGCAGGTCACCCTGACGGCCTCGGACGTCCTCGAGGGCGCTCCGGTGACCGTCGGCGGCAAGGAGATCGGGGAGATCAGCGACGGCAAGTTCACGTCCCTCGCCTACCCCGGCACCTACCAGGTCTCGGTCGGCGGGACGAAGTACTTCACCGGCGGCACCGAGCAGGTCGCCGTGGGCGCGGTCACGTCGGGCTACGTCGACTTCGCGCCGAAGGCGACCAAGGCACTCGAACAGGACGCCGAGCAGTACGTGACCGACCTCATCGACGACTGCGCCGAGAAGACCGAGCTCCGGGCCCTGAGCGGCTGCCCCTGGTACGGGCCCTACGACGCCGACGGCGGCGTGCAGTACGACGTCACGTCGATGCCCGAGCTGGAGGTCGAGGCGTCGCGCGCCGGCACCGTGATGGTGACGAGCACGAAGGACGGGAGCGTCTCGTACGGCTACACCTCGTACCTGGGCGACAAGAAGCGCGGCGAGGACTCGTTCAGCGTGAACCAGTACCTGAAGGTGCAGGACGGCAAGCTCGTCTCCGCCTACTGAGCAGGAGCCGACCGAGCGGCTCCGCAGCACCACGACGGCTGACCCGGATCTCCGGGTCGGCCGTCTCAGTAGGCTGACGAGCATGGTCAGGACACGGGCGTGGTGCAAGGGCGACACGGTCGAACGGGACTTCCCCGTCGACCGGATCTCCGACCTCGTCGCCGATCCGGACACCTTCGTCTGGATCGACTACACCGACCCGACGTCGGCCGACCTCGAGCAGATCGAGGAGGAGCTCGGCATCCACGCACTCGCGGTCGAGGACGCCGTCGAGCACGGACAGCGGCCGAAGCTCGACCGGTACCGGGACAGCCTGTTCCTGGTCGTCTACGACGTGGGCGGCACGGACGACGAGGGTGACCTGATCACGCACGAGGTCAAGGCCTTCGTCACCGAACGGGCGCTCGTCACCATCCACGGGTCCGACGTCGACACCACCCCGATGGAACACCGGCTCACGGCGAACTCCGACATCGCCGAACACGGCGTGCCCTGGCTCGTCTGGGCGCTGCTCGACGCGGTCGTCGACCGGGCCACCGACACCGTCGAGGACCTCGAGCGGCAGATCGATGCGCTCGAGGACGACCTGTTCGAACCGGGCGACCCCCGCGAGCAGCAGATCCAGCGGCGGTCGTTCCGGCTCCGCAAGACCCTCGGGGTGCTCCGGCGGCTGGTCGTCCCGACGCGGGACAGCGTCGCCTCGTTGCTGCACGGTGACGCGGAGACGATCTCGAACGGCATCCGTCCGTACTTCCGCGACGTCGAGGACCACCTGGTCTCGATCGCCGACTCCGTCGAACAGCTCCGTGACGCCGTGTCGAGCGTGCTCGACACGACCCTGAACCTGGCGTCGAACCGGCAGAACACCGTCATGAAGAAGGTCACGAGCTGGGCGGCGATCATCGCGATCCCGACCGGTGTGACGAGCTTCTTCGGGCAGAACGTGGAGTTCCCGGGCGAGGGCGCCTGGAGTGGTCTCTGGGCCTCGCTCGCGATCATCACCGCGTCGTCGCTCGTGCTCTACCGCGTCTTCAAGACCCGCGACTGGCTCTGACCGCGCACGGCACCGGCACCGCCTCGGCACCGGGCTCTGCCGGCGTCAGAGCGCGAGCGCCAGGACCCCGGCGACGACGGTGAACGGCGCGACGACGCACCCGAGCGCCATGTACCGGCCCCAGGACAGGTGCACGCCCTCGGCCGACAGCCGTGCGTGCCACAGCAGCGTCGCGAGTGAGGCCCACGGCGTGATGAGGCAGCCGGCGTTGACGCCGATGAGCAGCGCCGCGTACCGGACGGCCTCGTGCCCGGCGGCCGGTTCGAGCACCAGGTAGGCCGGCAGGTTGTCGATGCCGTTCGCGGCGACCGCGCCCGCACCGCCGAGCAGCAGCAGCGGGCCGGTCCCGGTGCCGCCCTGCAGCGCGTGCACGATCGGGTCGGTGATGCCCGTCGTGTGCAGCGCCTCGACCACCACGAAGAGCCCGGCGGCGAACAGCAGGGTCGACCACGGCACGCGGGACACCCGGAGTTCGGACGGGGACCGGAACGCCGCGACCACGACGAGCACCACGGCGGCCAGGACCGCGGCGATCCACACGGTCACCCCGGCCGTCAGCGCGACGACGAGCGCGACGAGCACCGCGGAGGCCGCCCAGAAGAACACCGGGTCCTTCGGCGTACGGACGGACACCGGCGAGTAGCGGCCGAACAGCTTGCCGCGGAACACCACGAGCAGGACGACGCACGGCACGACCACCCCGGCGACCGCGGGCCAGGCCATCAGCCCGGCGAACGGCAGCGGGCCGCCGAGCCCCATCCGGTCGACGGCGAGCAGGTTCGTCAGGTTCGACACCGGCAGCAGCATCGAGGCCGTGTTCGCGAGCCAGACCGTGGTCAGGGCGAACGGCATCGGGGGCAGTCCCACACGCCGCGCGAGCGAGATCACGATGGGGGTGAGGAGCACCGCGGTGGTGTCGATCGACAGGAAGACGGTGCAGAGCACGGCGAGCACGACGACCGCGCCCCAGAGGCCGATGGTGCGTCCGCCACCGACCCGGGCGGCGACGTCGGCGAGGCGGTCGAACACCCCGGCGTCCGCGGCGAGCTCGGCGACGACGGTCAGCCCGAGCACGAACCCGAGGACCGGCAGGACCCGGTCGGCGAGCACGGCGAGGTCGTCGAGGGGCAGCAGCCCGAACACGACGCAGACCGCGCCGACCACGAGCAGGGCCGCTCCGATGACCGCTTGACGCACGAACACTCCTCCGGCAGACACCGCGGCAGGGTGACCGGCGGCGCTCCAATGTACGGGCCGGTAGCGTTGTCAGCACGACGACAGGAGGCCTCTGTGCGCAAGTTCATGTTCAACGGTGCGGTGTGGAGTTCGCTCATCAGCGGCTACAGCGTGCTGCAGACCACCCGCCAGGGACCGCGTGACTGGCGGCTCGCGCTGACCTGGGTCGCGTGGCTCGCCACGACGATCGTGGCGATCGGCACGGTCGTCGAGGACGACCGCGCGGTCAAGGCGCGCCAGTAGCTCGAGACGCGGCAGGGGGTCGCGGACGCGACCCGACTGACGGACGGGAGGCCCGGTGCCAGCTGGCACCGGGCCTCCCGTCCGTCGTCCGTCCCGTGCACGGCACGCGGTCACGTCACCGGGTCAGCGCTCGGACTCCGGGATGCCGGACGTCTGGATCGGTCCGGTGAAGAGGGCGCCGCGCTCGTCGTCACCGAACAGCTGCGAGTCCCCCTCTGCCGGGCGTCCGCGTCGGCGCGGTGCCGCCGCACCCGGCTCGGTGAGCTGCACCCGCTGGACCGGCAGGGCGTCCGGGTGGGTGCGCTGGATCCACTCGACCATCTCCTCGCGGACGTAGCAGCGGAGGTCGAACAGGCCGCCGGCGTCGGGGGCCGTCACGAGGATGCGGACCCGGACCAGTCCTCCGACGGCGTCCGTGACCTGGAGCACCTTGACCCGGCGGTCCCAGATCGTCGAGGTGTCGAGGATCCGGTCGAGCTCCGCCCGCATGTCCGCCGGGCTCACCCGCCAGTCGAGGTCGAACTCGACGGCACCGAGCAGTTCGCTGCCGGTCCGGGTCCAGTTCTCGAACGGCGTGCTCGTGAAGTACGTCGACGGCAGCACGAACCGACGGTCGTCCCACAGGTGCACGACGACGTAGGTCAGGGTGATCTCCTCGATCCGTCCCCACTGCTGCTCGACCACGACGACGTCGTCCACGCGGATCGACCCGGAGAACGCCAGCTGTATGCCGGCGAACACGTTGCCGAGCGTGGACTGCGCGGCGAGGCCCGCGACCACGGAGATGAGGCCGGCGCTGGCGAGCACGCTCGCGCCCGCGGCCTCGACACCGTCGAAGGTCAGCAGGATCGCGCCGACCGCGATGATGACGAGCAGGGCGACGGTGAGGCGCCGGATGATGAGCACCTGGGTGCGGATGCGACGCGCCTGCCGGTTGTCGGGGACGTCGATGCGGAAGCGGTGCAGCCCGAGGTCCTCGAGGAAGATCGCGACGTGGCACGCGAGCCAGCAGCCGACCGCGATCGTGACGATCAGGAAGCCGTGCACGACCTCGTCGCGCCACGGGTAGGCGTCGGGGTCCCGCGGGATGCTCGACGTGAACGCGATCCAGAGCAGGACCACCAGCAGCACGGTGCGGAAGGGGTGCTTCGTCCGGCGTGAGAGCACGCCGGCCCACCGTTCCCGGCGCGCGATCGCCCGGAGGACCAGGTGCAGGACGAGGGCGACGACGGCGGTCACGAGCAGGGCGAACCCGATCGCGACGAGGAGTCGGAGGAGGATGTCCATCCCTCCATGCAAGCAACGGACGACGGTCGTCGTTCAGGTTCGGGCCGTCGCCGGCTGTGCGGACGTTCAGCAGCTGCGGTTCGACCGAACCGGGGTTTGCGTGACGCCCCGGTCCGGTGCGCATGTAGGTTCTCTCGCATGACAGCGCAGAACGACACGGGTGGCAACCGAGCGCCGGCGAACGACTTCTCGCACGAGCAGGAGGGCTACCAGCACGGTCTGAAGCCCCGGCAACTGCAGATGATCGCGATCGGCGGCGCGATCGGCACCGGCCTCTTCCTCGGTGCCGGTGGACGCCTGCACACCGCGGGCCCCGCGCTCGCGCTGACCTACCTGGTCGCCGGGATCTTCGCCTTCTTCATCCTGCGGGCCCTGGGCGAGCTGGTGCTGCACCGCCCGTCCTCGGGGTCGTTCATCTCGTACGCCCGCGAGTTCTACGGCGAGAAGTTCGCGTACGCCGCCGGCTGGATGTACTTCCTGAACTGGGCGATGACCTCGATCGTCGACACCACCGCCGTCGCGATCTACCTGCAGTACTGGTCGGCCTTCACCGCGGCGCCGCAGTGGCTGCTCGCGCTGATCGCCCTGATCGTCGTCCTCGCGGCGAATATGGTCGCCGTGAAGGTGTTCGGCGAGCTCGAGTTCTGGTTCGCCCTGATCAAGGTCGCCGCGCTCGTGGCGTTCCTCGTCGTCGCGATCATCTGGCTCGTCTTCGCGTTCCCCGTCGAGGCCGGTGGCGAGGCCGTCCGGACCGGCTTCACGATCTGGGGCGACAACGGCGGGCTGTTCCCGAACGGGCTGCTCCCCGCGGTCATCGTGATCCAGGGTGTCGTCTTCGCCTACGCCGCGATCGAACTCGTCGGCACGGCATCGGGTGAGACGCAGAACGCCGAGAAGGTCATCCCGCGCGCGATCAACTCCGTCGTCTTCCGCATCGCGGTCTTCTACGTCGGATCGATCATCCTGCTCTCCCTGCTGCTGCCGTACACGGCCTACAAGGAGGGCGAGAGCCCCTTCGTGACGTTCTTCTCGTCGCTCGGCAACCCGCACGTCGGTGCGATCGTCGGCGGCATCATGAACTTCGTCGTGCTCACCGCCGCGTTGTCGTCGCTGAACGCCGGCCTGTACTCCACCGGACGCGCGCTCCACTCGATGGGCATGAACGGTTCGGCGCCGAAGTGGACCACGAAGATGTCGAAGGGCGGCGTCCCCTACGCCGGCATCCTGCTCACCGCGGCGTTCACCGTCGCGGGCGTCGTGCTGAACTACTTCGTCCCGAAGCAGGCGTTCGAGATCGCGCTGAACATCGCCAGCCTCGGCATCATCACCGCGTGGGGCACGATCATCCTGTGCCAGATGCGGCTGCGCCAGTGGGCCAAGCAGGGGCTCGCGAAGGAACCCTCGTTCAAGCTGCCCGGTGCTCCGGTCACCGCCTGGCTGACCCTGGCGTTCCTCGCCTCGGTCATCGTCCTGATGGCGATCGACTACCCCGTCGGCACGTACACGATCGCGTCGCTCGTCATCATCATCCCGCTGCTCGTCGTCGGCTGGTTCCTGCAGCGTGACCGCATCCTGCGCATCGCCGCCCTGCGCGAGGGCGTCACGGGCCCCTACCCGATCGGCGTCCGCAATCCAGCCGCCTCGGTGCGACGCGACGGCGACGGGAGCTAGCACTCCGCTTGTCCCCGGAACTCAAGGCCCCCGGCGCCGAACACGAGCGGTCCGGCACCCGTCGCTACCATCAGCGGGTGCCGGACCGCTCTCCTTCTCCCACCCTCGACCTGCAGCTCAGCTGGCGAGGTGCCTACGGACGCCTCCGGGTGTTCGCGGATCGTCTCGAGGCCGAGACCGACTACCAGCGCGAGACCCGCACCGTGGTGCCGATGGACGCGGTGCAGGGGTGGCGCCTCGGACCGTGCGACGAGGACGCCGTCTGCGTCGAGTTCGTCGCCGGGCAGGACACCTACCGGGTGCTGCTCGACACCCCGGACGAGCAGCTCGCTGCGCTGGCGATCCGGAAGGTGCTCGGCCCGCCGCTGGAGTCCTGAGGGCGCGGGTGCCGGGCCCCGGTTGCCCGGTTGCCCGGGGGCCGGCTCAGTCGTCGGTGTCGACGCGGTCGGTGACGACGTCACCGGAGCCGGCGTCGATGCGCACGCTGTGCTTGGTCCCGGACGAGTCGAGCACGTCGCCCTCCCAGACGACCGTGCCGACGTGGTCGTCGAGTCCGAGTTCGGTCACGGTCCCCGCGTGCAGGTCCTGCAGGGCGTCGACGGCCTGCTTGACGCTCAGGTCGGCGGCGGCGACGAAGCGCTCGTGCTCGGCTTTGTCATCCGCGTCGGCGGCCTCGGTCTGCGGGGTGCCGGCGACCGCGGAACCGTCGGCGTTCGTGTGCACCTCGTGCTCGGTGCCGTCCTTCGTGACGAGGAGGACCTCGTAGGCGGAAGCACCCTGCTCCTGCTCGACCGAGATGACGGTGCCCGAGCCGACCTCGCCGCGTGCGGTGGCGACGGCGGCGAGCAGGGCCTTGTTCGAGCCGGAGGTCGCCGAGCCGGACGATGACGTGCCGGTGCCGGTGCCGGTGCCGGTGCCGGTGCCGGCCGAGTCCGTCGCCGACGAGCCGACCGAACCGGAGCCGGCCGAGCCGGTGTCGTCGTCGGAGTCGTCGCTGGCGCACCCGGTGAGTGCGAGCGCCGCGACGATCGGCAGGGCGGCGAACGCGGCGATGCGGCGGGCGGAGGGCTTCTGGTGCTGGGTACGGAAGTTCATGTGGACGAGCATCGCGGCGGGGTGCTGAAGCAGCCCTGAAGCCGCCTGTTCAGCCGCCGAGTGCGATGCGGACGACGAACCGTGCGCCACCGAGCGGGGACGCGACCACGGTCGTCTCACCGCCGTGGGCCCGCACGGCGTCACGGACGATGGCGAGGCCGAGCCCCGCGCCGCCGGCATCGCGGCTGCGGGCCTCGTCGAGACGGACGAACCGCTCGAAGACGCGCTCGCGCTCGTCCTCGGGGACGCCGGTGCCGTCGTCGTCGACCGTGAGCACCGCGGACCCGTCGTGCTCGGTGAGCGACACGGCGACGCGTGTGCTCGCGTGCCGGACGGCGTTGTCGACGAGGTTCCGGACCACCCCCGCCAGCACGCGCTCGTCACCGAGGACGCGCGCTGCCGAGATCGCCGAGCCGTCCACCCGCACCGTCGGGGCGTCGCCGTCCCGCGCCGGCGCGACACCGGCCGTCGACCGCGCCCGAGCCCGAGCCCGAGCCACCGCGTCGAGCGCCAGGTCGTCGAGGTCGACGGGGCGCCGCGTGCGGATCCCGCCCTCGTCGAGGCGGGAGAGCTCGAGCAGCCCGGTCACCAGGTCCTGCAGGCGCACCGCCTCGGAGCGGACGACGTCAGCGAGGTCCGCCACCTCGGTCCGCTCCGGGTGCGCGACGGCGACCTCGGCGTGCTGCCGGATCGACGCGATCGGCGACCGGAGTTCGTGCGAGGCGTCGGACACGAAGCGCCGCTGGCTCTCGGCGGACCGTTCGAGGCGGTCGAGCATGGCGTTCATGGTGCTCGCGAGCCGGGCGACCTCGTCGCCGGTGTCCGGGACCTCCACCCGGGCGTCGGGACGGGCCGACCGGATCGTCTCGACCTCGGTGCGCATCCGCTCCACCGGCCGCAGCGAGCGCCCGGTGACGGCCCAGGTGACCGCGACCAGCAGGAGCACCAGCACGGGCACCCCCACGGCGAGGAGCACGACGGCGGTGCGGACCGCGGTGTCGGCCTGGTCGAGCGTGGCACCGTAGACGAGCGTCGCCTCGCCGCCGCCGGGCAGGTCCACGTCGTCCGCCAGGAGCAGCCAGCGTTCGCCGTCGTGGGTCCACCGGGACTCGTCGGCGGTCGGGAGGGCGTCCCCGTCGGCGTCCTCGCCGTGTGCGAGCACCGCACCGCCGTCGCCGATCACCTGCACCAGGACGTCCTCGTAGCCGGTCACCGCGGCCGCACCGTCCGCCTCGACCCGGGAGGACACCTGCTCGAGACCGGCCTCGGCCGAGGTCCGCACGCCGTCGAGCAGCACGAGCCGCAGCACGACGACGAACGCGACGGCACCGATCACCAGTGCCGCGAGGACGACGGCACCGGCGCCGAGCGTAGTGCGGGCCCGGACCGACCGGGCGCGCCGTGGCCTGCTTCGTGCGGCTCCGCTCGCACGCGGCTTCGGCCGCTCAGCCACCGTCCGCCGCCAAGCGGTACCCGGCACCACGGACCGTCTCGATCGCGGCGCGCCCGAACGGTCGATCGAGCTTCCGGCGCAGGTGCCCGACGTACACCTCGACGATGTTCGGGTCGCCCTCGAAGTCGACGTCCCAGACGTTCTCGATGACGTCGCGCTTCGACCGGACCTGTCCCGGGTGCCGTGCGAGGTACTCGAGCACGGCGAACTCTCGGCTGGTCAGTTCGACGGGGGTCTCGCCGCGGGCCACGGTGCGCGCAGCGGGGTCGACCACCAGGTCGCCGAGGGTCAGCACGGTGGGGCGCTCACGGGCACCCCGTCGGACGAGCGCCCGCAGCCGTGCGACGAGCACCGGGTGCGAGAACGGCTTGGTGACGTAGTCGTCGGCCCCCGCGTCGAGCGCCTCGACCTGGTCCCACTCGCCGTCCTTGGCCGTCAGCATGAGCACGGGGGTCCAGTCACCGTCGGCGCGGAGCTGCGCGCACACGGCCCAGCCGCTCAGGCCGGGCATCATCAGGTCGAGCACGATCGCGTCGTAGCGGAACTCACGCGCGTGCCACAGACCGTCCACGCCGTCGTTCGCGACGTCGACCGCCCACCCCTCGGCCTCGAGGCCGCGGCGCACGCCGTCGGCGAGCCGGACCTCGTCGTCGACCACCAGCACCCGCATGGGGTCGATCCTGCCGTGCCCCGCTGAAGCAGGGCTGAAGCGGCCCGCCAGCGCGGCTCGCGACGGTGCCCGGGGCGGACGGGAGGCCCGTGGCGGCGCCGCCACGGGCCTCCCGTCCGGCGGTGGTCCGGACCAGGGCCGCGCCGACCCGGCGGGCTCAGACCAGCAGCAGGATCCCGGCGATCACGGACGCGACGGCGATCGCGAGCGCGATGAGCAGGAGCACGAGGTGCACCGTGTAGAACGTCGTCGGCTTCCCGGCGGCGTCGCGGGCACGCGAGTCCTTCGCGACGCGCTGGAAGAAGCGCGGCCAGGTGACGACGTTGAAGACGGCGCCGATGAACAGGACGACTGCGGCGAAGACGAGCACGGGACGATCCTAGTGAACGTTCGCGGCGACGATGCCGGTACGTCGACGCCGGGCGGGTGGTGCTCGGCCGCCCCCAACGCGGCCGAGTCCCGACCCGGCAGGCCACAGGATCTGTAGCACTTGCTACAGACTGTACACGGCCTGTTCGGCAGCGTCGAGGGACTACGCCGTCTCGAGCGCGGCCTCGGCGTCGGCGAGGGCGGCACGCTCGGCGTCGGTCAGGGACGCCCGTGCTCCCCGGACGCCGTCGTTGATCTCGACGATGCGGCGGCTGAGCCGGGTCGCGGGGTCGTCGGTCGGCGGGTAGGCGTTGTCCACGCCGATCCGTTCGTGCAGCGGCGCCAGGCGGCGGAGCGCATCGTCCACACGGCGGGCACGGCGGCGGCGGGAGATCCGGTGCCCGACGACGAGCAGGAGCATGCCGGACGCCACGCAGAGCACGGCTCCCGGCGTGGTGACGTCGTAGGGCAGCGAGAGCGCGTGCGTGACGTCCAGGTCGCCGGCGACGTGGGCGACGTCCATCACGACGACCACGACCATGCGGACGACCCCGAGCACCCCACCGAGGACCAGGACCCACAGCCCCACCAGGTCGGTGGTCGTCCGGGCTTCGCGCAGCCGGAGCACGCAGATGAAGCCCGTCGCGCCGAGGGCCACTCCGAGGTACACGGTCTGCGCGATCGAGTAGACGGTGGCAGCCGGGTGCGAGCCGGCGTCGAGCATGAAGGTCGTCGTGGTCGCGGGCTTGTCGAGCACGGTGAACGCGACGACGACCACCACGACGACCACGGCGAAGGACACGACGACCGCGTTCCGGAGCCAGGGCCGCGCCGCGCCGACCGCCTTCGCCACGCCCCACAGCAGCGTGCTCGTGCCGGCCACCATCAGGCAGTCGCTGATGACGGTCACGAGGTTGAACCCACCGAGCAGCGGGTCGAGCCACCGGTACAGCGGGTCGACGTTCGTCACGATGGTGGCGGCGAAGAGCAGGAACGTGAACGCCAGGGTGCGGTCCTGCCCGCGCTGCAGGACCAACAGCACGATCGTCCCGACGATGAGCAGCACCGCCTGGACGACGGCGACGATCACCCGAAGACCCCGCGGAAGGCGCTCGGGCGGCCGCGGTGCTGGCGGATCACGGTGGCCAGACGGTCGGCGAAGACCTCGGCCTCGTGCTCGTAGGTGTTCGAGAACAGCCCACGGGCGAGTGCCCGCTCGACCTTGTACTCGGGAAGGTCGGGGATGACGTCACGGATGTAGGCGCTCTGCGGGGCGTGCTCCTGGTGCCGGTGCAGGACGTGCCCGAGCTCGTGCCCGATCACGAACGACCGGAACGTCGGCGAGGTCGTCGGCGAGATCATCACGAGGTGCGCGTGCTCGAGGGTGGCCACGAAGCCGCACACGGGTTCGGCGGCCAGGAACGACTCCTCGCGCACCACGATCGGCTTGCCGACGACGTCAGCGGCTGCGGCGACGGCCTGGTCGACGTCCGACCACCCCTCGGCGGCACCACGAGCCCAGAACGCCTCGACGAGGGCGTCGGTCATGCGACGCTCCCCCGCTGCGATTCCTCCTCGAGCACCTCGGCGATGCGCCGCAGCGCGGCGGGTGAGAGCTCACCGGGGAAGGTCCGGGCCGCGAAGCCGCTCACGCGGGCGGAGCGCAGGGACCGGACGAGGGCGAGCTGGGCACCGATCCGTTCCGGTACCTCGCTGTCCTCGAGCAGGAAGCGTTCGTCGACCTCGAAGTACCCGGCCAGCAGGCGCAGGAGCTCGGTGTCGCGGTTGCGGCGGCCGTCGCCGGAGAGCATGTAGGTCCACTTCGCCCGCGACAGCGAGCCGCCGTGCGCCGCGACGTACTCCTCGATCGAGGAGAACGGCACCGGGGCGCCACGCTGCGACTCCTCGAAGTCGAGGAGCAGGTTGAGGCGGCGCGCGAGCTCGGCGGCTTCGAGCGCCCCGCCCTTCAGATCACCCGTGTCCATCTCGGACTCCTCCCCAGCCGTGTCCGCGCGACCTGTGGGTCCGGCGCGTGGACGCCATGCTAGCGCGGGTGCCCGGCACGCGCGCCGCTACCCTCGTGGGCATGCCCCGCCGATTCCCCGCCACCGTCGCGGCACCGGTCGAGCACGAGATCGTCATCACGAAGTCGCGGTTCATCACGACCGTGGCACCGGTCTCCGGCGTCGAGGACGCCGACCGCGTGATCGCCGAGGTCCGCCGGCGGTACTGGGACGCCCGGCACAACTGCACGGCGATGGTCACCGGCGTGCTCGGCGACCAAGCCCGTTCCTCGGACGACGGGGAGCCCTCCGGCACCGCTGGCGTCCCGATGCTCGAGGTCCTGCGACGCCGCGGGCTGACCGACGTCGTCGCGGTCGTCACGCGGTACTTCGGCGGGGTCAAGCTCGGTGCCGGCGGACTGGTCCGGGCCTACTCGACCTCGGTGTCCGAGGCGCTCGACACCGCGGCCCTCGTCCGTCGCGAGGCCCTGACGCAGGTGCGCTTCGACGTCGACCACGCCGACGCCGGGCGGCTCGACAACGTGCTGCGCGACTGGGTCCGGCACCACCACGCGACGCTCGGCCCGACCGAGTACGGGCAGGCGGCGACCTTCGAGGTGTGGGTCCCCCACGAGGCGCTCGGAGCCCTGACCGCCGACCTCGCCGCCGCGTCGGCCGGTTCGCTCGAACCCGTCATCGGCGAGGAGCGGATCGTCGACGTCCGCGCCGGCTGAATCCGCCGTTCCTGCACACCTCGGGCGTGTCTCCGCATCGGCGCAGAAACCTGCCGGGAACGCACGAACGCCCCGACTCGATGAGCCGGGGCGTTCGTCCTGCGGTGCACCCCCTCGGACTTGAACCGAGAACCCACTGATTAAGAGTCAGTTGCTCTGCCAATTGAGCTAGAGGTGCATGTTCCGGCTTCCGTGCCGCAACGGGAATCAACAATAGCATGGGTTTCTCGCGCCCACGACCACTCGCGGGCGCACGACGCGAACAGGAGCACCATGACCGACCGTCTCGTCCCCGGCGACACCGCCCCCGACTTCACGCTGCCCGACCAGGACGGCGTCGAGCACTCCCTTGCTGCCCTCCGCGGCAAGAAGGTCATCGTGTACTTCTACCCGGCGGCGTCCACCCCGGGCTGCACCACCGAGGCCTGCGACTTCCGAGACAACATGTCCTCGCTGCAGGCCGCCGGCTACGAGGTCCTCGGCGTCTCGAAGGACGAGCAGGCGAAGCTCAAGACGTTCCAGCACGAGCAGGCGCTGACCTTCCCGCTGCTGAGCGACCCCGACCTCGCCGTGCACAAGGCCTACGCGGCCTGGGGCGAGAAGAACAACTACGGCAAGATCGTCACCGGCACGATCCGGTCCACGATCGTGGTCGACGAGGACGGCACCGTCCAGCTGCCGCTCTACAACGTCAAGGCCACCGGACACGTGGCGAGCCTGCGGAAGAAGCTCGGCCTGGTCTGAGGGCCGGCCACGCACTGGAGGCCCGGTGCCGGTTCCGAGAACCGGCACCGGGCTTCCAGTGCGTGCCGGACCAGACCGCCTACTCGGCCGGACGCGCGAGCGCGGCCGTCACCGACCGCGACAGCACGAGCGTGATGCCGAGCAGGGCCGGGACGAGCAGCACCCAGCCGACCGCGGCGACGCGGAAGACGCCCTGGAACGCCCCGATCGCGATGGCGCCCTGCAGGACCTGCCAGACGATGATGCCGGAGCGCACCCACGCCCGGCCCTGCCACAGGCCGTTCAGCAGCGCGCCGAGCCAGAGCGCAGCGATGGCGACGAGGACGGTGAGGGCGATGCCGGAGGCGATGCTCGTGGCCGGGGCGACGACCAGTTCGACGACCAGGACGACGGTCACGACCACCAGCGCGAGGAACTCGAGGCCGACCACGGCGAGCAGCCCCAGCATCGCCGGCGACCGGCGCGCGACGGGTGCGGAGGGTTCGGTGTCGTTCGGGGTGTCGTCGTGCACAGTGATCCTCCAGCATCGGAACCCTTGATTTGGCCCTACCAGTATGGAACGATATTGGAGGTCGTTTGGACGGCACGATGTGGTGTGCGTCTCCCGTGGTTCATCGCTCCTCCCCCGAGCGTCTCGCGGGCGTCAGACACGCTTCCTGCGGACTCCTCCCCACAGTTGTCCCCTCCATGCCGCATGCATGGTCAGCGGTCCGATCCCCCGAACCACGGCCCCGGCCTGCCGTTCGAGCATCGACATCAAGGAGCACCACACATGGACTGGCGTGACAAGGCTGCCTGCCTCACCGCAGACCCCGAGCTCTTCTTCCCCGTCGGGAACACCGGGCCCGCCGTCGACCAGATCGAGAAGGCCAAGTCGGTCTGTGCGCGTTGCACGGTCACCGAGATGTGCCTGCAGTACGCACTCGAGAACAACCAGGACTCGGGTGTCTGGGGTGGTCTCAGCGAGGACGAGCGTCGTGCGCTGAAGCGTCGCGCCGCCCGCGCTCGCCGCGCGTCCTGACCCCGGTCGTCTGACACCACGACGCCCGTCGTCCCCTCGGGGGCGGCGGGCGTCGTCGTGCGCGCGGGGCGGCAGCGACCGGAGGAACCAGGTTCCGGACACGACACCGTGGATCTCCGTGGTGCTGTGTCCGGAACATGGTTCCGGCGGTGCAGAGACTAGGCGGCGGGGGCGGTCAGCCAGCGGAACGGGATGGTGATCGTCACCTCGGTGCCGCTGCCCGTCAGGGTGTGCCAGTCGATGGTGCCGCCGAGCTCGCCCTGGATGAGCGTGCGGACGATCTGCGTGCCGAGGCCCGAGCCGACCTTGCCCTCGGGGAGCCCGACGCCGTTGTCGCGGACCTCGATCTCCAGGTGGTCGTCGAAGCGGCGGGCGACGATCTCGACCTCGCCGTCACGGCCGTCCAACCCGTGCTCGACGGCGTTCGTCACGAGCTCAGTGAGTCCGAGGGCGAGCGGCGTCGCGGCCTCCGACGGCAGCACCCCGAACTCGCCGGTCTTCTTCGGGTGCACGGTGGTGTTGTGCGACGCGGCGACCTCGGTCACGAGCTTGAGCACCGAGTCGAACACCTCGTCGAAGTCCACCGTCTGGCTGAGGCCGCTCGACAGGGTGTCGTGCACGACGGCGATGGCGGCGACGCGACGCATGGCGTTCTGCAGCGAGGTCCGCGCTTCGTCCGAGTGCGTGCGACGCGCCTGGATCCGCAGCAGGGACGCCACCGTCTGCAGGTTGTTCTTCACGCGGTGGTGGATCTCGCGGATCGTGGCGTCCTTGGTGATGAGCTCACGCTCCTGGTGCCGCAGCTCGGACACGTCGCGGCAGAGCACGATGGCACCGATGCGCTCACCGTGGTCGCGGAGCGGGATCGAGCGGAGCGACACCGTGACGCCCTTCGACTCGATGTCAGCCCGCCACGGTGCACGTCCGGTGACGACGAGCGGCAGGGACTCGTCGACGTCGAGCTGGGCGCCGATGAGCTCGGTGGTGACCTCGGCGAGGGACTTCCGCTCGAGCTCGCCCTCGAAGCCCATGCGGTTGAACGCGCTCAGGCCGTTCGGGCTCGCGAACGTGACGATGCCGGCGGTGTCGAGACGCAGCAGGCCGTCGCTGGCACGGGGCGCGCCACGACGGGGGCCCGCCGGTGCGCCGAGGTCGGGGAAGTCACCGGTGGCGATCATGCCGAACAGGTCGTTCGCGCTCGCGGTGAAGTTGAGCTCCTGGCGGCTCGGGGTCCGCATCTCGTCCTGGTTGGAGTGCCGGGTGACGACGGCGATCGGTCGCTCGGTCGTCTCGGCGCTCTTCGCGCTCAGGCGGCGGAGCACCGGGATCGCGCGGACACGGGTCGGGGTGTCCTCGTACCAGTCCGGCTCGGCGGAGTCGACGACGCGTGACCCGGCGAAGCTCTCGGTCACCTGGCCGCGCCACTCCTCGCGGATCTCCTGGCCGACGATGTCCCGGTAGAACAGCGTCGCCGCGGAGCTCGGCCGGGCGTGGGCGACGGCCACGAACGAGCCGTCCTCGGCGGTCGGGACCCAGAGCACCATGTCGGCGAAGGACAGGTCGGCGAGGAGCTGCCAGTCCCCCACGAGCAAGTGGAGCCACTCCACGTCTGCTTCCGAGGAACGGCCTTGCGCGAGGACGAGGTCACTGAGGGTCGACACCCAGCCAGTCTAGGTCCGCTGCCTTGTGGAGAACGTCGCCCTCTCCACAGGGTAGACCGGTGTGTATTTCGTATGTCGCACGCCCCATACGCTCGCTCCAACGACGGAAGGGGCAGGGGTGGCAGAGCAGGCACGCCGCATCGATCACGAGACGACGACGGCGCACCCACCGCCGCTGCGGATCGTCGAGCCGGCGCCGGAGCCCGCCGTGGCGACCGGTCCCCCGGACCCGGCGACGACCGCACGGGCGCTCGGGCTCTGCGTCGCCGAGGTGCTCACCGGCGCGCGGGAGGTCGACAGCATCGCCCGCTGGATCAGCGACGACGTGCAGCGCCACCTGCAGCAGCGCGCCGCGGTCGCCGCGCACGCCCGGGGCTCCGGTCGGCGGGCACGCGGACGACCGGTGCTCCGGGTCGGTAGCGTCCTCGTCTGCCGCCCCGCGGCGGGCGTCGCCGAGGCGACGGTGGTCGTGCACGCGCGCAGTCACGCTCGGGCGGTCGCCATGCGGCTCGAAGAGCGACACGGACGGTGGCAGGCGACCGCGATCGGGGTCCTGTAGCCGGGTCGCGGACGGACGGGAGGCCCGGTGCCAGCTGGCACCGGGCCTCCCGTCCGTCGTCGGTCACGCTCGGTGAGCAGGAATGGTCGGGTCCCGATGTGGGACCCGACCATTCCTGCTCACGATGCGCTGGCGCGCGGACGCTAGTTCTTCTTGGCCGCCTGGCGACGCTCGGCGCGGTTGCTCGCCGCGGCCTGACCGGAGGCGGTGGCCGCGTTGCCGAACGCGGAGCCCTGCTCCGGCTCGGCGGCCGCTTCGGCCTCGGCCTGGGCGCGCTGCGCACGAGCGGTCGCGGCCTGCTCGAGGCGACCCTTCTCGTCGCGGACCTCGACCTCACCGTCGATCGACGGTGCCGAGTACTCGAGGCCGGAGACCTCGTCCTCGCCGAGACCCTTGGCCTCGATCACCGCGTTCTCGCCGTCGGACTGCACCTGGACCTCGAGGTTGAACAGGTAGCCCACGGACTCTTCGCGGATCTGCCCCATCATCGTCTGGAACAGGGCGTAGCCCTCGCGCTGGTACTCGACCAGCGGGTCGCGCTGCGCCATCGCGCGGAGGCCGATGCCGTCCTTCAGGTAGTCCATCTCGTACAGGTGGTCGCGCCAGCGGCGGTCGATCACCGAGAGCACCACGCGACGCTCGAGCTCACGCATCGCCTCGTCGCCGAGGAGCTCCTCGCGCTGCTGGTAGGCCAGCTTGGCGTCGGAGAGGATCTCGCGGGCCAGGAAGTCACGCGACGCCTTGCCCTTCGAGCCGGCCTCGGTGATGACCTCGTCGATGGAGATCGAGATCGGGTAGAGCGTGCCGAGCTCGGTCCACATGGCGTCGAGGTCCCAGTCGTCCGGGGAGCCTTCGCCGGTGTGGCTGTCGATCACGTCGTCGATGACAGCCTTGAGGAACGACTGCGCGCGGTCGTGCAGGTCGTCGCCCTCGAGGATGTGGCGGCGGTCGCTGTAGATCGCCTCACGCTGGCGGTTCAGGACGTCGTCGTACTTCAGGACGTTCTTGCGGATCTCGGCGTTGCGGCCCTCGACCTGTGCCTGAGCGGACCGGATCGCGCGGCCGACGAGCTTGTTCTCGATCGCCAGGTCGTCCGGGACGTTCGAGCGGCCCATCAGGCTCTCGGCGGCACCGGAGTTGAACAGGCGCATCAGGTCGTCGGTCAGCGACAGGTAGAAGCGGCTCTCGCCCGGGTCGCCCTGACGGCCGGAACGACCACGCAGCTGGTTGTCGATGCGGCGCGACTCGTGGCGCTCGGTGCCGAGCACGTACAGGCCGCCGACGGCGCGGACCTTGTCGCCCTCTTCCTCGACCTCGGCCTTGACGCGGGCGAACACGTCGTCCCACTCGGCCTCGTACTCGTCGGGGGTCTCGGTCGGCGACAGGCCCTTGGCGTGCATCTCCTGCACGGCGAGGAACTCCGCGTTGCCGCCGAGCATGATGTCGGTACCACGACCGGCCATGTTCGTCGCGACGGTCACGGCGCCGAAGCGACCGGCCTGGGCGACGATCGCGGCTTCACGTGCGTGGTTCTTCGCGTTGAGGACCTCGTGCTTGACGCCCTGCTTGGCGAGGAGCTTCGACAGGTACTCGGACTTCTCGACGCTCGTGGTGCCGACGAGGACGGGCTGGCCCTTCTCGTGGCGCTCCGCGATGTCCTCGGCGACCTGCTCGAACTTCGCCTTCTCGTTCTTGTAGACGAGGTCGGTCTGGTCGATGCGCTGCATCGGCTTGTTCGTCGGGATCGGGACGACGCCGAGCTTGTAGGTCGACATGAACTCGGCCGCCTCGGTCTCGGCGGTGCCGGTCATGCCGGAGAGCTTCTGGTAGAGGCGGAAGTAGTTCTGCAGCGTGACGGTGGCGAGGGTCTGGTTCTCGGCCTTGACCTCGACACCTTCCTTCGCCTCGATCGCCTGGTGGATGCCCTCGTTGTAGCGGCGGCCCATCAGGATGCGGCCGGTGTGCTCGTCGACGATGAGCACCTCGCCGTTCATCACGACGTAGTCCTTGTCCTTCTTGAACAGGGCGACGGCCTTGATGGAGTTGTTCAGGAACGAGATGAGCGGGGTGTTCGCCGACTCGTACAGGTTCTCGATGCCGAGGTAGTCCTCGACCTTCTCGATGCCGGGCTCGAGGACACCGACGGTGCGCTTCTTCTCGTCGACCTCGTAGTCCTCGCCCGGGGTGAGGCGCTTGGCGATCGAGGCGAACTCGGTGAACCAGCGGTTGGCCTCGCCCGAGGACGGACCGGAGATGATGAGCGGCGTGCGGGCCTCGTCGATGAGGATCGAGTCGACCTCGTCCACGACGGCGAAGAAGTGACCGCGCTGCACCATGTCGGATGCCTGCCACGCCATGTTGTCGCGCAGGTAGTCGAAGCCGAACTCGTTGTTCGTGCCGTACGTGATGTCGGCGGCGTACTGCTCGCGGCGCTCGGCCGGGGTCTGGTTCGCGATGATGCAGCCGGTGGTCATGCCCAGAGCGCGGAAGACGCGGCCCATGATCTCGGACTGGTACGACGCCAGGTAGTCGTTGACCGTGATGACGTGCACGCCGCGCGACGGGATCGCGTTGAGGTACGCGGCGGTCGTCGCGACGAGGGTCTTGCCCTCACCGGTCTTCATCTCGGCGATGTTGCCGAGGTGCAGTGCCGCGCCGCCCATGAGCTGCACGTCGAAGTGCCGCATGCCCAGGGTCCGCTTCGCGGCTTCACGCACGGCGGCGAACGCCTCGGGCAGGAGGTCGTCGAGGGTCTCGCCGTTGGCGTACCGCTCGCGCAGCTCCTTGGTCTCGTCGTGGAGTTCCTCGTCGGTGAGGCTCGAGAAGTCGTCCTCGAGGTCGTTGATGGCCGAGGCGTACGCCTTCAGCCGGCGGAGGGTTCGTCCTTCGCCGATGCGGAGGACCTTCTCCAGCACGTTTGCCACGTGAACTCCTTACGAGGTCGTCGCGCGCGACCTGCACGCCCGATCGACCAGTCATGCTAGCAACCCGCGAACGCACGGCGCTGTGAGCGGCGCGGCTGTCGCGGACACGGGTGTGCGCGGCCCGCGAACGGACCGCGCACACGGTGCGGGACCGGAGGTCCCGAGTCGGATCAGGCGATCGCGGCTGCGCGCTCCGCGTCGGTGTCGACCGCGGCCGGCGCCTGGCCGGCGGGCACCTCGTCGATGCCGATCACGCCGTAGTCCCAGCCCTTGCGTCGGTACACGACACTCGGACGGCGGGTCTCGGCGTCGAGGAACAGGTAGAAGTCGTGCCCGACGAGCTCCATGTAGTACAGGGCGTCGTCGACCGTCATCGGGGCGGCCTCGAAGACCTTGTGCCGGATGACGACCGGGCTGTAGACCTCGTTCTCGTCCTCGGCGGCCTCTTGATCGACGACCGGGACGGCACCGGTCGCGACGTCCTCGATGAGCTTGCCGTCGGCCGGGACGACGCCCATGCCGTCGAAGCCGCTGCCGGCGGCCTCGGCGACCGAGGTGGGGCGGTGCCGGCCGTGGTGCACCTTGCGGCGGTCACGCGCCCGACGGAGGCGTTCCATGATCCGCGCGAAGGCGAGGTCGAAGGCGGCGTACTTGTCCGACGCCGCGGACTCGGCCCGTACGAGCGGCCCCGGTCCGATCAGCGTGAGCTCCACGCGGTCCTCGCCCTGGCTGCCGCTCGACTTCTCGTGGTGGCGGCTGATGCGCACCTCGAAGGCGAGGGCGCGGTCGGCGAGCACGTCGATCTTCTCGGACTTCTGTTCGACGTAGGTGCGGAAACGGTCGGTGACCCCGACGTTCCGGCCCGTGATCGTCACGTCCATGTGGCGGCTCCCATCCAGTGTCGGCGCGTCGCCTCCGTCCGGCGACCCGAACGCCTTGTCGCGAGGCTAGACCCGGCGCACCCTCGGCGTCACGGGGAGGCGGCGAGTCCGTCGGACATTCACCGGACACACAGCGGCCACCGGGTGTTCACCGATCATCAGTCGTCGACGCTCGCCACGGCGACGCAGCGCACCACCCGACCGCCCGCCGCCCGCACCGCGCGGACACCCTCGGCCATCGTGACGCCCGTCGTCACGACGTCGTCGACGAGCACGACGTCGCGGCCGTCGACACCGGTCGCCCGCAGGGTCCCGACGGTCGCGGCGACGCGTTCCACCGCCGACCGCTCCTTCTGCCCCGGTCCGGATCGCCGTCGTCCGGCAGGGGTCCGGCCGAGGCGCCCCGTGTGCCGGACACCACCACGGGCGAGCAGCAGCACCACCGGGTCGAACCCACGGCGGCCGGCACCCGCGCGGGACGGCGGCACCCGGAGCACCACGGCGCCGTCCGGGGCCGCGGCGAGCGCCGCGCGGACGAGGGCACCGAAGCGGACGCCGAGCGGACGGGCGACGTCGACCCGGCCCCGGAGCTTGAGTTCGAGCACCAGGGTGCGGACCAGTCCCTCGTACTCGAAGGCCGCGTCGAGCCGGACGCCGGCGACCAGCCGGACCCGCCGGGGCCGTGCGTCGAGCGCCGCGCGGCACGGTGGGCAGAGCGCGCGGTCCGGGCGGCCGCAGCCCAGGCAGGCGACGGGCAGGAAGAGCCCGAGCACGGCGAGCAGGGCGTCACGCCACGGGGTGGGGGCGTCGTCAGGGGGCATGCCCACGACTGTGGTGGTGACCGGACGACGGCGGTGGGCCGGCGTGCCGGACGGTGGACGGGCCTCCAGGCAGGGCGGGGTGTGGAGGACGGTGGCGTCAGCGCTGGACGCCGAGCACGTCGGCGGTGACGCCCGTCGAGTCCCAGCCGCCCCCGGTGGACTGCAGGACGTCGCCGCTCGACATCCGCAGCAGCAGCGCGCCGCCGCTGCCCCCGCTGATCGCGGTGGCGCGGCCGTCGGGCTTCGGCAGGGTGCTCGACTTGCCGCCGATGGTGGTGCGGACGATGTTCGGACCGGTCGGCGTCTGCCCGACCGAGGCGACGTCGGTGTCGTTCACCCACGTGGCGTCGACCGCGGTGCCGCTGGCGGCCTGCACACGGACCGGGGCACCGAACGAGGTCGGTGACCGGTCGGAACCGCGGATGATCGCCATCACGTACAGGCCGGGGCCGTCCGCGGTCTCGATGAGTGCGAGGGCCCTGGTGGAGTCGCGGGACACCTGGAACGACACGAGGTCGCCGCGCGGCAGGGTGGTGCGCACCTGGTGGGGGTCGCCGCCGAGGCCGTAGGCGGTGATGTGACGGGTGTCGGACTGCTGCCCCACCCAGACGAAGCCGAGGTCGTCGACGGCGGGGGCGACGAGGTCCTCGCGGGCGTCGACGCGCAGGCGGTCCTTGCCGCGCACGACGACGACGCCGTCCCGGTTGCCGACGGCTGCGGTGGTGCCGGACGCCGACAGGGCGATCGAGGTCGGGTCGAGGCCGGCGATCGCGGCCCCGACGCCGCTGCCGAGCTCGGCGACCTTGCCGGTGCCCGAGGCGGCGTAGCCGACGACGCCGTCCTCGTCGACCAGGGGTCGGGGGTCGACGTCGGGGTTCTGCTGGGCGTCCGCTCCCCCGGAGTCCGGCACCGACAGCGTCGCGCCCTCGATCGTCATCGACACCGACGAGATGGTGGCGACCGAGGCGAGGGACTTGCTGAGCTGTTCCCGCATCCGGACCTTGTCGACCGTGCTCGCACGCAGGGCGTCGCTCGACAGGTCGACCAGGGCGGTGCCGCTGTCGATCGTCACCGCGTTGAGGGACAGCTGGGTGCCCTCCGGGAACGACGAGACGACGGCGCCCTTCAGCCAGTCGGCGGGGCCGGCGAGCAGGGCGCTGGCGATGCGCGTGCTCGTGGAGGAGCGTGCGAGGAACCAGCGCTGGTCGGGCACCAGGAAGCGGTAGGTCGGGTCGTAGAAGTACAGGGCGTGCGCCTGGAACACCGACTCGAAGCTGACCGGCGACAGGATGATGCCGTCCGGTGCGTAGGCGATGCGCCACTCGCCGTCCTCGCGGACGAACTGGAACGTCAGCGTCGACGAGGTCGGGCGGACCGCCTGGGTGTACTCCCCGTCGGAGTCGACCGTGGCGCTGGCCGTCATCGTGTAGGTGAGCTCGCGGTCGTCGGCGCGCTCGACGGTGCCGCTGCCGTCCCGGATCGTGACGCCTTGCCGGGGGTTCCACCGCTGGGCGAAGTCGGCGGCCAGGAACTGCCGGGCGATCGCGTAGTTGTCCTGGGCGCCGGTGGCGGCGGCGATGAACCCACGGAGGATCGCCGTCTGGTCGGACCCGGTGATCGGCTTGTCCGGCCGGAAGTCGACGCCCGAGAGCGACTCGTCCTTGATCGTCTGCCCGGTGCGCACGGCACCGTCGGTCGGGATGGCCGCGCAGGCGGTGACCGCGAGCAGGCTGACCGCGGCGAGCGCGACGGCGAGGACGTGGCGGATCCGGTGGCGCATCAGGACTCCTCTCGCACGGCGCGGGGGCCGTCGTACGACTCGTCGAGCTCGGGCAGCGGGATGGCCGAGGTGGCTGTGGTGCCCTGCTCGTTGCGGGGCAGGGTGAGCACGAACGTCGATCCCGCGCCCGGTCGGGACCACACGTCGATGCGCCCGCCGTGGAGCTTCGCGTCGCCGAGGCTGATCGCGAGGCCGAGGCCGGTGCCGCCGATGGTGCGCTTGCGGCTCGGGTCGGCCCGCCAGAAGCGGTCGAACACCCGTGCGGCGTCCTCCGGCGGCATGCCGACGCCCTGGTCGCGGACGGCGATGGCGACGGTGCGTGCGTCGCTGTCGACGACGACCTGCACGGGCTTCGCGTCGCCGTGCTCGATGGCGTTGCCGACGAGGTTGCGCAGGATCCGTCGGACCCGCTTGGCGTCGAGTCGCATCGTGGTGTGGCCGCCGGGGGTCGCGAGCTGCAGGTCGATGCCGGCGCGTTCGGCCAGCGGGCGGAACTCCTCGACGATGTCCGCGGCGAGGGAGGCCGGCACGACGGGTGCGGTGTCGAGCTGCACCGCCTGGGCGTCGTACCGGGAGATCTCGAGCAGGTCGGCGAGGAGCATCTCGAAGCGCTCCACCTGGGCGTGCAGGAGCTCGGCGGACCGGCCGACCGACGGTTCGAACGCGTGCCGGGAGTCGTAGAGCATGTCGCCGGCGAGCCGGATCGTGGTGAGCGGGGTGCGGAGCTCGTGCGACACGTCGGACACGAACCGCTGCTGCACGCGGGAGAGCTCGGCGAGCTGGGTGATCTGGCGGCTGACCGCCTCGGCCATCCCGTTGAAGCTCCGTGCCAGGGTCGCCAGGTCGTCCTGGCCGCGCACCGGGATGCGCTCGTCGAGGCGACCCGCGGCGATCTTCCGGCTCGTCTCGGCGGCACCGCGGATCGGCACGACGACGAGCCGGACGACGAGCGAGGTGACCAGGGCGATGAGCACCATGAGCGCCACACCGCCGATCGAGAGTGTCTGGGAGACGAAGTCCAGGGTCTGCTGCGCGTCGGAGAGGTCGTAGACCAGGTAGAGCTCGTACTGGCCGGCGCTCGGGATCTGCAGCGTGGACCCGACGGCGAGGCCCGGCACCCGGCGTCCGTCGTCGTCGAGTTCGACGGGCTGCAGGCTGAGCCGACCGGTGTTCTGCGCGACCTCCTTGCGCAGGGCGTCGGTGATCACCGCGTCCGGGAAGTCCTGGCTGGCGATGGTCTGCAGCGTCTGCGGGGTGGACTGGTCCGGGCTCCGCTCGATGGCGATGCTCGTGCCGCCCGGGCTCGTCGTGTTCGACAGGATCGCCTGCTGTGCCTCGTTCTGCAGGGTCTCGAGCTCGGACTGGTTGTTGTCCTCGGCCGCCGTCGCCGCGTCGAAGATCCCCTGGGCGACGATGGTGGCCCGTGCGGACTCGGACTCGATCTGGTCGCGGCGCTGTGAGTAGACGTTCGTCGAGATGCTCACCATGACCGCGGTGCCGATGATCCCCACCGCGAGCCCGGTGGTCATCACGGTGATGGCGACCGAGCGGAACATGAGCGAGCGCCGCCACAGGTAGGCGATCGGACGCCAGGCGCGTCGGAGCCAGCGCCGCATCCGGCGACGGCTGCGGTCGACGACGCCGATCGAGACGGTGGTGCTGCCGGACCCACCGGCGCCGCTGGCCCCACCGGCGCCGCTGGCACGGCCGGCCCCGCCGGCCCGGCCCGAGCGTGCCGAGCCCGACGGGCGCGTCGAGGGCGGCACGGTGCTCAGGCTCCTCCGGCGCGGTACCCGACGCCGCGGACCGTGGTGACGGTCTTCGGGTTGTCCGGGTCGTGCTCGATCTTCGCGCGGAGCCGCTGCACGTGCACGTTCACCAGGCGGGTGTCCGCCTTGTAGTGGTAGCCCCAGACCTGCTCGAGCAGCATCTCGCGGGTGAACACCTGGTTCGGCTTCTCGGCGAGCGCCCGGAGCAGGTCGAACTCGAGCGGCGTGAGCGCGATCACGGTGTCACCGCGGCGCACCTCGTGCCCGGCGACGTCGACCGTGACGTCGCCGACGTGCAGGACGGTGGCGTCGGACGCGCTCGGCCGCAGGCGGGTCCGGATGCGCGCGACGAGCTCCTTCGGGTTGAAGGGCTTCACGACGTAGTCGTCGGCACCGTTCTCGAGCCCGAGGACGACGTCGGCGGTGTCGCTCTTCGCCGTGAGCATGATGATCGGCGTGCCGCTCTCGGCACGGATGCGCTTGCACACCTCGATGCCGTCGATGCCGGGCAGCATGACGTCGAGCAGGACGAGGTCCGGCTTGGTGGCGTGGAACGCGTCGACGGCGTCGTTGCCGTCGGCGCTGAACTCGGGTTCGTACCCCTCGGAGCGGAGCACGATGCCGATCATCTCGGAGAGGGCCTGGTCGTCGTCGACGACGAGGATGCGCGGTGTCATGTGATCTGGACTCCGGGTGGCGTGCGGGTGCCGTGGTCGGCACGTGTCCCCACACGATAGCCGAGGCCCCGCCGCGCCGGGTTTTCCGCCAGGATGGGGGTGGACCGTGCATCGCTGGCTCGGTCCGACACGACGAGGGGGCTGGAGTCATGTCCGATTGGCACACACCGGGCGGTGGGCAGCAGGGTGCGCCGACGCCGCCGGCGTCCGGACCGGCGCAGGGACCAGGACCCCAGCCAGGAGGCCCGCCCCGCTTCTCCGTGCCGCCGCAGCCCGCCCCGGGGCCGGGTCCGGGGCGACCTGGCGGCCCGTCAGGTGGCTCGCGTCCGGTGATCCCGCTGCGCCCGCTCGGTCTCGGTGACATCCTGGCCGGCGCGTTCACGGTCTTCCGCCGGAACGCCCGCGTGCTGCTGCTCTGGAGCGTGCTGCTGAGCGGTGTGCTCGGCCTGCTCTCGACGCTGGCCAGCACGTTCGGGCAGCAGGCGCTGCAGTCGCGGATGTTCTCGGCCCTCGACGGCGGCAGCGGTGCCGACTCGGTGGTCGCGGGCACGCTGACGCTCACGGCGCTGCTCTCGGTCGTGCTGCCGTTCCTCGCCTACCTCGGTCGCGGGTTCCTGGTGGCGCCGGTCGCCGCGGACACCGGGCAGCGGGTGCTCGGCCGTCGCGCCACGTTCCGGGGGCTGTGGGCGCTGCTCGCCGGCCGCCGGTGGTCCGTCGTCGCGTGGATGCTCGTGCAGATCGGGGCCGGCGTGGTCCTCGCGATCCTGGCCGGACTCGTGTTCTTCGGGGTGTTCGCGGCCATGGGCGCCGCCGACTCCGGCACCGGGTGGTTCGTGCTGGTGCTCGTGCTGTTCGTGCTCGGCATCGGTGTCGTCGTCGTGTGGCTCGCCACGCGCTTCGTGCTCACCGTCCCGACCATCGCGCTCGAGGGCCGGCCGGTCTTCGCCGCAGCCGCACAGTCGTGGCGCCTGACCCGCGGGGCCTTCTGGCGGACCTTCGGCATCCTGCTGCTCGTGCAGCTCATGTTCGGGTTCGCGGCGTCCATCGCGTCGATCCCGCTCACCATCGGCGCCGTGCTCGTCGGGGGCACCTTCGACCCCCTCGGGCAGACGGGTGGTACGTCGGGAGCCGGCACCGGTGCGGTCATCGCCATCGTCGTCGGCAGCCTGCTCGCGATCGCGGTGCAGTGCATCACCGACGTGCTGAGCGCCTCGATCACCACGTTCCTCGCCATCGACCGGCGGATCCGCACCGAGGCCCTCGACCAGCGGATCGCATCGCACCTGGACTCCGGGCAGCCGACCGACCCGTTCGCCCCGTCCGAGCCCGTCGCACGCCCGCCGTGGCCGCCGCAGCAGCAGTGGGGTGGCCAGCAGTGGCAGGCGCAGCAGCAGCAGCCGTGGCCGGGGCAGCAGCAGTGGCAGCCGGCCCAGCAGCAGCCGTGGCAGCCCGGTCAGCAGCAGCCGCCGTGGCAGCCCGGTCAGCAGCAGCCGCCGTGGCAGCCCGGTCAGCAGCAGCCGCAGCAGCAGCCGTGGCAGCAGGGTCCGGGCCAGGCGCCGCCGAACGGCTCCGCGTGACGGCGGTCGACCCGGACGAGGCGCGTCGCCTGCTCGAGCGCGAACTCGAGCGGTCCGCCTACGACGGTGCCCGGCCGACGTGGTGGGACCGTGCCTCGCGCTCCTTCCTCGACTGGCTCGGGTCGCTCCGCGCCGACGGCATCGACTCCCCCGCTGCGGCCCGCACCGCGCTGGTGATCGCGATCGTGGTGCTCGTCGCGGTCGTCGTGCTCGTCGTCGTCGCCCGCGGACTCCCCCGTCGGCGCGCCCGGGCCGGTGACGGTGACACCGGCGGGGTGTTCGACGCCGACGACCTGCGCTCCGCCCGGGAACTCCTCGAAGCGGCCCAGGCCGCCGTCCGTCGCGCCGACTGGTCGGCAGCGGTGCTCGACGGATTCCGCGCGATCGCCAGGGGACTCGGCGAACGCGACCTGGTGCCCGACGTGCCCGGAGCCACCGCGCGGACGATCGCCACGCGGGGTGCCGTGCCGTTCCCCGCGTCGGCCGGAGCACTCGACGCGGCAGCGACCACCTTCGACGCGGTCCGGTACCTCGGTGCCGAGGCCGACGAAGCCGCGGCCCTGCGCGTGCTCGACACCGAGCGGACCGTCCGGCAGGCCCGGCCCGCCCGGGCCGAGGGACCGGTGGTGCCGGCATGACGACCGACACCACCACGCGGACGAGCGCCGGGCCGACTCCTGCTCGGGCTCCGGCTCCGGCTCCGGCCGAGGGACGCCGGTTCCGCATCGGGTTCTGGGTCGCGATCGTCCTGGTCGGCGTCCTGCTCGCCGCGCTGACCGCCGTCGTGCAGGGCACCGACCCGGACGCACCGCGCGCACTCGACCCGACCTCGACGACGGCCAGTGGTTCGGCCGCGCTCGTCCGGGTGCTCGAGCAGCGGGGCACCGCGGTCTCCGTCACCGACACCGTCGACGGCGTCGGCGGGATCGACGGCGGCACGGTGTTCATCGACGACGCCGACGGCACGCTCGACCCCGCCGTCGCGGAACGCATCGCCCGCACAGCCCGGCACGTCGTGGTCGTCGGGACGAGCGGCGCAGGCCTCGATGCGCTGCTCGGGTTCCCGGTCGACCCGCCCGCCCAGATCGACGGCGACGCCACCGTCTCGACGGCCTCGTGCGGGATCCCGGCGGCGGCCTCGGCTGCCCGGGTGACGACCGCCGGCTCCGGGTACACCGTGGACGACGACGCCGCCGAACGGTGCGCGCCGACGGGCGAGGGCGGCTCCCGGGTCTGGGGCCTCGTGCGCACCACGACCCCGGGCGGCGACGTCACCCTGCTCGGCACGACCTCGGCGTTCCGGAACGACACGATCGCCACCGCCGGGAACGCCGCGCTCGCCCTCGGGCTGCTCGGCGCCGACGAGCGACTCGTCTGGTACACCCCGGCCGTCGGCACCCCCGACGCCGCACCGACCCTCGGCGAGCTCGCCCCGCCGTGGGTCCCGAGCGCCCTCGCACTGCTCGCCCTCGTCGCCGTGGCGGCCGGTGTCTGGCGGGGCCGACGGCTCGGCCCGCTCGTCGTCGAGCGGTTGCCCGTCGTCGTCCGTGCTGCCGAGACCACCGAGGGGCGCGCCCGCATGTACGCCCGCACCCGTGACCGCACCCACGCCCTCGACACCCTGCGCGTCGCCGCCGTCCGCCGCATCGGCCGGATGCTCGGTCTGCCCCGCTCGGCACACGTCGACGAGGTCGTCCGGACCGCGGCCCAGGCCACCGGCATCCCGCACACCCGTGTCGGCGCCGTGCTCGTCGGCGGGACCACCGACGACGACCGTGCACTCGTCGACGGCACCGCCGCGCTCGACGACCTCGAACGCGCCGTCCGCCGGGCGACCTCCGGTGACCGACCGACCTCCGACCCCGACCGACCAGGAGCACGACCGTGACCGACCTGCCCCCTGCCACCACCGAGCACACCGCACCGGAGCACGACCCGGCGACCGGGGCCGGCTCCGACCTGCGCGACGCGTTCGGCCGGGTCCGCACCGAGGTCGCCAAGGCCGTCGTCGGCCAGGAGGGCGCGGTCTCCGGCATGATCGTCGGACTCCTCGCACAGGGGCACGTGCTGCTCGAGGGCGTCCCCGGTGTCGCGAAGACCCTGCTCGTCCGCAGCCTCGCCGCCGCGATGACGCTCGACACGAAGCGCATCCAGTTCACACCGGATCTGATGCCCGGCGACGTCACCGGGTCGCTCGTCTACGACGCCTCGACCGGCACGTTCCCGTTCCGCGAGGGCCCCGTCTTCACGAACGTCCTGCTCGCCGACGAGGTCAACCGCACGCCGCCGAAGACCCAGTCGGCCCTGCTCGAGGCGATGGAGGAACGCCAGGTGAGCGTCGACGGCGACGCCCGGGCCCTGCCCGACCCCTTCTTCGTCGCCGCGACGATGAACCCGATCGAGTTCGAGGGCACCTACACGCTGCCCGAGGCGCAGCTCGACCGGTTCCTGATGAAGCTGACGCTCGACATCCCGCCGCGCGACGTCGAGTGGCAGGTGCTCCGGCGCCACGCCGACGGGTTCGTCCCGCGCGACGTCCGGTCGGCCGGCATCACCCCGGTGGTCGGCGTCGACGAGGTCGTCCGTGCGCAGCGTGCCGTCCGCGGCGTCGGGGCCCGCGACGACGTGCTCGCGTACATCGTCGACCTCGCCCGGGCCACCCGGCAGGCACCGTCCGTCCGCGTCGGGGTGAGCCCCCGCGGAGCGACGGCACTGCTCGCGGCCGCCAAGGCCTGGGCCTGGCTCACCGGCTACGACGCGATCACCCCGGACCACGTGCAGGCCATGGCCCTGCCGGTCTGGCGGCACCGCCTGCGGGTCGCCGCCGACGCCGAGCTCGAGGGCGTCGGTGCCGACGGCGTGCTCCAGCAGGTGCTCGAGCAGGTGCGGGTGCCGATCTAGTGGCGGTCTCCGGCCGGTTCGTCGCGCTCCTCGCCGTCGCCCTCGTGCCCACCGTGCTGCTCGGCAGCGGGTGGGCCGGTCTGGCGTGGGTCGGGGTGGTGCTGCTCGCCGCGGCACTCGACGTCGTGCTCGCCGCCGACCTGCGACGGGTCCGCGTGGAGCGGCGGATGCCCCGGCTCGCTCGACGCGACAGCACCGCGGACGGCACCCTCGTGCTCGCCAACGACGGCTCCCGGACGGTCCGCGGTGTGGTCCGTGACATGTGGGAGCCGTCGGCCGGCCACCGTCCCCGTCGGATCCGGATGACGGTCCCCACCGGGGAGCGACGGACGGCCCGGATGCGCTTCACACCGTTCCGTCGTGGTCGACGCCGCACCACCGGGGTCGCCGTGCGGTCCTTCGGTCCCCTGGGCCTCGCCGCACGGCAGCGGGTCGTCCCGGCACCGGGCGAACTCGTCGTGACGCCGCCGTTCCGCTCCCGGCGACACCTGCCGTCACGGTTGGCGCGGCTCCGCGAGCTCGACGGCGAGACCACGCTGCAGCTCCGCGGGCACGGCACCGAGTTCGACTCGCTGCGCGACTACGTGCGCGGCGACGACGTGCGGTCGATCGACTGGCGCGCCACCGCGCGGCGGCAGGACCTCGTCGTCCGCACCTGGCGACCGGAACGCGACCGGCGCGTCGTCATCGTCGTCGACGCGGGCCGGGCGGGTGCCGGCCGCGTCGCCGACGAACCCCGACTCGACACCTTCATCGAGTCGGCGCTGCTCCTCGGTGCCCTCGCTGCCGCCGCCGGTGACCGCGTCGACCTGGTGGTCCTCGACGACACCGCACACGACCGCGTGCACGGCGCCACCCGCACCGACGTCGTGCAGCGCTTCGGTGAGGCCCTCGCGATGGCCGAGCCCGGGCTCGCCGCGACCGACTGGGCATCCGTCCCCGCACTCGTCGACTCGATCACGACCTCGCGCGCCATGGTCGTCCTCGCCTCGAGCCTCGACTCCGTCGGCGCCTCGGGCGACCTGCTCGCCGTGCTCCCCCGGCTGTCCCGACGGCACGCCGTCGTCGTGACGAGCATCGAGGACCCGGCCGTCCAGCGGATGGCGCGCGGCGGGGTGGACCCGACCACGGCGATCCGCACGGCGCGGGGCGGACGGGTGCCGGGCCTCCCGACCGGCGCGGAGCGCGACGTCTACCGACGCGCCGCCGCCGAACGCACCCTGCTCGACGCGGACGGTGCGGCCGACGTCGCACGGCGCTCCGGCGCCGAGGTCGTGCGCGGCGCACCGGCGGACGTCCCGCCGCTCGTCGCCGACGCCTACATCCGGGCGAAGGCCACCGGCCGGCTCTGAACCGGGACGGACGTCAGCCGGCCACCAGGGCGGTGGAGCCGCGCTCGAACTCCTCGAGGTCGCCGCGCTCCCCCGCTCGGTACGCGCGGCCGCCGAGCACCCACTGGTAGACGAGCACCGCGACCAGGGCCACCGTGCCGATGCCGATCTTGATCGGCCACGGCCAGTCCTGCCGCGTCACCACGCCCTCGACGATGCCGGACAGCAGCAGGGTCAGGGTCAGGCCGATCGCGATGGTGATGAGTGCGCGGCCGTCCTCGGCGAGGGCCTGGGCACGCGTGCGTCCGGGCCCCGGTGCCACCCACGACCAGAAGATCATCAGCCCCGCACCGCCCGCGAGGAACACCGAGTAGAGCTCGAGCTGCCCGTGCGGGGAGATGTAGAGGAAGAAGTCGGCCAGGCGCCCCTGGGAGTGCATGATCGCGGCGGAGACCCCGAGGCTGACGGCGTTCTGCATGATCGAGAACGGCACGAAGACCCCGGTGATGCCGAACGCCACCATCGTCGCGGCGATGTAGGCGTTGTTCGTCCAGACCTGCGCGGTGAAGGCCCCGAGGCCACGGTCGGAGTAGTAGTCGACGAAGTCCTGCGTGGCGTACCGGCGCAGGGCCTCGTCGCTGCCGAACGTCGCCGTCGCACCGGGGGTGGTGGTGATCCAGACGGCGACGATCGCCCCGATCGCCACCGTGGCGAGCGCGACCCAGATCGTGACCCAGCGGATCCGGTAGAGCGCCGCGGGCAACTGCCGCGTGAAGAACAGGGCGACGGCGGTCAACGGGTCGACGGGCGTGCCGGTGAAGCGCAGGCGGGCGCGGAACAGCGTGAGCGAGAGCCGGTCGCCGGTCACGGTGCGCGGTGCTGCGCCCCGGATGCGGGCGAGGTCGGTCGCGGCCTCCTGGTAGCCGGCGACGAGCCGGTCGACGTCCGCACCGGACCGGTGCCGGGCACGCGCCAGACGGTCGAGCTCCTGCCACCGGTCACGGTGCACCTCGGTGTAGGCATCCAGGTCCACGTGTTCCCCCTCAGGTCGCGCGATCTCCGACAGAATGATCCCATGCCGAAGCCCCGCACGCCGCGTGACCTCGCCGACGCCCGGTTCTCGCGCGACCTCGACGAGACCGCCGACGAGCTGGTGGTGGGCGAGGGTGTCGCGCTCGACGTCCAGCCCGCCGGACTCGTGCTGCGGCTCGCGGCCGCGCTGCTGGACGGCCTGTGCGTCCTCGTCCTGTTCGTGCTCGCGCTGTTCGGCGTCTGGCGGCTCTGGCCGAGGGGGCTCGAGCCGGCCTGGGGTGCTGCCCTCAACATCGTGCTGCTCGTCGTCGTGCTCGTGCTGGTGCCCGCGGCGGTCGAGACCGTGACGAAGGGGCGGAGCGTCGGACGGTTCGCCACCGGCACCCGGGTCGTCCGGCTCGACGGCGGCGCGATCGGCTTCCGGCACGCCTTCACCCGGTCGCTCGTCGGCCTGTTCGAGCTCTGGATGACGTTCGGCTCGGTCGCCCTGCTCGTCGCGCTGTTCGGCAGTCGGCCTCGGCGCCTCGGCGACCTGCTGGCGGGCACGATCGTGCAGCACGAGCGCCTGCCGAAGCAGCGGGACCCCGAGGTGCTGCTGCCCCCGGAGCTGACGGCCTGGGCCGGCGTCGCGGACGTCTCGGCGCTGCCGCAGCGGTTGGAGAACCGCCTCGGTGCGTTCTTCCGCGGGGCTGCGCTGATGCGCCCCGAACTTCGCGAGGCTGCGGCGCAGACCCTGGCGGCCGAGGTGTCCGCGTTCGCACACCCGGTGCCGCCAGTCCCGCCCGAGGTCTTCCTGGCCGGGGTCGTCGTGCTGCGGCGTCGTCGGGACGTCCGGGCGCTGGGGGCCCGGGCCGAACTGCTGACCGCCGCGGGGGCGACCGCGGCGGCTCCCCCGCCCGGCTTCCCGCGCTGACGCGCGGAGCCGCGCTGACTGCCCCCGCGCAACACCACGGAACGGACACAGCACCGCGGAGATCCACGGTGCTGTGTCCGGAACCAGGTTCCGCCGGCCCCAGGCCGCCCCGCCGCGCTCAGTAGCGGTAGTGGTCCGGCTTGAACGGGCCCTCGACCGGCACACCGATGTACGCCGCCTGCTCCGGTCGCAGCGACGTCAGCTGCACCCCGAGGGCGTCGAGGTGCAGCCGCGCGACCTTCTCGTCCAGGTGCTTCGGCAGCACGTACACGCCGGTCGGGTACTCCTCGCGCCGGGTGTGCAGCTCGATCTGTGCGAGCACCTGGTTCGTGAACGAGTTGCTCATCACGAACGACGGGTGCCCGGTCGCGTTGCCGAGGTTCATCAGCCGTCCCTCGGACAGCACCAGGATCGACCGCCCGGTCGGCAGCCGCCACTCGTGCACCTGCGGCTTGATCTCGACCTTCGAGACGCCGGGCAGCGCCTCGAGCCCCGCCATGTCGATCTCGTTGTCGAAGTGCCCCACGTTCGCCACGATCGCCAGGTGCTTCAGCCCGAGCATCTCGTCGACACCGACCACGCCCAGATTGCCGGTGCACGTGATGACCATGTCGACGGTGTCGACGACGTCCGCCAGGCGCGCGACCTGGTAGCCGTCCATCGCCGCCTGCAGCGCGCAGATCGGGTCGACCTCGCTGACGATGACACGGGCACCCTGCCCGCGGAGCGCCTCGGCCGCACCCTTGCCGACGTCGCCGTAGCCGACGACGAAGGCGACCTTGCCGCCGATGAGCACGTCGGTGGCCCGGTTCAGGCCGTCGGGCAGCGAGTGCCGGATGCCGTACTTGTTGTCGAACTTCGACTTCGTCACGGAGTCGTTGACGTTGATCGCCGGGAACTTCAGCTCGCCGTTCCGGAACAGCTCGTACAGACGGTGGACGCCCGTGGTGGTCTCCTCGGTGACGCCCTGGATGTCGGCCGCGATGCGGGTCCAGCGGTCCGACGACGTCTCGAGCGACCGCGCGACGGTGTCGAGCACGATCTTCCACTCGGTGCTCGCGTCCGGCTCGGCGACCGGAGCGGCACCGGCCGCCTCGGCGTCGGCGCCGGTGTGCACGAGCATCGTGGCGTCGCCGCCGTCGTCGAGGATCAGGTTCGGCCCGGTCCAGTCGGCACCCGCCGCGGCGGCCTCGTCGCTCCAGTCGAAGATGCGGCTGGTGCACCACCAGTACTCCTCGAGCGTCTCGCCCTTCCACGCGAACACCGGGACGCCGGCGGGGGCGTCCGGGCTGCCGGTGGGTCCGACGGCGACGGCGGCCGCGGCTTCGTCCTGGGTGGAGAAGATGTTGCAGCTGGCCCAGCGCACCTGCGCGCCGAGGGCGACGAGCGTCTCGATGAGCACCGCGGTCTGCACCGTCATGTGCAGGGACCCGGCGATGCGCGCGCCGGCGAGCGGCTGCGCCGCGGCGAACTCGTCACGCAGGGACATCAGGCCCGGCATCTCGTTCTCGGCGAGGCGGATCTGGTGCCGGCCGGCCTCGGCGAGGGACAGGTCGGCGACGCGGAACGCAGCAGCGGTGCGGGTTTCGGTGGGCATGCCCACCAGTCTTCCATGCCGGGAGGCGCGGATCACCAGCCGATCCCGGTCACGTTCCCCGGGCCTCCAGACCGACCCCCGCACCCCCGTCGCGGACGCGAGCCGTCAGTCGGCGTCGCGCGGGAGCGGCTCGCGCCGCACCACCTGCCAGCCGCGCGGGACGCGCAGGGAGGCAGCGTGCCGGGCGCAGAGGTCGTAGCCGTGCGGCTCGACCCGGGTCGACAGCGGACCGACGACCACCATGGAGTCGCCGTAGTCGTACGTCAGGGTCGACGAAGCGCTGTTGGCACACGCCACCTTGCTGCAGATCCGCACGTCCATCTCGACAGGGAGCCTAGCGGAGCGTCCGGCGCGCACCCGTCCCCGCGTACGATGTGGGGATGCGTCGGAAGCCTCGCCTCGTCACCCCGGTCGACCGCGGTCGAGGGCGCTCCCGGCACGGCCGCGGTGGGCGCTCGAGCGTCACCGGCCCCGAGCTCGCGCCGATCATCACCCGCGCCGAGGCGTTCGACCGGATCGTCGGCGACAGCGCGCACTACCTGCTCGGACTCTGGCCCGAGGAGCTCTCCGGCGTCGTGTTCCAGGTGGCGGACATGCCGAGCGACACGACCCTGCCGGACGAGATGCCGCGCTGGCGGATCGACCGCGACACCCGCCGCGTGACCGTCTTCCGGATCCCGGTCGAGCGGGTGAACCGGAGCCCCGAGAAGGACGACTCGGACCGCCGCATCATCATCGAGACCGCGGTGTTCCGCGCGGTCGGCGAGCTGATCGGCAAGGACCCCTGGGACCTGGCGCCGGACCGCTACCGGCACTGGTGAGCCGGGCGGCCCGCGCCGGGCGTCAGGGGTAGACGCGGACCGGGGTGGAGACGTCGGTCGCCGGACGCACCGGGAACCCGGCGATGCCGTCGGCCCCGCGGTAGGTCACGCCCGCGACGATGCCCTCCGTCCCGGTCAGCGTGAGCTGCTTCGCGGTCTGCACCGGGAGCGTCACGGTCGCACCGGACAGGATCTTCAGCGTGCGCCGCTCGTCGCCCGACCGCACCGTGACGGAGCGGTCCTGGCGGGTGGGGTTCACGAAGTTCAGCCGCACGCCCTCGCCCGGGGCGATGGCGGTGATCGTCCGGTCCCCCAGCGGCTCGGCCGAGGCGAACCACCCGAGGTCGGTGCCGCTGCTGGCACCGTCGGTCGGCGTCGTGGTGCGTGCACCGGTGACGACCGGCTCGGTCGAGGTGACGGTGAACGAGTACCGGCCGTCCGGGAAGTCGTCGAGCGGGACGTCGGTGACGACCCCGGGCTCGGCGGTGGCGTTGACGGTCGTGCCGCCGCCGTCGGCCGTGCTGATGCCGAGGGTGACGCGGGCCGACTTCGTGCCGGGGACGAACAGCCGGACGATCGGCGCCGCGTCGGCCGTGTCGTCGCCGCGCTGGGCGGCCTGCGCGTCGGCGAGGGCGACGGCGGGGATCACCTGCGAGCGGGACGGGGCCGCCCCACCGGAGACGATGTCGTATCCGCCCGGGGTGAGGGTGCGGACGACGGACTCCTGCATGTGCGCGACGATCTGGCCGCCGGACGACGTGACGTGCACGACGGTCGAGGCGGCGTCGGACACGAAGCCCGACAGCGGGACGACCTTCTGCGTGTTCGGCGCGACGACGATGCCGGTGGTCCCGGGTGCGCTGACCGTCCCCGAGCCGTCGAAGATCGTCAGGTCGACGGTGGCGTTCACGTCGGTCGGGTTCGAGAGCGTGACGAGGCTCGTCCGACCGGTCTCCGTCGAGCCGCCGACGAGCCACGTGGACTGGGTCGGGTCGTCGCACGAGGCGGCGCCCGCCCCCACCAGGTCGCCGCTCGAGACACTCTGGAAGCTGCTGCCCGCGACCTGCGGCGTCGTCTCACCAGCGGGGGCCGTCAGGAGCCGGGGGTCGCTGCCGCCGGTGGTCGAGGAGTCGAGCGAGGACCGCTCGACCGTCGAACCGGTCGTCGCGGTCGCGACGGTCGCGGTGCCGACGGTGCTCGCCTGCGTCGCGTCGTTGCCGGCGTCGTCGGACAGGCGCAGCGCACTGCCGGCGCAGACACGCTCGGCGGCCGCGGGGACCGGCGTGACGGTGCGTCCGGCCGGTCGACCGGGTTCGGACTCGGTGCCGATGGCGTGGGCCGCGGTGACGGCACCCGCGGCGACGACGACGGCGACGGCCGTGGCGGTGCCGCGGACGATCCAGCGCCGGACCGAGGAGGGGTTGGTGCTCATTCGTCGCGCTCCTCGTCGAAGGTGGTGGCGGGTTCCTCGGCCTCGATGACGTTCGAGGTGGCACGGCGGCGGCGCGGGGCCGTCGGGACCGCGAGGAGTGCCGCGGCGCCGAAGACCACGCCGAGCACGACGAGGTAGAGCACGTGGGTGGCCTGGGTCGCCGCGGAGCCGGAGCGGGTGCGGTCGACCTCGCCCTCGTAGTGGAACAGCTGACCGTTCGTGGTCTCGCCGATGCTCGTGAAGAGCGCGTTCTGACCGATCGCGCCGGCGGCCCGGTCGTGCACGGTCTGCGCCTCGGGGTCGTCACCGGCGTCGTCGATCAGCACGAAGCTCACGCCGAGCTCGCGGAGCGCCGGCCGGGGGTCGTACCCGCTGCGGCTCGCCAGGTTGCCGGCGAGCGTCGTCAGCCGTGCGCCGGACTCGCTCAGCCGGAGCGCGGTGGCGTCGAGCGTCGACTGGTCGTCGAGGGTGGAACCCTGCCCGCGCTCGAGCGTGACGGCGAGCGAACCGTCGTCCTGCGGGACGACCACGAGCGTGCCGACGTCCGGGTTCGCCTGGGCCTCGGCGTTCACGTACGCGCTGAGCACCCGGCCGGTGGTCGGCTCGATCGTGGCGGTGCCGAGGTAGAACGCCGCGAAGGCCGGAGCCACGGCCACACCGGCGAGCACGGTCGCGACGAGCCCGGTGACCGGGGCGGCCTTCGGCAGCACGTCGATGCCGATGCAGGCCGCGACCACGAGGGCGAGCCAGTACACGGACAGACCGCTGCCGGGCCAGACGATGGTGGTGGTCGACCCGACACCGGTGACCGTGACGTGGGTGGCGGCGAAGGCCGTGGCGAAGCCGAGGAGCGCGATGACGAGCGCCGAGCCCGCGACCGCCCAGCGGTGGCCGAGCATCGCCCCGATCGCGGCGGCGGCCACGGGGAGCGCGAGGACGGCCATCACGATCGGCAGGACCGTGGCGACCAGTGCGAGTCCGGACGTCGCGGGGAGCCAGCCGCTCCAGTCGGGCAGGGGCTGTCCGATGGCCAGCTGGAGTGCGGACGGCGCCCGGGTCGCGGACGGCGCACCCGGGTCCGCGAACACCGCGAGCAGGTTGCCGCGTGCCGCCTGCGCCAGGATCAGCGGCAGGAAGAGCACCGCGGTCGGCACCGGGATGAACAGACGACGGTGGGCCCGGCGCCAGCCGACCAGAAGCGCCACGAGCCAGCCGACCAGCAGGACCGGCAACAGCGACGGCGCCGAGGCGGCGACGACGGCGAACAGGAGCGACGCTCCCGAGGCCCAGGCCCACGAGCGGTGTGCCTCGAGCACGGCGACGAACAGCCACGGCAGCACCAGGTGCGCGATCACGGCGCTGAGGTGACCGGTCGTCACGGCTCCGACGAGCGACGGGGCGATCGCGTAGAGCGACGCACCGATGACCGGCACCCAGGTGCGGGTCGTGACCTTGCGGACCGCGAACCAGGCCCCCAGTGCGGACAGCGGGAACGCGACGAGCATGACGAGCACGACCGCGGTGGACGGCGACCAGAAGACGATCGAGCCGAGCACGGCGAGCACCGCGGCGAAGGGGTCGGACGGGCCGGTGAAGCCCGTGCCGAGCGAGTGGAAGCCGTACCCGACGTTCTGCCAGAGCTGTCCAGGCGTCGCGGAGAGCGGCAGGAGTCCCCCGCCGGTCAGGGCCGGCGACCCGAGCAGCGGGTAGAGCGTCACGACGCTGAGGACCGCGGCGGCCAGGACCACCCAGATGCCGCCGTCGCTCAGGAACGACGCCCGGGCGATCGGGGCGTCCTCGGCACGGGCGAGTTCGACGTCCCGCGAGGTGGTGCGGTGCTCGTGCACCCGACGCCAGCTCACGCGGAGCGGTTCGACGGCGGCCCAGCCGAGCTTCTTCGTGCGGGCGAGGTTCTTGCGCGCACGCCCCGTGCCGCCGCCGAACGCGACGGCGAACGCGGCGGAGAGCTCGGGGACCACGGCGGCGGGGTGCTTCGCGACCAGGTGTCCGAGCGCGCGGCCGATCGCGAACGGCACGAGCGTGAGCCAGTGCAGCCAGACCAGCGCGGCGGGCGCGTACGTCATCCGGCGGTGCAGCTGCGCCTGCCGGTGCATCCGGACGCGCCGCGCCTCGGACACACGCTTGCGGCCGAACTCCTCGATCGGCCCGGCGCTGGTGACCTTGGCCTCCGGTACGAGGGCGACGCGGTGTCCGGCGAGGCGGACCCGCACCGAGAAGTCGAGGGCCGCGTCGACGTCCGGCAGCGCCGGGTCGAAGCCGCCGAGTTCGTTCCAGACCGAGCGGCGCACGAGCATGCCGCCCGCGGCGACACCGAGGACATCGGTGTTGCGGTCGTGCTGGCCCTGGTCGAGCTCGTCCTGCACCAGCACGATCGACCGGCCGAAGCGGGTCATGCTCTCGCCGAAGGCGCGGATGAGCGAGGGGTCGTCGTCGGCGACGAGCTTCGGACCGGCGACGACGACCGACGGCGCGATCTCGACGGCGGACAGCAGGTCGGCGAGCGCGGTCGGTGCCGGCGCATTGTCGTGGCCGAGGACCCACAGCCACTCGTCGACCGGCTCGTCGGTCACCGCAGGCGGCGCGCTGCGCTCGCCCTGGCGGACGGCGTCACCGAACGCGGTGCCGGCTGGCAGCCGGACGAGCTGCGCGGACCCGCCGAAGGACAGTTCGGCGGTCGATCCGTCGGTCGTGCCGACGTCGACGACCACCAGGTTCTCGGGGTGGCGGGTCTGGGCGGCGAGCGCGTCCAGGGTCCGGTCGAGGTGGGCCGCCCCGTTGGCGGCGACGAGGATCGCGGTGACTCTGGGCTGCATGACGGGCGTCACTCTACGGTCTGGAGGCGCGGTGTCGGCTGCGGACGGCGGCGCGCCGTGAACCTGTGGGCGCGCTCACTGCGCGGTGCGGGACGGGCGCTCCACGCGCCTCCCGGACGGGGTGGGGCGGCTACGCCCTTTTCCGCAACTTGCGGCGTTCACGCTCGGAGAGGCCACCCCAGATGCCGAAGCGTTCGTCGTTCTCGAGCGCGTACTCGAGGCACTGCGCCCGGACCTCGCACGAGGTGCAGATCTTCTTCGCCTCGCGCGTGGAGCCGCCCTTCTCGGGGAAGAACGCCTCGGGGTCGGTCTGCGCGCAGAGCGAGTCGACCTGCCAGGCGAGCGGGTTCTCCTCGTCGTCGGTCTCCGGACGTCGGACACCCGGGACGCCGAGCGCCACGGGATCGACGTGCCAGTCCTCCGGAACTCCGGCGTGGAACTCGGAACCGTTCACCCTGATCACCCCTGCCGCCTCGACAACGAACCCCAACTCTTGCGGCCGTTGCCTGTAATTACAGCGGTGTCATTCGCCTGAGTCAAGTCGCGGATCATAGAAGGCACTGACCGCTCCAGCGTGTCATGTCCCCCGTTTGGGCGTGTCGCACCGCTCGGGTGGGCCTTCCGGGGGACAACTGACTCGTCCTCAGGCGCTCAGGAGGCGCTGCGACGGGCCTCCCAGGCGCTCGACACCATCTCGTCCAGGGAGTGCCGCATGGCCCACTCGAGGTCACGGGCGGCGGCTTCGCCGGTCGCGACGATGCGGGCCGGGTCGCCGGGGCGCCGCGGTGCGATCTCGGGGTCGAAGGCGATCCCGGTGCCCGACGCCATCGCGTCCATGATCTGCCGGACGCTCACGCCGTCGCCGCTGCCGAGGTTGTAGGCACGCTCGAGCGGCTCCCCCGCCTCGAGCTTCCGCGCGGCCACCGCGTGCGAGTGCGCCAGGTCGGCCACGTGCACGTAGTCGCGGACGCAGGTGCCGTCCGGGGTGGCGTAGTCGTCGCCGTTGATCCGCGGGGTCCGGCCGGCGAGCAGCGCGTCGAAGACCAGCGGGAACAGGTTGTGCGGGCTGGCGTCGTACAGGTCGGGCTCCCCCGAACCGACGACGTTGAAGTACCGGAGCGACGTTGTGGTGAAGCCCGCGGCGACCTCCATGTCGCGCAGCAGCCACTCGCCGATGAGCTTCGACTCGCCGTACGGCGACTCCGGGTTCTTCGGGGTGGACTCGACCACGGTCTCGACGTCCGGCGTGCCGTAGATCGCCGCGCTGGACGAGAAGACCGCCTTGGTGACGCCGGTCTCCGCCATCGCGCGCAGCAGGGTCGCCATGCCGGTGACGTTCTGCTCGTAGGTGTGCAGCGGGCGCTCGACCGAGACGCCGGCGTACTTGAACCCCGCGACGTGGACCACGCCGGTGACCTCGTGCTCGCGCAGCGTGCGTGCGACGAGCTCGCCGTCGAGGATCGTGCCCTCGACGAACGGCACGTCGTCCGGGACGAACGCGCGGAAGCCGCTCGACAGATCGTCGAACGCGACCGTGTCGATGCCGGCCGAGCGCAGTGCTCGGACGACGTGGGACCCGATGTACCCGGCACCGCCGGTGACCAGCCAACTCATGCTCGCCACGCTAGCGGACGTCGGCGACGCCCCGGTGGCGGTGTGCGGGTCCACGCCACGGCGTGCGGCCCCGCGCCGGTCCCGGTGCCGGTCCGTGCCCTAGGCGCCGGTGGCGATGAACACGGTCGACGTGATGCCGTCGGAGGAGTCCGCCTCGACCGTCACGTCGCCCTCGTCCGGGGTGATGAAGCACGACTCGCCCTTGCGGAGCAGGGTCGCCGACTGCGCGCCGACGAGCGTGACGACGCCCTCGGTGCAGATCGCGATCGACGGCCCCACGAGCGGGGCGACCCCGCCGGTGCTCAGGCCCACCGGGCGACCGTCACCGTCCACCCGCAGCAGCGCGAAGCCGACGCCGTCCGGCGCGAACCGGTCGACACCCGGGGCGATGCGCTCGGGCTCGAGGACCGGTGCCGGGTACGCGGTGAAGTCGAGCACCCGCAGGAGCTCCGGCACGTCGACGTGCTTCGGCGTGAGCCCGCCGCGCAGCACGTTGTCCGACGGCGCCATCAGCTCGATGCCGAGTCCGTCGAGGTACGCGTGGATGTTGCCGGCGGGCAGGTACATGGCCTGCCCCGCGGTGAGCGTCACCCGGTGCATGAGCAGGGAGACGACGATGCCGGGGTCGCCGGGCCAGCTGGTCGCCAGGTCGCGGACGGTCGCGGTGTTCGGGGTGAGCAGGTCGTCGTCGAGCGAGACGGCCAGGTCGCTCGCGGCCTGCACCACGGCGAGCGCGGACTCGTCGGCGGTCTCGAGCCAGCGGACGGTGTCCTCGAGCCCGTGCAGCAGGTGCACCTCGAGCGGACCGAGGCGGCCGGTACCGGCGTCGAGCACGCGGACCTCGGCCAGGGTCTCCTCGACCGGGCGGAAGCCGCTCAGCGCCTCGAACCGCTCGCTCAGCGCGACGACGAGCTCGGGCTTCGGGAACGGGTCCTTGTAGTTGCGGGCCGGGTCGTCGAGCGGGATCCCCTCGCGCTCCTCGCGGGCGAAGCCCGCTTCTGCCTGCTCCGGGGTCGGGTGCGCCTGCAGCGAGAGCGGTGCCGCAGCGGCGAGCACCTTGAGCAGGAAGGGCAGGCCGGTGCGGTCCGGACCGAGTGCGGTCTCCGGCTCGTCGGCGATCCAGTCGCGGAGCGTGTCGGCCCCGCCGACCATGGCCGGGTTGACCACGACACTGGGGCTGCCGGCGTGGGCGCCGAGCCAGAGCTCCGCCTGCGGGGCACCCGTGACGGTGCGACCGAGGAGCTCCGGGATCGCGGTGACCGAGCCCCAGGCGTAGTCGCGGGGGGTGTTCGTGATGCCGAGGAACATGGGCCAGAGCCTACCGGCGCTGCCGGTGGAGTCCTGCGGACGGCGACCGGCCGGTAGCCTGGCGTCGTGACGAACACCTGGCCGCTGGCGCGCGGGACCGTACCGGAGCGCGAGGCGTTCGCCTTCGGGGCGACGACGCTGTTCGTGCTGTTCGCGGGCGACGCCGTGCCGAACACCCTGACCTGGGTCGGGGCCGGCATCCTCTGGGCCCTCGTCGCGGCATGGGGCATCACGATCCTGGTCCGGGCGAAGCCACCGCTCGTCCGCACCCCCTGGGCGCTCTGGGCGTTCCTCGGCTGGTGCCTGGTGACCCTGGTGTGGTCGCACTGGCGCTTCGCGACGATCTCGAGCCTGACCGTGCAGGTGATCTGCGCGGCCGTGGCGTTCACGATCGCCTCGACCCTGACGTGGCGCCGGATCACCGATGCCCTGAGCCTCGCGCTCCGCTGGGTCCTCATGCTCTCGCTCCTGTTCGAGGCCGCCGTCGCGGTGTTCGTCCGGCACCCGATCGCCCCGATCTGGACGGACTACGGCGACCGCGACGTCCCCGACGCCTTCTACTTCTCGCGCGCCGAGCTCTTCACCGGTGGTCGGATCCAGGGGCTGCCCGGCAACGCCAACCTGCTCGCGATGGTGGCCCTGCTGGTCGCGATCGTGGTCGCCGTGCAGTTCGCCGAGGGCCGGATCCGCCGGAACCAGGCGATCGGCTGGCTCGTCGTCGCGGCACTCGGCTTCGTCCTCACCCGCTCGTCGACGGTCATCGCCGCCGCACTCGTGGTCGCCGTGGTCGCACTGGCCGCCGTCTGGATGCGCCGTGTCCCGACCGAGCGCCGCACCCCGCGCTACCTGCTGCTGGCGGTGGGTGCCGTCGTGGTCGCCGTCGCCGCGTTCGTGCTGCGCGGCCCGGTGTCCGAACTGCTCGGCAAGGGCTCGGACGCCACCGGACGCGGGGAGATCTGGGCCAAGGTCCTCGGCCTGATCGACCAGCACCCCGTGGGCGGCTGGGGCTGGATCGGGTACTGGTGGCCGGGCATCCCGACGCTCGCCGACCTGGCGCAGCGCAAGGGCGTCACGTACCTGCAGGCCCACGACGCCTACCTGGACGTCTGGATGCAGACCGGCATCATCGGCCTGGTGCTCTTCGCGATCTACGTGGTCACGACGCTGTCCCGCTCGTGGGCCTGCGCGACCCGCATCGGGTACGACGCCGCGCTGCGTCCGCGGTCCTTCGACCCGGTGTCGCTCCTGCCGCTCCTGGTCGTCGTCGCCCTGCTCGTGCAGTCCGTCGCCGAGTCCCGCCTGCTCTACCAGGGGAACTGGGTGCTCTTCGCCCTGCTCGCCATCAAGACGCGCATCGTGCTGACCGGCGAGGAACCGGTGTCCACCGGCGACGGTCCGCGCACGCCGCCCGCCAAGCGCGAATTCCGCTGGGCCGGCACGCGCTGACCCGGACGCTCCCTCAGCGCGACAGCCACGAGCACGAAACCGGGGACGACCACGGGTTCGACTTCACCCGGGCGACCTCGAGCGTCGGGTCCGCGTCGCACGCCGCCACCGCCGCCGGCAGCTGCCCTGCCCACACCGGGCCGCCGCTCCGCCGCGTGTCGGTCGGCGCGACGTGCAGGACCGCCGACGCGACGACGGCGGTGACCACGCACCAACCGGCCAGCGCGCCGACGAGGCGACCCGGGCCTCCCGTCCGTCCGGCAGCACGCGACCAGCTGCGGGCGTCCACGAGCGTGGCGGCGGCGACCACCGCGGCGCTCACCAGCAGCAGGCCGGCGGCCGCGGCGTAGCGCTGCGGCGGCACGGCGGCCATCGCGGCGACCGGCGCCGACCAGTGGATGCCGTCGCCGCCGTTCGCGAGCAGGGCCACCCACCACACCGCGACGGAGCCGACGGCGAGGGCTGCGACCATCCACCGGGTGCGCGCCGGTCCGACCACGACGGCCGCCACCAGGACGACGAGCAGCAGGGCTGCGGGCACCACGACCACCGCCCAGCCGCGCTCGACCACCGCCGTCAGCACAGCACCGAGGTCCGGGTCCCAGGCACCCGCCACGGGACGCAGCAGGTACCCCGCGAGCACGTCGCGCGCCGCCGGCGACCCCGTGGCGAGGGCCCGCGGGCTCGTCAGGGTCGTGATGCCCTGCACCGCCAGGGCGACGACCACGACGAGCGTGACCGGCAGCGCGGTCCACCGGCCAGCCGGTCCGGGCGCACGGCCACGCGGCGTCCAGGCGAGCAGCAGCAGGGGCGCGAACAGGGCGGTGAGCGGTTCGGTGAGCACGGCCACCCCCGCGACCACGGCGAGCGCCCCGGCCGCCCACCACGACCGAGCACGCCACGCGAAGACCCACGGCACCAGGACGAGCAGGAACCAGTGCAGGTTCGCCGCGTTGCCGCTGATCTCGTACGGGGCGAGCGGCAGGACGACGGGGACGGCGGCGAGCACCAGCCGCAACGGCCAGGGGCGCACGACGCCGCGGGACAGCATGAACACCAGGGCGCAGACCCCGCCGACGACCGTGCATGCGGCGAGCGCCACGACCTGCGCGTACCGCTCGGGCGGCAGCGCGTACCCGAGGTCGACGATGACCCGTGGCAGCAGGTGCACGTACCCGGCGTAGGGGTGCAGCAGGGTGTCGACGGGACCCATCGCGATCCGTTCGCGCAGGAACACGCCGCCGTCCTCGGCCCAGACGGTGTTCCGCGGCACCGGGCCGAGCCGGTACCAGGCCAGGGCGGTCGTGAGCAGGCCGACGACGACCGCGACGAGGGGGACGCCGGCGACCCTGCGCGCGAGGTCCATCCGGTGAGGATAGTTCGGTCATCACGCATCGTCGATACAGCCACACCGCGATGCGGTGTGCTCGTCACAAGGTCGTGCGCCAAGATGGACGCGTGACGGACGGCCGGGTGAGCAGACAGGTGCTCGGGCGCCGGTACCTCTCCGCCTGGATCGGCTTCTCGGCCGGTGGACGGTTCAGCCAGGCGCTCGCGACGGTCATCGTGCTGTTCGGGTTCGGCCAGCCCACCGTCGAGGCCCTGGTCGGCCGGGCGGGGACCTGGGCGGTGCTCGTGACGCTGTTCGTGCTCGCGGGGCTGAGCCTGCTCGGCCAGCGCTACCGGATCGAGTGGCACGGGGTCCTCCCCCTCTCGCTGCTGGCCTTCGTCGGCTACTGCGCGTTGAGCGTGCTCTGGAGCGAGTACTCCTGGGTGGCGCTCCGCGGACTGGTGCAGACCGTGTGCTTCATCGGCCTCGGGCTGTACCTGGCCCTCGGCCGCGACCTGGTGCAGGTCATCCGGGCCTCGGGCGACGCCTTCCGGATCCTGCTCGTGACGGCCCTCGGACTCGAGGTCCTGTCCGGCCTGGTCCTCGACGTCCCGTTCCCGGCGTTCGGCATCCGCGGCGACATCGCGTACGGCGGCCCGATCCAGGGCATCGGCGGCACCCGCAACTTCATGGGCTTCATCGCCGCGATGGCCCTGGTCACCTTCGTGGTCGAGTTCCTCACACGCTCGGTCACGGTCTGGCGCGCGATCGCCTCGACGTCGCTCGCCGTCATCGCCCTGATGCTCGTGCAGTCCCCCATCACCGGGCTCGCGATGATCGCGCTCGCCGTCACCGCGCTGGCGCTCTGGTCGCTCCGGCACGCACGACCGGCGACCAGACCGGTGGTCAACGGCGTCCTCGGCGCGGTCGTCCTGCTGACGCTGGCCGTCGGGGTGCTCGCCCGGCACCGTCTGCTCGCCGAGATCGGGGCGGCCGGCGGCACGGCCACCCGGACGGACCTGTGGTCGCAGATCCGGGTCCTGGTGGAGCGCTACCCGATCCAGGGCTGGGGCTGGGTCGGCACGTGGCCGACCGAGCCCGTCGTGCCCTACGTCACGCTCATCGACCCCGCCGGCGTCCGGTTCACCTCGGGACTCAACGCCTTCGTGGACGCCTGGCTGCAGATCGGCTTCGCGGGCACGCTCATCCTCGGCATCACCGCGATGCTCGCGTTCGCGCGTGCCTGGGTGACGGCGACGACGTTCCCCGGGGTGGCGTACGTGTGGCCGGCCGCCGTGCTGGTGCTGCTCGCGGTCACCAGCACGGCGGAGAGCTACCTGCTGCACGGTGCGGGGCTGATGTTCTTCGTGACGGTCCTCGTCATCGCCGCGCGGCGCCGCTCGTGGCGCCGGCACCTGCCGCGCGTGTAGCGCGGACGCTGCGCGCTGCGCGCCGTG
>Ga0308159_1000725_pt1 | contig 64089 bp, 47 predicted proteins | sample PhyCR1_FD_201040 | JGI IMG/M metagenome (GOLD analysis project Ga0308159, IMG submission 201040) | Phyllosphere microbial communities from UC Gill Tract Community Farm, Albany, California, United States - DLSLC.R1 | ecosystem: Host-associated > Plants > Phyllosphere > Unclassified | place: USA...
ACCGGGAACCGTCGGTATTATCAGCGCCAGGATGTGCTGATGATCCGACAGATCCGTGCGTTGCTTTACGATCAGGGGTTCACCATCAGCGGCGCGCGCCAGCGTATGTCCGGTGATGAAGCCAAAGACGACACCACCCAGTACAAGCAACTGATCCGCCAGATGATCTCCGAACTGGAAGATGTGCTGGTGGTTTTGAAAAAATGATTCAGGCTTTTAAAATACTTCCACATTTCAAAAGCTTGCGGTATATTCCTGATCGCTTCGTTGCGAAGCGAACCCAGTAACACGCCTAGTCGGGGCGTAGCGCAGTCCGGTAGCGCACTAGCATGGGGTGCTAGGGGTCGAGTGTTCGAATCACTCCGTCCCGACCATATTTCTCAATGACTTAGCCCAATCTGAAAAGGTTGGGCTTTTTCATGTCTGAAAAATACCCCCACATTTACCCCCACAAAAAAATTAATACTCTCTCGATACTCAAGCCGGATCTAGTCGTTCGATCGATAGGCGTGGGTGTAATGCGCGCTGCATAGAATTTTCTCCGCTGATATCATAGTGGCATTATTTCCGGTTAGCCCAGATTGTCTGGCGCGGTAAGGAAGAATAGGTACCCCCGTGAGCACGAGTGAGGCTAGGACAGTTGCATGAACCAGGCAGTCAAGGATGGGTATTCGCTAAATGTCGAACCGCTGACGCGGGAATGTACGAAATCTTGCCATCACGATATCGCCTCTGCAGCGAAAAATTGGTAGTTCGCAGGCATTGTTAGTTTCCTCTTCGATTTGGCTGACTATCATTGATGCCAACGAGGTTTTCGCAAAAAAAGTATGGTATTCGAGGCTAGCGTCGAGCGCTGGCGCAGCGGTTCATATGGAGTAGTCATGGAGTTGGATAGGAAGGATCGGGGTCCACAGGATTCTAATCAAAAGGAAATTCCAGTCGGCGCTTTGGTGAGCCTTCCAAATTTGCCCGAAAAAGGAACCTGTCGCTTGGTGAGTGCAGATAGGGGGCAGATCAGGCTTTTCTCTTATACCGAGCGAACCGAATTTCTCATTTCATTTCGGGCTCAGCCATTATTCAGGTTCGCCGTCAGTTCGGGTGCAAAGGTACGGTATCCCGATCCCAACCATCCTAGAAAGGTATCCTTCGGTATCGTTGTCGAGCGACGTGAACCTAATGATGATGGCCTCTTCTCTTATCTAATTCGACAGGCAGATGGCGTTCAACTGGTTTTGGTTGAAGGCCAGTTTGTTCCTATTGGAGGCAAGGGCGATCCCCTGACCTCTATTCGCTCATTCAATTGGTATCAGCCCAAAGAATATTTTGCGAGATGGGCATTTCAAGATATTTTTTCTCTTTGGTGTGAGGGGGCCAGCGGTTTGCCTGCGATGCTGGGGGCCCGAGTCCGACCTCTTGGACATCAACTCTATACTGCACGCCGCGTCTTGTGGGATCGTTTACCTCGTTTCATACTTGCCGACGAGGTTGGGCTTGGCAAAACCATTGAAGCCGGCTTGGTTCTTCAATCCCTGCTTACACAAAATCCTGAATTACGCATCCTCATCATTGCTCCGGGGTCCATGTCACGCCAATGGCTTAATGAACTCTATCTGAAATTTGGTGCGAGGGCGTTTGTCCATATAGACGCCAACCGACTTTTATCCTCCACCGGAACTGAACTAACAACCCTCGCGGAGCAACGGAGGCTAATTGTATCGAGTACGGCGCTCACGACTGATCCTGTCTTTGCCAGGACTTTGGGCGCCAAAGAGTGGGATATTGTCGTAATCGACGAAGCTCACCAGTTTCCTCCGGGAACACCTATTTACAGCCTGTTGGAAGTACTAGCGCTCAACGCTTGGGGAGTATTGCTACTTTCAGCAACGCCTTCCAAGCGCGACGTTGCAAGTCTGGTAGGGCTTCTGGCGCTGGTCGCTCCGGACGTCTATAAAACGGAAGATGGCGAACTGCTTGAGCAGCGACAGGTTCAGCAGCAGAGCATCTGGGACCGCTTGAACTTTACAGCAAATATTCTGGAGTCAGCCAGGGCCGAGGGCAGGCAACTAGACCAAGACTCGTTGGAGTTCCTCGCTGAGGAATGGGTGGAAGTTCTGCCCGATGATCCAAACGCTTGTGGGATGATAGACCGGTTGCGCGCGGGCAACGCCGACGCTGCCATGGAACTGGTGGCCTACGTCCAGGAGTTCTACCGACTGGATCACCGAGTAATTCGCAACCGAAGAAAGACCTTGCGGCAATTGGGCCTTAATTGGGCGCCTCGCCAGCACATCCAACTTGAATACGCCCCATCTCGCGATGAGGCGATCTTCCTTGGGCACATGGAGGCGTTGCCGGTTGGCGATGGCTTGGCTTCGGTCGCGCTGCGATCTTTGTATTGGCGCTTCGCTACAAGTACGGCTGACAACGCACTAGCGTTTCTACGCAAGCGCCAGGAGGCACTGACTACGTTAGGAGTCGATAGAGTCAACCATAGAAACGAGTGCAGCCTAGACTGGCTTCTATCTGATCCTGGTCCAAGCGAGGAGCAGTTGATCATCGATCGGATCCTGGCAGCTACTCCCCCGTTTGAAGCTGAGAGGGCGTGGTTGAACATCGCAGTCCCGTTGGCTGAAGCTTGGTTGGAAACAGGGGTTTGTGAACGAATTCAATCTGCGGTCCGTTGGATTGAGACTCACTTGGCCGAAGAGGCCTCGCATCAAGTCCTGGTTTTTACTCAGGATGCCCAGGCTGTGAAGGAGGTGGTGGGCATTCTTCGGGCACGCTTAAGTTCAAGCGAAATTCAGGAATTTCACTCCGAAATGCCCGAGGCAGATTTGGCTGAGGTGGCCTTCGTCTTCCAGCATAATCCGAAATGCAGGCTCCTCGTTAGCGATGAGCTGGGGGGCGAAGGACGTAACTTTCAAAATGCTAGTGCCGTTGTTCATTTGGATCTGCCTCTTTCCACTGCCCGGATTGAACAGCGGGTTGGGCGCCTTGATCGGATCGGTCGAGCGGCGGATCGCCCAGTGATTTCCATCACCCTAACTGGCCCGCTCGCGGCGGAGCAGGCTCTGCTTGCAGTCCATGTTGAGGTGTTCAAAGTGTTTGAACGCTCTGTGGGCGGTCTTGAATTTATCTTGCCCCGCTTGCAGAGAGATATGGCCATCGCTTACGGCGAAGGTCCGCAGGTACTTAGAGGTTTGTTGCCCCAGTTGTCTGCTCGGGTTGATGAAGCGCTGGCAGCCACCGACGAGGCTTTTGAGCTCTCTTGGGACGCTACTAAGCCTCAACTCGATCTTGCGACAGTGCAAGCGCAGCATTTGGATGAGGCCTGTGATTCACAACTGGCTGAGGAGGTTGTGACCCGCTGGGCGCGCCGGCTTGGTCTACGTACGCGTCGAATTGAAAGCGGTGCTGTCGAGTTTAAATGGGAAAAGGATGACCTCCGGGTAGATCTGCCAGGGCTAACCAGTGGCCATGGAGGTTTTCTCCAAGGCACCTTTAATCGGTCACAGGCACTAGCACATGAAAACCTTCAATATTTTGGGCCTGGTCATCAACTGATCGACAGCATGCTTGCTTCACTTAGCAGTGATGACCTCGGCCGGGTTACGGCTTTTGCCATCCCATTCGAACCCAAGTTCAAAGGAACTTGGCTGCTGCATGTGCTGGTGAAAACGCGAGTCAACGAGGCACTGTGGGCCGAGGACGGCATGACCGCAGGGTTGGCGCTGCGGGCAGAATCAGTCTATTGGCCGGAAGTGATACCCGAATTGGTCGCGTTGTTACCGGGGCGGGACCCGGGTGCGGCTGTTGTAACAAACTCCTCAGTTCGAAAGCTCTTAACTACCCCATCTGAGCCACCCCGAACCATTCCGATTAAGCGCGAGCAACTCTCGGAGTTGCCGAATTTAGCGGACCTTTTCTCTGCGCTCTCGCAGGGCGCTGAGCTAGCACGCTCCGTCATTGCCCAGCGTCAGCGTGATGTGGCTGCGGTCCGAGTAGAGCAATTGAAGGGATATCTGCGATCTGAACTCGGCTGGCTTAAATGGCAAGCCGAGCAAGGATCCGCAGAGACCGCTAGCAAAGCACGAATCGACCTCGAAGCACGTCAGGCACTGCTGGAAAGTGTGAGGCAGCCTATTACCGAAATAGAAGGCTTGGCGTTGATATGTCTGATTTAGATGTAGTGTTCAAAGCCACAGCACAGAGTATGGAAACGGCAATTGCTGTCTGTAAAACCACGCTTGCCGAGGCGGTTTCTGAGAGCGAGTGCTGGCGCTTGCGAAGCCTACTGCGTTGTTTCAAAGCTCTTCAAGCAGCTGACGCCAGAGCTGACCGTGGTGCGCTGTGGCAGGAGGCTGTGCGGCTGGTGGGGGGGCGGTTGCCAATAAGCCGTGAAGCGCTGCACCCAGGAGATCAGGAGTTTCTGAGCAGATTCGGGTTGCGTCTTGGCGGTACCGAGAGTCAGCCAGTGTTGCTGCTCGATGCGAAGGAAGATCATGATCCGCTTCATGTATGTATCGATGAGGCCTTGCAGCTAGATGTGTCACTGCGACAGCCTTATCAGACTGCTGTGGCCGATGCTCTACTTCTGCGATTTTCACGCTACCTACACTACCGAACTCCAACCCAAAAGGCAGCGATACAAGCCCTAGCTTGTATGCCCAGTGGGGCTAGCTTGCTGGTGACGATGCCAACAGGCGCAGGAAAGAGTTTGCTGTTTGAGTTGGCCCCCGCATGGTGGCAAACCACTCTGATGGGGCTGGAACGGGCGTGTGCGGTTGTGATTGTTCCAACGGTTGCACTGGCGTTGGCCCATGCAAGCCATTTTGCCACCCATCCCGGGCTTAAAGGGAGCGCCGCGTTAGTATCGGAGCTATCGGGTGAAAAAAGGGGAGCGCTGCTTGATGCTTTCCGGCGTGGCGAAGTACCACTTTTGTTTTTATCGCCTGAGATGGCTTTAAGTACAAGTGTGAGACAGGTGCTGATAGAGGCATCGCGCCATTCGAGCGACAAGCCTCTTGGTCTAAATGCTCGGTTGATGGGTGTGTTTATCGATGAGGCCCATATTATCGAGAGTTGGGGGCGAAGTTTTCGGCCTGACTTTCAGCGCTTACCCGGATTAGTTCATATGCTCCGGAAGACTAGTCCTGAAATTAGAACGATTCTGCTTTCTGCCACCATTGGCGATGCAGCGAGAAACGAGATCATTCGTGCCTATGAAGTTTCTGGACGTTTCCTCGCTATTGATGCCCGCGTGCCACGTTATGAACTCGATCTTGTCACCTACCGTTGTCCAAATGCGCAGGAGCGGATGCGACGGGTAATCGAGTTGGTGGATCGCCTCCCGCGTCCGGCCCTGGTTTACACGACCTTGGTGACCGATGCACTCGAACTTGGAGATACGTTAGCAAAAAGGGGTTACAAGCGCCTGGCGGTATATACCGGTGAAATGGGCAGCGAGGGAGAGCGTAAGCGGGTTGTTGACGATTGGTTGGCCGACCGACTCGATCTGGTGGTGGCGACGTCGGCCTTTGGTATGGGCATAGATAAGCGCGATGTCCGAGCGGTGGTCCATGCTTGCGTGCCTGAAAGCCCGGCACGTTACTATCAGGAGATTGGTCGCGCTTCCCGCGACGGACATCAGGGACTAGCCGTTATCCTGTGGGTTGGTAGCGCCGGCAGTGATAATGACTGGAGATTGGCGCTGCGGCAGGCTGTCTCCGGTTGGTTGACACCTGAGCTATTGGCATCACGGTGGCAAACATTACTAGCTAATGCACAGACTTCCAGTCCAGACGAAAAAACTGGGGAGCCAAGGTTTGCCATGGTCCTGGACGCCGGCCGGAATAAATCGGGCGACATTAAGGGGGATTACCACCGGCTTTGGAACATGAGTTTGCTTAACCTGCTGCAGCGTAGCGGGCTATTGCAAGTGGATGTGGTGGAAGATAGCGCTGAGATGCCTATATGGCGGATTACCCTCCTAGCAAATTGGCTTTTGGAGTCGCCATTAGCCACGGACCTGCGCTGGGTGCCAGTGATAGCGCTTCGCGACGCGGAGCAGCAAGCATCTCGTGAAGACCTTGAACACTTTCGTTGCTTAATAGATGGAAGCGAACCAAATTGCATACTTACTGGAACGTTTGATTTAGTCGAGGCGGGCTCGAATATCGTCGATCCCTGCGGACGGTGCGAATTTTGCCGGCGCAACGAGTTTACTCCCCCGCAGGAAGTCACGTTCCATGGCTTAAAGGCTCGTTGGTCGGAGCCGTGCTTTTTCAAACCTCATGCTTTCGTCGCAGGCGTAAGCGTTGTGCATCCTCTGGATGAGCATTTCGGAGAGGGGTTGAGGGATCTCGTAATCCGCCTGGCTGCAGCAGGCATTGAGCAGTTTGTTGCGCCGTCCGGGGTTGCGGAGCGGCTTTCATTATTGCTGAAGGACTCACCTTGCCAATTTGGTTTTGTGCATGATTTTGAGACGCTTGAACGTGCGGATGCCGCGATTGCCAATTTGCCTACTGCAGTACTTGTTTCTGTTGACTATAAAAATCCTCGCCAGCTTTTGCAGCGACTTGAGTCATTGGAAGACGTGGCGCGCGAACAGTGTTTTGTCCTGGTCGTATCATCTGATCTGCAAGTTGAGGGGCGACCAATGGCGCAGGTTGCCTCTGTTGTCGCACCGATTCGGGAGCGAGCGCTTGAGTCAATGGCGAGGAGACTAGTCTTGTGAGGTTATTTTTATGAGTTTGTTGTCAGACATTCAGGGTTCCGCCGAGCGCATTTGGTCTCTTCTTCGTTTGCTTGACGCTAACGGTGGATGGATGAAGCGCGATGAAGTGCCGCAGTGGATGAATCCGCAATTTACGGCTGAATCCTCTGTCGCACCGGGTCCGGACGCTACCGCTTTAAGCCAGACAGTCGGCGCGGCTGTTAGTGTAGGGTTAATTGCTGCCACCGATGGTGGCTACCGCTTACTCTTAGAGAACGTACCTCTTCGTTTCGACGGCTTTGCAGATGCGGTACATCAAACACTCTGCCAGTTGCCTTCTGGCCATGCCGACTACGTGGTGCTCGAGGCATATGCCGCCATCGTCATTCTTACTGAAAAGTACGGTGGGACCCATTGGATTCGTGAGCGAAACAACACTGAATTGGCCGATACGGTCCTTGCCCAGGCGCTGCGAGCAGACTCGGAGGAGGAGCGCCGGTTTAATAGTACAAAGCTGACGCCTTGGGTTCGGTGGGTAACTTTTATGGGGCTCGCTATGCCACAACAGGCACGTGGGGCGCTATACCCAACAATTACTGAGCGTCTAGAAAGAGAGCTTTCTGTATTGGTCGACACGCTTTCACCGGTTACCGAACATGTTTTCGCAGACTTTCTCGTCAGCCTCGGACAACGAATGCCCTACATCGACGGGGGAGCATTGTTCATCGACCTTGCCCAGCGGGAGGGGTTGCGTCCCATGGGCCGGAGGCTTTCCCGAGTGTTGAGTAATGCGCTAAGGGATCTGCATGACGATGGCCGCATTGAGTTAATTGCGGTTGGGGATACGGCCGGTATGTATGAGCTAGTGGGCGAAGCCCACCCAGTTCGGGCCGTTACTAGCATCAGATTTACACTGGGAGCCGATAATCATGCCTGAGCTTCCTTACAAAGCATGTTGGAGTGCACAGGCGGCGCGTGAAATTCTCCAGACGGAAGCTTTAGCTAACCGCGAAGGTGCCTTTTTAGCGGTACACCAGTCCATTACTAATCTTGCGATCGGTGGCGCGCGCGCCAGTGATGTAGACGAAGGGACTGATGAAGGCGTTCTGCAGGCACTAGCGCGTCCAGAAAATCGTCACGTCTTCTGTGTAGTGGAGGGCGAACCAGGTTCTGGCAAGTCGCATCTGATTCGTTGGATGAAGGTCAAGTGGCCAAAGAAGGACATGGTGCTGCTTATCCAGCGCGCCGACGGTAGCTTGCCGGGGGCCTTACGAGAGTTAAAAAATGCACTTGGGGGCGAGTATGGCAACCTCTTTGATCAATTAGGGCAGCGGCTAGAAGCTAGCTTTGAGGGGCGCGTTCATGTGTTTCAGCGCACACTTGCCGCTAGCATGGCTGAAGCACATTTTGAACAACCGCTAGATGATGCTAAGGAGTGCGGAAAACATGATCTGGCACGATTGCTGGATTCGGCTGTCGTGCAAGAGCGCTGGAAAGGGCCCGAGCGCGTGCTTAAAATCATGGCTGGTATGGGGGGGCAACGGGACCAGGCAGTAGCGCGATTTAACTTGTACGACATTGCCGAACTAGGTCAGCTTGAGCCTGCGGTTCGGGACTGTCCGCCAAGGGCACTAATGTTTCTCAGAAAGCTACGCCACGAAAGTCGAGCGATATTGGCGCAACTTGAAGCTAATGACACTCCGGATCAGGTGCTGGCTGATCTGAAGAATGATGTTCCTTATTCCTGCCTACTCATGGAGGCGCTGAACCGGCGTCGCGACTATGGCGTGCAGAATGTATTGGGCATCTCTATGGACGGGCTCAAGGAGATCTTTCTAACGCTGCGTCGTCGACTGAAGAGCGAAGAGCGACGCCTAGTACTGCTACTGGAAGACATCACTGCTTGGGAGGGTCTTGACAGCCAATTGATCGACGTCCTCGTGACCGACAGCACCACAAGACAGAGTGATGATCTGTGCGATTTAATCTCTGTAGTGGGCTTGACACCGAATTATATGAATTCCCTGCGAGGCAACTATCTTGGCAGGATCACCCACCGTGTGACACTCGGTCGGGAGGGCGATAGAGGGCAGTTTCTTGAGACCAGCCAATTGCTAACGTCCGAGAGTCGGGAGCACTTCGCCGCGAACTATCTGCGGGCTATACGGGTGGGCCTCACCGCTCTGGATGAGTGGCGGCATAATGGCGCGAGGCAAGACCAAATCCCCAATCGATGTGATCAATGCCTAGTTAGGCTTGGTTGTCATCAAGCCTTTGGGGCAAGTGAGGGGGTCGGGCTTTATCCGTTAACTTCGCAAGCTCTTACGACGATGTATGAGGCTCTATCGGATCCGTCGGGTCGCATGACGCTCAAGACTCCGCGTGGGATGATCCAAGGCGTTCTGGGCCCCGTCCTGCTCACGCCTTCCACCCTCGATGATCGAATATTTCCTCCATCTGAGGTGGAAAGTAGCGATTGGCTCCCCCAGGAAGCTACGCGAGTCACTGCAAGGCTTGAGGACCAACTATCGTATGCGGCTAGCAATGAACCGGAAATCGCAGAGCGCTTACGGCGACTTGTCACGCTCTGGGGGGCGCCAGGTGCGCAAGGTACAACTCTGTGGAATGAAGGCTTAGCGTTTGCAGCAATCCCAGCGCCCATCTTTGAAAGTTTTGGACTTCCTTGGCCAGGGGAAGCGACCGCCATGCCTGCAGCGAGCGGGACGATTTCTGTCAGGACCCAGGTGGCTAGTGAAGTTGGAAGGACCGATACAACAGAAGAGTTGGGGCAGTCCTTTGATCCCCCTGCCTTGCGCCGAACCCCCTCATCGAGCACGCCCCGGACGGCTCAACCTGCTACCCATCGTTCACAAGGGGCAAAGACTGCTTCCATTCGGAACAAATGGCAGCAGATGGTACAAGAGCTCACAGAGTGGCGGTCTGGCGGGCGATTGGGAAGTCTGAATGATTGGGAAGGTTTGCTCAGCAGCTTGGTCAGAGGACTGCCTCGCCATCGTTTCGACGTCTCCGATTGGCTGTTTGATCGCGTGTTCACTGAGAACAATATTAAGTTCGAGGGCGAGCGCAAAGGTGACGTTCGTAACTTTGTGGTACCCAAAGAGAAATGGCTCATTCTGGGGCTTGAGGCGCATGTCACCTTATTGTCGGGCTCCGAGTTGCAAGCCGATGTGGAGGAGGCCTATCGCCGCCTTCATTCTCGGATGCTTCGGCGGGTGGCCGAACTTGCTCAAGCACATCTAGAGCGTCGCTTACTGGCTTTAGATAGTGGGGAGCCTTGGCAGGTGGCTGGCAATATCGCCCAAGTACTCCTGGCGAGGGCGTGGCTCCGTGGCGACGTCAAGCCAGATCAACCGCTAGCTGAACAATTTGTTCGCTTGCTCAGCGATGAAGGCCGTCCGACTACCAACCCGACGGACCGTGTTAATTCCTGGAACGAGGTTCTTACCAAAACCGATAAAAATCACAAACTTCTGCGCGAGAATCTGCGGTCTTCGCTCTCGCTGCGTCAGGGAGAAGGGAGGGGTTATGGCGTGGCTGATGCTGGTGCGGTGGTTCGTGCTCTTCTGCAGATGCAGGAGAGCTTGCGGCTTTCCCCCACGCCTCGGGAAGTGGGTCCAGGGCTAGATGCAATGGCACAAGTTATTGATTTGGTTAAGGAGATTGATGGGCGTCTAAAGGATCTCCCTCGGTACGAAGGCGAACGGCTAAAGAACCGTGGTCAGGCGCTGTTCGCAATGATGCGCGGTCGCAGTCTGAGCGATCACGTCGAAAGGATCGACCATGCACTTGTGGAAGTTAGTAAGCAATTGCCACAGGCTGCGCCCGATGCAATCAAGGACTGGAAGGGGGCCTACACTAAGGCCAAGAGCGATAACTTTTTTGATGATAATGAAAGCTCTCCAGCTGGACGAGTAGAAGCCTTTCTGCTGGATTCTCTTGAGGATAATTGCAGCGAACCGGAACTAGGGTTAGCTGACAAACTTGCGAAATGCATTGAAGCACCAGCAGGCGACATGCGGCAGGCTCGAGATCTGCTAACACTTGGAGAAAACGCAATTAAGCGGAGTTATGACTACGCCCTTGAGTTTATTGGCACTTCTGGAACTAGTAGCGGAGATTCTACGCGGGTGCGCCAATTTGGCCTGCAGGTGCAGGACTCTGCTGCAGGGATGCTTACGGACTTGGAGAAAATGTCGTGAATTTAGTGCTCGAAAACGCAACAGATGTCGAACTCGCACCTTTGGAGGAACTGGAGGTGTTGCTGAAGGATATTCCGGCGGCAAAGGAACGAACCTTTTTTGGAAATGCATTAGTTAAAGCATATGAGCAAGTAGTACAAAGCGAGTCTCTAGTTGAGCTACTTCGAGAAGTTGAGGTCTACTTCGCCATGTGCACGAAGTATCTAGATCTCCCTGAGGAAGTGCGGACGGAGTTAAAGTGCATTCAGCAGCTTGGTAGTCGGTTGGCAGGCGTCGATAGTCGTGAAGATTATCTTGACGTTCGCCACCACGTATCGAACCTTGAGCGAGAGATCGGTGCTCTCCAAAGAGCAGTGAACCAAGCGTTTGAAAGGATGATCCAGCGCGAGTTCGCCAGTATAGGGGCGCTTGGCGCTGTCCTCAGCAAGGTAGATGAGACAAGAGAGTTGGGAAAACGCATGGAGATGTTAGGACGTCAAGCAAAAGAGGTAAGCAAACGTTCGGCAACTCAGGTTGTCGTCGAGGTCGAACGCTTACGGTCTGAGCGCCAAGTTATGCGGGATGAACTCGATAGTTTTGGTGCCGATGAAGCCGTGTTAGCGTTCTTGCAAGACATCAGCCAGGGCGCGCTACCCTTGTCACGTATTAACGGTAGCGTTTTGCCCTGGCTTGAACAACATCACGCGGTCGGATTGCTAACTATTTCCCTAAGCGCGTAGGCGGCAATGCCTCGGTTTCATCTCTGCCTACTGTCGTAGGTTCGCGTCTACGAATTTCTTTAGCAGTCGGCGACTAACAGCGGCCTCGACTATACCGGCGGGCATAATATCGCTGCCGGTGTGCAAGCATGCCTGGCACCCATCGACGCACAGGTGGCCACTTATTCGATAAATCTGATCGGCGAGACGTGCTTCTGCTGACAAGCTGTCTTCCTGGTTCGCGTCCTCAATGCTGGCGTAGCAATGCAGCAGAGCGTGCGTAGTGGGGGCTGCCCCAGATCCTTCCCGAGCACGTCCGACAACTGCACTTACTAACTCCCAGGTCGAGGGTTGGCGCCCCATTTGTTCTCGCAACGCATCTTCAATATGTCGAGCCTCACTCCATAGATCGTAATAGGCGAACTCATAGTCGCCGATTGACTCAACGCCGTACAACACACGTAGCAAAGTATGGAATGGGACTTCGTCGCTTTCGGCTAGCCGAAGATCTCTCCTAAGACTATCGAGTGTTGTGGCATCCCGAGGGCTCAGGAGTCTCCATTGAGGGTGGTTCTCCTTCATTTGCCATGCCCGTGCTAGTAGCGCATCTTCGGCTGCATTGGGACATTCAGTGAGGAAACCCTCAGCAAGATCCTTGAGGGCATCATCCAACCGTCCCACGAATGTGCGTGTAGTTCCATCTCCATACTCACCATTCTCGGCGATCGTTACGATATCGTCTGCTGCCATGCCAAACTGGATTGGTAGTTTAGCGTGACAGACTACACGGCGTTCGTCCCCTCGCCCGTGCAGAACAAAAGCGTGCTTAAGGCGAATCGCTAGACTATGCAACACAAGGCTGCGCAGATACATTTTAAAGTGTTCTGGGTTCTCCAGGTTGGTGAACACTTCCCTCAGCAAATCTTGGAAGGCTTGTGAACCCGCAGCCTCCGCGACCTGTTCGGTGCGGCGCTCGGACAGCAAGGGGTGCTGATGAAGTACCTCCTGATAGGTCTGCAAGAACAACTCGCGGACACGTCGCCTGTCCCATAGTTTAGTCAGTTGTAGGAGTTTCTTGCGCAGAGTTGGGTTACCTGCTGCTGCCGCAATAATTTCAGCGGCTCGCTGGGCCTGATAGCTATTCATGTCGACGCTGCGTGCACGCCGCTGAACGATGTATCGCAGCATTTGTAGGCGGTACCACTTGCCCTCTTCACTATCGGGGCTCATTGCCGCGATCTCATGATCGACAAATCGAGAAAGGGCTGCACTATCGATGTGGAATCGGACACCTTCAGTAGTTACTCGATAACCGAAGAGCACCGCTTCGAGAGTCTTTGGGTGGGTGAACAATTGGCTGATCTGAAGTGAATCTACACGTGCATCACAGAATCGAACTTCGCTATCAGCACCCCAATATACACGGGCCAGTTGTAGTCCGCTCTCAACGTGTGTAAGTGTGCCGCCGGTATGGATGTCCAACCGTTCGATTATCCCAGATAGCACACCTGGGTCATTGCTGTGCGCAGACGAGGCGTCGGCTTGGATAACTGGAAAACCTCGTAACTGGCCGCTGCTCTTGTGATGAACTTTCAGCGCTTCATCCAATGTTTGGGTGCCGGCAGGAATTTGAAAGAGCTCTGTGTAGTCTTTATTTGCCTGCCATCGAGAGACCCATTGACCTTGCAACTTACCGCCAACTTCAGTTTTTATGTGCCTTGGGCAGAATACAGCTGGATGCAGGCTGCTGCTTTTGCCGATTTCTTTACGTGCCTCTGCTGGAAGCAACTGCAATAGGGCATCCGCACCGCCAAAGTCGAGTTGATTGGCATCGGCCATTTCCTGTGCATCCAGCCAGGGCTGACGTCCAGCGGAAGGGGCTCGCCAGTGAAGTTCCCTACTTCCATAGCGGTGCGTCATGTTGCCCGGAGCAATATTGTTGAGCGCCAGGGAAATATCCTCATTCACGCATTCGTCTTTTTGCTCCCGCTCAAAATGCACTGTAAGTACTGGGAGGTTCACGGTCTCAAATAGAGTTTTGGGTACCCAAGGCGTCCAGGCACGCCTCTGGTTGGCATTCTCTGCAGATTGGAGTGGGTGTTCTGCCGCCAGTTGGACTGTCCGCCAGAAGGTATCTATGCAAGCGGTATCGAGAATGGAATAGACGCTGTTCCCGAATATTTGTTTCAACGCTCTATCCGCGTCGGTTGCTACACTCGGGTGTAGGCAACCCGATCCGTCGATTCCCGACGATCGCTTTTTTGCCTCGTGACGGGCGATTACATCTAATACCAGAGTGATGGCTTGACCACGTACGACCGCGTGGTTGGTCATGTTCAGTGGTACTTCAAAGTGCTTACTATCGAGGAGGGTTTGAGGCTTTCTAAAATACCAACTGTCGCGGGCTGAGTAGGGCGACAATGTAATTCCGGTTAAGGGCCTGTCGTCTGCCCCGCGTCCTCCACGACCTTTCCGCTGAATGAAACTTGCGAGATTGACCGGGGCATAATGTTGGTAAACGAGGGTCATATCTGGGTCGTCATAACCGACCTCCAAGGACGATGTAGCAAAGACGATATCGCTGTCTTTTATCATTTCCTCGGCACGAGCACCGGCACCAGACCATACCGGGCTATTAGTAACCTTTAGGGGGGAATTCGGCTTATAAAGTCCGTTTGCCGTCCATTGCCGATTGTCGTTGGCGGCGAAGAACCAGCATTCACCCTTCGTAAAGCAATCGCAGCCAATAGGCTGTTTACAGCAATGCTGACGCAGGCCTCCAGTGGCGGAGTCTGGGAAAGAATAGGTGCGAAGTCGCGCTAGATTATTGTTCTCTTCGGCATCCTGATAGTCGTGGTGCAGACGCTTGACTTTATCGACCGAGTCCAGAAAGACGATACTGCGGAAACCACCTTCTGTACCCGTACGCCGTCGCATGCCATGAGCCAGTACCATCAGACTTTGAATGGTAGAGGAGGCGCCCGCGATGTCCTTACCTCGCGACTCAACTTCTGGTTGAATGAAGTAGAAGTACTCGCGGCCCTCGATACTGAGTTCGCGCTCGTGATCGTCAACTTGGATTGCCGTGACGGCGTTACCTCCTGCCAGAGTACGCCACACTTCGGTTGGTTCGCCGAGTGTGGCGCTCATCCCGATGGCGAGACATTTTCCGCCGTTAGCCTCGGCTCGCGCCAGTAGTCGTCGTAATGCATATCCGATTTGTGCACCGTGAATATGCGAGTAGAGGTGAATTTCATCAGCCAGTAGCGCTCTCGGAGGTGCATGCTCTGGGTGATCCCCGAAGAGAGATCCGTACCTGGGATCTCCTAACCACTGGTGTAGAGACTCAGTTGTCGGTAAAAACAATGCTGGTGGAGTTTCTATTAGGCCTTGCTTGCTTCCGATCCATCCACTGTACCCCCAGTCGCATTTAGCTCCGATACACGCGAGGCGGTCGGCACCCTTGATGCCTGCTCCTGGATTTAAATGCAGGAGAGAGTCGCATTTTGGACAATGGAAGAAGGGAAATTCATAACATCCAGGCGCTCCTACGCCGGGCTTCCATACTTCCTCATTTACTTTGAGGGAGAAGCTTCTAGGCACGTCACCGTTCTGAAGTCCAATTGTTAGTAAGGGCACCGAAGGATCTACGGCGAGTTCAGCTAAGTAGCGGGTTAGGCGTTGGGCCTGATTCGCCGCCAAACGCACACGGGGATAGACGAGAATGGCTCGGGTGCCATGGATGTGTCGTAGCCGATCATATAAAGCGCCGATGATAAGCGGTAGACAGGCAGCTTCGGTCTTGCCTGCTCCTGTGTCTGCAGTTATGACAAACCGATCACAGGCTTCGTCTGTTTGCATCCAAGCGGGTACTAATGTAAGTAAAGAACGTGCTTGAAAGCCGCGTAGCGTGGGGTCTTCGACCTTCCAATCGCGACATAATGCGGCCGATAAAGCGTCAACCGCAACTGAAAACAGTGGTTCTTTAGGCACCAAAATTTTGAGTTGAGCAACAACAGTGCTTAAGAGGTGAGTAGGTTTCGGCTTGTCGCGATTGCGTATCTCAACCTTAAGTCCTCGAACGAGAAAAGGTCGTCGGTCAGAGTCTTCGGGAGTGAAGCGCTGCTTAACATAGCGCACTTCGCGTGCAAGTTCGGCCATACGGCTACGCAGTCGCCCATCTTCGGTATGCAGCAAATGGCCATGTAGTTCTAAGCGGCGCACTGCTCCTGCTACTACTGATTTGCTTAAGACAAGACTCTCTGCCAGTCCTCCTATATTGTGCCAGCCCTCGAAGACTCCGAAATTTATTCGGCGGGCCTCCAAATCCTCAAGGCGATTCAGAACGCTAAAGTCAACGTCCGACAACTTTTCATCAAGGGGGGCTGGTGGAATGTCTCTTTCTTTTGATTCCGGATTGTTTCCACTCAAATCCACAACGAGACGCTTGTACTTATCCTGGGAGAAGCAGACTAGGCCCTGCGCTGCCAAGTCTGCACAGATCGGATGTAACAAATCGCTACCGTCTGGGCTTAAGCAGTCAAAGCGGTCTCTCACTAGGTAGTAGAGCGGGGGAAATCGACCATTGCGAGTCTGCTGAATCACTTCTTCCAAGTGAGCCAGAAGCGTATCTTTGGCGATATTATAGAGTCGGCGCGCAGGTTCCAGTGGATAAATACGAAAGTACTCGCCGTGTTGGGTCTGAACAGGAATTAGGCTAATAACGCCATGTCGGTGAAGTGTAATCAGATCTGACAAGATTTCCTTTGTTTGCCTAGCTAACGCTTTTGCCAAAAGATAGTCGCGTGCTACACCCTTATTGTCCAACATGGCTTGACTACGAATCGTCGCCAGCATGCTTTGGAGCCAAGCGCTCATCGGTGGAAGGTCGACAACCAAAGGATTTGGTAGTGTGCTGATCTGCGGTAATTCGCTGGACTCATCGAAACTGCCCAGTCGAATGTTGACTTGAACAGGCGTCCCATTGGGTAGTGGGAGTCCAATCTGTCCTGCGTCTCGGGCTTCGAATACAAACTCTCGTAGAATTTGAGCAGAGTCGAGTTGGTCCTGTTCGGACGGAACGGCATCCAGCAAATTACGCGACACGAGCAGTATGAACTTTGAGCGTGCCCGAGTGATAGTGACGTTCAGCCGAAGTGGACTGAAGATGAAATCTGCTTCAGCTAACGCAAACTCTGAGTCTGCAACTGTGTAACTCGCAATAATTGCATCGCGTTCTTTGCCTTGAATTCGATCAACTGTCTCGACCACAACCTTGCTGCCCCGGCTATCACCAAGAAGTTTGCGAATAAGGGCATTCTGCGCTCGGTGAGGGCTTACTACTGCAAGGCGCTCGGCCCAAAAAGCTTGGTCAGAGTCGTCTGAGTCTCCTGGTTCAAGTCGGGTTCGAAGAAGCCTCGTAAGATGAGCGGTAAGCTTTGCTTCGAATTCATTGCTAGTAGCGGCAGAAGGGCCGTCGTGCAATAGGACGCACAATGGGTGTTCGGGGTCGAGAACACGCTGTTCCCATTCCTGTAGTCCCTCGCGCCAGTTCGATCGTAGGTTTAAACGACGTTCGTAAACAGGCGCAGCACTAAAATATTTACCTTCGTAAAACTTGCGCTGGGGATATCGGGTTAGAGGTCCGTTGAGACGAAATGTCTCGTCTAGCGAGAATTCGCTGGTATTGCAGGAGCGCAAAAAGGAATACAGCGATCCGCCTAGCCGAGGGCCGGAGGTTTGGTGCTTGTGTTCCTCACGAATCGGCGGCAGTTGGCGATCATCGCCCGCAATTAATACGCGCCCGCCTGGTGCCAGCGCCGCAAGCGCCATAAGCCCCTGCGATACCAACATCTGGGAGGCCTCATCCATGCAGACGAGCCGAAATAGCGCAACGGAATGGCCATCGCTTGGTGGCTTCGGAGCTTTTGCGATAAGCCGATTCAGTTGCCAGACCGTGCAGCCTAAGATCGCATGTGGTTCGGAAAGCTTATTCCAGATCTCGTCAATTGAGCTATCACTGATGGCAGGTAGTTGTTCAACTCCCTCAGGCAGAGGACCGGCAGGTTTCCCTAGGTAGTACATTGGTACTGGTACTGGAAGGTGCTTAGATAGGCGCTTCGTGAGGCCTTCCATGAGATTGGAAATAGCGTTACGGGTGAATGCTGTCACTAAAACCCGGCAGGGCGTATCACTGCGTCGGCAAGCTTCTAGATATCCAGTTGCCATCCATGAGAGAGCATGAGTCTTACCGGTTCCAGGCGGTCCAAGAATGAGTCCTACCCGTTGATTAGAAAGCCCCAACCAGGCATCGCGCTGCGCTTGCCGTAGTGGCTTATCTTGTTCTCGAGCATTAATTGCTGGTTCCACCACCTCGGTCAGGCCTTGCATCCACAGTTCGGCATCGTTCGGGAGCAGCGTGGACGCAAATTCTTGGGGGTTGCGAAGGAAAAGCTTGATGTCATCCTTGGTTTGCACAGGCGGGACTCTATTTAGCGTCAAGGTAGGCTAGAAATTCTTGAGCGCGGTAGCTGGTGAAGTCTTCGTAAACCCGATCAAGGAACCAGCCTGGGCCCTCGATTTCGCGTAGCCACTGCTGAAATAGCGGTTTTTCTTGTGGCTTGTGAATGGTCACGAGGATACTGTCGAATTGGTGTTTATCTTGCCTAGGAGCGATCGATACTCGGCATTCGCCCCAGCGATATGGGTTGAGGCGAATATCAGGATCATCGTTCGTCAAAATTAGAGCGAAATCATCAGAGGATATATCGCTATCTTGGCTTTCCAGAGGTATTTTGAAGAGTAACCATAGTTTTCCGTTAGTATTGCCACTTTTCAAAAGTTTGAGTTCTGCCATGCACTGTCCGCTTGCGCGTCGTTGCGGGAACGCCTGAGTAAGCCGAACCAGCGTAGCTAGCATCGAGGAGCGCGCCTCTAGCAACTCGTATGCCTGCAATATGTCCAAGTCCTTCGCGTTTAGTGGGTCGAACATAGCTTGGAAGCGAAATGGCCTTTTGTTAAGTCTCAAAAAACGTTTTGCGGAGTTAAGGTTTTCCTCAAGTAACCATTCAACTAGTGACGCTGTCGTCTCAAGCCGAGCCTCGACATCTGCTTTAATCGCTTCAAGATTTCCTCGATCTTCTGAGTTACGAAGAGCTCGAATTACATCCATGGCTAAGAGCGATGAAAACTCGCGCCGGAACGGTCCGTGCGGCCTATAAACGTTGCAGAAATTCGCGTCGCAGACGGCGATCGCCTCGCTGACTTGGCGAAGGTCATAGGATACTCGTACAGGCAATGCAAACAATTGCTCGAACACGCTCCTGAGCGCTGTCGCAGGAAGGTGGTGTATACCGCGCAACTCCGGTTCTGGTACCAAATCTTCAGGCGGAAAGAGCCTCACCGCATGCAGTAGTCCGGTTCTAATCCTTGGGTCGTCTAAATGTCTACCGATGGCGTTCTGCAAGTACTGAGCTTCTGTCGGCTCAAACAGAAATATATGTGCGTGCAATTCCGCATTTAGATCTCCAACGTGTTGTTTATTATGTGCATCAATCGCGGTGAGGTCTTCAATGAGACTGCCCATAACATCAGAAATTGCATTTGCTTCTGCTGATTTGTCACCTTCCTTCAGTACGCGCACTATCGAGTGACTCTTAGTCGCGCTCTTGAATCGGTATCCGAGGGTGACTAAATTGTCTTCTACCGGGTCATAGTCCGCAACAATGTAGAGTGCCGCGTCCACGCGCGGAGGCATTAAATATGTCGCTAGGTCCGGAATGCGTTGAAGCCTTCCTTGAGTCTGAGCCTTTGCACGGGCGATCAATACTTCAGCCCTTCGCTGTAGTGACCAATTTAGGTTAGGGCTTTGGGCGTTAAGATGGGCTTCAGTGAGCGCACCTAAATTGCTTACTCCTCTACGCAGTAACGTTTTTTTGCCTTCGTGGGTAAGTCCAGGAACAGCTGAGATATCTCTATCCGCGGCATCGGCTTTATTGATGTTTTTAATGCAGTGCGGTAGGTATTGGCACTGTTCGCATTTGTAGTAGATGTGGAAAAAAGTGTCATCGCGATAACGTGATACTTCTTTTTTGCTGATTGTTAGCAGTTCACGACTAAAAAAGTCTTTCACGAGTCGGCGGTAGGGTTGTAGGTCAAAAACCTCAGACCGATGTATGCCTTCGTCTGCAAGGGTTCCTTCCTTGATGCACCAGATTTCTCCTTGAGAGGAAATAACTCCTGGCACTCGCAAATCTACCAGAAGCTTTTCAAGCAACTCGGCGTAAAAAGCCACTTGAGCTTTGTGAAACGCACGAGCGGACTGAGTGCCTTTGATGTCGATAATACTGAATACAGGCGGCTCTACGCTACGATCGACTCGTATGAGATCAGGAAACGAGCGACGAAGAGATATCCCGTCTGGGAGGGTCAGCGCGGTACTCGCAGTACGGTGGGCGTCTAGAGTTGCCTGTGGGGCATAATTATGCGGGAGGCTGCCTCGTAAAAAAGCTTCTGTACGTGCTTGGCTCAGTTTGTCTTCGCCAGGGGCAAGGGGCAAGGCTTGTCCCGTGGCGATAAGTTTTTGTACGATGGCAGTTTCAAACTCGTTCCCTAGGCTAGCCCATGCGCCAACATCCGTGGGCACCTTGTCCACACCGGCAGTGACCAATTCATTGGATTCCATCATTTCGTAGCGCGTCTTGCGCTCGCAGCGGTACTGAAACCAAGATTTAATCGTAGAAGCGCTAAGCGAAAGGGCCATTCGAAACTCAAAATAGAGATTTGTATCCCGAGCATTGCAGACCTGCGATGCGACCGCAAGAGGTAGGGTAGGGATGAGATCTACTATATATTTTCTAACGACGTGCGATACTTTTTCTGCGATATAGGATGAGGTCGTTCTCAAGCAGTTCAGCCGCGAGGAAAGCAGTTGTATCCTGCGTTAAGGCTGAGTTAAGTGATTTCTACTGAATCATCAATATTTTATGTTGCTGCAAGCTAAGTCGCCACTTAGGGTTGCTCTTGCAATAATCAACAGTGGCCTCAGTGTTTTTTTTTGCATGTGGGCCATCCATTGGTTGAAGGTAGAAATGTTTAAAATTTAGGTGCTCATACAAATATGGCATGGAGTCACTTTGCGGGAATACAAGCTTCAGTTCATCACCTTGGGTGATCTTTAATTGAACGCTTGATTTTGGGCTAACACAAAGCCAGTCTATACCCAAGGGGGGAGCGACGGTGCCGTTGGTTTCAACCGCTATGCTGAAGTTTAGCTTGTGCAGAGCATCTACCAATGCGTCATCGACCTGAAGTAAAGGTTCTCCGCCGGTCAATACCACATACTTATGATTCTGGTGGGATATTGGCCAAAACGAATCAATAGCATGAGCGAGAGCTTCAGCATTTTTGAATTTATCCCCACCTTGACCATCTGTTCCTACGAAGTCGGTGTCGCAGAATGTACAAATCGCGTTAGCTCTGTCCTGTTCCCGTCCCGACCAGAGGTTACATCCTGAAAATCGGCAGAATACCGCGGGTCGACCCGCTTGGTTGCCTTCCCCTTGAAGGGTGTAAAACATTTCTTTGATGCTGTAAGTCATTTTGGTTACTCATCTGATTCAAATTGGTGGCGAGTACACTGACCCGCCACCGCTGAACCATCATCAATCTCGTTCTTGAATGTACTGCTCATATCCAGTTTTGCGCAGTTCGCAAGCTGGGCACGTTCCACACCCGTAGCCCCATTCATGTTTCTGCTGTCGGGTCCCGAGGTAGCAGGTGTGGGACTCTTCTTGGATCAGGCTGACAAAGTCTCGATTACCTAGATCTTCCGCCAAACGCCAGGTCTGCGCTTTGTTGAGCCACATCAAGGGCGTTTCAATGACTACCGGAGCGTCCATCCCGAGGCTCAAGGCCACCTGGGTGGCTTTGAGGGTGTTGTCCCGGCAGTCTGGGTATCCTGAGTAGTCTGTTTCGCACATTCCCCCGACCAGCACTGTGAGGTCCCGTCGGTAGGCAATAGTGGCTGCGAACGTCAAGAACAGCAGATTTCTCCCGGGTACAAACGTATTGGGAAGTCCATTCTTTTCAAACTCTATAGTTTTCTCAGCGGTCATCGCCGTATCGCTGATCTGGCCGAGTAATTTGAGGTCAAGCACGTGGTCCTCACCGAGTCGCTTGGCCCAGTTTGGAAATCTGTTACGTACCTCCTGCAAGATATTCAGCCGACATTCGAGTTCGATTCGATGCCTCTGGCCATAATCAAAGCCAATGGTCTCGACGTGCTCGTAACGTTCCAGCGCCCAGGCAAGGCAGGTGGTTGAATCTTGTCCGCCTGAAAAAAGAACTAAGGCTTTGGTGTGCATACTGCTCTCCTCGGAACTGGGTCTGATTTAGCGCCGTTTCAGTTCTTGCTTGAGTTTTTCGGTCAGATATTTAGTGAGCAATCCGATATCAGTGGGCGTGTTCTGTATACCATTCCAGGGGCGGCGGTCGGTTTCAGAAATGTGCCAATCACCACTTGTCCATGCTGTATGAGGTTTCAAAAGTTTTAGACCTTTGATAAAGCCTTCCTTGCTGGTTGTGCCTTGATCGGAGTAGAGCAACTCCATAACGAAGCTCAAAGACACCAGGCCCGCCCCGTGTTTCAAACGTGAATTCCTGGGCGCTAGTCCTTCCCATTCCGATTTGAAAACTACACGCACTGCATGGAAGAAGTTATTGATAAGTTCGATGCTGCGCCCCTCAAAGTCATCAAACTTCATGAAGCTACGAATCGCGCCATCATTCGCAGAGTTCATTACGAACTTCTGCATCGCCATGTCGCTTAGTACTCCTCTAGGATTCGTATGTTGTTTGATCTCGCCAAATAGAGAGGAGTTAGGCAGAAAATTCAACAAATCAATAATGCGAGCAGCAAATTTACGACTTGTGAACCGTTCTGGCAGGCCATCAACAGTCGGTAAAAGTTCATAGATCAGCGATTTTGGCAGCGGTCGCGTATTGTTGACGAGCACAAACTGCTGTCGCAGTTCGTTGTAGTCTTTACAAATCAATGCAGATACAAATACCTGGAATCCAGGTTTTTCCATCGTCGCAAGGGCGCTGAGTCGTTGTTGTCCATCGACCACAAAGCCTGGCTTGGATTCGGTAGCATCAATAATGATTTCTACAATCCCTTCGCCGAGGTCTTTAATCGTTACCCCATCCAGAAAGGCCAAGATAATTGCGTTAGGAAGCAATGCATCGTCGCGCTGAAGATAGTCACGAATATCTCTGATGTGCGACGCGACTTGATGGCGCTGAAAGCCTTTGAGGTGGCCTTCTTCATCGCGGCCGACTCTCTCAATTTCAGAAAAATCTAAAATTTCATTTGGAGTGGCCGCAAACGAAAATACATCATGCCCGGAGGCCTGTTGGGCGCGCACACCCTTAAATCGATAGATCATTGTTTCGAAAGTTCCAGGGTTTTCTGAAGGTGGCGGTGGTACACGCCTAAGTTGTGAAATCCGCGTCTTTTGTTTCGATTGCTGGCTCGAAAGATAATAGTTTCAATACCCGCTGACTGACAAATCGAACATTGGCATTTTTGCCACGGTTTATCTCTCAGCGTGGGTGAGATTAGTCGGACATGCTTGGCGATTTCTTTTTCCATTTCTATTGATGATGATATCGATCCGGAAAGAGTCAGTCGGAGATAGTCTACTAGCACGGCTAAAGTTGAATCAAAGTCGAGCAGGTTTTTATCGTAGTCGCGGATCGCTAGCAACGCCGCTTTTTCTTTGATTTGTAACTCTTCTGCGCTCAGAGTGCCTTTTTTTATTCCTTGCATCAGGCGTGGATTTTCAATCGCCTGAGGAATGCGGATAGCTGTGTAGTAGTCCAGTTTGCTTGTATTGTTGCCCATGTAGTAATTACACTTCGCATCTTTAAATGCGCGTATAAGGGGGGAGGTTGAGTCAAAACTGGTAATGCCATATCCGGTGAATTCATGGATGTTCTCGGCTTTGGCAAACCCCAGCAGATGAATATTTGTCTCGGGCTTAAGGACCGCTCGAAGCTCTTTCAGAACCTCATGGATTTGATCGACTTTCAAAGGTACTAGACCTCCGATCGCCAAGTAGCGATAACCCATGTCTTCGAGTTGTTTTGCAGCGTTCGCCATGCTTTGAGGAGACCAACCCTGTACCGCTCCAAGAGGTTCGAAAGGCCATTCCGCCTCCTTCACTAAACGCAGAAACTCTTGCGCATTTTTGAGCGTGATTTCGTACCGAAACAGCACATCTTCCGACTGGCTCAATGCTGGAGGATTGCTGGAGTCGCAGTTGAATATGATGTGGTCCGGCGAGCAACCGTGGGTGAATCCCGCGTCTGAGTAGAACTCTACTACTTCGCTTGGGCTATACGCAGGGGTAGGGTGCTCTACATAGGCGAAAGCCCCGCAGTCACCTAGGACCATCGTATCTTTGAACTGGATGCCATCGAGTCGTAGAAATTTGCGCGCGCCTTCTCTGAGGAAGCGCTGCTGCTCGGAAGTCGAGTACCGAACCTTTGAATTAGCGACGCCATTTGCAGGTCGCACTGCGCTCATCGAGACCAAGAGCCCATCATAAGGGACGGGGGTCATCATTTCGTGCGCATACTGGTCATCCCAGTATCTCTTCCGGCCCGGCGCATTTCGATCGTTGATGAAATCGTAGTCCGGGTCTACGTAGTCTTGGGTGTCGGCGTATAAAAATTTCATTGGTGAGCGCTGGTCATATAGAGGCGGATCAAGGTTTCTTGCAGCGCCTTGATATCTTGAGGGGTGCTTTGGATTTCATTCCACTGGACATTAATCATCGGCCACTGACCTGTTGTCCATGCGCAGTAAGGGGCTACTCTGGCCAGTTCTTGTAGCACGGCTTCGTAGGTTTCGCGCTGACCACCGATTTTGGCGTAGATCCGATCCATAAGCACGCCCATGGCGATTATCCCCGCTGAGTGCATGAGTCGACTGCTCTTGGATTCAAGTGCCCACGCCTCTGGAAACGTATCACGCACTGCCCGCCAGAAGGTCGTCAGTAGGTTGTACATGGACTCAACGTTCGCCGCACCGTCGGTGCTGGAGGTGTAGGGAGCCAACGCCCCCAACGGATTACTGATGCTATTGCGGATCATCGTTATTACAGCGGTGTCAGTGATCACTGCTTTGCTATTTTGCTCGGACGACCGCTTTATGAGTTTGTGGAAAGGGGAGTTGGGATCGCGGCTAAGAAGCCCGCACAACTCAGCTGGTGCCTTGCGAGCACTCAGTTCGCGGGGCAAAAGGATGCTGCCTGTCTCCGGCAGTAGTTCGTTGATCAGTCGAGTGGGCAAGGGTTTGGCCTTGTTGACCAAAATAAATTGCTCGCGCTGGGTAGTCAGGCTGTCGGATACAAAACCGATCACTGGCACAGGAAGATCCGAATTGGCCGCTTTCGCCAACGCCAATGAGCGTTGTTGCCCGTCCACGATCCAGGCAGACCTCATTCCTTCCTCCCTAATAGGGATCGTCAGCGTACCCGCTTGCGAAAGCCCCGCGTCGCCTGTCGGCTTGCTTCCGCGTGCTGCGACAAAACGCAGGTCAGGAGACAGCGCTAAGATAATTGCATTGGGAAAAAGTACATTTCCCTGATTGAGGTACTCAGTGATCCCTTTGACATGGCTCTTAATCTCGGGGCGCTGAAAACCCTTGAGGGGGCTGCTGTCTTCGCGCGACAGGCGGCTGATGTCGGCAATTCGGACCAGGTCAGATCCCCTGATGAATAATGCATACACATCAAGGTTGTCGCCTTGCGTGGTGCGTAGTGCACGCACCACAATCGCATCTTCGCTCGTCATGCTTTGCTCTCTATGCTGTCTTGACCTTTGATGTCCTGCCAGATCCTCCGAAAGCGCGATTGCTCGCACGACACCAGGGCGTCGTCCCTTAAGTAGCGTAACAATCGGGTGGAACTGCCTTGGTAGTCAGCCCACACACACTCAAGCATGTAGGCAATTTCACTGTCCGATGCGCGCCGCCGGATGGTCGTTTTTGCTAGGGATAAAAGATCCATCGCCGCGCTGACGCTCTTTCGAGCGATCTCAGCAGGAGCACTCGACAGTTCAAGAATCTCAATGAAATGACGCAGGGCTCTCTGGGGGAAATCGTTGCGGGTGCCGGGTAGTGTTGAGGTTTCAAGGCGTTCGTCGTAGGGCATCGCGATGCGTCGTAAATGGCTGGGAAGCATCTCGATGCCTGGGCGCGAAGTGAATATTCTGAGCTTGTCGATCTGCGTGTCCCTGATTTTTCCAAGGTCTTCGCCTATCAACTGGACATAGTTTGAAGAGAGGGCAATGAGCACCAAGTCGATGTCGGGTTGGCTGACGAGGTCCGCTAGGGCGCTTCCCTTTGATTGGGTGACATTCACGGCTTCCCACCAATCTGATGCGCGCGCACCCAATTTTTCGAGACGTGGGATGATAGAGTTCGGATCCTGAGCCACCGTCAGGTTGTACGGTGGACATCTCTGATCGCCTTCAATCAACCCTAAGCCGGTCGACGCAAACATTAGCTTCGCGTCCAACTTCGTTGCTACGCGCCTCGCGTCAGAAACGCTTCTACCCACGTAAAGTGAAGATGCCATCAGCGTGGTAGGACGCTCGTCTATTTGCCCCTTCCACGCCTTTGCCATGGCAGCAATCGATGAATAACACTCGTCGTTCAGCACTACCGGCGGCAGGCCGTCGAGACGTTTTCGATTCGTGCAGTTGGTGATGATGACGGTTCTCATGGGAAAACTGTAGGCCTGTTTTGACGAGTGTTGCATTTATCTGAGGCTGACAATTTACCATTTAATAACTGTATGGGCCAATGCGCTTAGGCTAGTTTTTATGCGGAAGGGTTGGTATAAGAGCCTCAATACTGCTGCTACCCCTCTTTCTGGGTGGCCGTTCGATGAAGGAAGAGACTCATTGCTTAAGTTCAGCGCAATCAAGGCGTTACAGAGCCCAACCCACCAAGTGGTATCGTTTGCGGCTACCGTTGAGCAGATTTTGGCGATCGCTAGCATCGACCGAGTCAAGCGTGATGATCGTGGCGCCCTTCATGGCTTTCAGCGGCCACAGGTGTCCAAGCACATACGAGAGATTCGCGACTACCTCTCCCGTCCCGATGCGGTAATGCCCAATGCTGTGGTGTTAGCGTTTACCAGTGGGGTCCGGGTGGTGGAAGGAAATGGAGCCTATGCAGAAATTGAGGTGGATATTTCATCCGGCCCTCCTGGGTTCGTTGTGGATGGTCAGCAGCGCCTATCTGCGTTATCTGGGCTCGAGGGGAGTTCGTTCCAGTTACTGGTGTCTGCTCTTGTGTGTGAAAATCAGGAAGAGCTTCGCCGGCAATTCATTCTCGTCAACAACACCAGTCCATTACCGAAGTCGCTGGTATATGAACTGCTCCCGTCTGTCAGCGGCCTTCCATTCAGAATGACTTCCCGCGCCCGCGCAGCCCGCATCGTGGAAATGCTGAATTATGACGATCGATCTTCTTTGCAAGGACAAATTAAGCAGCATACCAACCCCTCAGGGGTCATCGGTGATACGTCGCTCCAGAAACTGGTAATGAATTCCCTATCTGACGGTTACTGTCGGGAGGTGATTGAGTTGTCGGGAGGTGAGGATCGTTGTTTCTTGGCCATCAGTGAGTTTTTTCAGGCGGTCCAGGAGGTGTTTGGAAATGCTTGGCATGGTCATACACCTAAAAGCTCTCGTCTCGTCCATAGCGCGGGGATTATTTCCATGGGGTTCGTCATGGAACAGTTGTGTGCTACAGGAGCGCCACTGGCCCCAGTATTCAAGTTAGGCCTTAGAAAGCTACAAGGATATACAGCTTGGACGCTCGGTTCGGGAGAGTGGTCCTTTAAAACAGGCAACCGGCCATGGAATGGAGTTCAGAATTTACATGGTGATATTCATCTTTTGACTGATCATTTGACCAGGGTGGTTCGAAGTTCTGAACTCGTACCTAGCTAACTGGTGCTCATATACTAATATTTAGGAGGCATTATGACTACTTTGGTTTCCTCGGATCTGTCTCCAGCCCTGGCCAGTGACGCCAGTGTAAAAGAGTTCTCTGAAGTCATTCTTCATCTATCCATGGCTTTTCAGGAGGCATTGAGGAGGCTCGCAGGGCAAGACGAAGCTTTCCCTTCGGAAGGGTATGGCATGTTGACTGAAGCCTACGGTTTGCGGACGCGTGCGAATATTCTCTACCTGACGCCATCTACCCATGTGGTGCAGGCATTAAATTTTTCCCAAACTGCTATGTTGGGGAAATTCGAAGAAATACTGAATTGTTTGAGTGATGTAACCGATTTACACACTGTTAACTCCATTTTGGTTTCCGTGATCACTATTGCATCAGCGCTGGGTGAGGGGCGAGCCAAAGTTGTAGAGTTTTTGTTTGAAACGTTATGCGTCGATCTTGAGTCTTGGAAGGTTTAGTCTAGGTGTTTGTTTTTTTTGTCGCGTGAGATACGGGAGGAATCAGTGGAGATTTTTAAAGAGTTCGTTTTTGAGGCCGCTCATCGGTTGCCCAATGTTCCAGAAGGGCACAAATGTGGGCGTCTGCACGGTCACTCCTTTCGTATTGCAATTTATATTGATGGCCCTGTCGATAGGACGTCGGGTTGGGTCAGGGATTTTTCCGAGATAAAGGAGATTTTCGCGCCTCTGTATGAACGCTTAGATCACAATTATCTTAATGAAATTCCCGGACTGGAAAATCCGACGAGCGAGGTTTTAGCCGTTTGGGTTTGGCAGGAGCTAAAGCCATTGCTTCCCGAACTATCCGCAATACGTATTCACGAGACATGTACAAGTGGGTGTATTTATAGGGGGCCGGAGGTATAACCACTCTCGTGTAAAGAAAGTAGAACTATGCGTCGTATGTAGTTCACTGGATAGGTCTAGGCTTTTATTGTCGAGTTTAGTGATAGTTTGTCTGGCTCGACACTCGGCCCTGTAGGGAGGTGGATATGGTAAAGCCTAACAACGGTCGAGGTAAAAGTGCTAGACGTGCTCAGACTCTTTCACCATATTCTCTTAAATGGTACCAGGCGAAGATTACTTCTTGGCACTTTTCGTGGTCATTTCGAATGGCTACCCGACGCGAAGTATCGTCTGGGGAGGACGCTATCCAAGAATTCGCCGTCCTCACTTTCAAAGGTACGGTGGTTTATCCAGAGGAATTTAAGTATCCGGAGATAGAGATTCAATTGGTGGAAGGGTTTGCCTTCATCCCCAAAGAATCTGTTACTCCAAGTATTGGCTCGATGAGCGCAAATGGTCGATTGCTCTCGGTCTACGTCTCAGTTCCTGTGGAGCGGATAAAAACATTGGTGTCCGTTGCACCTCACGTGCTGGTCGTTGATTTTCATGCATCGCCTTTACATTATCGTCGAGCGTTGGTCGTGTCGATACAAATAGATACTGAGGTGGAGTAATGTTTGAGCACTGATCAAGGCGTATGTGTCGAGTGAGCAAGGCAGGTCATGGAGTCAGGCGATCCCGTGCCAAAGGTGCTAATCCGGCAACGTGAATCGCCCCAGGTTTTCTAGACACTCTCCAAGCTCGCTGTGTAACGCTTTTCAAACGCTACCGGTGACAGCTGATTGTTGAAACCATGACGGCGTTTTGCGTTGTAGAACATCTCGATGTAGTCGAACACATCGCTACGAGCATCTTGCCGCGTGGTGTAGATTCTCCGCTTGATACGCTCCCGCTTTAGAAGCTTGAAAAAGCTCTCGGCTACGGCGTTGTCATGACAGTTGCCTCGGCGACTCATGCTGGCAACCAAATTATTCGCCTTCAAAAAACTGCGCCAATCGGTGCTGCTGTACTGGCTGCCTTGGTCGGAGTGAACCATCACCTCCTGTTTCGGCTTACGCCTCCAAACCGCCATCAATAACGCATCAATGGCCAGATCACTGGTCATCTGCGACTTCATTGACCAGCCAACGACCTGACGAGAAAACAGATCCAGCACCACAGCCAAATACAGCCAGCCTTCGTACGTGCGAATGTAGGTGATGTCGGTGACCCACACTTTGTTGGGTTCTACGACATCGAACTGGCGCTTCAGTAAATTGGGTGAGGCGACTGCTGGCTTACCTCCGTACTTTCCGGGGCGTCGTCGATACCCTGTCTGAGAGCGCAGCCCCTCAAGACGCATCAGCCTCGCCACACGATGCCGACCACAATCTTCACCTACCTCGCGAAGATCATCATGGATTTTGCGATAGCCATACACTCCGCCACTCTCCAGCCATGAATGCTTAATCAAACCCAGCAATCGCTGATCATCTTTAGCGCGTGCAGATTGCGGCTCAGACAACCAGGCGTAATAACCACTGGGATGGACTTTCAGCGTCAGGCAAAGCCGTCGAATGGAATAGTCGCCCGCGCGCTGCTTGATAAAGGCGTACTTCAGCCGCACTCCTTGGCAAAGTACGCGGCGGCCTTTTTTAAGATGTCTCGCTCTTCAGTGACCCGCTTGAGTTCCGCTCGCAGTCGACGCAGTTCAGCGTGCTGGTCATCGTCTTGCTGCCGTTCTTCTTGAGGTTTGCTGTAGCGCTTTATCCACGCATAGAGGCTATGCGTCGACACACCAAGACGGGCCGCTACGTCAGCGACGGGAAGCTTCTTTTCGGTCACTTGATTGACCGCTTGGATTTTGAATTCTTCGGGATAACGCGGGTTGCTCATGGCACCTCCTGATTGGCCTCATTTTAAGGCATGGAGGTGTCTACGAAACCCGGGGCGATTCAGCTCTCCGTTGCGGATATCTTCAGTGACCATAAAGCTGGGCTGCAACGAAACGCCTCCTCCCGCCAAGGTGATACTTCGACAGGTGTCTCCGTTATTACAACGGATGACCGAGCGCGTACGTACACTTTCGATGCCATTGGGGCCCTCGAATACCCATTCACTCCCACCCGAAAAGTGGGTACCCGTTCTTGAGGCCCGTAGGTGTAGGCAAGAGACCATTCGAAAAGCTAGCCGCTGGTCGAAAAGCAATACTCCATCCAGGGTGTGGGCTGGGGCTTTTTACCAAACCCCAGAAACGACAAAGCCCTGAATAATCAGGGCTTTGTCGTATAAAGATGGCGGAGGCGATGGCGTCGATGGGCGCGTATGACCTGTCAGCCGTCTCTGGATATGTGCCTGCAGAAAAAACCCACGATTTGCTTATCTCAAGAACAAAACTTCGCCAGCTGTTTTCAGAACTAGGGCGGAAAAAGGAATGTCGACGAAAATCCTGAGGTCCTGCACCCGCCCAACTCAGCAGTGAGTCACGTGTGGGCCTGGCTTTCGTTGCTCGATTCCGACTCACGCGATGCTGGCAGTTTGCCTAGTCCGCTGGCATGCTCTCGACGATTCGTCAGCAGACATTGTTGAGCCAGGGAGAGCAGGTGTGGGTTTAGCGAACAAGGCCAAGGCAGTTCAGCTGAGTGTTCTGAGCAAATATGGTGTCCTGGCGGATTTTTCCGGCCTGGATGAGGGGGGGCTTGACCGTGCCCTGAAGGGGCGTTTGTCTGCAAGCGCGTCGATGGACCTGACCTTTGCTAACTGGTGTGATCAGTTGCTGGGGCTGGGACGGCGAGTGCCGGTTGCGCGTTTTGACCATCAGGTCGCGGGGCAAATCCGGCTGGACAAGCTCGCGGTGGGGCAGGACCTCGCCGTAAGCCTCAAGGCGCACAACAGGCAGCTTCAAGCCAGGCTCAAGGCGTCCGAGCAAGAAGTCATGCGGTTGCAAGACGAGCTGCAAGCACTTCGGCAAACCAGGAATCATGCGGCATTGATGGAACCGGAATCCGTAGCCGCGCAGAGGTTGAAGTCCTGGTATCACGATACAACCGATCCTCTGCATAACATCCTGTGGGAGATCAAGGAAATTGACGGTCGCATCTTCGACCATCAAGGCCACATTAACCGGGATTACCGTCAGCAACTGGTCGAGATCATTCTGCGGGCACTGAACGGTTTGGCCCGTTTCGGTTTATATGTCGAGGCCGAGTTGCGTGACGCTTCATCCAAAGAGCCTGTTTTGCCATCGGTGATGTTGCATCACAGCCCACCAGATCAGGGTGGCGAGCATCTACTTGAACACTTCGACTTTGTCGTCAAGGGTGTGCAACCGGATGTGCTGAGGGCGGCCAGCGAATTCCATTTTCTTGGCCAGGCGCTACCTGAAATGGACAAACAGCACCGCTTCGATTGTCACGTCAAGGTCTCCTATCGCCACGGGCTCGAGTTGGACAAGGACGAACTGTTCCATCTGTCTTGCTTCCTGCAAAAGTTGTTTGAGGCCCTGGCAAGGTCAAATGATGGTCGGCCGAGGGGAGCATTGCGAGAAACGGTGATTCTCTGCCTGCTGCTTTCCTGGACCGCACCCTGCATGCCCATGCGATTACAACGAGCGCAAGTGCTGAACCTGCAAGATACGTTCTACAGAGGGCACAAGCCGTTCACGACCGACACCTCGAATCCCGACAGGGACGTATCCGCTGGAAAAATTCTCGAGCACCTGTTCCATACGTTGCATGCGCTTGTTATGCGGTGAAAAGGACAGTGAGCCTGAATGGCAGCTAGCCGATATGCAGGATCAGGTAGGCCAGCGCTCCGAGGCTCAACAGGCCTACTGGGACGACGGTGTAGAGCAAGGCCTTGGCATGTCCTGCGGTTCGCTGCAGATTGACTTGCAGGTCGTCGACCCGGGCGTCTTGCGTTAGTAAATGCAGGTGAATGGCTGCAAGCGTTTGCAAAGTGGATTCGTGCTGCGTACTGGCCTGGACTGCTTGCGTGCAGAGAGTGACTTGCACGCGCTGGTCCTGCTGGGCAATGGCCTGCTCCACAGAGGTGCGGCCCTTGCTGGCCAACACGGCGATCAGTGCTTCCAGGCGCTTCGTATGCTCCTTGCCGAGTTGTTGCAGTTGCTCGAGCAACTGATCGTTGCCCTCGCGATGGACTGACTGGTTTGCTTCGCTCAGTGCCTTCAGTTGTGTTTGCGTGTCGAGCTGAAACGCCTGGTGATGGTCGTTCAGTTGCCCTTCGAGCGTTTGGCTGTGGGTGTTAAGAGCTTGCAGGGTCTGTTGGCCGAGCGTTTCGGCTTGAGTGCTCAACGTCTCGAGCAGATGCTCCACCCGGGTGACTGCCAGCGCCTCGGTGCTTTGCTGGGTATCTGCCAGTCCGGACATCTGCTCGAACAGCCGCTCATTGCTTTCGTGATGGGCTAGCCGGTTGGCGTCGTTCAGGGCGTGCAGTTGCGCTTGGGTATGGGCCTGGAAGGCCTGCTGGTGTTCACTTAAAAGGCCATCGAGCGCTTCGGTTTGGCTCGATAGCGCTTTCAGGGTTTGCTGACTGAACGCTTCCGTTTGGGCGCTCAGTGTCGTTGCCAGGTCGTTAGTTCGGGTGTGTGCCTGATGTTCGGCATCGTGTTGGCCGTCCAGCAATGCTTGAAATTGTTCGTCGAGGGCAAGGCTGTTAGCGGGGTAGTGGCGATCGAGCGTTCGCTTGATCTTGCTTATCTGCGCCATCAGGCCGTCATGGCGGTCCTTGATCTCTTTGTCGAGCGGATACAGCGCACCGTCCAGCAGGGCAGTGAGTTCGTCTTTCAGCGGCGCGATCACGATATCGTTGAGCAACTGTGCCATGTCTTGCCTGGCGGCTCGCATTTCGTCTTGAACTGTGTTGTCAGTCACGTCGAGGGTTTTCCGGCGTAGAGTTTTTCCGCTTCGTTGATCAGCAAATGGGTATTCAGCACGGCCAGGAATTTGTCCATAGCGGTTGAGCCCTTGGCGATACCTGTCTTGACGGTTTGGAGGGCTTGTACGAAGGCGTCATTGACCCGTCGCTCAAAGTGTTCGGCGATTTGCAGCGAGCTGGTCATCCTGGCCAGATTTGCATCCAGTTCTGACTGTAGTTTCGCAAGGGTGTCCTGGTGGCCGTGTAGTTGTTGCAGCTTTTCTGCCACGTTTCGCTTCTGTGTTTTGAGCGCGCGCACGGTCTTCTCGATTTTCTCGGCTTGCGCGCGGAAGCCGTCAATGAAGCTTTGATGGGCAAGTGATGCATGGCGTTGCTGACTTTTACGAAAAGCCATGTCCAGCACTATCCTGTCGTTTTCGAAGTTCGACGACCAGAAGTAGCTGTCTCTGCTGTAGTCATCCAGGACATAGGCGATGGCGTGGAAGTCTTTGTCATCGAAGGTGATGCGAGGCAACCGGTCAACACATTCGCTTAAAGGCGCCTTCAGATGATCTGCAGCCACACGCTCAAATAGTTCATTGAAGATGTCTGTCCAACCCTGGCACCGTTGTTTCAGACGCTCTTTTTCCTCTTCAAGTGCCTCTTGCAGCGCTGACACGGTTTCGGAGTCTACCTTGACCGGCGAGCCTTCGAATAATGATTCAAACAGCGTCTTGCACTCGGTGTGCACTAACTTGGACAGAACGGCACCCAGCTGCTTTTGAGTCGTGTGCTGCTCGTCAAGGCTTGTTTGGTGATCCTCAAGCATCTCTAACCAGGGACTATCGGACAGCGTCGGGTAGTGCTTGTCCAGTTGTTTTTCCAACACCACCAGTTCTTCATCCAGCTCTGCCTTGCGCTCTTCGTAGCGCGCTCGGAACACCGAAATTTGACCCTGTACGACGCTATCCAGTTGAAAGGCCGCGAACAACCGCGAGAACGGTCCGGACGCATCTTTGATGTCGGTAATCAGTTGCTGTCTGAATTCACTGACCACCGGTGCAATGTGCGCATAGTACTCAGGGTCGGTGTTGGCCAGATCACGAGCGGAATCGCCCAGTTCAAGCACATACAGATTGTCGGCAAAGCGTGAAGGGATTTTTAGTTCGAGAGTTTCGATCTCGCTGATCATTGCTAGACGTACTTCGTGTACGTCGAGCGGAGTATTGAGGAAGCGCTTGCGCACGCTACTGAGGGAGAAACAAGAAGTCACTACCACGCGAAAACGTACTGGCTGGCTTGCCCAGTGGGCCAGTTCCTCGATCCGCAGGTTTTCCGGTCGAAGGAAGCCCAGGCTGCTGGCCTGGGTCACTAGTAGCACCAGATCCGCCACGGTGACATAACGACGAGCGAGCTGTTCTACCAGTTGCTGTTCGTTTCGGTTGCGTGCGTCCAACCCGGGCAAGTCGATCAGCTTGACGTCCACGTCCAGCGCATTGCCAGACTCGGCCGGGAACAACCGGTCGGGGATGAGGATATCGGTCAGGTCTGTATTCTGCCGGCTGCCTTGCTCGACTGTGCGGCGAATATCGGCCAGTGCCTGAGTAGCCTGGGCCTCGTCCATTGGCTGGTCACCCCCGATGTACCAGTTGTCATCGGGCGCACGACCGTAGCGCAGTGGTAAGGCCGTGGCAGACTTGCCCACGGCTTGGCCGCCACGCAGCACACGGGCCACTTCGTCGTGAGTGCTCGACGCTAGCCCAAGCAGGTCGAGAATGAGGGTGGTCTTGCCGACTTGCGTCGCGCCATAGACCACCACCGTCACTTGGTCGGAGCGCCTGACCTGATCACTGACCTCCGGCGCCAGTTCGTGAACAAACCGGTCGAAGGCTTGCAATGCCCAATCGTGACGTTGTCGATGGCGCTCAAGCCAGGTAGCGGGAATGGGCACGGTCGATCTCGGTTTCCAGATTACGCCGCGAAACGTCCAGAGCCCGCAGTGACCGGGCCAGCGCATCGCGTTCGGCGAACTGGTCAATGTCAACGCCGTAGGCAAGGCTCAGATTGCGCTGGATACGTGCCTCTATCGTCTCCATCAGTTCGTCATAGTGCTCAAGACTGGTCTCGACCAAGTGATCCTTGAAGCGCTCGATGCTGGCGCCGATGAAGTTTCGTTTGCCCACGTCGTAGTGATGCACCGAACTGGCCGCTTTGTAGCCAATGAACCCAAGCCCCAACATGCCGGTTGCGGCCATCGATAAGGTGGCGCCAAGGCCAGTGGCTGCGCCCCCGGCCAGCGCGGGAATCACGTCGAAGCTTCCGTCAATGGCCAAATCCACGGCAGTGATTGCAAGCAGGGCACGGATGGCTTGCTGGGCACCTTGGGTAAACTTGGGAAGCGTTTCGCCAATGTCTTTGGCGAGCTGGACGGGGTCGTAGTTCACCAGCTGCGAAGTGTCTATGACGCTGCGCCGGCACAGTGCGATGCCCTGGCTCATGCGCAGGTATTCCATGGTCAGCGCTGGTAGGTGTTGTAGGGCAGTATTGAACTGCTGGGTTCGAGTGGTGCCGGTGTCGAGATGATTTTCGCTGGAGGTCTCGTTGAGCAGCAGGCAAACGTGTTTTTGAAGTAACTGCGGGTCGACCCTGTTGCTCAAGGGGGAGATGGCTCCACCATCGGCTTTTTCGTAACCGAGGTACTGCCCAGGCCGATCTTCATTGCGCAGGCTTAACAGGGCCTGGGCGTCGAGATGCTCTTTGGGGGCATGGCCCAGTGCGAGCAGGTCGTTGGCAACGTGGGTCAATGCAAGATAGGTGGCATCAACGGGGGTTTGGCCGGCCTGGTTTTCCCAGTGTAGATTGATGCGATCGATAAAGCGTTGCTCGGTTTCGCTGGCATTGAGCAGGAAGAAGTCTTTGGCGGTCCGTAGTTTGTTGCCCCAGCCTTCTTCCTCGTTGCCGTAGGCTTTTTTGGCGCTGACCGTGGCTTGAAGTGCGTATTGGTCAACGTAATGGTGCAAGGACTTCTGATACTTTTTGCGGTAGCTGACGACTGACTGGCGGAATTTGTTAAGGATGGAGTCAATCAGTGCGTCCTGGGCGCTGGCGCGTGCGCCGGCGTCTTCGACCAAAGATTCGAGCAAGGTCACAGCAGCTTCCAGTTCCAACTCCACGATGGAGCGCAGATCCGTCAGGCGCTGGTGGTGAATGCTTTCAGGCACCTGGGCGTATTTGGCCAGCGCTTCGATCAGTTGTGGAACCCAGTGCGCGCGGTACTCTTCGCCACGCCCGACGCACAGGATGCGATCCAGTTCCTCGGCAGGTACTTCGCAGGCTTCCGCGGCCGAAAGGCGCAGCGTGTCACGCTCATCGTCGCTTTTACCTTCGGTACGGCCGATGGTAATGATCGGTTGGCGGCCCTGAAGGGCGTTTTCCAACATGTCGACCAGTACTTCGTTAGTTGCGTTAGTCGCCAGGGCATTGGCGTTGGTGACCATGATGCTGCCCATAGCATGCTTGAGCGTGTCGCGCATCTCCTCCTGCCACAGGCTGTTGGTACGGCTCAGCCGTTCGTATCCAGGCAGCAGCAAAAAACCGAAGCCATCACTGAAGTGGCGGCGGGGCACATACAAACGCAGCAGCAGGAAACGTTCACCGGTAGAGAAACTGCGCAGTTCCTTGGCCAGGGTCTCCTGGTTGATCTCATATTCTTCGCCGTACTCATCCACGCCACGGGCGTAGGGTGCTTCACAGTCTCGCTCGAGGATAAACAGCGGGCGACATTCGCCACGGCCCGGATTGTCCTGCAGCCAATCATCCAGACCGTAGAGTTCACGTAGCAAGTGGGTTTTGCCGGCGCCTTGGGTGCCGCCTACGCAAATGAAATAAGTCGAGTGCATTTCGCGAATGACTAGCAACTTGCGTAACACCGCGCGAATTTTTTCGCGCTCGGCGTTGGTGCGGTCGAATTGCACGGCGATGTTGAGGATTTGCCGCAGTGCTTCGTTGACCGGGTCGATAAGGGTGGCGTACATGCCGGAACTCCTTGTTAAACGGTACTTGGCGAGTGTGGCCAAGTCCTGACGAAGCCTTGAGGCGAATCTGGCTACGCCGCAGAAAAATGGTTCGCCAATATATCGACCGCCTAACGGAAATGTTTAGCGGTCGTTTTCACGACAATGATTGCGTGCTGGTTGGCGGTGCGCCAAAACAAACGTGCTACCGCTCAAAAAAGTGCTTTCCGAATCAATCCATTCACTGCCTTCGTCACGCTTCATGACTTTTTCGTTCATAGGCAAACCCTGGGCGTTGTATTGGCAGTTGTAGGTCATGTCGTACATTTTCTTGTTCTTGCCGTTTTGCGTGCGGTTTAGCATGACTTTTTTTGGTCGGGTGCGCCTTGCAGTACGGTGTAGCTTTCCATCTCGCCCTGGCGATCAATGAATGAAGTGACATTGGCTGTCTTGGGGTCGTAGAAAGTCGTGATGCGGCTGCCGTCCGGCCAGATGGCGCCGGCTAGACTGCTGGCGGTGTTGTAGTTGAAGCCATAGATGCAGTTCCAGGCGTTTTTGTGCGAGGTTTGCCAACCTTTTTCGTTGTAGTAGAAATCGCCGCCATAGCCTTCTGCAGTGGTGAATTTCACCACGCGGCCGGCATCGCCGTAGCGGAAGGTGACCACGGCTTTGTCGCCCTGGCGCAGGGCGAGCAGGTGTCCTTGATCGTCGCGTTGTATGTCGACGTTTTCGAACTTTTGCATCACCCCTTATCGTTGAACAGCACCACAGGGGGCGTCGCGCTCGGCGTCTTCTCAGCGCCAACCGCTTGATTGCCATTGCAGGACCTGCGCTGATTTCTTGGGGTAACCTTCAGCCTCACCCTCTTTGATCAGTGCATCAAAAAGGATTGCGCAGCGTTCGATCAAGGTCGACGAGATCATCACATTCAAGACACGCTTGCCTCTGTAATCGAGGTAGCTCTCCTTGACGGGGGTGGCGAACAAATGTGGTTCGGCAGTTTTGTTTGTTTAGAGGGTGGATCGACTCGTTGTTGCAAAAAAGCCAAATTGAGCTATCAATGCCTAGGGAGAAATCTGACGAGTGGGTAGCACCAATAAATGGCGGAGGCTTTTCGCCATCATTTGGATCGAGTAGTATCTGCGTTCCTATGGATGGAATATTTAAGAAATGAGTAAGTCCGAAGCTAAGAAGTACAAAGACCTAAATCTTAACTTTGATAGTATCGCTCCATGTATTGAGCGGCATGGTGGGACTAATCCTGTTCTCGAAAAAAAGAACGATAAAGAACAGCATCTTCGGTTTCATGTTAAAGATAACGTTTTTCTTATGAAGATCTTTCCCGTATCGGGAGGGGTTTTTTCCTTGGGGAAGGCTGCGGGTCATTGTCCGGATACATTTGAACACTTCGCGAATAAAATCATCGAGGAGTGTGTTACGCCTACCCCGGCAAGTTTGAATGTGTCTTTGCCACGCTTTCCATCAGAACATGTTGTACCTATTCTAGACTTTCTGGTGGAGGCAGGGGCCCAAGTTAGTGAGGTCGACGGTGGCGCCCTGTGTAAGATGTACAGGGTTGTAGGCTCTCTGGGTGATAGCTTAGTCATCAAGCATTATAACTCGGGTACGCTTCAGTTTCAGGGGAAGTATAGGCAGCTCGCAGCGATTGTTAGTGACTATCTTGGCTCGGTTCTTTCGCTTGATGATGTTATTAAAGCACAGTCAAAAATTTACGCTGTAGAATTAACTGTTCAACAAGTTAAAGATGGGCTTTTAGCGGTTCTTCCCGCTGCGCACGGTTTCATATCGGATGCAGTAAGAATTCAACTTAGCTCTGCTTTCGCGCTCGCGAAAATCGAACTGCCTGTAGAAGACTACTCATGTGTAGCTCTTCCTGCATTGCGCGGTTTAGAAGGGTTCGTCAAGGATCTGTTGATCCGAGGGAACCTCCACCCGGCTAAGCAGTCTACCTTTGGTGACTATTTTCGGGATGGTAAGTTGGGAAAGGATCAAGCAACTCACGTCACTGCAAATGGTGGCGTAGCGCTCGCTGAGGTGATAGACGAATGCTATGCTTACTATAGCGCGGAGCGTCATCGAACCGCTCATATGGACGCACCAAGCACTACCAGTAGAATTCTGGATTTTTCGACAGCAAAAGCTATAGTTAGCAAAGTTTTTGAATTAATCGAGGCGGCTTCTAAGAGGCTCATGAAATGAAATCTGACTATTTGGTAAGTACTGAGCTTCCTAATAGCTTGGGAGTATCAGCTTTTATTTTGGCGGCCAATTACCATAGCCCTTTTGAGTGTCTTGAAGAAATTTCTCAAGAACTGGATAGGCAATCGGTTAAGGGGGCTGTTGTTTTTGATCTTCTACTGGCGAATGGCACTAAAATTAATAGATATTTTTTGGCGCAATTCGACGGAAAGAAATTTGCTATAGACAGCATTCAAGAAGCCAGTATGGAATACATGAGCTTCAGTAAGGTGTCAGCTGAGATGCTAAAGCGTAGTGCGAAGCTTATAGATGATGTATTACTGACACCTGCTATGAAGTTTGCAGTGCGTCGCGGTATACCGTTCTAGTTATATTAACTCGAAGGTCGACGAATGCGGCCCACTCCAAATCGATGAACTGTTGTGTGCTTCGATTCTGTCTGCGATGACACAAGCCCGTTGTCCCGCAGTAGGTGGTACGTACATACCGAACCGGCTGATGCTTCCGCCGTTCACCGCGGCGTTTGTGCTGTCGGCTGACGCGAAGGGCAGATTCTGGAATGTCGCAGGTTCGAGCATCCTGAGTCCGTGGAGGCGGCATGCTGACCTGACTTGGTCATCGCAGATTGCATCCATCGCCGAACCCATGCGCTTCCACCAGACGGCGGTTCCCGGGTGTGCCCATTGGCCCGTGCTGCCGATGGCCTCTGGCGGCCAATCGACGGCCAGGCGCTGCAGCCTATCCAGTGACTCATGCAGGTGCCGGACCGGCACGCCGCGTAACTTTCTGGGGCAGGCTTCCAGAAGCGGGTCGTTGGCCGACTCGTCGCCGTCAATGACATCCGGGATCGGCGGCCAGTCTAAACCGGGATGCCGGTGCCATTGCTCAACCCATGCGGTGTAGCCATCAACATCCAGCTTGCCGCCTTTCTTCAAAACCGAAAACGCACCGTTGTCGAACACGAACGACTGGCAGACATCGGCAACGATGCCCATATCGTCCTGACGCGGGAACGGCATCAGGGCATGCCGACCGGCAAGGAACCGGGCGCCGGTGCCAGCGACCGGCGTGTCGTGGTATGCAATCATCCGCTAAGCCTCACTGTTCGATCTCGACGCCCTGGTGCGTGGCGATGATGGTTTGATCGCCGCCCAGGGATTCAGCCAGTCGATCAGCGATCTGCTCGTGCCATCCCTTTTTGATCAGCGCGGTAACTGCCCGGATGTGCTCGACATGGATCATCGACAAGGACCTCAACTCAAGCCGATATACAATGGTTTCCCCGTCGGACGGGCAGACGACTGCGAACGTGTGTCGGTACGTATTCATGCGGGATCCTCGCCGGCTGGCGTGATTCGTTGATATGGGGTATTGCGGGTAACCGGCATGGAGTCGGATCAGCCGACGTCGAAGAGACTCAACTTGTGGATGCCGACGCCAAATTGACCTGGTTGCCGAGATTCACTGACCCAGCCTGACTCCTTGCACCGTTGCCTGTTCGAGATTAGTACCGATTTTGAGATGGGTTAGTCTTACATCGGCACGTGGGTCAATTCGGCATCGGGGTCAACAGGCCGGGACCTATCTGAGGAAAGCGCTCGGCGATGTCCACGAAACTATGAGGACTCAGCACTAAAGAGGCCGACTTATGAAGACAGTAGAAATCCTGTCGCGGTATACGCTGGAAAAGACATCATCGACTCGGTTGGCGGATGCTCGTAGGTTGAGGACAGTACGGCACTAAGCCGATTACCCAGCATTTTCCAGGCGCATTTCTTCTCTTCGGCATAGTCGTGATGGAGGTAGTGGCGCCTAACCCGGGAGCCAGCCAGTACATGGTTTTGGCAGCGATCAATGACGTCCAGGCTGACGCCTAAGGCTTGCATCATGGTTGCGCCCGTACGGCGTAGGTCATGCGGCGTCCAGTCACCGTTTTGGCCGTCGGCCAGCACCAGCGTGTTGTCATGACGCCGTCGTGACAGGGCCTTGCGGTTTTTGAACCGAGCCTGGCGATCGCCGACCTGTTTACTCACCGCTTTCACGTCCACATGCCCATCATCCTGCTTGTTCGGAAAGCACCACTGGGAATGTCGCGTCAGGGTCTTGAGTTCCTGAAAGAAATGCAGGGCAAAGGGGGAGAGGAAGACATGATGGTCTTGTTTCTTGCCCCGGGAGCCTTTGACGTTTTCGCTCGGGATAAACCAGGTTTGCTGGTCCAGATTGACATTCCTCCATTCGGCCTGCAGCAACTCGCCGATCCGGCACAAGGTGCCCAGGCTGATCCAGAGCGCAAGTTGGGATTCCTTCTTTAACGGCCGAATGCCCTCGTATTTTCGGCCTGCGGGGAGGGTGCTGTAGTCGATAGTCATTGCTGGAAGCGCTTGTGCAATTCCAACAACTCACCAGGCGAGAGAATACGGCTTCTTTCCTCTTCGTAGTCAGACGGGATCAGCTTATTAATCTCAATAAGATTGGTCGGGTTGCCATCAACCAGCAGAGCCCGCCAGGGTTGGCGCTTTTCTGCCCATGCAAACATCTGAGTGATATCGGCAAACAAACCAATAGCCTGTCGATTGGCGCCGCGACCGACGACGGTTCGCACCACGCTCCGTAAGTCGTGTTCATTTACGGAAGACAATGTCTTGTTTTTCAGTGTGGGGTACAGGTCTTTGGTGAAGCGTCGGCGCAGTTCAGCGTTACCATCTTTCCTCGCTACGCCATTCAGAAGCCATTTTTCTGCCATATCTCCTAAGGTCAGTCCCTTTGCCTTGAGAGTTTCGGCGGCGACAAGTTGAGCGTTGACCTCTGCTCGGACTCGCGCTTTTTCGGCTCGTTTATGATCGTTGGGGTTCACTCCGGTCGCCACAAGGTCGCGGGCGATGTTCCGTATTTTGCGTATTTCCGGTAGTGATGTGCCTGGCCATGTCCCGCACGAAATATCGGTGAATCTCCCTTGCCATCGGAACTGGTAATAGAACGCGACGGTAATACCTTTTTTCTTGAGTTGAACCTTGCCAGAGAGACCACCGTCTTCCCTGAGCACTCGACCTGCATCGTTCGCGTCTAATGACTCCAGTTCTTTGGCGGTGAGTTTGGTCATGACTTTTCCCTCCAAAAAAATACCCCCACATTTACCCCCACAGAAACGTCAGCTACCGATGGATTTCGTTGGACGGTGCTGGACGTGGTGGAGTACTGGAGCCCTTGTAGATACTAGCTCGGTGGATTCTTTTTGGGTATTTAGCGATCCGCTGAAATTCGCCAATAACTAGCATGGGGTGCTAGGGGTCGAGTGTTCGAATCACTCCGTCCCGACCATATTTTTCAGTGACTTAGCCGAACTCCAGCCAGTTCGGCTTTTTTACGCATAGGGACTTTTGCGGGGGATCATCCCAACTTCCTCCTCAAGATCGTCACCGCCCCACGCTTGGATCCAGCCAATGCACTGAAAGCTTCCGGCCATCAAGGTCCTGGATGAGTTACGTCTGCTGATTCTGAAAATTCTTTTTAAACCCACACAGGTTCATTGAGCATAGGCAGATCTGAAGTACGATCAGCGCATACGCTTCAGCGTAAGCCCCAAATGGCCCAGGGCATAGTGCTCACTATGCAACAGAAGGCCCCCGCCATTCTTCTCGCTGGCCGTGGAACCCAATCCAGATAACTCCTTCAATCTCCTGCTAAAAAAGACTGAAGTATCCGGGCTGATATTCGGATTTTTTGAGAAGGGCCCTCAGCTGCCGACACCCAATGTGTGTAGTGCAGGGAGTTGGCGAAGGCCTCCAGGCCGACTGTGTGTCTACTGGTGGAGCATCGCTTCCACTTGAGCGACGCTGATACGCGGAATCACACTCGCCGGAATCTTCGAAATATCGGATAAGTTGTAAACCATGAAGTCATCCCCGATGACTTTCTTGGACATCAACTCGAACGACGGCAGTATGCGGGTGTAATAGTGCTGGTCGAGCCCGCAGGGGGAGTTTATGGAGTCCTTCGTTTCGTAAAACCTCCCCGACTTTTCGTCCAGGTCGACGCCCACCAGGAAAACCTTGGAGAACCCGACGTGGAATGCCAGCTGGATGGCCAGGTAGGCCACGGTTCGGGCATCAAAAAAGCCCTGGCTCATGTCCTTGCTGAACCCGATGGACCGTTTCCGAAAGGCGATCAAAGGGTGATCAGTAACCAGCTCTTTTGATCTTCCGAGCGCCACATCGATCCACGACGGTTTTGGCGCCTTGGACAGCGGGTAGAGCTGCCCGGTTGGACGAGCATGGGAGGATTGCGCATGGTCTTCCCACAGCGCGACCCTTTGGCTGACAGCCATGGCGTAGTTGAATAAATCCGGCTGCTGTTTGGAAAAGCTTCTGTCCGTGCAGGCGTAAAAACTCGGCTTGATGTCGGTGTTCATAAACATCGAAATGGCGCCATTCATGGTGATCATGGGCACGTGCGCGAACTTTTCGAGGGGGAATGATTTGGCTGACAGGCCGGAAGCGATAATAAAAACCGCGCCTGATTCGACATTCCGACAGGCAGCAAAATCGTGCAGGTGCAGCGGGCGTGCGCTTGAACGCCATGGCGCTGGCACGGGTGCAAACAAAGCCAGCTTTTTGTCGGCAACAGGCTTGGCCTCGACGAAGGGCATCTGTTTCATCCGATCTATCCGCGTAGTGAAAGGAAAATCCACACATCAGCCGACCAAGGCTCGATAGCGGAGTTCCTTTATAAAAAACAATACATAAACGCGGCTTCGCCAGACGTCCGGTATTTGTGTAGGGCCTTTCCGAGAAGGGGGAAACGCATCAACACGCCGCAACCTTTAAAACGTCTGCCCCATGGAGAACTGAAACACCTGCTTGTCCGCGTTCTCCGGTGTGCGAATCGGGTAGGCCAAGTTCACACTCAGCGGCCCCAGCGGGCTGTACCATGTCACCCCAACTCCCACCGAACTGGCCATCTGGCTTAGGTCCACGCTGCCGCAGCCCTGGGTCGTGCTGAGGTAGCACTTGTCCGAATACACCGTCCCTACGTCCCAGAACAACGAGGTTCGCACGGATTTGTTGTCTTTGATGAACGGCACCGGGAACAGGTACTCCGCGCCGCCGATTATCAGGATATTGCCGCCCAGCGACTCGGTGTCCCGGTCCGAGTAGTACGCCTGCCCGGCACTGGCGTAGGCACCGGTTGCCGGGGTGTTGCGCGGGCCGAGGGTGCCGCTTTCAAAGCCGCGCACCGTGCCTTCGCCGCCGGCGGTGTAGGTTTCATAGAAGGGCAGCCCGTCCGTGGAGCCGTAGCCGCTGCCGTAGCCGAGCTTGGTGTGAAAGCGCAGTGATGTGGTGTTGCTGACAGGCAGGAACGTCTGCCCCGTGTAGTCGATTTTGTAGAAACTCAGGTCGCTGCCGGGCACCGTCACCATCAGGTTGAGGTTTTGCGAATGCCCGCGAGTCGCCAGCACGCCTTTGTTCAAGGTCGACTCCGACCAGCCAAGGTTGGCCTTGAAGTTGGTGAATTCCTTGCCTTCGCGCTCGATAAAGTCGTAGATCTCGTCGGCGCTGTAGGTGCCCGGTTCGATGCTGTCGTGTTGTACGGTCAGGCCAAAGTTCAAGCGCGAGGTTTCATTGATCGGGTAACCGAGGGTGGTGCCCAGGCCAAAACTATTGATGGCGTAATAGGAAACCCCGTCATCGTAGTACTTGTTGTAGTCGGTCTTGCTGTAGAACGCGTTGTAACCCAGGCTCACCCCGTCGGTGGTGAAGTAGGGATCGGTGAAACCGATGTTGTACTTGCTCTGGTAGGACGAGCGGGTCAGCCCCAGGCTGGCGTAGTTGCCGGTGCCGAGGAAATTGTTCTGGGTGATCGAGCCGCCGAGGATCAGCCCCGAACTCTGGGCAAAGCCGACACTGGCGGTAATCGAACCGGACGCCTGTTCTTCCACGGCGTAGTTCACATCCAACTGGTCATCGAGGCCGGCCACCGCAGGCGTCTCGACGTTCACCTCCTTGAAGAACCCCAGACGCTCCAGGCGCACCTTGGACTGATCGATCAGGTAGGTTGACGCCCAGCCACCTTCCATCTGGCGCATTTCCCGCCGCAGCACCTTGTCGTCGGTCTTGGTATTGCCACGGAAGTTGATACGGTTGACGTAGGCCCGCTTACCGGGGTCGACGGAGAACGTGACGTCAACCGTGTGGTCTTCATCGTGGGCCTGCGGCACGCCGTTGACGTTGGCGAACGTGTAGCCTTCGTTGCCCAGGCGACGGGTAATCAGCTCCGAGGTGGTGGTCATCAGTTTGCGTGAGAACACCTGGCCCTTCTGCACCAGCAGCAAGGACTGGACCTGGTCCTGCGGGACTTTCAGCTCACCACTGAGCTTCACCTCGCGCACCGTGTATTTCTGGCCTTCCTGGATGTTCACGGTGATGTAGACGTGCTTTTTGTCCGGGGTCATCGAGACCTGGGTCGAGGTGATATCCATGTTGATATAGCCACGGTCCAGGTAATAGGAGCGCAAGCGTTCAAGGTCGCCCGACAGCTTCTCCCGTGCGTATTTGTCGTCGTTCTTGAAAAACGACAGCCAGTTGCTGGTCTTGAGGGTGAACTGGTCGATCAGGGCATCGTCGGGGAACACCGTGTTGCCTACCACGTTGATGTGCTGGATCGACGCCACTTCACCTTCGTCGATCTTGATTTTCAAGCCTACGCGGTTACGCGGCTGAGCCACCACCTGCGCGTCCACCGACGCCGAGTAACGGCCCTGGGCAACGTACTGGCGCTGCAACTCGTTGCGTATCCCTTCCAGGGTGGCGCGTTGGAAAATCTCGCCCTCGGCAAGGCCCGATTGCTTCATGCCTTTCATCAGGTCATCGGTGGCAATCGCCTTGTTGCCCTCGAACTCGATACTGGCAACCGAAGGACGCTCGACTACATTGATGATCAACACATCGCCTTCGCGGCTCAGTTGGATGTCCTGGAAGTAACCGGTCTTGAACAGCGCGCGGGTCGAGTCCACCAGGCGCCGGTCATCCGCTTCGTCGCCGACGTTCAGGGGTAATGCCCCGAACACGCTGCCTGCAGAGACCCGTTGCAGGCCGTTGATTCGAATATCCGAGATTTTGAAGCCTTGGGCGAGTGCCAGTGAGGCATTGAGCAGCAGCGCAACCGAGCAGAGCAGGCGCGAAAAATTCATCAAGATCTTTTCCAGAACACATCGACAAGCAGCGCCGGCACGCATGGACAACTCGCCGCGCGGCCGGACTGGTGAACATCCAGCATACGAGCGAGGGGCGTTTGGTGCGGTTAACCGAATGTCAAGTTAGGTAAAGTTTGGCCTGGGATGCCGATGCCGGGCCGATAATGCGCAACCCCCCACCGACGAGCCCGAGATGATCCGCGTATTGTTGGTCGACGACGACCAGGAACTGACTGACATGCTGAGCCAATACCTCGCGCGCGAAGGCTTTGAGACCACGGCCGTGCACACGGGGGAGGAGGGCGAGGTGGAGGCGCTGTCGGGGCGCTACAGCATTGTGGTGCTGGACGTGATGCTGCCCCAGCGCTCGGGCATCGAAGTGCTCCGGCGCATCCGCGTCGTCAGCCAGGTACCCGTAGTGCTGCTCACCGCCCGTGGTGACAACATCGACCGCATCACCGGCCTGGAACTCGGCGCCGATGATTACGTGCCCAAGCCCAGCTCCCCCGGCGAACTGGTCGCGCGCCTGCGCGCCATCATGCGCAGGGTGCAGCCGGTGGGCCAGCCGACCACCGAAGTGATCAAGACCGGCGCGCTGGTGTTGTGGCCCGGCAGGCGCCAGGCCCTGTGGAACGGCCTCGAGCTGGGTGTGACCAGCACCGAGTTCAGCCTGCTGGAAGAGCTGGCCCGCAGTGCCGGCCAGGTAGTGAGTAAAAAGGATCTGTCACTCAATGCCCTCGGTTGCCCGCTGACCCGCTACGACCGGCGCATCGACGTGCATATCAGCAGCATCCGGCAAAAACTCGGGCCGCGCCCGGACGCCAAGGCCTGGATCCAGAGCGTACGTGGCCTCGGCTATTTGTTGATTGCCGAATGACCAGGCCCAGCCTGCTGTTCTGGAAACTGTTCCTGGCCTTCTGGCTGGCGACCACCTTGACCTTCCTGGTGGGCGTCGGCGTGCTTGAACTGGGCCGTTTCCAGCCGAATGACCCGCATGTGGAAGCCATGCTGGCGGCCGAAGACAAGCTACTGCAAACGTTCGGTGTCGAGGCGGGCGGCCAGCTCCTGGCGGTGTGGGAGCGCCCGGCGGATGAGGCCATCGGCGTCTACAACAGTGCCGGGCAATTGCTGATAGGTGGGCCGGTGACGCAGCCGGCCTATGAGCGAGCGGTCGTCAGCAAGGAAGGCCTGGCGCTGTCGATCAGGTCGACCCACGCGCCCGGTAACCCGCCCGGCCGGCCCTGGCACCAGATTCCGTTGATCATCGGCACATTGATGAGTGCGCTGTTCAGCGGCTACATGGCCTATTACCTGGCCTGGCCCCTGGCTTACCTGAAGCGCGCCATGAGCGACGCGGCCCAGGGACGCTTCGAAACCCGGGTCAAGCCGGCCATGGGCAAGCGTCGCGACGAGATCGTCGACCTGGCGGAAGACTGCGACCGCATGGCCAACCAGTTGAAGGGGCTGGTGGAGGCCCAGCAGCAACTGCTGCACGACATCTCCCATGAACTGCGCTCCCCGCTGACGCGCATGCAGGCGGCCATCGGCCTGTTGCGCCAGGACGCCGCCCGCCTGGAAATGCTCGAACGCATCGAGCGCGAATCCGAGCGCATGGACACCCTGATCGAGGCGTTGCTGACCCTGGCGCGCCTGCAAGGCCGCCCGGAAAGTATCGAGCGCGAGCCCGTGGATATCGTCGAATTGCTGGCGATGATCGTTGAAGATGCGCAGTTCGAAGCCGGCATCAAAGGCTGTCGCGTGCACCTGCAGGCGTGCCCGCCGTTTATCGCCTGCGTCAGCGGTGAGTTGTTGTACCGCTGCTTCGAGAACGTGATTCGCAATGCCGTGCGCTACACCCGGCCGGACACCACCGTGTGCGTGTCGGCGCAGGTCAACCAGGATGCGAACCGCCTCACGGTACAGATCACCGACCAAGGGCCGGGCGTCGACAATGACCGGCTGCACAGCATTTTCCAGCCGTTCGAACGTGGTGTGGGCGATGCCAGCGTGGGGTTTGGCCTGGGGCTGGCCATTGCTGCGAGGGCCGTCCAGATGCACGGCGGCCACATCCTCGCGCGCAACGAGCCGGGCGGCGGGCTGACAGTGGAGATCACCCTGCACAGCGCGCGATCTTTACACGACATTACATTGGCTTGACCGCCCTGTACGTCGCGCCTCATTAGACTTGTCGCCATTGATTGAGTGGAGGTGGCGATGTTTCAGGTGCATAAAAAGGGCTTCGTGCCCGGCAGGAAAATGGTCGACGGCCTGGTCCCTTACGACTTCTTTTGCGAAGACAGCCCGGCGATCAATCTGTTTGTGTTTACCGGCGCCGCTACGCCGGGCGCCACCGTCGAAGAACAGACCCTGTGGGGCTTCACTCGGTTGGAACGTTTTGAGGCGATGAGCCACGCGTTGGTGAGCAACCAGCGGCACGCCGGCTGGTTTCAAAGCGTCAATGTGCTCACCGGGCCCAGCCACAACGGCACCCTAAGCGTGAAATTCCAGCGCGTGCTGAAAATCATCAAGCACGCCAGCCCGGCCCGTAAGGCCGACTACGAGATCCTCACCGACGAAGGCGACACCTATTTCACCCGCCAGGCGGTCGGCGAAAACAGCGCGCAAACCGTCATCTATTCGGCCGAGCCATAACGCCAACGGTGGGCTGGATTCGCCTCAAGCAAAAGCATCTCACCCACGTCCTGCTTGTTACTTCCGCCCACCAATGGGGCATCTTCTGCGCCATTGGGTAGCAAATTCCCACGCCACTTTTCAACGCCAGCGCCAGCTTTTTCCCTTCTATCCGATCTGAATCAATCACTTGGCTCCTGTCCCAAGCCGTTGGCACGCATCCTGCTTTTTTGTATTCGTGGATAATTGGATACAAAAATTCAAAAGGTGCTGCCGATGCAATTCGCTCCCGCTTACGTTGACCGCCAGCCCCTCACCGCCGAGGAGGAGGCCTACAACTTTCTGCTCGATGCCATTTGCGGCGGCCGCTACCGCAAGGGCGACCGGCTGATCGCCGAAGACATCGCCAGCGAGATCGGCATGAGCCGCATGCCGGTGCGCGAAGCCTTTCGCCGCCTTGATGCCCAGGGCCTGGTGACCCTGCGGCCCAACCGTGGCGCGATCGTCAGCGGTCTGGATATCGATGAGCTGCACGAAGTGTTCGAGATGCGCAGCGCCCTCGAAGGCCTGGCGGTGCGCGTGGCCGTCGGCCGTATCGGTGAGCGTCAACTGGCGGCCCTGGAGCGCATGCTCGACGCGATGGACGACTACCGCGATGAGAGCGCCGCCTGGGTCAGCCGCCATCGCGCGTTCCATGAATACCTGTGCAGCCTCAGCGGCCGCCCACGCTTGATGAAGCAGATTTCGGCGCTGTACTCGCTGGTCGAGGCACCTATGCGCTTGTGGCTGCAGCACGGCGAAAAACCCCTCAGCGCCCGCCAGGAACACGCGGTGATCCTCGATGCGATCCGCGCCGGCGATGCCGCCCGCGCCGAAGCCGTGGTGCGCGAACACATCGAAGGCACCGTGCCGGCGCTGATCCAGTTCCTGCAAACCGAACAATAAGAAACACCCGCTGTGTTTTGACTTTAGTCCTGCCCCGTTATTCAACGAACTGGAGTGTCTGGTCATGCATAAATGCCGCGCCTTGCTGGTGGCTGTCTCCTTCGGTCTCTGCGCACAAGGGGCCTTTGCTGCGCCTCAAGTGCCGGATCGTCTGCAAAAAGTCGACAAACTTGTCTATTGCTCGGGGATGGATTCCCCGCCCCTGGTGTCCTTCGACGAAGCCCAGAAACCCCGCGGGCTCACCGTCGACCTGGGCCTGGAAATCGCCAGGCGCCTGGGCGACAAGCAAGTGCAATGGCGGGTGATTCCGTTCTCTGGGCTGGTGCCGGCGTTGCTCGCCCAGCAGTGCGACATGATCGTCGACCAGCTGTTCGACAAACCCGAGCGGCGCCAGGTGATCGACATCGTCAACTACATGTATTCCAGTCAGTCGGTGGTGGTGCCCAAGGGCAACCCCAAGGGCATCAAGGCGCTGGATGACCTGTCCGCGCACAAGGTCGCGGTGCTCAACGGCTCCACCATCAAGACCCTGCTCGATGCCCACAATGAAAGCCTGGCCAAGGCCGGCAAGCCCCCGATGAAACTGGTGGTCTACAACACCGACACCGATGCCTTCCAGGCCCTGCGCATCAGCCAGGTCGACGCCTACGGCACCACCGTGGAAACCGCCGGTTACTACGCAGCAATGGCCCCGGACCTGTTCCAGGAAGGCGTGCCGGCGTTCAGCCGCATCCTCACCGGCCTGGGCATACGCAAGGACGACCCGCAACTGACCGCCGCCGTGCAGCAGGTGATCAGCGATATGCGCAGCGATGGCAGCTATGTGCAGTTGCTGGACAAATGGCATGTCAGCAGCGACACACTCGACTGAGGCGTACCTGCGATGAATTTCAATTGGGATGTGTTCTGGCAGTACCTGCTGCAGCCCAGCGGGGTTTACCTCACGGGGCTGTGGCTGACCTGCCTGATCAGCGTACTGGCGATGCTGCTGGGCTGCGCGCTGGGGCTGGCGGCGGCGTTGTTGCGCTTGTCGAAGAACCCGCTGTTGCATCTGCCGGTGCGTTTTTACGTGTGGCTGATGCGCGGTACGCCGCTGCTGGTGCAGATCGTGTTTCTGTACACGGCGCTGGCGGCGGGCGGGATTTTCCGCTTTGAGGATATCGAACTGTTCGGCCTGATCGTCCCCGGCAATATCCAGGCGGCGATCATTGCCCTGGGCCTCAACGAAGGCGCGTACATGGCCGAGATCATCCGTGCCGGCATCGGCGCGGTGGACAAGGGCCAATATGAAGCCGGGCGCTCCCTGGGCATGGGCTTCGCCAAGTTGATGCGGCGCATCGTGTTGCCCCAGGCGTTCCGGGTGATCGTGCCGCCGCTGGGCAATGAGTTCAACGTGATGCTCAAGAACACCACCCTGGTCAGCGTGATCGGTGTGCAGGAACTGCTGCTCAGCACCCAGATGATCACCTCGGCCACCTTCCGGGTGTTCGAGCTGTACCTGGTGGTTGCCTTGTACTTCCTGACGCTGACCACCCTCTGGGGCTTTTTCCAGCGCTGGCTCGAAGCCCGCTTCAGCCAGTCCGACCGGCCTTCCGCGCCACCACCGGCAGCCAGCCGCATGTTCGGGCGCAGCACCCTGAAACTGCTGAGGGGACGATAACCATGGCGCACCAAAGTGAAGAGCTGATCATTGAGGCACTGGATATTCAGAAGTCGTTCGGCGCGTTGCAGATCCTCAAGGGTATCTCGCTGCAAGTACGGCGCGGCGAAGTGGTGGTGCTGATCGGCGCCTCGGGCTCGGGCAAGACCACCTTTATCCGCTGCATCAACCTGCTGGAAGACATCCAGGGCGGGCGCATCCGCGTCAACGGCCGCGCCATGGGCTATCGCGAGCGCAGCGACGGCAGCCTGGTGCGTGATTCGGAGCGCAACATCGCCCGCCAGCGCCGCGACATTGGCATGGTGTTCCAGCGCTTCAACCTGTTCCCCCATATGACGGCGCTGGAAAACATCATTGAAGCGCCGATCCAGGTCCTCGGCACGCCACGTGCCGAAGCACTGGAACAGGCCCGTGGCCTGTTGGCGCGGGTCGGCCTGGCGGACAAGGCCAGCCATTACCCGTCGATGCTCTCCGGCGGCCAGCAGCAACGGGTCGCCATCGCCCGCGCCCTGGCGATGAAACCCCAGGCCATGCTGTTCGACGAACCCACCAGCGCCCTCGACCCGGAAACCGTCGGCGAAGTGCTGCAGGTGATGAAAGAGCTGGCCGAGGAGGGCATGACCATGGTGGTGGTCACCCATGAAATGGGCTTTGCCCGGGAAGTGGCAGACCGCGTGGTGGTTCTCGACCAGGGCGAACTCATCGAACAAGGGCCGCCGGAACAGATCTTCAGCCACCCCAGTCATCCCCGGACCCGGGCGTTTCTCAGCCGTGTGTTATGACTTTTTTTGAAGAGCCTTTGCCATGTTGAAATTTTCTGCTCACGAGTATCCCTATCCATCGCAGCGCCAGAGCGTATTTGCCCGCCGTGGCATGGTCGCCGCGTCCCAGCCCCTGGCTGCCCAGGCCGGTATCGAGATCATGCAAAAGGGCGGTAACGCCATCGACGCGGCCATCGCCACGGCGGCCGCGCTCACGGTGGTGGAGCCCACCGGCTGCGGCCTGGGCGGCGATGCGTTTGCCCTGGTGTGGTGCAAGGGCCAGTTGCATGGCCTGAACGGCAATGGCCATGCGCCGGGCGCCTTGAGTGTCGAGGCGGTCAAGGCTGCCGGGCACGATCGGATGCCGCTGTACGGCTGGACCCCGGTGACCGTGCCCGGCTGCCCATCGGCCTGGGCGGAGCTGTCGCAACGCTTCGGCAAGCTGGCGTTTGCCGAGTTGCTGCAACCGGCCATCCGCCTGGCCCGCGAGGGTTTCCCGCTGTCACCGGTGGTTGCCCACCAATGGCAGATCTCCTTGAACGAATTCAGCCCGCACCGCGATGAAGTGCTGCAAGCCTGGTTCGACACGTTCCTCATCGATGGGCGCGCACCCCAAGCGGGCGAGATTTTCCGCAACCCGGCCCAGGCGCGCACCCTGGAAGAACTCGCCGCCAGCCGTTGCGAAAGCCTGTATCGCGGTGCCCTGGCCGCACGCCTGGACGCCCACTCACGGGCCACCGGGGGTTACCTGCGCGCCAGTGATCTCAAGGACTACCGCGCACAGTGGGTGGACCCGATCCACATCAATTATCGCGGTGTCGACGTCTGGGAAATCCCGCCGAGCGGCCAGGGCCTGGTGGCGCTGATGGCGCTGAACATCCTCGAAGGCTTCACCTTCGATCACCGCGACAGCCAACAGACCTGGCACCGCCAGCTCGAGGCCATGAAGCTCGCCTACAGCGACGGCCTGCATTACATCACCGACCCGCTGCACATGCGCGTGGCAGTGGCCGACCTGCTCAGCGACGACTACAGCGCGCGCCGTCGCAGCCAGATCGGCGAACAGGCCCAGGCGCCCAAGCCCGGTGACCCGCACGCCAGCGGCACGGTGTACCTGGCCACGGCGGACGCCGAAGGCAATATGGTCTCGTTCATCCAGAGCAACTACCACGGCTTCGGCTCCGGCGTGGTACTGCCCGACAGCGGCATTGCGTTGCAGAACCGTGGGCAGGAATTCAGCCTCGACCCGAGCCACGCCAACTGCCTGGCAGCAGGCAAGAAAACCTTCCACACCATCATCCCCGGTTTCCTCACCAAGGACGGCCAGGCCCTGGGCCCGTTCGGCGTGATGGGCGGCTACATGCAGCCCCAGGGTCACGTACAGATGGTGATGAACCTGGTGGACTTCGGCCTCAACCCCCAGGCCGCACTGGATGCGCCGCGCTGGCAATGGCTGGGCGACATGAAGGTCGGCATCGAGCAGGGTGCCTCCCGCGACCTGGCCAATGCCCTGGCCCGGCGTGGTCACCAGGTGCAGATCGCCAGCGACCTCACCGACTACGGCCGTGGGCAGATCATCCTGCGCGACCCGGTCAGCGGCGTGCTGTGCGGCGGCACCGAACCGCGTGCGGATTCCCATATCGCGGTATGGTAACCAGGGCAGGGCATGGCGCCGCCATTGCCCTGCCATTTTGAAAAAAGTTGGTCGAAGCCTGTCCCCTTTTTTCACCTCGCCTGTCATTCCAGGCAAGTGAACAAAATCGAGAGCTTCTTCCAATGCCCGCAGTCCACCCCTTGCGCTTGCGCCCGTTGCTCAAACTGAGCCTGATGCTGAGCCTCAGCGCCAGCCCCTTGTTCGTCCCCGTCAGCTATGCCGAAGACAGCGCCGCGCGCCGCAGCTACCAGGTGCCGGCCGGCAGCCTGAGTGCGGCGTTGACCCGTTTTGCCGGGCTGTCGGGGGTCAACCTGTCGGTGGACCCGGCGCTGGTCAGCGGGCGCAGCAGCAGCGGTTTATCCGGCGAATATGGCGTGGAAGAGGGCTTTGCCCGCTTGCTGCAAGGCTCCGGCCTGCAATTGCAGCCCATGGGGGAGCAGGCCTACATGCTGGTGCCGGTGCCGGAGGGCGGCAGCCTGGAGCTGGCGCCCACGTCGATTCTCGGTACCACCGGCCTGTACGACGGCGACACCTACGCCGGTGGCCAGGTGGCGCGGCGTGGCTCGCAAGGCCTGCTGGGCACCCGGGACTTCATGGAAACCCCGTTCAGCATGACCACCTACACCCAGGACGCGGTGAAAAACCAGCAGGCGCGCACCCTTGGCGACCTGATCGCCAGCGACCCGTCGGTACGCGCCACCAACCCGGCCGGCGGGCGGTATGAGCAGTTCACCATTCGCGGCTTCAGCCTGTTCAACAGTGATGTGTCGTACAACGGCCTGTACGGCGTGCTGCCGACCTACACCATCGACATGGAGATGGCCGACCGCGTCGACATCTTCAAAGGCCCCACCCAGTTGATCAACGGCATCTCGCCGCGCGGCAGCGTGGGCGGCGGGATCAACGTGGTGCCCAAGCGCGCCACCGACAAGGACATCACCTCGTTCACCGGCACCTGGGCCTCCGACAGCCAGGCCGGTGGCGCCGTGGATGTGGGCCGGCGCTTTGGCGAGGACAACAAGTTCGGCCTGCGCTTCAACGGCGTGAAGCAGTCCGGCGATACCGAATGGGACCACCAGAGCGTCGACCGTGAGATGGCCGTGCTGGGCCTGGATTTTCGTGGCGAGCGCCTGCGCCTTTCCACCGATATCGGCCGCACCGAGCGCGACACCGATGCGCCGCAGGAGCGTGTGCAAGTCGCGGCTGCCGCGCCGGTGCCCAGCGCCAACGATGTGCGCCGCAACTATGCGCAGTCCTGGAGCAAGGCCCGCACCAAGGACACCTTCGGTACGCTGAATGCCGAATATGACCTCAGCGATTCGGTGATGCTCTACGGCGGTGTCGGCGCGCGCAAAAGCAACCACGAGTTCCTGCGCCATGCTGTTTCGGTGACCAATGCGGCCGGTGATTTCACCGTGCAGCCCCGGGACTTCACCCGCGATGAAAACGTCCGTACCGCCACGGCCGGCGTGCGTAACTGGTTCCACACCGGGCCGGTGAGCCATGAGGTCAACCTGGCCGCCAGCTACTTCTATATGGACTTCACCAACGGCGGTGCGCGTTATGCCAACGCATCGAGCAATCTCTACAACCCCGTGCAAACCCCGACGCCGTCGGTGGCCACGCGCCAGGATGCGAAGGTCTATACCGAGAACACGTTCAGTGGCGTGGCCTTGTCCGACACCCTGGGTTTCTTCGATGACCGCCTGTTGCTCACCCTCGGTGCGCGCTGGCAGCGCGTGATCGTGGATGACTGGAGCAACGGCATCAAAGGCAAGACCAACTACGACGAAGAAAAGATCTCGCCTTCGGGCGGCCTGCTGTTCAAAGCCACCGACAAGCTGTCGCTGTACGCCAACTACATGGAAGGGTTGAGCCAGGGCAAGATCGCACCGTCCACGTCGAGAAACGAAGACCAGATCTTCCCGCCGTTTATCAGCCGCCAGGTGGAAGTCGGCGCCAAGTACGACGCCGGCGCCTTCGCCGTCACCGCCGCGGTGTTCCGCATCAAGCAACCGGCCTACGAGACCAACGCCACGTCGCGGCTGTTCGGTCCCAATGGCAAGCGCCAGAACACCGGTGCGGAGCTGAGCGTGTTCGGCGAACCCCTCAAGGGCGTGCGCCTGCTCGGCGGCGTGATGTACATCGACAGCAAATTGAAGGACACCACCAATGGCGCCTGGGACGGCAACCGCGCGCCGGCCACGCCCAAGTACAACGTCAACCTCGGTGCCGAGTGGGATGTCCCGACCCTCGAAGGCCTGACCCTGACCAGCCGTGGCATCCACTCCAGTTCTCAATACCTGGACCAGTCCAACGTCAAGGAAATCGACGCCTGGAACCGCATCGACGTCGGCGCCCGCTATGCGTTCAAGGTCGATGAGAAGCACATCACCCTGCGGGCGAATGTGGAAAACGTCGCCGACAAGCGCTACTGGAGTTCGGCCGGCGCATCGGATGACAGCGAGCCGGGGCTGACCCTGTCGACCCCGCGCACCTATCTGCTGTCTGCCACCGTCGACTTTTAGACGCGGATTAAAAATGTGGGAGGGGGCTTGCCCCCGATTGCGGCGGTTCAGTTGGAGCATCCTTGACTGACACACCGCTATCGGGAGCAAGCCCCCTCCCACATTAGGATCTCAGTTGGCTTCAGATTTCCACGCAGCCTTCTTGACCTCAATGGCCTTGGGCAACAACCGATTCTGGAAAAACAGATCCGCCGTCGCCTGCTGCGCCTGAATGATCCCCTCGTCAATCGGCAAAATCGGCGAAGGCGGGCGGTTGTCCATGTAGCGTGCGACCACCTCGGCGGGCAGGCCCATGAACTCGGTCAGTACTTTCAAACTGTCTTCGCGCTGGCTGCGGGTAAGGGCTTCGGCGGCGGTGAGTTCGTCGAGCAGGTCATGGATAAAGGCACCGTTGTCCCGCGCATACTCGCGTCGCGCGCTGTACACCGGCCCCGACAGCCCCAAGCCTTCACCATTGGCCAGTACATGGCTCGGGCTCTGGCTCAAGGCGAGTGACGAGTAGGGTTCCCAGATCGCCCAGGCATCGACGCTGCCTTGTTCGAACGCCGCTCGCGCATCGGCCGGCGGCAGGTACACCGGTTGGATGTCCTTGTAGCTCAGGCCGGCGTTGTTCAGCGCGCGCAGGATCAGGTTGTGGGAGCTGGAACCCTTTTGGAACGCCACTTTCTTGCCCTTGAGGTCCGCCACCGAATGCAGCGGGCTGTCATTGCGCACCAGGATCGTCTCGGCGCTGGGCTTGGGCGGTTCGGCGCCGATGTAGACCAGGTCGGCCCCGGCGGCTTGGGCGAACAGCGGCGGGATGTCGCCGGTGGAACCCACATCCAGTGCCCCCACGTTCAGCGCTTCAAGCATCTGCGGGCCGGCGGGGAATTCGATCCACTTCACCTCCGTCTTCGGGAAACGCTTTTCCAGCAGTTCGTGTTGCTTGGCGAGGACCAGGGCGATGGAGCCTTTTTGGTAGCCGATACGCAGGGTGGCGGGGTCGGCGGCCAGGGCGGTTTGCGTCACCGCCAGCAGGGCCAGGATCAGTGCGGGGATTTTCATGCTCTAGCCTCTGTAAAACGATGGGCCGGGCGCGCCAGGCCGAGGTTTTCGCGCAAGGTGGAACCGCTGTATTCAGTGCGAAACAGGCCGCGCCGCTGCAGCTCCGGCACCACCCCTTGCGCGAAATCTTCCAACCCACCCGGCAAGTGCGGCACCAGGATATTGAAACCATCGGCCGCGCCGTTTTCGAACCAGTTCTGCAGCTCATCGGCAATCTGCGCAGGCGTGCCGATCAGGCTGTAATGCCCGCGGCCCCCGGCAATTCGCCGACCCAATTGCGCGAGGGTCAGTTGCTCACGATCGGCCAAGTCACTCAGCAGTTGCTGGCGACTGCGTTGCCCGCTGTCGGTCAACGGCAGCGCCGGCAACGGCCCGTCCAGCGGGTAGCCGGACAGGTCGAAATTGCCCAGCATGCGCCCCAGCAACGCGACGCCCACCTCAGGTTCGACGAGATCCTGAAACGCCTCGAATTTGGCCTGGGCCTCGGCCTCGGTCGCCCCGACCACCACAAACACGCCGGGCATGATTTTCAGCGAATCCGACCCGCGCCCGTACCGGCTCAAGCGGCCCTTGAGGTCGGCATAAAACGCCTGGGCATTGGCCAGCGAGGTCTGTGCGGTAAACACCACCTCGGCGGTCTGCGCGGCCAGTTCACGGCCGGCTTCGGACGAGCCGGCCTGCACGATCACCGGCTGGCCCTGGGGCGAGCGCGCCACATTCAGCGGGCCCTTGACCCGGAAGTGTTCGCCCACGTGGTCCAGCACATGCAGTTTCGTCGGGTCGTAATAGTTGCCGCTGGCCTTGTCGCGCACAAAGGCATCGTCTTCCCAGCTGTCCCACAGCCCGGTCACCACCTGATGAAACTCCCTGGCGCGGCTGTAGCGTTCGCCATGGCCGAGGTGTTCGTCGCGGCCAAAATTCTGCGCTTCGGCGGCGTTGTCCGAGGTCACCAGGTTCCAGCCCGCACGCCCGCCGGACAGGTGATCCAGCGAGGCGAATTTGCGCGCCACATGGTAGGGCTCGTTGTAGCTGGTGGTCGCCGTGGCGATCAGGCCGATGTTATCGGTCACCGCACTCAGCGCCGAGAGCAGGGTGAGCGGTTCGAAATGGTCCGAGCGCGCCATATGGCTGGCGATCTCACCAGTGGCAGCGGCGATGCTGTCGGCCACGAACAGCGCATCGAACTTCGCCGCTTCGGCCACCCGTGCCAGGTGTTTGTATTGGGCGAAATCCAGCCCGGCATCCGCCGGCACGTCCGGGTGGCGCCAGGCGGCGACATGGTGCCCGGTGGCCATGAGAAAGGCGCCGAGTTTCAGTTGACGGCTCATGCTAGAAATCCTTGCGCAGTTGCACGCCGAAGTAACGCTCATCGTCACGGGGTACGGCGCGGTAGATGTAGTTGCCGCCACTGGCCAGCAGCGGTGAGTAGGACTTGTCGGCGAGGTTCTTGGCCAGCAACGCCACGCGCCAACCGTTGGTGTAGTCGGCCAGGGCCACGCTGGCGTTCCAGATGCCATAGGCGCCTTGCTTGGTGTCGACGTTCTGACTGATGTCGTACTGTACTTCGCTCTGCCAGCTGTAGTCGGTGCCCAGTTCGATGTCCAGGCCGTTATCCAGCGGGATCGTGTAGTCGGCGCGCACGTAGCTTTTCCAGTCCGGGCTGAAGGGCAGTGGCTTGCCATTCACGTTGCACGTCGCCGCTGCACCGGCCGGGCAGGCGAACTCATCAATGCGCGCACGGGTGTAGGCCAGGGCGCCGGAGAGCTTGAGTTGCTGGGTGGCCTGCAGGGCGTAATCCAGCTCGACGCCTTCGGTGCTGACGCTGCCGGCGTTGATCAGGCGGGTCACGACCTGGCCGGCGACGGTGTCGAAAAAGTTCGCCTGGTAGTTGTCGTAGTCGCTGCGGAATATCGCCAGGTTGGTGGTCAGGCGGTTGTTCCAGGCGGTGGCCTTGATCCCGGCTTCCCAGGTGTTGGAGGTTTCCGGCTTGAGCGCGTCGGTGTCGCGCGGCTGCATATTGAAGAACACGTTGTAGGCCGGGCCCTTGTAGCCGCGCGAGTAGGTGAGGTAGCTGGTGACACTGTCGCTGAGGTCGTACTGCACCCCGAGGCGGCCTGACCAGCCGTCTTCGTCCACCGAGCCGGAGCTGGAGGTGGCCGGTTGAATCCCGCTGACCGTGGTGGCCGAGGTGGAGACGCGGCGGTGATCGTATTTCAGCTCATCGTGGGTGTAGCGTAGGCCGGCGATGCCACGAAAGCGCGAGGTGAAGTTCAGCGTGGTCTCGCCGAACACCGCGTAGCTGTCGCTGGTGGTGCTGTAGTCGGCGATGCCACGGTCGGTGCGCGTGGTGGTCGTGAGCGTGCGCTGATAGGTTTCCTCGTCCTTGCCGTGCATGTAGAACAGGCCGCCGACGTATTCCAGGAACTCACCCTTGGGCGAGGCCAGGCGCAGTTCCTGGGAGTATTGGTCGAAAGCCAGCTCGCCCTTGTCGGCGGTGCCGGGGAAGGCGGCGGTCACTGTGCCGAGGCGGTCGCCGTCCTGGTACTGGGTGTTGTCCCAGCCGCGCCAGGCGGTGATCGAGGTCAGGGTGTAGTCGCCGAGGTTCCAGTCCAACTGAGCGGACAAGCCTTTGTTGGTGTCCTCGACATGGCTGCGCGTATCGGTGTTGATGTCGCGGTTGTCGCCGGAGGCGCGCACCGGGCTCAAGGCATTGCTGAAGGCCGGGCTCAGGGACTTGCTGACCACGCCATTCGGCGCATCGTCGTGGGACTGCATGTAGTCGGCGATCAGGGTCAGTTTCACGTCATCGTTGGGGGTGAATTCCAGCTTGCCGCGGATGCCCTTGTGGTTGTAGCCGTTGACCTCCTGGCCGTTGTGCTGGTTATCGACGTTACCGTCGTAGCTGCCGAACAGCGTGCTGATCGAGCCCTTGAGCACCTCCGGCACCAGGCTGCCGCCGATGCCGAAACGGGTGCGGCTTTCGTTGCCGCTGTAGTACGCCTGGTCGATATAGCCGTGGGTCTCGGCGGTGGGCGCCTTGCTGGTGATGTTGAGCACGCCGGCCGAGGCGTTCTTGCCGAACAAGGTGCCTTGCGGGCCGCGCAGCACTTCGATGCGTTCCAGGTCCAGCAGGTCGAGGGTGGCCTGGCCGGGGCGCGCATAGACCACGCCGTCGATCACCGTGGCCACCGTCGGCTCCACCCCAGGGGAGGTGGAAATGGTGCCCACGCCGCGCACGAACAGCGAGGTGTCCTTGTTCGAGGCGCCGGTGCGGAAGTTCAGCGACGGCACTTGCTGGGCGATGCTGGCCACGCCGTTGCGGTTGTCGCGCTCCAGTTGTTCGCCGTCCAGCACCGAGACCGCCACCGGGACTTTTTGCAGGGATTCTTCACGCCGGGTGGCGGTGACCGTCACCGCTTTGAGCGTGGGTTCCTGCTCGTCGGCGGCAAAGGCGCCGGGCACGGGGAGGGCGGTCAGACCGGCGAGAAGGAATAAGTGCGTGTGCCTGTGCATGGTGTGTTCGCTCGAAAAAATGCCCTGGACCGCTGCGGCTCTCACGACCGTCAGCGCCTGTAAGGCTGTCGTGGGCATTCGCTTGAGCGAGTAGCAGACAGCGCGCTTTGTTAGCGCTAACATCGGTATTATTGGTAGCTCGGGTTTAGAGCGTCAAAGACTTAAAAATTATTCCTATATTCTTTTTTGTTGTTAGCAGGATGGTCCCGTGAGCGAAGACAAACCGCGTAAACGCCGTGGCGCCGGGCGCGTCACCTTGAACACCGTGGCCCGCCAGGCCGGGGTGTCGGCGATCACCGTGTCGCGCTATTTCAACCAGCCGGAGCAGGTCTCGCCCGAGCGTCGCGAGCGCATCGCCGAGGTGGTGGCCGAGCTGGGTTATGTGCCCAACCTGGTGGCCGGCGGGCTGGCGTCGGCGCGGGGGCGGATCGTGGCGATGGTGATCCCGAACATCTCGGGGCCGATCTTCGCCAACACGATCCAGGGCTTCAGCGACACCCTCAGTCGCCATGGGTATCAGCTGTTGCTGGCGTCCAGTTACTTCAGCGCCGAGCAGGAAGAAAGCGCGGTGCGCGCGTTCCTCGGCTGGTCGCCGGCGGCGCTGGTACTGACCAGCCGCTTCCACAGTGCAGGCACCGAAAAGATGATCGCCGAAACCGAGATCCCGGTGGTGGAAACCTGGGACTACGTGCCCGAACGCGCGCCGGTGCAGATCGGTTTTTCCCACTACGACGTCGGCGTCACGGCCGCGCGCTACCTGCATGGCAAGGGCTATCGGCGCATGGCCTTCGTGCAGAACAGCGCCACGGGCGACTTCAGCGCGCTGGAGCGGGGCGATGGGTTTGCCGCGACCCTGATCGAACTGGGTGTACAGCCCCGGGTCTTCGTCCCGGACGCCGACAGCGCGCCTTTCGAGGCCGGCAAGCAGGCGATGCAAGCCCTGATGAACCACGCCACCCCGCCTGACGCGATCTTCTTCGCCAATGACAACCTCGCCGCCGGTGGTTTGCTGGCCGGGCAGCGTTCCGGGTTAAAGTGCGCGGTGCTCGGGTTCGGTGATTACCCGTTTGCCGAAATGCTGTTGCCCAGCCTGAGTACAATCAAACCGCCGGCCCTGGAGATCGGCGTACTGGCGGCAACCCGCGTGCTGGAAAGCCTCGGCGTGTTGCCGGATGCCGTACAGCGTTTGAACCTGTTGGATTGCCGCTTGATCGAACGGGAAAGCGCCTGAGCTTTTTTATCGCCCACTAGGACCTGCCCATGACCGAACCCGCCCCCAAGACCCGCCGCGCCCCCAAAGGTGAAAAACGCCGCGAAGAGCTGCTGGACGCGGCCCTGCAGGTGTTTTCCCTGGAAGGCTACAGCGGCGCCTCGATGGCCCAGGTGGCGGCGATCGTGGGTATTTCGGTGGCCGGGCTGCTGCATCATTTTCCCAGCAAGATCTCGCTGTTGATGGGGGTGTTGCAGCGTCGCGATGAGGTCAATCAACGGATTGCCGATGAGGTACGTGCGGAGAAAACCCTCAATGGCCTGCTCGGCAGCCTGCGTGCGATCAATCGTTCGAATGCCACGGCACCGGGCGTGGTGCGCGCGTTTACCATCTTGAATGCCGAAAGCCTGCTGGACACCCAACCGGCCTGGGCCTGGTTCCAGGCGCGCTATGCGGCGATTCACCAGCGCATGCAGGGGCAGTTTGCCGACCTGGTCGCGGCGGGGGAGGTGCGCAGCGATGTGGACATCGCCGGGCTGGTGGAAGAAATCCTGGCCATGATGGATGGCCTGCAGATCCAGTGGCTGCGGTTTCCCGAGCAGGTGGACCTGGTGGCGCGGTTTGACAGCTACATCGCGCGGGTCGAGGCAGCCATCAGAACCTGAGTCGAACACAGTCAACATGTGGGAGGGGGCTTGCCCCCGATGGCGGCCTCTGGGCCGACCATGTGCTGGGGTTGGAATGAGTACATATCCGTTGCTGCGGTAACGGCTACTTAGGGTTCCGCTCTTACAGCGGGTCACTTTTGGAAGAGCGCCAAAAGTAACCAAAAACGCTTCGCCCCACCACTCGGCATCTCGCCTAGGCTCGGTGTGCCCGTAATCCGACAGTGATGTGGGGGGCCGCCGCCACGCGCCATTCATGGCGCGGGGCGGCTAAACCGGCATCCCTGCCGGTTTACCCCCCAAATCACTATCGAATTCCGGCCAGCGTGGTTAACGGGGCGCCTGAGATCAAGATCAAGATCAAGATCAAGGGCGGCTCGCTTCGCATCGTGGTTAGCGTTGGCTGCTACACAGTTGTGTAGATACCCATGCTCATCGGGGGCAAGCCCCTTTCCACAGGGATCAGTTGCCGGTGGCACTGCCCTGGCTGCTGTCATCGCTCATGTCATAGCCATCACCGTCGCTGGTGCCGCTGTCGCCTTCGTTTTGATGCAGCACACCGCCGGTCTTCACCGTCGATTCACGCAGCGTCGAGTTGAGCGCCGAGCGTGGCAGCGGGTTGCTGGTGGTGGTCGACAGTTCCTGGCGGAACGGGTTGACCAGCTTGGCGTTCAGGCGAATA
>Ga0308159_1000726_pt1 | contig 64039 bp, 45 predicted proteins | sample PhyCR1_FD_201040 | JGI IMG/M metagenome (GOLD analysis project Ga0308159, IMG submission 201040) | Phyllosphere microbial communities from UC Gill Tract Community Farm, Albany, California, United States - DLSLC.R1 | ecosystem: Host-associated > Plants > Phyllosphere > Unclassified | place: USA...
TCTTGAGGGTGTATTCCATCACCAGCGGGATGTCCTTCAGGTAGCCATCCTTGCCATCGCGGTGCCACAGGCGGGCGAAGATGCCCAGCACCTTCAGATGGCGCTGCAGGCCCATCCACTCGAAGTCACGGTAGAAACTGTCGATGTCGGGCGTTACCGGCAGGCCGGCGCGGCGCGCCTTTTCCCAGTAACGGATGGCCCAGTCCAGCACCATTTCCTCGTCCCACTGGATGTAGGCATCGCGCAGCAGCGAAACCAGGTCATAGGTGATGGGGCCATAGACCGCATCCTGGAAATCGAGGATGCCCGGATTGCCCTTGGGCATCACCATCAGGTTGCGCGAATGGTAGTCCCGATGCACATAGACCTGCGCTTGCGCCAGGTTGTTGGCCAGGATGGCGTCGAAGGTCTTGTCCAGCACCGCATTCTGCTCGTCGGTGAGCGTCACGCCCAGGTGCTTGCCGATATACCACTCGCGGAACAGTTCCAGCTCGCGCAGCAGCAGCGGCCGGTCATACTCGGGCAGCGCTTCGGGCTTGCTTTGCGCTTGTAAAAGTACCAGGGCCTCGATCGCGTCCATGTATAGTGCGTGCGCGCTATCGGCTGACAGTTGCGACAGGTAGGTGGTCGAACCCAGGTCCGAAAGCAGCAGGAAACCGCGCTCCGCATCCTGCGCCAACACCTTGGGCACGGTCACGCCGGTTTCGCCGAAGAGGCCGGCGACCTTGACGAAGGGGCGAACGTCTTCCTGCGGCGGTGGGGCATCCATGACGATGGCCGTGCCACCGTCCGGCGTGTCTACGCGGAAATATCGGCGGAAACTGGCGTCGGCCGAGGCCGGGCGCAGGGAAGAGGGCAGCACGGGCGTGGCGGCCAGGGTGGACAGCCAGGCTTGCAGTTCGGACAGGCGGGAATCGGGGTTGGAACCAGGTGAAGACATGAACTATCTGAGGAAATCGTTGGACGTGGTTGAGTTCCCATATAATAAGGGATTAACCCCAAAAAATCCGCCTGCACGGTATCTAGCCTCTCTTTTCATGATCCGGTTTTCCAAGTCTTTAACTGAACGTACTGTCAACTGGCGGCTGGCGCGTCTGTTTTCTTCGGCAATGGTGGTGGCTTCGGCCTCGGCCCTGTTGCCGCTTTCCGTGCACGCGCAGATGAGCCTGCCCACGGCCTCGCCAGCACCCACCCCGGCGCAGGACCAGGACGCCCCGGTCAATGTCAGTGCCGAGCAGATGACCGGCCGTCCGGATCGCCAGGTCAACCTCGATCGCGACGTCGAACTGGTCAAGGGCAGCACCACCATCAAGTCCGACAAGGCCGAATACCGCATCATCCAGGACGAGGTCGAAGCGACCGGGCACGTCTGGATGCAGCGCCTGCAGGACCAATACACGGGCGACTATGCCCAGATGAACATAGGCACCGGCGCGGGCTACGTGACCAAGCCGACTTATCTGCTGGGCAAGAACGGCGGACGCGGCAAGGCCGAACGCATCGATTTCATCTCCGACGATGAGGCGCAGGTGACCCGTGGCACCTACAGCACCTGCGAAGCCCCGGACCCGGACTGGTACCTGCGCGCCAATACCATGGACCTGGACAGCGGCCGTGACGAGGGCGTCATGCATGGCGGTCTGGTTTATTTCAAGGATGTGCCCATCCTGGGCGCACCCTGGATGTCGTTCCCCTTGTCGGGCGAGCGCAAGTCTGGTGTGTTGCCGCCCACCATCGGGATGACCACCAATGGTGGGGCCGAAGTCGCGGTACCCTATTACTTCAACCTGGCGCCCAACTATGATATGACGCTGGTGCCGAAGTATATCGCCCGGCGCGGCCTGCAAATGGGGGCCGAAACCCGTTACATGGGCGATAGCTACAATGGTGTCACCTATGTCGAAGGCATCCAGGATCGGGTTACCGGCACCGGGCGCTATTCGCTGTCCTCGATCCATAACCAGACCCTGGCCCCCGGCCTGCAGCTGGCGTGGAACCTGAACAAGGCTTCGGACAACGACTATCCGTCCGATTTCGCGCATTCCATCACGGCTAGTACACAGCGTTTGTTGCCGCGTAATGTCAGCCTAAGCTATGGCAGCACCTATTGGAGCGTCGTTGGCCTGGTTTCCAAGTACCAATTGCTTCAAGATGTCAATGCACCGATTAGTAAGCCCTACGACCGTGTACCTCAGCTGACTTTCAACGGTACCCGCTATGACGTCGGCGGCTTCGATTTCAATACGGTCGCCGAATTCACCCGTTTCAGCAGCGGCGATCTGGTCGGAGGCGATCGCAGCTATGTGACGCAGACCGTGTCGTATCCGATCATCCGTCCCGGCTATTTCATCACGCCCAAGGTGATCCTGGATGCCACGCAATACAGCCTGAACAACACTTCAGTTGGGCAGCCGACTACCTTCTCGCGTACCTTGCCGACCCTGTCGCTGGACTCGGGCATGATCTTCGAGCGTGAATCCAACCTGCTCGGCCGCAGCATGACGCAAACACTGGAACCGCGCCTGTTCTATGTGCGCACGCCCTATCGCGACCAGTCACAATTCCCGGTCTTCGATTCGGGCCTGGCGGACTTCAACTTTGCCCAGATATTCACCGAGAACCGCTTCGTCGGCCACGACCGCATCAGCGATGCCAACCAGCTGACTGCCGCCGTGACCTCCCGCCTGATCGAGGAGAACGGCCTGGAGCGTCTGCGCGCCGCAGTCGGCCAACGCTATTACTTCACCGATCCCAAGGTCGGCATCAGTGGCACCACCACCACCACGCTGGGCAGCAAGTCCGACCTGCTGCTGGCACTGGGTGGCCAGATCACGCGCGAATTCTCCACCGACAACACGGTGCAGTACAGCGAAACCCTGCGCCAGATGGTGCGTTCGACCTTCGGCATCCGCTGGCAGCCCGGCCCCAAGCGCGTGCTGAACCTGCAATACCGTCTCGACCGTACCTATATCAATCCCTACACCGGCGTGCTCGACCCGCTCAAGCAGGTGGACATTTCCGGTCAATGGCCCCTGACCCAGCGTATCTACGCCGTGGGCCGCATGAACTATTCCATCCCCGACCGCACCGTGGCCGAAGGCCTGGCCGGCTTCGAATACAAGGCCGATTGCTGGGTCTTCCGGGTGGTCGCGCAGCGCATTCCGACGTCCTCTACCAAGGCGTCCACGGGCTTCTTCATCCAGCTCGAACTCAATGGCTTCTCCAAGATCGGTTCCAACCCAATGGAGGCGATCAAGAGCAGCGTGCCCGGTTACCAGAACGTGAACCTGCCGGACTCCATGACCGGCAACAACAACTTCTAACCTTTTACGAACCAACGATTAGTCCATGCGTAATATGCGTACACCCCACCTCGCAACAACCAAAACAGTGACCGCGCTGCTGTGCATGCTGGGCGTGATCAGCAATGCGCATGCGCAGTTCGCGACCACCATCATCCCCGTGACACCGCCCGAGACCGCGGCCAGCACCCAGCAGGCCGCACCGGCCAAGGCGGCGTCCAAGCCCGCCACCAAGCCGGCTGCTGCCAAGCCGGCGGTGCCGGCCGCAGCACCTGCGGCAGCGGTGGCCACCCCGGCCACCACAACCGGCGGCCGCGTCGATCCACGCCCGGTGGATTCGATCCTGGTGGTGGTGAATAACGAAGTCATCACCCGCCAGGAAGTGGCCGAACGCCTGGCCAGCGTGGAAAAGCGCATGGCTGCGCAGAACGTGCAGCTGCCGCCGCGTGCGCAACTGGTGCGTCAACTGGTCGAACGCATGATCGTCGAACGGGCCCAGGCCCAGATGGCCAAGGAAAACGGCATCGTGGTCGACGACAGCATGCTGGATCGTGCCATGCAGCGCATTGCCGAACAGAACAAGCTGTCGATGCCGGAATTCCGCGCCCGCCTGGAATCCGAGGGCATGAACTACGCCAGCTTCCGCGAAGAGATCCGCCGTGAAATCCTCAGCCAGCGCCTGCGCGAGCGCGAGGTCGACAACAAGGTGGTGGTCACAGAATCCGAGATCGACAACTACCTCGCCGCCGAAGCCAATGCCGGTGGCCAGCGCCAGGAACTCGACATCGCCCAGATCCTGATCCGCGTGCCCGAAAACGCATCCCCCGAACAACTGGCCGCCCGTCGTGAACGCGCCGAGGATGTCCTGCGTCAACTGAAGACCGGTGCTGATTTCGCCAAGACCGCGGCCGCGTATTCCGACTCTGCCGACGCCCTCACCGGTGGCGATCTCGGCTGGCGTCCTACCGATCGCCTGCCGCAGCTGTTCCTCGACGGCGTGGCCAAGCTGCAGGATGGCCAGGTCAGCGGCCTGCTCAAGAGCGGTAATGGCTTCCACATCCTCAAGCTGGTCGGCCGCCGCGACGCCGGTGGTACCCAGGCCGCTGCCCCGGCTGTGCAGCAGACCCATGTGCGCCACATCCTGATCAAGGTCAACCAGGTGGTCACTGCCGCCGAAGCCAAGCGCAAGCTGACCGAACTCAAGGAACGCCTGGACCACGGCGCCTCTTTCGAGGAACTGGCCAAGCTGTACTCCAATGATCTGTCCGCCTCCAAGGGCGGTGACCTGGGCTGGATCTACCCCGGTGACACCGTCCCCGAGTTCGAACGCGCCATGGACCAGTTGAAGCCGGGCGAAGTCAGCCAGCCCATCGAGACCCCGTTCGGTTACCACCTGATCCAGGTGGTCGAGCGCAAGACCGACGACGCTTCCAAGGAACGCACCCGCCAGGCTGCGCGCCAGGCCATCCGCGATCGCAAGATCGAGGAAGCCACCGAGGACTGGATGCGCCAGATCCGCGACCGCGCCTACGTCGAGTACCGCAACGACGAGTAAGTGCAGTGAAGTGCAGTGACAGGAGGATAAGAGGGCGCCTCTGTGCCCTCCCACCCGCGCAAGAGGCCGGCCCCGTTGCCGGCTCTTGCATTTTTGAAGCCCGCTTTTTGAAGCCCGCTATCGTGAGTCCTGAAGACGCCATGAACCGCCCCATTCTTGCCCTGACCTGCGGCGAACCGGCCGGCATCGGTCCGGAGATTTCCCTGCGTGCCGCCTGGGAGCTGCGCGCGCAGGTGCGCTGCATCCTGTTGGGGGATGCCGCGCTGCTGGCCCAGACCGCCCATGACATCGATCCGGCCATGCGCGTGGCCGCCATCTCCATCCAGGCCTGGCGCAACAGCGGCCTGCCGCACTTCCCGCAGGACTGCCTCACCGTCATTGACTGCCCCGTGGCCGAACCGGTGCGCCCGGGCGTACTGGATGCGCGCAATGGCCGCGCCGTGCTGCAGACACTGGACCTGGCCGTGCAGGGGGCGCTGGCTGGCGCTTTCGCCGCCATCGTCACCGCCCCGCTGCAAAAAAGCAGCATCAACGATGCCGGCGTCGCCTTTACCGGCCATACCGAATACCTGGCCGAGGTCACCCACACCCCGCAGGTCGTGATGATGCTGGCCGGTGGCGATGCCCCCCATCTGCGTGTGGCCCTGGCCACCACGCACCTGGCCTTGAAGGATGTGCCGGCCGCCATTACCGCCGCCAGCCTGGCGCGCACGCTGGACATCCTGCAGGCCGACCTGCGCGGCAAGTTCGGCATCGCCAGCCCGCGCATCCTGGTCACCGGGCTCAATCCGCATGCCGGTGAAAACGGTTATCTGGGCCGAGAGGAAATCGAGGTCATCACGCCCGCACTGGAAGCCGCCCGTGCCCGTGGCATCGATGCCCGAGGCCCGTATCCGGCCGACACCCTGTTCCAGCCCAAGTACCTGGAGCAAGCCGATTGCGTGCTGGCCATGTACCATGACCAGGGTCTGCCAGTGCTCAAGTTCGCCAGTTTCGGACATGGCATCAACATCACGCTCGGACTGCCCCTGATCCGCACCTCGGTCGATCACGGTACCGCCCTGGACCTGGCCGCCGCCGGCCTGGGACACGCCGACCACGGCAGCATGCTGGTGGCCATCCGCGCCGCCGCCGACATGGCGCGCCGGCAACAGAACGCGGGCCAGTGAGGCCCGCCGCAACACAACACAAGAGCAGACCATGAAACATATCCCGCGCAAGCGCTTCGGCCAGAACTTCCTCACCGACGACCTGGTGCTGCACGACATCATCCGCTCCATCGCACCCGCCGCCGATGACGCCATGGTTGAAATCGGTCCCGGCCTGGCGGCGATGACGGCCTTGCTGCTGGAGGAACTGCGCCACCTGCACGTGGTGGAACTGGATCGCGATCTGGTGGAACGCCTCAAGAAGCGCTTCGATGCCGCCCGCCTGACCGTGCATTCGGCCGACGCGCTCAAGTTCGATTTCGCCAGCATCCCGGTACCGGAAGGGCGCAAGCTGCGCGTGGTCGGCAACCTCCCCTACAACATCTCCAGCCCGCTGCTGTTCCACCTGGCCGAGATCGCCCCGCAGGTGCAGGACCAGCACTTCATGCTGCAAAAGGAAGTGGTCGAGCGTATGGTGGCCGAACCGGGTGGCAAGGCCTACGGGCGCCTGTCGGTGATGCTGCAATGGCGGTATCACATGGAGCTGCTGTTCGTGGTGCCTCCTACCGCCTTCGACCCGCCGCCCAAGGTCGATTCCGCCATCGTGCGCATGATCCCGCTGGCCCAGCCCATGCCCTGCCAGCAGGCCCTGCTGGAGCAGGTGGTGACCAAGGCCTTCTCGCAACGTCGCAAGGTCATCCGCAACTGCGTGGCGGGCCTGTTCAGCGAAGACGAACTGCGCCAGGCCGGCGTCGATCCCCAGGACCGCCCGGAAGCCGTGCCGGTGCAACAGTTCGTGGCATTGGCCAACCTGCTGGCGGCCCGCCAGGCCTGATTCACCCTGGTTCGCGCCACTGGATGGTGCCGCGTTGCACTTTATTACAGACGCTTGGCCCATCCGTAAGAACTGTAACGAAGTTTCATATTTGGTGGATTTGAGCTGAAGCTGTCTTATATTGGAATCGTGCCGCGACAGATCGCGGACTACTTTGACAGGAGCCAATCATGGCCAGCAAAAAAATCGCATCGGTATTGATCGCCACCACTCTTCTTGCTTCTGCTGCAGTCGTCAGCGCGCCCGCCATGGCGCATGACCGGGGCGGCAACGGAGCGGCCATCGCTGCCGGTATCATCGGCGCCGTCGCCATCGGATCGCTGATCGCCAACGCCAATTCCGCACCGGTCTATCAGGCCCCGCCACAGCAGGTCTATTACCAGGCCCCCCAGCCGGTGTACTACCAGCCGCCGCAGCAGGTGGTGTACGAGCAACCGCGTTATTACGCACCTCCGCCGCCGCGCCCGGTGCGTTACGTTGAGCGTACCGAAGTGCGCACCTATCGTTACGACGACCGTTATCGCTACGACGACCGTTCCGCTTACTACTACGGCCGTTGAGGCAGGACACGGGACTGGTCACCCGCTAACGGTCCAGGACATCCACGGCGCTAGCCATCTTGAGGAAAAACGGGCAATCCACGGATTGCCCGTTTTTTTTGAGTCTCCCTCTGCTGGCCACCGACTGCCTGACCGCCCCGCATCTGCCCGCCCTGGGCGCGAGTCCCCCAAATCGGGGATAATGTCGGCTTGCGTCACATTAGCCATGAATCAAAAGGAGTCGCCAAGTGAGAATGTTGCATACGATGCTGCGTGTGGGAAATCTGGATCGTTCCATCGATTTCTATACCCAGGTGCTGGGCATGAAGCTGCTGCGCAGGAATGACTACCCTGACGGCAAGTTCACGCTGGCTTTCGTCGGTTACGGCGAAGAACGTGATCACACCGTGCTCGAACTGACCCATAACTGGGACACCGAATCCTACGACCTGGGCAACGCCTACGGTCATATCGCCATCGAGGTCGATGACGCCTATGCCGCCTGCGACGCGGTCAAGGCCAAGGGCGGCGCGGTCACCCGCGAAGCCGGCCCGATGAAGCACGGCAAGACCGTGATCGCCTTCGTCACCGACCCGGATGGCTACAAGATCGAGTTCATCCAGAAGAAAGAGCAGTACAACGCCGCCGACTGAGGCGAGCGACTGCCAGCCTGCCAGCCCGCTCATGCGGGCTTTTTTCATTGCGAAGACTGGCCGGTTGCTACTCCGGTACCCACGTGGAAGCCACATCACTCCACCCACAACGACAACAGGAACGCCAATTGAGCCTCTACCAACTTTCCAAAAGCCACATGCGTCGCCTGTGGGTCGAATACGGCATTCTCTGGAGCGGCGCCATCATCGTCGGCCTGGTGGCGGTCCTGTATGCGCAGGCCATCGAGATCGGTTTCGGTGTCTTTCGCAGTATCGAACATCGCTCGCCCTGGCTGCCGTTGCTGTTGACGCCGGCCGTCTGTGCCGCATGCGTCTGGATCACGCGGCGCTACTTCCCCGGGTCTGAAGGCAGCGGCATTCCCCAGGCCATCGCTACCTTGCACGGGGATACCGCCGAGCGTGGCAATGCGCTGCTTTCCATTCGTGTCATGGTCGGCAAGATCGTGCTCTCGGTGGTGGCCATTGCCGGTGGCATGACCATCGGCCGGGAAGGGCCGACGGTGCAGATCGGTGCGGCCATCATGTACAACCTGCGCCGCCTGTATCCGGCCGGATACGAACACATGGAGCGCCGCCTGATCCTGGCCGGCGCGGCAGCCGGTCTGGCTGCCGCGTTCAATACCCCGCTGGCCGGGATCGTCTTTGCCATCGAAGAACTCTCGCGCAGCTTCGAGCAACGCGCCAGCGGGGTGGTCATCACCACCATCATCTTCGCCGGCCTGGTGGCCTTGTCCATCAATGGCAACTACACCTATTTCGGTTCGATCGCCTTTCCCGGCGAGACCAGTGGCCGGCTGATCCTGGCGGTGGTGGTCACGGCCGTGCTGACCGGCGTGGCCGGCGGCCTGTTCTGCTGGCTGATCCTCAATCCCACCCGCTGGATTCCTGCTCCCGTCCTGACCCTGCGCGCCGAACGCCCGGTGGCCTTTGCCGCCGGTTGCGGTTTCGTCGTCGCCGTCATCGGCGTGGCTGCCGGTGGTGCCACCTTCGGTAGCGGCTACGAGCAGGCGCACGGCTTGCTCAATGATGGCCAGGGATTGTCGGTGTTCTATCCCTTCCTGAAGTTCGCCTCGATGATCGGTTCTTACCTGCCGGGCCTGCCGGGCGGGATTTTCGCGCCCTCGCTGTCCATCGGCGCCGGTTTCGGCAACCTGCTGCACCTGCTCTTCGGCGGGACTTCGCTCCCCATGCTGGTGGCGCTGGCCATGGTCGGCTACCTGGCGGCAGTGACGCAGTCACCGATCACCGCCTTTGTGATCGTGATGGAAATGGTCGATGGTCACGCACTGGTGATTTCGCTGATGGCGACCGCCTTGATCGCGTCAGCCGTCTCCAAGGTCTTTGCGCCGCCGCTGTATGAAACCCTGGCAGAGCGTTACCTGAAGCATTGATTCTGATGAGTCGTCCGCAACTGCGTCAATTTGACGCAGTTGCCCATCCCCTTGTCCTCTTTGCATCACCGTCATCGTCGTCGCTTCAAGCGGCGGGTCGCGACAATATGTCGCAGCCCTGCAGCGCCGCTCTTCCTGATAATTGTCAGTCTACCGATAACGACAACCACAGGGGAGTTCCATGCAATTGACACCTTGCGCCTGCGCCATTGCGCTGGCCTTCGCTGCGTGCGGCCATGCGCTGGCACAAAGCACCGACGACACCCGTCTGCCCACCGTCACAGTCCATGGTGAGCCGTCGGCTCCGGGCACCGCAGCCACTGCGGCAAGCGCTGACAGCACCGCGCTGCTGCGCGACCAACCAGGCTTCTATGCCGCTGCCGCCGGTGGCGTCTCGGCACTGCCGGTGCTCAACGGCTTTGCCGCCGACCGCCTCAAGATCCGCCTGGATGGGATGGAAGTCACCGCCGCCTGCGGTAACCAGATGAACGCGCCCATGTCCTACATGCCACCATCGCAGGTCGGCATGACGCGGGTGGTGGCCGGCATCACGCCGGTCAGCATTGGCGGCGACAGTATTGGTGGCAGCATCGAACTGTCTTCGCCGGCACCACAGTTTTCACAACAGGCGGGGCAGTTGTTGAGCAAGGGTGGGTTCTCGGTCTCGGCACGCAGCGTCAACTCCGAAGTATCGACCTCCGTCAATGCCACGGTGGCCAGCGATAGTCTGTCCGTCAGCTACGTGGGGAGCCAGTCGCGTGCCGAGAGCTATGTCAACGGTAACGGCGACAAGGTCCTCGGCAGCCAGTTCGAGAGCAACAACCACGCATTGACGCTGGCGGCGCGGGGAGACGACCAGCAGCTGGTGCTCAAGGTCGGCCAGCAATACATTCCCTATCAAGGCTTCCCGAACCAGTACATGGACATGACGGGAAATCGTTCCACCTTCGCCAACCTGGGCTACGACCGTCGCTTTGGCTGGGGCAAGCTGATGACCAAATTGTATTGGCAGCGTACCGAACACGAGATGGGCTTCTTCAGCGCAGAGCGCAGCGGCACCATGCCCATGGATACCCGAGGCCGTGACATGGGCTACAGCGTGCGCGCGGACATCGATCTGGGCCAGGACGGTGCCAGCGTGCTTCGTCTGGGCAACGAATTCCACAGCTTCCACCTCGATGATTTCTGGCCGCCAGTACCGGGCTCGATGATGATGGGGCCGAGCACCTATGTGAACATCAACGATGGCAGCCGCGAGCGCATGGCACTGTTCGCCGAATGGGAACACAAGCTCGATGCGCGCTGGACCACCCTGGTCGGCGTACGCGACGAACTGGTCAGGACCGATGCCGGCAACGTGCAGCCTTACGGTACCGGCATGATGAATATGACCGACCTGATGGCGGCCAACGCCTTCAATGCACGGGATCACGCACGACGCGACAACAACATCGATGTCACGGCCCTGGCGCGCCTGGAGGCCGATGCCGGTCACACCTACGAGTTTGGCTATGCCCGCAAGACCCGCTCTCCCAACCTGTACGAGCGCTACACCTGGGGCCGCGGCACCATGGCCATGACCATGACGAACTGGTTCGGCGATGGCAACGGTTACGTCGGCAATATCGACCTCAAGCCGGAGGTGGCGCATACGCTGTCGGCCACGGCGGACTGGCATGGCGAGGACGGTGAGGGTAGCGATGGTGCCGGGCCGCGCTGGTTCTTCAGGCTCACGCCCTACTTCAGCTATGTCGAGAACTACATTGATGCGGATGTGATCGGCAGCTTCAATCCCTACAGCGTGAGCAGTGCCTCCGGCAAGCTACTGCAGTTCGCCAACCATGATACCCGTCTGTACGGTATCAATGCCTCGTGGAAATGGCCGCTGTGGCGCACCGCTGGCCTGGGTGATATTGCCTTTACCGGCAAGGCCGGTCTCACGCGCGGCAAGCGAGTCGATGGCGGCAACCTCTATCACATGATGCCTTTCAACGTGCTGGCGGCGCTGGAACAGAAACGCGGTGCCTGGACCCACCGCGCCGAATTGAACTACGTGGCCCGTAAGACACTGGTGGACAGCAATCGACTGGAACCGGTCACTGCCAGCTACACCGTCGTCAATCTCAGGAGCGCTTATCGCTTCAACCAGGCCATCAGCGTCAATGCGGGCATCAGCAATCTGTTCAACCGCAATTACGCCGACCCGCTGGGCGGGGTCTATCTGTCGGGACTGGCCAATGCCAAGAGCGGCAGCCTGCAAGCCTTGCCCGGCTATGGACGTTCGCTGGATGTGGGCGTGAATGTGAGTTTCTGAGCACGCCAGGGCGCGCCGGTCAGAAGATCGGCAGGGTTTCCGGCGCGCTGTCGCGCAAGGCCTTCTTGGCCGATTCGAACTCGGGGAAGATCGATTGCACCGTGGCCCAGAAGCGCGGGCTGTGGTTCATCTCGCGCAGGTGCGCCAGTTCGTGGGCGATCACGTAGTCGATCAGCGGCAGGGCAAAATGCATCAGCCGCCAGTTCAGGCGGATGCGCGCATCCGAGGTGCAGGAGCCCCACTGTGTGGTGGCCGAGGACAGCGCATAGGAGCGATAGGTCACGCCCAGCTTTTCGGCGTAGATCATCAGGCGCTTGCCGAACAGCTCTTCAGCGCGCGCCTGCAGCCAGCCCTGCACGCGATCCTTCAATTGCTGTTCGCCGGCATCGGCCGGCAGGCTGATTGTCAGTTCACGCGTCACGTCATCAAGGATCACCGCCTGGCGCTGGCCGGTACGGATGCGTAGGGTGATGTCCTGGCCCAGGTAGGGCAGGGTGGCACCGTCGCGCCATTGCATCTGCGGTTGCAGGCGTCGTGCCGAGCGCTCGCGGCGTTCATTGAGCTTGGTGAGGATCCAGCGTTGCTTTTCGCGGATGGCATTGTCGATTTCGGCCAGGGTCACCCACTTGGGCGCGGTCACGCGCAGACCTTCATCGCTGACCAGGAAGCCGATGGTTCGGCGCTTGGAACGCAACAAGGCGAAATCGATGGTGTGTTCACCCAGGTGGATACGCCGCTTGCCATCGGCCGGTCGCCCGCTGGGCGGGGCCGGCCGTGGGCTGGCCGGTGCCACTGGGGGGGCGATCAGGGGCGTGGGCAGTGGCGCGGCATGCACCACCGGATTGGGCGTGACGATCAGCGGTGGCTGTACCGTCGGCGAAGGCAGCGCCGGGCCGAGTTCGGCCGGTGGCGCAGTCGCAGTTGCGGGCGCCGCAAACAAGTCCAGTTGCAGCGAGAGCTGGTCGGGATTGGGCTTGGGTTTGCGCAGGTGTATCAAGGTGGTCGCGGCGTCCTGGGGGCAATAGGCTAAGGATGGAGGCCGCGCAGCATTACTGGGAAGCAGCTTGGGCGGCCGGCCGGGGCGCGCTGTTTTTGTAGACGTCCGGCGAAATCACGCGCATCTCCGATTCTATCCAATTTTCGACGCGCTCGTTCAACTCCTGGGGATTGAGGCCTTCCGGCGAAATCGGCTTGCCGATGGACACCGTGATCAGCCCCGGTTTCTTGATGAAGCTGCCCTTGGGCCAGCACTCCCCGGAGTTCATCGCCACCGGTACCACCAGGGTATTGGTTTCCACCGCCAGGCGCGAACCGCCGGCCTTGTACTTGCCTTGCGAGCCGACTGCGGTGCGCGTGCCTTCGGGGAACATCATGATCCACTGGCCATCCTGCAGGCGGCGGCGGCCATGTTCCAGTACCTGGGCAAAGGCGTCACGGCCTTTCTTGCGGTCGATCGGGATCATGCGCAGCAGGGCGATGCCCCAGCCGAAGAAGGGCACATAGGTCAGTTCCTTCTTGAACACGAACACCAGCGGACGCGGGCTGTTGATGACGTAGAAGATGGTTTCCCAGGCCGACTGGTGCTTGGACAGCAGGATTGCCGGCGCATCGGGCAGATTCTCCTTGCCGCGTATCTCGTAGCGGATGCCGCAGATCACGCGCGCGGTCCAGATCACGAAGACGTTCCAGCGCGACGTCCACCAGTATCGCTGGGCGTAAGGGAAGGGGGCCGACAGCAGGCAGGCGAAGGACCAGATGATGGTGGCCACGGCCATCAGGACCATGAAGACTACCGAACGCAGGATCAGTACTAGGCGCAAAATCGTTTCTCCCATGCCAAGGCATGTTGTTGTTGTGAGGGGATGCTGCCCGCCTTGCGACGGGCTGCCGGCACTATACCGAAACCCCGACCGGCGACTTCAGGATGAAATCAACCACAGCCGATAAATCCGGGAAAACCAGCGTGCCAGGCGGCAGGCCGCCCTTGGCCTGGGTTTTTTCACCCTTGCCGGTCAGCACCAGGAAGGGCGCGCAGCCGGCCACATAGCCGGCCTGCAGGTCGCGCAGCGAATCGCCGACGGTGGTCACGCCACCGCGCAGGCTGATGTTGAAGCGCTTGGCGATCTCGTGGAACATGCCCGGCTTGGGCTTGCGGCAATCGCAGTTGTCGGCGTCCGAGTGCGGGCAGAAGAACACTGCATCGATATCGGCACCGACCTGCTGGGCCGCCGTGTGCATCTTCTGGTGGATGGCGTTGAGGGTCTTGATGTCGTACAGGCCGCGCGCCACGCCGGACTGGTTGGTCGCCACCACGACGCGATAGCCGGCCTGGTTCAGGCGCGCGATCGCCTCCAGTGAACCCTTGATGGGGATCCACTCGTCGGGGGACTTGATGTAGGCGTCGGAATCATGATTGATGACGCCATCGCGATCGAGGATGATCAGTTTCATGCCTGCTGCTTCCCTTCATGAACACCGCCGCGCAGGAACAGGCCCATGCGCGGCGGATCGGTACGACGGTCGGGCGTGGCGCGTTGCTTACGCCGCCAGCTTGGAAATATCGGCCACCTGGTTCAACATGCCGTGCAGCGCCGCCAGCAGTGCCTGGCGATTCTTGCGCAGTTGCTCGTCCTCGGCGTTGACCATGACGTCGTTGAAGAAGGCATCGACGTTCTGGCGCAACTGCGCCAGCGCCTTCAGGGCGCCGGCAAAGTCGCCCTTGGCGTAGGCCGCCTCGACCTGCGGACGGGTGGTCTGCATGGCCGCGAAGAGGCCCTGTTCGGCCGCTTCCTGCAGCAGGCTTTCCTGCACCGCGCCGTGGGCATCGATGGCCACGCCTTCGATCTTCTTCAGGATGTTGGTGATGCGCTTGTTGGCCGCAGCCAGGGCTTCAGCCTCCGGCAGGGCAGCGAAGGCCTGCACGGCTTGCAGGCGTTCGACCACGTTGTCCAGCACCTCGGGTTGCTGCGCCACTACCGCTTCGACTTCGTTCTGCGCAAAGCCGCGCTCGCGCAGCAGGCCGCGCAGGCGGTCGTAGATGAAGGCACGCACGTCGGCGCGCGGGTCCTTGAAATTGGCATTGCCGGCGAACAGTGCCGCAGCGGCGTCCAGCAGCGCAGTCAACGACAGCGGCAGGCGTTTTTCCACCAGCATGCGCAGCACGCCCAGGGCGTGACGACGCAGGGCGAACGGGTCCTTGTCGCCGGTCGGCTGCAGGCCGATGCCCCAGATGCCGACCAGGGTTTCCAGCTTGTCGGCCAGGGCCACGGCGGTACCGGTCGCGCTGGCGGGCAGCGCATCGCCGGCAAAGCGCGGCTGGTAGTGTTCGGAGGCGGCTAGGGCGACTTCGTCGGGCTCGCCGTCATGGCGCGCATAGTAAGTACCCATGATGCCCTGCAGTTCGGGGAATTCACCCACCATGTCGGTCAACAGGTCGGCCTTGGCCAGCAGGGCGCCGCGTTCGGCCAGGGCCACATCGCCGCCCATCAGCGCGGCGATCTTGCCAGCCAGCGCCTGCACGCGCTCGGTACGCTGCAGCTGGTTGCCCAGCTTGTTGTGGTAGACCACGTTGGCCAGTTGCGGGACACGCTCGGCCAGGGTCTTCTTCTTGTCCTGCTCGAAGAAGAACTTGGCATCCGACAGGCGCGGGCGCACCACGCGCTCGTTGCCGCCGATGATGTGTTCCGGATGGGCGGTCTCCAGGTTGGAGACGATCAGGAAGCGCGAACGCAGCTTGCCGGTGTTGTCGGTCAGCGCGAAATACTTCTGGTTGGTCTGCATGGTCAGGATCAGGCATTCCTGCGGTACGGCCAGGAATTCATCCTCGAACTTGCATTCATAGACCACCGGCCATTCGACCAGGGCCGTCACTTCGTCCAGCAGCGAATCGGGCATCAGCACCTGGTCGGCACCCGCCTTGGCCAGCAGCGCGGTGCGGATCTTTTCGCGGCGCTCGGTGAAGCTGGCGATGACCTTGCCTTGCGCAGCCAGGGTTTCCACGTAGGTTTGCGGCGCGCTGATCTGCAGCGCACCGGAGGACAGGAAGCGATGGCCCAGCGTGGTACGGCCGGCATCCAGGCCCAGGATGTTGATCGGCACCACGTCGTTGCCCAGCAGTGCCACTAGGTAGTGCGCCGGGCGGACGAAGTGCACCGTCTCGCCGGCAGCACGGCCGAACTGGCGCTGATAGCTCATCAGCTTGGGGATGGGCAGCTTGGACAGGCTCTCTTCCAGCGCCGCCTGCAGGCCCACGGCCAGGGCCGAGCCCTTGGCGGTGTAGGTGTAGAAGAAGCTCTCGGCCTTGCCGTCCTGCGCGCGTTCGAGCTGGTCCGGAGTGATCACGGTGGCACCGGTGGCGGCGGCCAGGGCGGCCAGCTTTTTCACCAGCGGTGCGGCCGGACGGCCTTCGGCGTCCAGCGCCACGGTGACCGGCAAGACCTTTTCACGGATGGATTTGTCGGGCGAGGCGGCGCGCACGCCGGTGATGGACACGGCCAGCCGGCGCGGAGTCGCATAGGCGGTGGCGGCGGCATCGGATTCGAGATAGCCGCGGCTTTGCAGGCCGTTGAAAATGCCGGATGCAAAGGCATCGCCCAGCTTGGCCAAGGCCTTGGGTGGCAGTTCTTCTGTGACGAGTTCTACGAGGAGTGTCTGGTTCATGTTGTCTGTCTTGCTGTCTTGCTGTCTTGCTCGGGACGCCGGCCCTGGGCCGACGCCGCATGATGTCATTGGCCGTGTTCAGCCCGCTCTTCAGGCTGCAACCTTGGCCTCGCCCAGCATCGGGAAGCCCAAGCGTTCGCGCGATTCGAAGTAGGCCTGCGCCACCGAACGCGAGAGGTTGCGGATGCGACCGATGTAGGCGGCACGCTCGGTCACCGAGATGGCGCCACGGGCGTCGAGCATGTTGAAGGTGTGTGCCGCCTTGAGGACCTGCTCGTAGGCCGGCAGTGCCAGCGGCACCTCCATCAGGCGCTTGGCTTCGGCTTCGTAGTTGGAGAACTGCGAGAACAGGAACTCGGTGTTGGAATACTCGAAGTTGAAGGTCGATTGCTCCACCTCATTCTGGTGGAACACATCGCCATAGGTCAGGTGTTTCTTGACGCCGTTCTCGGTCCATTCGGTCCAGACCAGGTCATAGACGTTTTCCACGCCCTGCAGGTACATCGCCAGGCGTTCGATGCCATAGGTGATCTCGCCCAGCACCGGCTTGCAGTCCAGACCGCCGACCTGCTGGAAATAGGTGAACTGCGTCACTTCCATACCATTGAGCCAGACTTCCCAGCCCAGGCCCCAGGCGCCCAGGGTGGGATTTTCCCAGTCATCCTCGACGAAGCGCACATCGTTCTGCTTCAGGTCCAGGCCCAGGGCTTCCAGCGAACCCAGGTACAGGTCCAGGATGTTTTCCGGGGCCGGCTTCAACACCACCTGGTACTGGTAGTAATGCTGCATGCGGTTGGGGTTTTCGCCATAGCGGCCATCCTTGGGACGGCGCGAGGGCTGGACATAGGCGGCGCGCCACGGCTCGGGGCCGATCGCGCGCAGGAAGGTCGCGGTGTGCGAGGTACCTGCGCCGACTTCCATGTCATAGGGTTGCAGCAGCGCGCAGCCCTGGGCGTCCCAATATTCTTGCAACTTGAGGATGATTTGTTGAAATGTCAGCATCGTGTGTGGTTGCCTGGCGAACCGGCGGAGGAATTGCGAAAACCTTGGATTTTAGCGTCTTTTGGGGCGTTTGACCCGGTTTTGGACGGGACCGGCGGCGCGCTGGGGGCCAGCGCGGGCATCAGTGCCGGCATCAGTGCCGGATACGGGCAGCCTTGTTGCGGCCCCAGGCCAGCAGCAGCATCAACAGCGCAATGCCGACGATGAGCTTGTTGCCCAGCAGAATGTAGGGTGTCTGGCCGCCATAGCCCTGCACCTGGCCGGCCAGTACGCCGCGGGTATAGGGCGGCAGCTCGCTGGTGGCACCGCCCGGCAGGATCACGGCGGTGGCGCCGGTATTGGTGGCCCGCAGCATCGGGCGGCCGGTTTCCAGGGTACGCATCTGCGAAATCTGCAGGTGCTGGGGCAGGGCGATGGAGTTGCCGAACCAGGCGATGTTGGACAGGTTCAGCAGCACGCTGGCCTGCGGCTGGCCGGCGCGGTAGGCATCGCGCAACTGACCGGCGATTTCCTCGCCGAACAGGTCTTCGTAGCAGATGTTGGGCAGGATCCACTGGTCCTTCACGCCCATGGGCGATTGCACCGGCGCGCCGCGCGTCATGTCACCCAGCGGGATATGCATCAGGTCGACGAACCAGCGGAAACCGGGCGGGATGAACTCGCCGAAGGGGACCAGGTGGTGCTTGTCATAGCGGTAAGGCATCAGTGCCGACCCGACGCCGGGGCCGAAGCCAAGCACCGAATTGGCATACTGCTGCGGTCCATCGGACAGCGGGATGCCCAGCGCCAGGTGACTACCGCTGAGTTGCGCAAAGTGGGCGATGCGTTCCAGGTAATCCGGCGGCAATTGCTGGGGCAGCAGCGGGATGGCGGTTTCCGGCGTGGCGATCAGGTCCGCCGGGGCCGCGCTGATCATCTGTTCATACATCCCCAGCGTGGATACCAGGGCATCGTTGGAGAACTTCATTTCCTGCGGGATGTTGCCTTGCAGGAGCCGCACCGTGATCGGCTGGCCCTGTGGCGCAGTCCACTTCACCAGCCGCAGTGCCACGCCGCCTGCACAGAGCAGGGCGGCCGCGCACAGCGGCAGCACGATGCGCTGGCCGGTACCGGCCACACCCTTGCGGCACAGCCCCATCCACAGCAGGGCCAGGCTGCCGGCAATGAGCGCCGCGACCCAGCCCACCAGATAGACCCCGCCGACCGGGGCGAAGCCGGCCAACGGCCCCACCGTGTGGGCATAGCCCGAGATCAGCCAGGGGAAACCGGTGAATACCCAACCGCGCAGCCATTCCGACAAGGTCCACAGGGCCGGCAGCATGAACAGCGCCAGCAGCAGGGGCGAAGACGACCAGCGATTGCGCAGCCAGCCCGCCAGGGCCGTGGCCGCGCCGGCATAGAGACCCAGGTACAGCGCCAGCAGGCCTACTGCCAGCGCCGCCATCCAGCCCGGCATGCCACCGTAGTCGTGCATGCTGATGTAGAGCCAGTGCACGCCTGCCGCCGACCAGCCGAAGCCATACAGCCAGCCACGCAGGAAGTGGCCGCGCACACTGGCCTGCGGACGTGCCAGCACACCGTGGAACAGCCAGGCCAGCGCCACGATCTGCAGCGGCCACCACTTGAACGGGGCAAAGGCGAAGACGTTCAGCGCACCTGCCGCCACCGGCAGCAACAGGCCGACGGTCAGGGCAAGGCGACCGCGAGCGGCGGCCTCCCCGGGCGGGGAGTGCAATTCAGGGGAGGCAGGGGAATTCACGCTGGAAAGGCTGGCAGATCAGAACGTCACTCTTCGTCCACCGGTGCCGGGGGGAGCTTGGACACCAGCAGTACATGCACCTGGCGCGCATCGGCGCGCAGCACTTCGAAATGCAGGCCATCGATATCGAACTCGTCGCCCTTGCGCGGCACGCGGCCCACATGGTTGGCGACCAGCCCGCCGATGGTATCGGCCTCGTCCTCGGAGAAGCGGCTGCTCACTTCCTCGTTGAACTGGGCCAGTTCGGTGAGCGCCTTGACGCGCCAGCGCGGACCGTGCGGACCGTCCTTGAGGGCCAGCACATTGTCTTCGGCTTCGTCGAAATCGTATTCGTCCTCGATGTCGCCGACGATCTGTTCCAGCACGTCCTCGATGGTGATCAGGCCGGCCACGCCACCATATTCGTCGACCACCACGGCCATGTGATTGCGGTTGGCGCGGAAGTCGCGCAGCAGTACGTTGAGGCGCTTGGATTCAGGGATGAAGATGGCCGGGCGCAGCATGTCGCGCACGTCGAAGGATTCCTCCGCATAGTAACGCAGCAGGTCCTTGGCCAGCAGGATGCCGATGACCTTGTCGCGCTCGCCATCCACGGCGGGGAAGCGCGAGTGCGAGGTCGCCAGCACTTCCGGCATCCAGGTCTCGATGGGTTTGGAGATATCGATGGTGTCCATCTGCGAGCGCGGGACCATGATGTCGCGCACGGCCAGGTCGGACACCTGGAACACGCCTTCGATCATCGACAGCGCATCGGCATCGATCAGGTTGCGCTCGTGGGCGTCATGCAACACTTCGAGCAGTTCTGCCCGGTTCTCGGGCTCGGGGGAAATCAGTGCGGTGAGTCGTTCAAACAGAGAACGATGGGGTTTAGCGTCAGATTTGACGCTACTAGGGTGATCTTGCATGGCGTTAGGCGCGAGCCCGACGTAGTTTCGAAGAGCCATAGGATACAACAATTATGTGACAAGTCCACTAAAGGGACCTGGCAACAGCGCTCTCCAGCTCATCCTTGGCGCCGTGCTTGCCGCCCGGAAACGCAAGCCGGCAGTGACGTCGCGCATGGACGAAAAAAGCCGGCATCACTGATGCCGGCAAGAACTACTTCAGGGAAATCGTATCGCTGGGCGCTCGCTGTTGTCCGTTTATGCCCATTTGTGCCCGCTTGTGCCCGCTTATGGCGGCTTAGGCATAGCTGAGCGCTTCCATCTGCCCGCCGCCCTGCACCTCGGCGCGCTGCTGCTGGCTGCGCTGCGGGTTGGCGGAGACGGCAACCGGTGCTGCCTGGCCCTGGGTGGGGGAGAGCTTGAACACGCTCACCACATCGGTCAGGGCTTCTGTCTGCTGCTGCATCGACGCGGCGGCAGCGGCTGCTTCTTCCACCAGTGCGGCGTTCTGCTGGGTGGCTTCGTCGATCAGGGCGACGGCGCTGTTGATCTGTTCCAGGCCGGTGGTCTGCTCGCTGCTGGCGGCGCTGATGTCCTGCACGATCTGGGTCACGCTGCCGATGCTCTTGACCACTTCCTGCATGGTCGATCCGGCTTCGCCGACCTGCTGTTCGCCGGCAGCCACCTTGGCCACCGACTCGTTGATCAGTGCTTCGATTTCCTTGGCGGCGACCGCCGAGCGTTGCGCCAGGGTGCGCACTTCGGAGGCTACCACCGCAAAGCCGCGGCCTTGTTCGCCGGCACGGGCCGCTTCGACGGCCGCATTCAGGGCCAGGATGTTGGTCTGGAAAGCGATGCCATCGATGACGCTGATGATGTCCACGATCTTGTGCGAGGACGCGCTGATCGAATGCATGGTCTCTACCACCCGGCCCACTGCGGCGCCACCCTTGGCAGCGACTTGCGAGGCATTGTCGGCCAGGCGACGGGCTTCACGGGCATTGTCGGCGGTCTGCTTGACGGTGGCGGTCAGCTGTTCCATGGCCGAGGCGGTCTCCTGGAGCGAGCTGGCCTGCTGTTCGGTGCGGTTGGACAGGTCCATGTTGCCGCGCTTGATTTCGTCGGAAGCCACGGCGATGGTGTCGGTGCCATGGCGCACTTCGCCCACGATGGCCACCAGGCTCTCGTTCATGCCCTTGAGTGCGGCCATCAACTGACCCAGCTCATCCTTGCTGTTCACTTCGATATGGCTGCCCAGGTCACCGGCCTGCACGCTTTGCGCCACACTCACGGCCTGGGCCAGCGGACGGGAGATGGAGCGGGTCAGCAGCCAGGCGATCAGGCCTCCCAGCATCAGGGCGGCCAGGCTGGCGCCCAGCATGGTCCATTTGGCGAGGTCATAGGCGGCTTCGGCCTGTTCCACGTTGGCTTCCGAATTGCTGCGCAGCATCTTGTTGAATTGTGCAACATGGGTGATGACGCGGTTCAGGATAGGCATGCAATCCTTGACCAGCGAAGCGCGCGCGGCATCGGTCTGCTGCGAAGTGGCCAGCTTGACGATGTTGACGGCCACCGGCAGATACTGCGCTTCCAGCTTGCGCAACTGCTCCAGCATGTCGCGTTCCTGCTGGGTGGTGGCCGGGTCCTGCATCAGCTTGGTCAGTGCGGCCATGCCGGCGTCGATGTCCTGCTGCGAAGAGCCCACCAGCGCCAGATCATTCTTTTGCTCGGCGGCATCAGTCACCAGGGTCAGGTTGCGAGCTGCGATGGCGCGCAGGCCGATGGCGAATTGCACTTTGGACAAGGCTTCCAGCTTGCCCTCGTCGATGGAGGTCAGGAAGACGATGCGATCGTTCAGGCGTGACACCTGCTGCAGGCCGAAAGCGGCTACTGCCACCAGCAATACCAGGACTGCTGCGAAACCCAGGCCAAGACGGTGGCCGATCTTCCAGTTCTTCATGACCTTCTCCCCGATGAATAATTGTGTGCCTCCATTCTTGTCCAGCAGGAGGCAAATTCCCATCAGGTTTTTCCTTAAAGTTTGCAAAAAAACCGACGTAAAAGACGCGCTTCGTTGCTGTACCGTCATCACCATCGCGGGTTTGAATATCGATATGCTCCCATCGATCAGATTTGTCGTAGCCAGGTTGGCAACTGCTTGATGTCCGGCACGCAGACGAAAAAAAACGGCCTGCCGCAGCAAACCGTTCATCCATCAAGGCAAGGGCGGCGCCCTCAGCGCATCGCGTCAGCGCGCGGCATAAGGATTGCCATAGCCCAACCCGGCCAGGATCTCGGTTTCCAGCGCCTCCATCTCGTTGGCTTCTTCGTCGTCCTCATGGTCGTAGCCCTGCGCATGCAATACGCCGTGCACGACCAGGTGGGCGGTGTGTTCTTCCACGCTCTTCTTCTGCTCGGCCGCTTCCTTTTCCAGTACGTCAGTACAGAAGATGATGTCGGCCTGGGTGACTTCACTGTCTTCGTCTTCGGTATAGGCGAAGGTCAACACGTTGGTGGCGTAGTCCTTGCCGCGATAGTCGCGGTTCAGGTCGCGGCCTTCCTCGCTGCCCACGAAGCGCAGCGTCAGTTCGGCCGGCGCGAACAGCGCGGCCTGCACCCAGCGGCGCAGCAGGGGACGGGTGATGGCCTCTTTGAGGCGGTCGTCGGCGTATTGCACCGACAGCGTAAGTTTAGGTTTTGGCATTGCGGGGCCTGGCGGACTTGGTCAAGAGATTGGTGGCGGTGCGGGCGGTGGCGCGCGCGGTATCGGGGCGGCTGTTGCCGGCGGCGTCATAGGCATCGACGATGCGCGCCACCAGCGGGTGACGCACCACGTCGGCGCTGGTAAAGCGCGAGAAGGCGATGCCGCGTACATCGTGCAGTACCGAGATGGCGTCGACCAGGCCGCTTTTCTGGCCATGATGCAGGTCCACCTGGGTGACGTCACCGGTGATGACGGCCTTGCTGCCGAAGCCGATGCGGGTGAGGAACATCTTCATCTGTTCCGGCGTGGTGTTCTGGGCTTCGTCGAGGATGATGAAGGCGTGGTTCAGCGTACGCCCGCGCATGTAGGCCAGTGGCGCGATCTCGATGGCCTGCTTCTCGAACAGCTTCTGCGTGCGGTCAAAGCCCAGCAGGTCATACAGCGCGTCATAGAGCGGGCGCAGGTAGGGATCGACCTTCTGCGCCAGGTCGCCCGGCAGGAAGCCCAGACGCTCGCCCGCTTCCACTGCCGGGCGCGTGAGTACGATGCGCTGCACGGCATCGCGCTCCAGCGCATCGACTGCACAGGCCACTGCCAGATAGGTCTTGCCGGTGCCGGCCGGGCCCACGCCGAAGGTGATGTCGTGCTCCAGGATGGCGTTGAGATACTGGCTCTGGTGGGGGGTGCGGCCGCGCAGGTCGTGCTTGCGGGTCTTCAATACCGGGCTCTCGGGCAGCGGGTCCTGGTCCGTCTTGTCGTCGTCGTCGGTAGCGGCTGCAGCTGCAGTCTTGCCACGCCGTGCCGGCAGCGGTGGCAGGCCGGCTTCTTCATCGGCGGCGGCATTGGCGCGCTGCTCGACCAGGGCCAGTTGGATGTCGTCCACGGCGACCGGGCGGTCCGCCTTTTCATAGAAGCGCTCCAGCACTTCCACCGCACGTTCGGCATTGGTGCCCGTGACCACGAAGCGGTCGCCACGGCGGAAGATGGTCACGTCCAGCGCGGCGGAAATCTGACGCAGATTTTCATCGAGTGCGCCGCACAGGTTGGCCAGGCGCCGGTTGTCCAGCGGCTGGGGGGTGAAGTGGTGAGGCTGGTTGGGGACTTTTTTCAATGCACGTTTCCGGTTGGGGGGGATTGAAATATCAATGCCGCGTGACGATCTCGCCGCGCAGCGAGAACGGGAAGGCCTCGGTGATACGGACCTCGATGATCTGGCCGATCAGGCGCTGGCCATTCGGTCCACCATCGAAGTTGACCACGCGGTTGCTCTCGTTGCGGCCCTGCAGTTCATCTTCGCGGCGTTTGGAAATGCCTTCGACCAGGATGCGCTGCACCGAGCCGACCTGGGCTGCGCTGATCTTGGCGGCGTTGTCGTTGAGTGCGGCCTGCAGACGCTGCAGACGCGCCAGCTTGACCTCGGCCGGCGTATCGTCGGGCAGGTTGGCTGCCGGCGTGCCGGGGCGGGCGCTGAAGATAAACGAGAAACTGTTGTCGAAGCCGACATCGGCCACCAGTTTCATCAAGGCCTCGAAATCTTCCTCGGTCTCACCGGGGAAACCGACGATGAAGTCGGACTGCACCGTGATATCGGGGCGCACCTTGCGCATGCGGCGTATCACCGACTTGTATTCCAGCGCCGTGTAGCCGCGCTTCATGGCCGCCAGGGTACGGTCCGAGCCATGCTGGGCCGGCAGGTAGAGGTGGTTGCACAGCTTGGGGACCTTGGCATAGGTATCGATCAGGCGCTGCGAGAATTCCTTGGGATGGCTGGTCACGAAGCGGATGCGCTCGATGCCGGGAAGCTCGGCGATGTACTCGATCAACAGCGCGAAGTCGGCGATTTCGCCATCTTCCATCACGCCGCGATAGGCATTCACGTTCTGGCCCAGCAGCATGATTTCCTTCACGCCCTGGTCAGCCAGGCCGGCCACCTCGGTCAAGACGTCCTCGAAGCGGCGCGAGACTTCCTCGCCACGGGTATAGGGCACCACGCAGTAGCTGCAATACTTGCTGCAGCCTTCCATGATTGACACGTAGGCGCTGGCGCCTTCCACCCGCGCCGGGGGCAGGTGGTCGAACTTCTCGATCTCCGGGAAGCTGATGTCTACCTGCGGGCGGCCGCTGTAGCGTCGCTCGCTGATCATCTGCGGCAGCCGGTGCAGGGTCTGCGGGCCGAACACCATGTCCACGAAGGGCGCGCGCTTGATGATGGCGTCCCCCTCCTGCGAGGCCACGCAACCGCCCACGCCGATGAGCAGGTCGGGATTGTCCTTCTTCAGTGCGCGCAGCCGGCCCAGGTCGGAAAACACCTTTTCCTGCGCCTTTTCGCGGATGGAACAGGTGTTGAGCAAGATCACGTCCGCCTCTTCCGGACGGTCGGTCTTGATGAGACCGTCGGAGGCATTGAGCACGTCGGCCATCTTGTCCGAGTCGTACTCATTCATCTGGCAGCCGAAGGTTTTGATGAATACTTTTTTCTGCATAGATCTGTTTCAGGCGTAGAGCGCTGGAGAGGCCGCATGGACCCATGCGGGCGCCGGCAAGGAGGAGGGCGGCGGGCCGCTGGAATCTGCTGCTGCAGCGGTGGAGGAGCCCATCCTCGAAGGTTCGCGATTATATCACCGCAGGCCGCGCCAGGCCGGGCGTGGCCTGCGGGCGGCGTATCGCCGGGAATCGGCTCAGAGTTCGCCGCAGCAGTCCAGCAGCCAGTCCAGTACCGCACGCAGGCGCGGCAGGGCCTTGAGGTCGCGGTGAAAGACCGCCCACAGCTCGCGCTCCAGCTGTGGCGCGGCGTCCACAGTCTGCAATTCCGGCGCCAGCAGGTAGCTGGGCAGCAGCGCCAGTCCGACCCCGGCGCGCGCCGCCATGCACTGCGCCACCAGGCTGGTGCTGCGAAAGCGCACCGGATTTCCGGCTGCATGGGTGGCAATCCACTGCGTCTCCGGAATGTCGGGCACGCCATCGTCATAGCCGACGAAGGGCGCCGTCTTGCGGGCGCGACGCCACAGGGCGACATTGGCCGGCGTGCCGCACAGGTAGAAGCGCACCCTCCCCAGCCGGCGCGCGATCAGTTCGCCATCCTGCGGCCGGGCGAAACGCAGCGCCAGGTCGGCCTCGCGCCGGGCCAGGCTGAGCGTCTGGTGGCCCAGTGCCAGTTCCACGTCCAGCGCCGGCCATTGCTGCAACAGCGCCGGCAGGCGCGGCGCCAGGAACAGGGTACCGATGGCATCGGTGCAGGCCAGGCGCAGCTTGCCTTCCAGCCGCAGGTCTTCACCGGCCAGGGTGCGGGCCAGTTGCCGGGTCTGTTCCTGCATGGCGCGGGCGGCCGTCAGCACACTTTCGCCCAGGCGGGTGAGCTCGACATCGTCGGCGCGCCGGATGAACAGCGGCGCCTGCATCGCCGCCTCCAGCTGCTGCAGGCGGCGGCCGATGGTGGCGTGCGTCACCCCCAGCAAGCGCGCCGCGCCGGAAAAGCTGCCGGCGTCGATGAAGGCGACAAAGCTGCGCAGGCTCTCCCAGTCGGCTTGCAAGGCTGCGTGCGCGGATTGGGTGGCGGGGGGAAGGGCTGTCAATTTTTTCACAGGTGGCTGTCGATGGCGGGGAATGGTGGTGCGAATTTTATCGGACTAAGATGGCCTGTCATCAATGTTCTGCAGCATCTTTTCGAATTTCCTTCTTCCCTTCTTCAGACAAGGAGTCACCCATGTCCACGCCACAGACCCTGATCCAGATCGCCGGCGGCACTTCCCGCGCCGCCACCTGGCAGGAAGCCGTCCTGCTCATCATCGACCATCAGACCGAATACACCACCGGCCGCGCACCGCTGGCCGGCATCGATGCTGCCGTCGGCCAGATCGCCACCCTGCTGGCACAGGCGCGCGCTGCTGGCGCACCGGTGATCCACGTGGTCCACCACAGCAAGCCGGGTGCTGCCATGTTCGATCCACAAGGGCCGCATGTGGCCATCATCGACGGCCTGCAGGCCGAGCCCGGCGAGCTGATCGTGCACAAGAGCCTGCCCAACGCCTTTGCCGGCACCACCCTGGATGAGGCCCTGCAGAAGACCGGTCGCCGCGCCCTGATCGTGGCCGGCTTCGCCACCCACATGTGCGTCAGCGCCACCGTGCGTTCTGCGCTGGATCACGGCTACGCCAGTACCGTGGTCGCTGCCGCCTGCGCCACGCGCGACCTGCCTGATCCGCTGGGCGGCCAGCCCATCAGCGCCGCCGACATCCAGCGCGCGGCCCTGGTCGAGCTGGCGGATCGTTTCGCCACCGTGGTGCCGGATGCGAACGCGCTGGCGACCGGCTGACAATGTCCGGAGAAGTGCGCTGCTTCTAAAAATCACGCTCAAGCGCTACCCATGCGGTAGCGCATTTTTTGGGAGCAGCCGGTCTCTAATCCAGCTGCGGAAACGACCTGCAGTGCGTCACGCCAGGATCACCTGGCCGGTGGTCCAGCGTGTCTGACTGGCCTCAGGTGGCGCAAAGGCTGCCATCGCTTGCACCAGTTTGTCCACATCGCTGTCGTAGAGAGTGCTGCCGTCAGCCGTACGGATACGCTCAATGTGATTGTCCGCCCCGCTGGCACCGCCGACGTACCAGTCCTTCACCCTGATCTGATCCGCCGTACCCAGCACATCGATCTGCAGATCATTGCCCACATGACGGAACCACAGCTGGGTCCGGTCAATGTCCGTCAACATCAGCATATCGGTGCGGCCAGTCTTGTCGTGATCTACAAGGATGTCCTTTCCATCGCCCGCGCTGTACAGATAGGTATCGCTGCCGCTCCCTCCGATCAAGATATCGTTTCCTCGCCCGCCGGAAAGGATGTCATTGCCTCCATAGCCTTCGATCCGGTTGTCATTGGCGTCGCCGACGAGGCGGTCGGCTGCATCGGTACCGCCCAGGTTTTCAATGCCGATCAGCGTATCTGCTCCATCTCCGAGAATGACCGTGCCCCTTGCCAGCGAGGCATCGATGCCAATCCCGGCACCCCCCAGATAATTGGCCCGGTAATCGACCGTGTCGTTGCCGGCATCACCCACCAGCACCTTGTCGTCATCAAAGGTTGGCAGGCCGTACAAGCTCATGCTGGCCAGACCGTAGCCACCGGCGGTGTGGCTGGTCGCCACATTGGTCAGTTTGCCGTTGGTGTTCCAGTTGAAGTTCGTATCGAGCACGTTGCCGTATGTGTATTTTGCATTGAGTACGGTAGCCGTCAAACCGCCCTCAACCCGATCCGCAAAGCGGATTTGCATGGCCTTGCTGTAGACCGCCCCGTCATAGAAGCCGATCCATGCCGTGGCCTGACCGGCAACGCTGGTGTCGAGCTCGATCACCCTCGCGGCGTAATCGCCGGCGACCGAAGCGCCGTTGAGGATGAAGTGGCTACCGGCCAGGTCCAGATCAGCCAGCTTGGCGCTGGTGCTGATGATGCTGGCGTTCTTGGTCAGGTAACGATCCCATGCCAGGCTGCTGCGCGTGTAGTGATGTGCCACCTCGATGCGGTCGTCGCCGTCGCCGCCGGACACCTGATCCCGCCCTGCGCCGGTGACAAACAGGTCATTACCACCATAGCCTTCGAGCCGGTTGTCGTTGGCGTCGCCAGCCAGGCGATCGGCGGCGTCGGTGCCGCCCAGGTTTTCGATGCCGATCAGCCTGTCCGTGCCGCCACCGACGATGACGGTCCCGCGCGCGAGCGAGGCGTCGATGCCCAAGCGGGTCCCCTCCACATAGCCTGCTCGATAGTCGACCGTATCATTGCCAGCGCCGCCTTCGAAGCGCCTGCCATCGGCAAAGGTCGGCGCACCCTTCAGGCGCATGCTGGCCAAGCCATAACCGGCACCCGAGTTGCTGGTTGCCACATTGGTCAGTTTGCCATGGCTGTCCCAGTTGAAGTCCGTGTCCAGCACATTTCCTTCGGTGTATTTGGCGTTGAGTACAGTGGCGGTGATGCCTCCATCAGCCTTGTCGGCAAACCGGACCCGGACGGCCTTGCTGTAGACGGCCCCGTCATAGAAACCGATCCACGCCATGGCCTGACCCGTGACCCGGGTGTCGAGCTGGATGACACGGGCAGCATAGTCACCGGCAACTGAGGCCCCATTGAGGGTGAAGCTGCTGCTCATCAGATCCAGATCAGCCAGTTTGCCGCTGGTACTGATGACGCTGGCGTTTCTGCTCAGGAAGCTGTCCCATGCCAGACTGCCGCGGGTGTAGTGGTGCGCCGCATCGATATGGTCGTCCCCGCCGTTGTCTTGCGCGTCCGATCGGGCCTGTGCTGCAAGCGCATCGGCAGTCCATCGCGTGCCATCCGCGAACAGGACCTGCTCGATGCGGCCCGACGCGTCTGCCGCAAAAAAGGCATTCACGATCACGGCATCATCGCCGCCCCAATTCAGGATCAGATCATCGCCTTGGCGCGTCGCCACCGTGGCCGCGGCTGTCAGTCCGCTCCCTAGTTGCAGGGTATCGACGTCGCCCGCTTTTCCAGCGGCGTCTCTGATGAAGTCGACGCCATCGCCGAGATTGAAGAGATAGGTATCACTGCCCGTGCCGCCCAGCAGGATGTCGTTACCCCGTCCGCCCATCAGCGTGTCGTCCCCCGCGCCGCCGTCCAGCACGTCGTTGCCACCCGGGGCGGCTTCATCGGGTTGATAGCGTTCGGCATAGCTGGTCAGCGTGCCATTGGCCAGTTGCGTCTGATAGAACTTGGCACTCCATTCGGTGGCGCTCACATAGAGGTGCGTACCCGCGTCGCGGTCCGCTGGTGACGGCAGGTCTCCCACCAGGCGGTCGTTTCCTTCTCCACCGTACAGCAGGTCATCGCCTTCACCCCCTACCACCAGGTCATTGCCCTCGTCTCCATAGGCAGTGTCATCGCCGCCGCCCGCATAGATCTTGTCATTGCCGGCTCCGCCGGAAATCCAGTCGTCACCGTGAAACTTGAGCGGCGTGAACGCATCATCGCCCCAGATCCGGTCATCCCCGGCGCCGCCCCACAGATCGTCCTGACCGCCGTTGCCGAACAGGGTGTCGTTGCCTGCGCCGCCGTCGACGAAGTCATCCCCATGCTTTGCGCCGGCCGTATTGAGCGTGAGGTCGTCTCCTGAAAGGATGTCGTCGCCATCTCCGCCCGTGACATCGTCCCGGCCTTCGCCACCATAGACCACATCGTTACCGGCATCGCCCGCCAGCACATCGTCGCCGCCCTCGCCCCATAGCCAATCGTCACCGTCGCCGCCGGCATAGTTGTCGTTGGTATTGGTATTGATGCGGTCAATGGTGCCGGTCAGCGTATGCACCACAATACCGGTCGTGGCCAGCGTGCGCTCCTGTCGTTCCACGTCGGGCACGTCGACCTCGTCACGCCAGTAGCCCGGTCCCTGTGTCCAGCCGAGGAAGGGGACGTAGTACGGATCGCCCGCCTGCCAGACCGGACGCGAGGTGTAGTCCAGCATCACGCCGTCGGCCAGTACATCGTTGCCCTTGCCACCCTCGCCAACATTGTCGCCGTCGGTAGCGATGAAGACATCGTTACCGTCTTCGCCGTAAAAGATATCCCCGCCCCCGACCGAGGCTACCTGGTCATCGCCAGCCCCCATGCGAAAGGTTTCACGGCCGGTGGTCTCGTAGTAACCGACACCATAAATGCGCTGCCACTCCCAGATGTCGCGCAAGCTACTACCGGTGTAGACCCTGTCATCGCCCGACGGCGTTGGCACTTCGCCCGTCAGCGCCAGACCTAGTACGCCGCCCGGGGCCGTGAGGTGGCGCAGATAACCGTCCTTGATCGTGATCCGTTGAGCGTCCAGCGTGATGTCCAGATCATCGCCATTACGGGTGTAGATTTCTCCGGCGGCACCCCGCCAGCGGTGTTCACTCAAGCGCTGCGTAGCACCCTCCAGGCGCTTGCCGGCCAGCATCACCACGCCCTGGCTGTCAGCGTCGAAGAGGATGTCGCCGTTTGCGGCCTGATAGATATCAACACCATTTCCACCCTCCAGATAATCGGCACCGTCGCCCCCGATCAGGGTGTCGTTACCATCACCGCCATACAGGTGGTCGCGTTGATCCTTGCCCGTCAAGGTATCGGCCGTGTCGGTGCCAAAGATGATCTGATGGGCCGTGCTGAACAGGTCGCCGCGTCCATCCACCTTCAGCGTGATTTTTGCGGCCATATCGGTGTAGTCCCAATCGCCCTCGGTGGTGTCGCTGCTGATGGCACTGGCGTAGCTTCCGTCGGCATTGTTCTTGATGATTTTCCAGACGAGGAAGTTAGCCCGGTCACTGAGGTAGTGCTCGGTCAACTTGCCCGCGCCGCTGGTCTTGTCAAAGAGATCAAGCTTCCCGTCTTTGTTGGCGGCGCTGTAGTCTGCGCCTGTGACGACGAAGGGGGTGCCGGTAACCAGGGCGTAGCGGTAAGCCATGCCGATCGTCCCCGCTTGCTCGGCTGCGCTCAGTATCGCAGCGCCCGATGTCGCAGCGAGCGAGATGATGTTGGCGTTGCCGAGCAGTTTCTTGTAGGCGGCATTGGCTTGCAGATCTAACAGATGCTTGTGAAAGTCAACACGACTGGCAGCGTCATCGCCCACATCGCCAACCCGCGTGATGGGGAATTCCGTCCCAGTCACAATCCGACGCACTGCGTCGAGCACGCTCTCAAGACTGGCCTCCATGTCATTGCTGGCCGCTTGCACAAGGGTATTGAGCTGCGAAAACGTGAGCGTCGGCGCAAGCTTCTCCAAGGTCGCTCCCAGCGCCAGATAGTCGGTCAGCTTGAACATGGAGTGGTTGGCCATGGGGTTGACCAGGCTGCCTTCTTGATAGAGCGCAATTTTCTTGCCATATTGGTTGAAGCCCAGGGTCCAATAGGACTTCTCGCCCCAGTCATTGGTGGTCACGCTCACGCCGTTGCCAGCCCTGAAGTTGGTCTGCTTGAGGGCTGCAGCATCAAAGCTGCGCGTACCCAACGCCGCAGTGCCCAGCAAGGTCTCGATGTTGTTGAACTCGGCGCGGATGTTGCTGCCCGCCGCGTCGCTAAAGCCTGCACTGTTGAAAGTAGTGACCGCCAAGACCTTGGCACCAAACAGACGCGTGAACGCCGTGGAGAGGTAACCACCGAGACTGTGGGCGTTCACGCCGGTGATGGTGTTGACCTGGCCATAGAGTTCACCGGTGGCGACCACTGGCACGTCGGCGGCGAAGGTGTAGACATTTGCGAGAGGGGAGCGAGCAATGGTCTCGACCTTGATCTGTTTGACCAGGTCACCCGGCTTGGCGGTGATCCGCATCCACCAGTTGGCCATGTCGCGTACCTGGTTGTAGGCGACGCCGCGTGAGGCAAGATCGACATCGGCCTCGATATCGGCTCCACCGTCTTTCGGTTGCGTGCCGCGAAAGGAGACATAGACCTCCCCAGCGTAGTCTGTGTCAGATTTGCCGCGCCATACAGTAGCGTCAAGGCCGGAGCCCAGCAAGGGGATATCGCTTTTGTTTTCTGAGGCGATGACGTCGAAGCTCGTTGCTATGAATTGCGCTTGATTTTTGGTCATTCTTGTATCGAGTGCGCCTACCATTTTGTCGAAAGGAAGTCCTTTTTCCAAATCGACGTAGGCAGCATCAGCAAGCAAGGCACTGATATATGCATTGTGGATAGTTCTCATTGTGATTTCTCCTTAATAAGTAAATTTTCGATATCAATTTTCTTGCGAATCTCAAGTTCATCTTTGGGCCAGCAAGTAGTAGTTCCTTCAAGTCCTAAGCCCAACTTTCCAAGCAACATGCCACCTTTGGTATGTACCGCGCTGTATGTCATGACTGATCGCCCCGTTTCTGCATCTATGTAAGCGAGCCTTTGAATGCGGATCGGTATGACTGCTCCACGAACTGGTTCAGATGAATCAGGACTGACATTACGTACAGCCCTTACGCTTTCCCAATCCGGGCTGAGCCAAACAACCGCCTCTTTCTCGCAAAGCCGTTTGAATTGCCAACGACCAATCAACTCATCGACAATGGGCGCGAGAAACGCCAACGGGACAAACAGATACGACCACGCGCGTTTCAGGCCCAACCATCGTGGGATTGCCCTGCCAAAGTAAAAGGCGGATGCCAGCCACACAACGAACACGATGAGGAATAGCAATCCGATCATGCCTACGCCCCCCTGGTATCTTGATTTGTCCCGTCACCCGTTACGTTGCTGATAGCCGCGCTATTGAAGGTAGTGGCCGCCAAGAGATTGGCTTCAAGCAGATGCGTGAACGCCGTGAAGAGGCATCCACCGAGACTGAGGGCGTTCACGCCCGCGATGGTGTTGACCTGGCCGTAGAGTTCGCCGGTGGCGACCACTGGACTATCGGCGGCGAAGGTGTAGTTATTTGCGAGAGGGGAGGGCGCAAGGGTCTCGACCTTGAGCTGTTTGACCAAGTCCCCCGGCTTGCCGGTGATCCGCATCCACCAGTTGACCATGTCACGCACCTGGTTGTGGCCCACGCCGCGTGAGGCAAGATCGACATCGGCCTCGATGCCGGCTCCGCCGTCTTGTGCTTGCGTTCCGCGAAAGGAGACGTAAATCTCGCCGGCGTAGACTCTTCCAACCCTGCCGCGCCATACAGTGGCGTCAAAGCCGGATCCTGGCAGCGGGATGTCGCGTTTGTTTTCTGATGCGATGACCTCGAAGTTGGCGGCGATGAATTTCGCTTGATCTTTTTCCATTCTCTTCTTGAGGGTGGCGACCAATTTTCCGACATCCATATCCTTGTCTAAATCTATGTGCGCTGCATCGGCAAGCAAGGCACCGATGTACGCGTTGTGGATTGTGTTCACTGGTACTTCTCCTTATTAAGTAAATTTTTCATATCGATTTCCTTCCTGATGTGAACATTCAAATGGAATAAAAACGACGTGCGCTGCAATTCAACAAGGAGGACACCACGGTGCTCTCCTATCGCCATAGTGGCAGGGGTATCGATAGGCGCAAGCCTATTTGTCTTGCTTGCCCCAAATTTTTCAAGGAAGCAAAACTTATGTTGAGCGTGGCAATCAACGCGGGCGTGATCGTGAAGTTTTTTCTCGTGAAAACCAGCTTTTCACGGGACACATCGAACCTGTCCTAGGGTCTTCACGTTCGCTGAAATGTGTTGGTGCGTATCTTTTTCTTATGCGCGAATGAAGTGATGTCGTCAGGACACTGCTGAGTGATCAGGTATGGAATATGGCCGGAGCAATCTTGATCGGTAAGTAAAGCGACCGCGAACGAATGGCGCTGGATAACCGGGGGAGACGAAGCTGCGCCCAGCAGACTTTTTACATCCTGTTATCCATAAGTTGATCGATATCGAATTTTTCTGAAGAAAATTTCATCACGTTGACGACGCGGAACTAGCAATAATTGGAATTTCCCTGAGAACAATCAGGAGCACTGAAATTCAGGTGACAGAATCGCTTAGTTTGTCCGCTGTCAAAAAAATGTCGATCACGCCCCACGCCCGGCTGCTGGGCCAGGCGCAGCAAGCGTGACAGACGTGCCGAACAGAACCATTGCAGTTTTCGCGCGGCCGCATTCCACTAAGGTGGCTGCATAAGTTGGCTGCATAAGGCGGCCCGTTGCCACCGCCACGCTCCCTGGAAAAAGGATGAGTCGAACATGATCCCGGCAGTCTTTCGCGACAGGCTTGATGCGCTGCTCGCCAGCGGCCAGCGCACGATACTTGGACTGGCCGGGCCGCCCGGCTGTGGCAAGTCCACGCTGGCACAGGCCTTGCTCGACCATGCCGGTTCCCGCGCTGCGGTGCTGCCCATGGATGGATACCACCTCGCCAATGCCGAGCTGGCACGCCTGGGTCGCGCTGCCCGCAAGGGTGCCGAGGATACTTTCGACAGCGCCGGTTTCGTCCACCTGCTGTCGCGTCTGCGCAGCCAGGTCGCCGACGAGATGCTCTACGCCCCGCAGTTCCTGCGCCAGATCGAGGAAGCCATTGCCGGCAGCATCGCCATCAGTGCCGATATCCCGCTCATCATCACCGAAGGCAACTATCTGCTGCTCGACCGCGGCCATTGGTCGCGCGTGCGTCCGCTGCTGGACGAGGTCTGGTATGTCGAGGTCGATCCTGCGCTGCGGCTGGAACGCCTGGTTGCCCGCCATGTGCAGTTCGGACGCAGCCGGGCCGATGCCGAGGCCTGGGTGATGAACAGCGATGAAATCAATGCCGCCCTGATCGCCAAGACGCGGGATCGGGCCGACCGTATTTTTCGCTGGGACTGAACTCCCGGCGTCAATGTCAGCAGTACCTGGTTGGCAGCACGCAATCAGCAATACGCATTTAGCAGCACGCAGTCAGCAGCACGCAGTCAGCAGCACGCAAAACGTAGAACAAGCCATCCCCCCTCTAAAAAAAACCGGAGACAAGCATGATCAGAAAATCCCTCGCCATCGCCTGTGCCACTCTCTCGCTGGCATCCTTCACACATGAGGTCCAGGCCGCTGACAAGCCGCTGAAGTCGGTCGGCGTCACCCTGGGTGACCTCGCCAATCCCTTCTTCGTGGCCATCGCCAAGGGGGCCGAGAGTGGCGCCCACAAGATCAATCCCGACGCCCGCGTGACTGTGGTGTCCTCCAAGTACGACCTCAACACCCAGGTCGGCCAGATCGAGAATTTCATCGCCAACAAGGTCGACATGATCGTGCTCAATGCGGCTGATTCCAAGGGTATCGGCCCGGCGGTGAAGAAGGCCAAGAAGGCTGGCATCGTAGTGGTGGCCGTGGACGTGGCCGCCGAGGGAGCCGATGTCACTGTCATGTCGGATAACACCATGGCCGGCGCCGAGTCCTGCAAGTTCATCGCCGACAAGCTGCAGGGCAAGGGCAATGTGGTCATCGTCAACGGCCCGCCGGTTTCGGCGGTGATGGACCGTGTCACCGGCTGCAAGGCCGAGTTCAAGAGGTCGCCCGGCATCAAGATCCTCTCCGACAACCAGAATGCCGGTGGCAGTCGCGACGGTGGCATGACCACCATGTCCAACCTGCTGGCCGCGCATGCCAGGATCGATGGCGTCTTTGCCATCAACGACCCCACCGCGATCGGTGCCGAACTGGCGATCCGTCAGGCCAAGCGCAGTGACATCAAGGTCATCAGTGGCGTGGATGGCGCACCCGATGCCGAGCGCGCCCTCAAGGACAGCAAGTCGCTGTTCGCCGCCTCGCCGGCCCAGGACCCGTATGGCATGGCCGCCGAGAGCGTGGCCATCGGCTATCAGTTGATGAATGGCCGCGCCCCGGAAAAGAACGTCAAGCTGCTGCCCGTGAAGCTGATTACCCGCGACAACGTGGCCGACTACAAGGGCTGGGTCCCGGCCAACTGATCGACTGATCTGTCGCTGCCCGGAGCGCCGGCCTGCCTGCATCGTGGCGGGCCGGTGAGTCCGATGGCTGCACCGTCCGGCGCCCTTGGGCAGCGTTGCCGCGTACGGCTGACGTTACCATTTCCTTTACGATCTCATGACTTCCACACCCCTGCTGCGGATGACCGGCATCAGCAAGTCTTTCGGGGCCACGCGCGCCCTGTCGGCGATGCACCTGAGCATCTATCCCGGCGAAATCCACGCCCTCATGGGCGAGAACGGCGCCGGCAAGAGCACCTTGATGAAAGTCCTGTCCGGCGTGCATGCGCCGGACAGCGGCGAGATTCTCCTGGACGGCAAGCCGCTGTCCCTGCGTGACCCCGGAGCCAGCCGCGTGGCCGGTATCAACCTGATCTACCAGGAACTGGCCGTGGCACCCAATATCAGCGTGGCTGCCAATGTCTTCATGGGCAGCGAATTGCGCACGCGCCTGGGCTTGATCGACCACGTCGCGATGCGGCAGCGTACCGATGCCGTGCTGGCTCAGCTGGGTGCCGCCTTTCGCGCCAGCGACCGCGCCGGACGCCTTTCCATCGCCGAGCAGCAGCAGGTGGAAATCGCCCGCGCCCTGGTGCATCGCAGCCGCATCGTCATCATGGATGAACCGACGGCAGCGCTGTCCGAGCGCGAGACCGAAAACCTGTTCAAGGTCGTGCGTCGTCTGCGCGACGAAGGCCTGGCCATCATCTACATCAGCCATCGCATGGCCGAAGTCCACGCCCTGGCCGACCGCGTCACCGTACTGCGCGATGGCAGCTTCGTCGGCGAGCTGACACGCCAGGAGATCGACGCCGAGCGCATCGTCCAGATGATGGTCGGGCGCTCGCTGGGGGAGTTCTACCAGCATCGCCGCATGGCGCCCGATCAAGCCGCGACCTTGCCCACTGTATTGCAGGTGCGGGCGCTCGCCGGTGGCAAGGTCAAACCGGCTTCCTTCGCGCTGCGCGCAGGCGAAGTGCTGGGCTTTGCCGGGCTGGTGGGTGCCGGCCGTACCGAACTGGCGCGCCTGCTGTTCGGTGCGGATGCCCGCAGCGGCGGTCAGGTCCTGCTGGATGGCCAGTTGCTGCAGATCGATAGCCCGCGCGCGGCCATGCGGGCTGGCATCGCCTATGTGCCTGAGGACCGCAAGGGGCAGGGTCTGTTCCTGCAGATGGCGGTAGCGGCCAACGCCACCATGAATGTGGCATCGCGCCATGCGCGGCTGGGACTGGTCAACGGCCGCACCCTGCACGGGGTGGCGCAGGCATCGATACGTCGCCTCAACGTCAAGGTGGCCCATCCCGGCGTGCCGGTGGGCAAGCTCTCCGGTGGCAACCAGCAAAAGGTCTTGCTGGCGCGCTGGCTGGAGATCGCGCCACGCGTACTGATCCTGGACGAGCCCACGCGGGGTGTGGATATCTATGCCAAGAGCGAGATCTATCAACTTGTCCACAGACTGGCCGAGCAGGGCGTGGCCGTGGTCGTCATCTCCAGCGAACTGCCGGAGGTGATCGGCATCTGCGACCGTGTCTTGGTCATGCGCGAAGGCGCCATCACCGGCGAACTGGCCGGTGCCGACATCACCCAGGAAAACATCATGCGCCTGGCCACCGACACTGCCGGCGTGCCACCCGCATCTCCCCATTCACCTCAACCTTCCCTTGATCCCACCCATGGCTGAAATCGATCCCATGCATGAGACTGCACGCGCCCCTTCGCGCGCCCCTTCCGGCCCCTCGCAATGGCTGCTGCACCGGCTGGGCATGTTGCCGGTGCTGGTGGTGCTCTACCTCCTCTTCTACGCGCTGACGATCTATCTCAGCGGCGATGGCACGTCCAATTTCGCCAGTGCCGAAAACACCATGAACATCCTGCGCCAGGTCGCCATCAACCTGGTGCTGGCCGCCGGCATGACCTTCGTCATCCTGACTGCCGGCATCGACCTGTCCGTGGGGTCGGTGCTGGCGGTCTCGGCGGTGCTGGGCATGCAGGTGTCTCTGGGTGCGGCGTCCGGCTGGTCGATTCCAGTCTTCGTCTTCTCGGGTTTACTGATGGGCCTGCTCAACGGCACCATGGTGGCTTTCCTCAACATCAATGCCTTCGTGGTCACCCTGGGGACCATGACGGCCTTTCGCGGGGCGGCCTACCTGCTGGCCGATGGCACCACGGTCTTGAACAACGACATCCCCAGCTTCGAGTGGATCGGCAATGGCGACTTCCTGCATGTGCCCTGGCTGATCTGGGTGGCGCTGGCGGTGGTGCTGCTGTCCTGGGTGATCCTGCGCAAGACGGTGCTGGGCATGCACATCTATGCCATCGGCGGCAACCTGCAGGCAGCGCGCCTGACCGGCATCCGCGTCGGGCTGGTCCTGTTGTTCGTCTATGCCATCAGCGGCCTGTTCTCGGGATTGGCCGGTGCCATGTCGGCCAGTCGCCTGTATGGCGCCAACGGCAACTGGGGCAGTGGCTATGAACTCGACGCGATCGCTGCCGTGGTACTGGGCGGCACCAGCCTGATGGGCGGCGTGGGCACGATCTGGGGAACGGTGGTGGGGGCGCTGATCATCGGCGTCATGAACAACGGGCTGACCATTCTCGGCCTGTCCTCGTTCTGGCAATACGTGGCCAAGGGCGCGGTGATCGTGCTGGCGGTGATCCTCGACAAATGGCGCCAGAAGGATGCCAGCCAATGAACCTCAGCCTCTCGTACAAGGAGCGCAGCATGCAGCAACCCGATTTCGAAAGCCGTCATTTCCTGCAGTCGCATGTGGCCGATACCCTGGCCTTCTACGACCGCCATGCCATCGATCCGCAGGGCGGCTTCTTCCATTACCTGAAGGACGACGGCAGCGTCTATGACCGCTCGCACCGCCATCTGGTCAGTGCCACCCGCCTGGTCTTCACGCAGGCCATGGCCTATACGCATACTCGCCAGGAACGTTATCTGGAGCAGGCGCGGCACGCGCTATCGCATCTGGAGCGTTTCCGCCATCCGCACGGTCCGCTGGCCGGCCTGTATGCCTGGACCCTGCGCGACGGGCAGATCGAGGACGGTACCGTGATGGCCTATGGCCAGGCTTTCGTACTGCTGGCCTATGCCCACGCCCATCGCGTTGGCCTGTGTGATGCGCAGCAGGTGGCGCAGGCCTTCGAACGCATGGAGAGCGCCTTCTTCGAACCCGCCCATGGCGCCTATGCCGATGAGATCACCCCGTCTGGCGAGCTGATTGCCTATCGCGGCCAGAACGCCAACATGCACATGTGCGAAGCCTGCCTGGCAGCCTATGCGGCCACCGGCCTGGCGCGCTATCTGGAGCGCGCCCGTCTGCTGATCGACCGTTTCGTGTTCGGACTGGCGCAGCAGTCGCAGGGGCTGGTCTGGGAGCACTACCACCCGGACTGGACGCCCGACCACGACTACAACCGCGGCAATCGCGACAACATCTTCAAGCCCTGGGGCTTCCAGACCGGTCACCAGACCGAGTGGGCCAAGCTGCTGCTGATCGCCCACGCCATCGAGGCCAGACCGGATTACGTCACGCGCGCGGCCGAGTTGCAGAAGGCCGCCTGGACGCATGGCTGGGATGGCGAACATGGTGGCCTGATCTACGGTTTCGATCCGGACATGCGGCCCTATGACAGCGACAAGTATTTCTGGGTCCAGGCCGAATCCTTCGCCAGTGCCTGGCGTCTGTGGCGGGTGACCGGGGATGAGGCATTCCGCCGCCAATATCACGCCATCTGGGCCTGGAGCTGGGAACACCTGGTCGATCACCAGTACGGTGCCTGGTTTCGCATTCTCGCCGCCGACGGCAAAAAGCTGGAAGACACCAAGTCCCCCGCCGGCAAGGTCGACTACCACACCATGGGCGCCTGCTGGGACGTGCTGGAGACGGGTGGCCTGCGGCCCTAGCGTGGCGGGAAGATCGGGTCGGTCGGGGACGTCAGGGGATCTTCAGGAACACCTTGTCATAGATCCTGTCGATTTCCGCCACCGATTCCGGATCGTGCCATTTTTCCACGATCGCCCGGTAGGCAGGCTGGGCGCGCTTGGCCAGCAAGACCTTGTTGACCTGCTCCACCACCTGCCGCCCCCATTCATTCCTGGGGCACATCACGCGATTGAACACGACCTCGCTGGCCTCCTGCATCGGCAGGGCCACCAGCGCGCCGGGCTGTCCCATCACGCGTGCCTGTTCGAAGGCCAGCAATGGCAACTCGATCATGTAGTCGATGCGCCCGGCCAGCAGCATGCCGATCGATTCCACCTGTTCCGAGTAGTTTTCCCTGGGTGGATAGGCTGCCAGCAGCTTGTCCACGGTCGGGCTGTAGGAGCGGTCGCGCATGACCGAGGTGGTCAGTTGCGGATTCTGCAGCAGTGCCTGCAGCGATAGCTTGCCCTTGAACTGGTCTACCCGGTCGCGCCGCACGATGATGCGCAGCGGCAGGAAGATCGAGGTCGGCAACGACAGGTAGCCGACCTTCTCGCGTTCCGGGGTCTTCAACATGCCGTTGTAACACCAGTGGCTGCCTTTGCGGATTTCATTGTTGATGCGCGGGAAGGGCGCTTCCAGTTCCACGTGCTGGTATTGCGGCAAGCCCTTCTTGATGACGTCCAGGGTCAGGTCGAAGATACCCTGATGCGCGAATTCACCGCTGCGGATCATGTAGGGCGGCACATTGTATTTGCCCCAGACGATCTGGTCGGTCGCCTGCGCCGCCGGCTGTGTCGGCTGTGTCGACTGTGCTGACGTTGACGACATCGCCGATAACAGCGTGCTGCCGAGAACCAGAGAACAGGCAAGGCGCCGGAAAATGCGTGAGGGCATGCGCGACTTTCTTCAGGCAGGGGAAGGGGAAGAAGAAGGGGGCGGTGACACAAATGGCGGCGCCAGCAGGACGCGATTGCGTCCCAGCGTCTTGGCCTGGTACAGGGCCGCATCGGCAGCCTGGAGCAAGGACTCCAGTCGCGCGCCGGGATGGGCCGGTATGCAGGAAGCCACGCCGCCGCTGATGGTGATGCGCCCCAGTGTCGACCCGGCGTGCGGCAACGCCAGGGCATGGATGGCATCGCACATGCGCTGCACGATCTGCACGCCTTGCTCGCCATCGGTGTCGGCCGCGATCACCGCGAATTCTTCGCCGCCATAGCGCGCCACGGTCTCGCCGGCGCGGCAGACGGTATCGCGCATGGTCTGCGCCACCTGGCGCAGCACGGCGTCGCCCGCCACGTGGCCGTAGTGGTCGTTGTAGGGCTTGAACCAGTCGACGTCGATGAAGGCCACCGTCAGCGGCTTGCCATGACGCACGCTGCGCCGCCATTCCTGGTCCAGGGTGTCATCGAAGCTGCGCCGGTTGGCAATGCCGGTCAGGCCATCGGTGAGACTGAGCGAGCGTAGCTGTTCATTGGCCTGGGCCAGATCGCGGGTACGTTCGGCAATGCGCAGCTCCAGCGATTTGTTGAGTGCGCGCAAGGATTCCTTTTCCTGTTCCAACTGGGCGTAGAGGGTGCGATTCTGGATGGTATGGCTGCGCAGGTTGGCCAGCATGGCATTGATGGCATCGGCCAGGAAGTGCAGCTCATGCCGCTTCTTGCCCGGCAGGTCGATGCTCTGCGGCGAGTCCGGCAGGTCCGGGCGGTTCAGGTCCTGGCGACGCACGAAGCCCGACAGGCGCGTGATCGGCCGGCCCAGCCAGCGATTGAAGACATAGAGGAAGATGAACCACAGCACCAGCGTCTTGATCACCGAGTTGATCAGGATCAGCGTAAAGCCATAGGCCACTTTCTGGATCACCACGTGACGGCTGGAGTACACGGTCCAGGCGCCGATGTCGTGCGTCACGCCATGTTCATCGCGATACAGGATGGGGAAGCGGTGGCTGGTGGCGGCGTTGAGGAAACCCGTCCGCACCGGGCTACGCTGCCCGTCGGCATCGATATGGATCTGGCGGCCGTCGTGATCGACGATATTGCCCTGGGCCATCACCAGCCGACCCTGCGGATCTTCGATCTTCACCCCGGTCACCACCGGCAGGTTGCTGATGCCGCGCAATGTGGCCTTTTGCACATCGCCCTGGAAACGCCAGGTCGAACTGGCCAGGCTGGCGCCGAAGGTCAGGTCCATTGCCCGCAATTCGTTATCCACGCCGGACTGGGTGTGCTCGTACTCGGCCCCCAGCTGCAGGCAGGTGACGATCAGCGTCACTAGGAAGTAGCTCCCGAAAATGATGCGCAGCAGGTGGACCGCCAGGGAATTCTTGGAGAGCAAATTCATGTTCTTGCGTGATGGGGATGCTCTGCTCAGTATTGAGAGAATCGACAGAGCGGAAGGCACCGCCATGCGCCCGCGGCCTCCCCTGCAGGTTGACGCTGCGTCCCGCCGGGCGGGATCGGGTGCGTTGGCAAGGCATGCTGCTGCCCCATGGAATTTCCTCCCGCTGGAATGAAAATGATCAACGTGCTGGTCGTTGAATGCGTGGAGCAAATTTTAACAGTTAGGTTTTGCGAAACTGCCAATGATGTTGGCTAAATTGCGCCCGCATGGGGGCCGAGAAGTTTGCGGAGGGGGATGGATGCGAAGGGTTGGTGAGGATTGCGGCAGGAGCGGCGCAATCAGGTCGCCGCAAGATGCCGTTCGGCAATCACGAACTCGACCTTGACCCCGGGAACCGGTGCCACGAAGAGTTGACGTTCCTGCAGGGCATCGATCGTCTCGATCCGATAGCGCAGGCGCTGCACATGCAGACGCTGCAGCAGCGCCTGCCATTCCGGATGACTGTCGATGCGCAGCGCCAGATGGTCGATGCGCGTGGCTGGCGGCCCATTGCTGATGCCGTGCCGTGCTGGCAGGGTGATGCGTTCGATGAGATGCAGCACCGGCTGCTGGCCGAGGTAAAGCCAATGGCCGACACTGCCGAAGGGCGGCCTTGGCCCCTCCGTCAGGCCGGCCACTTCCACGAAGAACTGACGCAGGAAGCTGCAGTCACCCGCCACGATGGTGATGTGATCAAGATGCATGCGATACCTGATCTCTACAGCAGCCCGCCACCGTCGACATCGACCACGCTGCCGGTCATGAAACCGTTCTGCATCAGCAGCAGGTAAGCCTGCGCCAGGTCCGCGCCCTGACCCACGCGTCCCACCGGCAGCTTGCCTCCGGCACGCGCGGCCATGGCCTTGCGGTCGGCCTCGCTCATGTCGCCCCACATGCCACTCTCGACCATGCCTGGGCTGACCACATTCACGCGCAGGGGCGCCAGTTCCTTGGCCAGGGTCTTGGCGAGGATTTCGGTGGCGGCATTCATGGTCGCCTTCACCAGTGCACCCGGCGCCGCCTTGCGTGCCAGCAGGCCGGAAGTGAAGGTGATGGAAGCGTTGGGCTGCAGATAGGGTAGTGCCTGTTGCGCGGCGCGTATCTGGCCGAAGAACTTGACGTTGAAGGCGGCCATGGCGTCGGCGATCTTCAGGTCGGCCAGTCGCGCCGACCCGATCACGGGACCGGCCGTGACCACCAGATGATCGAAGCTGCCGATGCCGGCAAACAGTTGCGCCACCGACGCATCGTTGCCGATGTCGACCTGGGCCGTGGTGATGTGGGTGGGAAAGTCGGCCGGCGCACTGCGGCGCCCGGCTACGGTCACCTGCGCGCCGGCAGCGGCAGCCTGTTCGGCGACGGCGCGACCGATGCCGGTCAGGCCGCCGATGACGACGATTTTCTGGTCTTTCATGATCAGACTCCTTGAGGGATCAACCGGTGGATGAGGTTCAGGCGGCTGCCGCGGTGGCAGTCGGCAGGGCGGGGTAGTCGGTATAGCCGACCTCGGTACCACCGAACAGCGTAGCGCCATCGAATTCGGCCAGGGGCAGGTCTTCGATCAGGCGGCGCGGGAAATCCGGATTGGCAACAAAGGGGCGGCCGAAGGCCACCAGGTCGGCGTAGCCGTGTTCCAGCACCCATTGCGCACGCGCCTTGTTGTAGTTGCCAGCCACGATGATGGGATGGCTGAAACGCTCGCGCAGTTGCTGGCGGAATGCTTCGGTCACGACCGGCGCATCGTCCCAGTCCGCTTCCACCAGGTGCAGATAGGCAATGCCGCGCTGCTGCAGCCAGGCGGCCGCATCCAGGATGGTGGGCAGGATGTCCGGGCAATCCATGCCGCGAGCGGTCAGGAAGGGCGCCAGACGGATCGCGGTGCGATGCGCACCGACTTCATCGGCCACTGCATCGACCACCTCCTTCAGGAAGCGCAGCCGGTTTTCACGTGAACCGCCGTATTCATCGGTACGCACATTGGAAGTGGTGCGCAGGAACTGGTCCACCAGGTAACCATTGGCGCCGTGGATTTCCACACCATCGAAACCGGCGTCGATGGCATTGCGTGCAGCGCGGCGGAAGTCTTCCACGATGGCCTTGATCTCCTGGCGTTCCAGTGCGCGAGGGGTCGGGCTGGCGACCATGCCGCCCTGGCCGGTGACGGGGTCCACCTTCCAGATCTGGCCCTCGAAGGGCATTGCCGAGGGCGCCACCGGCAGCGCACCGTCGTGGAAGTCGGGATGCGACATGCGGCCCACATGCCACAGCTGCAGGAAGATACGGCCATCGGCACGATGCACCGCCTCGCTGACCAGGCGCCAGCCGGCGACCTGCTCGGGGCTGTAGATGCCGGGGGTAAAGGAGTAGCCCTTGCCCTGCGGCGAAATTTGCGATGCCTCGGTGATGATCAGCGCAGCCGAAGCGCGTTGAGCGTAATGCAAGGCGTTCATGGCATTGGGAATGTCACCCGGCTGCGAACTGCGTGCGCGGGTCATGGGCGCCATCACGATGCGGTGGGGAAGCGAAAGCTGGCCCACGGTCAGCGGTGCCAGCAGGGAGGTCGGGGTTTGCATGAAAGACTCCAAAAAGGGGCAAGACGATCAAAGGGTTCATCAAAGGGTTCAAGCGCTGATGGAGGTCATTATGCGAACCGCATTGGAATTTGATAATTGGTCTAGTATTTGAATAATTATCAAATGGAGCGGAATAATGGCAGCGCAAAACCTGGGTGATATCCGACTCTTCGTGGAGGCCGCCGGCCTGGGCAGCCTCTCAGCAGCGGGGCGCAAGATCGGCCTGTCCCCGGCGGCGGCCAGCGCGCGGCTGGTCAAGCTGGAGGCGGAGCTCAACACGCGGCTCTTCGAGCGCACCACACGCCGCCTGCGACTGACCGCCGAGGGAGCGCTCTATCTGTCGCACTGCCAGCAGGCCCTGGCCGCGCTGGACGATGCCCAGGCGGCCTTGCAGGCAGGCCGCAGCGCTGTCAGTGGCAAGTTGCGCATCGCCGCCACCTCCGACTTCGGCCGCCATGTCCTGCAGGGCTGGCTGGAAGAATTCAATGCGCTGCATCCCCAGATCACGCTGGCCCTGATCCTGGGCGACACGGTCGCCAATCTGCTGCAGGACGACCTGGACCTGGCCATCCGCTTCGGTGTACCGCAGAACAGTTCCATGGTTGCCCGCCCGCTGGCGCCGAACCGCCGCGTGCTGTGCGCGGCGCCGTCCTATCTGGCCGGTCGCCAAGCGCCGCAACAGCCGGCCGATCTGCAGCATCAGGATTGCATCGTGCTGCTCACGGCCAGCGGTCCGGCCAATGAGTGGCGCTTTGAGCGTGACGGCGTGGTGCAGACCCATACCGTTCCCCTCACCAGCGCACGCGAAACCAACGACGGCGCGTTGGCCCGTCAGTGGGCCATCGAAGGCAAGGGACTGGTCATGAAGTCGATCTGGGACGTGGCGGCGGACTTGCGCGAGGGTAACTTGCAGGTGGTGATGCCGCAGTGGCGCGCCCCGGAAGCACCGGTGCATGCGCTTTACCAACGCACACGCTACATGGCGCCCCGGGTGCGGGCCTTGCTGGATTATCTGGTCGAGCGGTTCGAGGTGGCGGGAGGCGAAATGACGGCGCTGATGCGCTGACGCCGGGCCGCTTCAATAACGGCCCGGCGTGTATCGATGGTGAACCGCCCTGATACCCGTCAGGCTAAGGGCGCTTGGCCGCCGGGCATCTGGATTCCGACAGCGGGGCATAAGCATCATTGCCGGGAGTGGTGGAAACCAGCTTCAGATAGTCCCACTGCCCTTTGGATTCGTTCGGCTTCTTTACTTCGTACAGATAGAAGTCATGCACCATCTGTCCATCGGGACGGATCTCGCCTTTCGCGTACATGTCGTTCACGCCCACTGAGCGCATGTGCTTGAGCACCTTGACCGGATCATCGCTGCCGACGGCCTTCACCGCAGCGAGATAGTTGGCGGTGGCGGAATAGCTTGCTGCCTGCAGGCTGTTGGGCATGCGCTTGGTCTTGGCCAGGTAGCGCTTGGCAAAGGCGCGCGAGGCATCGCTCTGGTCCCAGTACCAGGCCTCCGAGAGCAGCAGCCCCTGGGCATTCTTCAATCCGATGCTGTCGATGTTGTTCATGAAGAGCAGCAGGCCGGCGATCTTCATGGTCTTGGTCAGGCCGAACTCGCGCGCGCCCTTGATGGCATTGAGCGTGTCACTCCCGGAGGAGGCGAGAGCCAGGACATCCGCCCTGGAGCCCTGGGCCTGCAGCAGGAACGAAGAAAAGTCTTCGGTGTTGAGCGGGTGGCGTACACGGCCCAGCACCTTGCCCCCCTGTTCATTGACGATCTTGCTGGCTTCAGTCTCCAGCGAGTGGCCGAAGGTATAGTCGCTGGTCAGGAAGAACCACGACTTTCCGCCCTGCTTCATTGCCGCGCTGGTCAAGGCCCTGGAGACTGCCGTCGTGTTGTAGGCGTACTGGATGGTATAGGGCGTGCACTCTTCGTTCGTGAACTGCGTCGCCCCCGCCGAGACCACCAGGAAGGCAAATTTCTTGCTCTCCACCAGCCGGTTCACCGCCAGCATGGCGGCCGAATTGGCGCCGCCGATGACCATGTCCACATGTTGCACGTCGGCCCATTCACGCACCTTGGCAGAGGCGTTGTCGGCCTTGTTCTGGTGATCGGCCCAGAGAATCTCGATGGGCTTGCCATTGATGCTGCCACCCGCGTCGGCCACCGCCATGCGAATGGCTTCCAGGCTGCCGGGACCATCGTTGTCCGCCAGCGGCCCCGACATGTCGGTGACGAAACCGATCTTGATCCTGTCATCCGAAATCTGCGCCTGCGCAATACCTGCGCCAGCCAGCAGCAGGCCTGTCGCGAGTAGCGTATTTTTCAGGAGTTGCCGCATGGCCGAGGTGAGCGGCTTGGGCTGGATGTCCCGTGTAATCGAATGCTTCATCATGTCTCCTTTGGTTTTTGTGGGTCAATCTGGTGTCCTAGAACGACACCTTGTCTGCACCCTTCAGGCCGAGGATCTCCCGGGCTTCGTCGGGGCTTGCGATTTCATGACCGAGATCTTCGAGAATCCGTCGGATCTTGGTCACTTGCTCTGCATTGGAGGTGGCCAGCTTCCCGCGCGAGATGAAGAGCGAATCCTCCAGGCCCACGCGGACATGGCCTCCCATGGATGCGGCCATGGTGGCGAAGTTGATCTGGGCGGCGCCGGCACCCAGCACCGACCATTGATACTGGTCACCAAAGAGGCGATCGGCGGTGCGCTTCATGAAGACCAGATTGTCGATGTCGGCCCCGATGCCGCCCAGGATGCCGAAGATGAACTGGATGAATACCGGCGCCTTGAACATGCCTGCATCCATGCAGAACTTCAGGTTGTACAGGTGGCCGACGTCATAGCATTCGTGTTCGAACTTGACCTGGTGTCGTTCGCCCAGCTCTCTGGCACTGAAGGCGATATCCCGAAACGTGTTGCGGAAGATGTAGGCATCAGAGTTGCGTAGATAGGCTTCTTCCCAATCGAATTTCCATTCCTTGTAACGATCCGCCAGCGGGTGCATGGAAAAATTCATGCTGCCCATGTTGAGTGACGTCATCTCCGGCGATACCCGCTGTGCCGGGGCGATGCGCTCCTCCATCGTGTTGGACAGGCTGCCGCCCGTGGAGAGATTGATGACGGCATGGGTCGCGGCCTTGATCTGCGGCAGGAACTGCATGAAGTGATCCGGGTTGATCGACACGGCGCCATTTTCCGGGTGGCGCGCGTGGAGATGAAGCACGGCCGCACCGGCTTCTGCGGCATCGATGGCCTGCCTTGCGATGTCCTCCGGCTTATAGGGCAGCGCATCCGACATGGTGGGGGTATGAATCGCACCGGTGATGGCGCAGGTGATGATGACTTTCTTTTTGTGACGGGACATGGATGCGGCTCCGATCGTAGTGGCGGTAGTGGGAAGGCGGACAGAAGAAGGGCGGATCACGCCGTCCAGGCGGCGCCGCCGGCAAGCACCGCAGCGTGGCGTTCCAGTAGCCCGTTGAACTGCTGGAGATTGTTCGGGGAGGTCAGGACTTGCCGCTGCTGGGCCGATGTCACGATGTCGACGACCTTGTCATTGAAGGGAGTGGCGATGCCATGCTGCCGACCTTGATGACAGATCACGCCATTGATGTAGTCGATTTCTGTCGCCCGTCCCTTTTCCAGGTCTTGCAGCATGCTGGCCTTCAATGCCACGTGTTGCGACCAGATCTTTCTGTAGAGCGGCATCTTGCCGGGGATGTCGCCTGCGCCGTGGAGTTCGAAGGCGTTGAAATCCTCGCCCTGCATCGGCACCAGATCAATGCCCTGGGCGTGGGCCACCTTGATGCATTCGTCGGCGATGAAGGCCAGGCAGGTCATCGCCCGGGGATTGCCCAGCACCTCGCCGAAGGTGCAGCCCAAGGCGGCAGACATACCACTGAAGGTCGCATTCATCAACAGCTTGGAATAGCGGATACCCATCAGATTGTTCAGTACCTTGGTACTGCCCACGCATTCCAGGTAGCGCTTGGCGACGGCCAGCCTGGGTCGTTCGATGCCGTCGATCTCCCCGATCTCGAAGGCCGATTGCTCCAGTGCCTGCCTGCTCGATGTCAGCGAGGAGACGCCCGGGCGCAGCCAGGTGGCGCCGAAGCCGACGGCGCCACCGATGGTGCGCTGTCGTCCCACGATCTTTTCCACGAGCAGTTCGGGAATGCCGTTCTGCAATGTGCAGACGATGCTGTCGGCATGCAGATGCGCTTTCAGCAGGGACAGGGTCTGCTGTGTGCTGGTTTGCTTGGTCAGCAGAAAAATCAGGTCGTAGCTGCCTGATAGTGCGTCCGGGGTGAATGCCGAGACCGGCGAACTGAACTCAAGCGAACCGGTGACGGTTGCGCCATGTTCGTTCAAGGCCCTGACATGTTCGGCGTTGCTATCGATGAGATGGATATCCTGACCGGCCTTGCTGATGAAAGCGCCGATGATGGTGCCCAGTGAGCCGGCACCGACGATTGCTGCCCGCATTGCTACTCCTTTTGAAAGGTCGTCATGATTTGATCCGATTGCGCCAACGTGCCGTGGGCAAAGGGGGCAATCGTTCCGCCCGGGTCCCTCTGGACTCGGGCTCGGAAAAAGAAAACAGAACGCTTCGGACTGCCGCGCTGGCTGCAGCCGATGTATGAATGCATGCAATCCGGGTCTGCTTGACCGGGCGGCCATGCGCATCAGTCACTGGCGATGGCCAGATGGCTGGCCTATCCGGAAAAGATAATGGTGGGCTGTGGTTTCATGTGGGCGTCTCCGATGGCTCGTGTTCAATGGCGATCGCGTGATGCCGCGACGCCTTTTCCTGCCTTGCCTTGTCCGAGCTTGTTTCGAGAATGGTAGTGAGATACGCTTCGAGCGGGAAGGTCATTTTCGGTCATCATGCAGGTCATCAAAGGACAACCTCAAGAGGCGTACATGTCGGAGATTCTGCCGAAGGCAAGTGAGCGGATTTATGCGCCCTACAAGATCAATGCGGTCGTGGAAGTGCTGGCCGAGCAGGGTATTGCCGCGCAATCCGTACTGGCGGGAAGCGGCCTGTCGGCCGGGCAGTTGCATGATCCCAATGCACTGACTTCGCTCAGGCAGTTCCTGACCGTTTGCGAGAATGCGCTTGCGCTCAGCCAGGACCCGGCCACGCCATTCGAGATCGGTAGTCGCCTGCATTTGTCGGCCTACGGGATGTACGGCTATGCCCTGATGTCTTGCCTCTCCCTGCGCGAGTATTTTCGCCTGGCGGTCAAGTACCGGCGGCTGGCAACGCCGCCTTTTCCGGCGATCTGGGAAGAGGGGACGACGACGGTCACATGGCGCTTTCCGGACAGATTCGTTTCGCCGCCGTCAGCTGAGCTGAGGCAGTTCCTGTTCGAACTCCAGCTCGCCATCACCGTGACGCATGTGCAGGAGGTGGCCGGTTTCGATTGCCCGCCCCTGACGGCAAGGGTTCCCTATGCGCGGCCGCCGCATGCAGCGCTCTACAGACGATATCTCGGGTGTCGTTGTGAATTCGCGCAGCCGGAAACACAGCTGCTCTACGACAGCGCGATCCTGGACAGGAAACCGAAGATGGCGCATCAGCTCACTGCGTCCCTGGTCCAGGAAACCTGCGACCGCCTGCTGGGACAGGCAAAGATCTCCGAGGGGGCAAGCGGTGAGGTGTATCGCCTGTTGATGGCAGTTCCCGGCAATTTCCCTTCGATGGAGGTGGTGGCCGAGCGATTGAATACCACCCCCCGGACCCTGCGTCGTCGATTGACGCTCGAAGACACGTCGTTCCAGCAGATCCTGGATGACGTGCGCAGCACGCTGGCGCTGGAGTATCTGCAGAGCTCGAAGATGAGTACCGACGATATCGGAATGCTATTGGGTTTTACCGATACGGCCAATTTCCGCCGGGCGCTCAAGCGCTGGACCGGAAAAGGACTGGAGGAGTTGCGCGCTCCAGCTGTCGGTAGATGAGCATCATTGGTCTTCAAACCGCAGCGGATGCGCTCGGAAAACAAAAAACCCGCCCTTCTTTCGAAGAGGCGGGTTTTTCGGACGGCGCCGCATACGCATGATTGCACATGCAGCGACGGGTATCTGGTGGTGATAGGTGGACTTGAACCACCGACCCCAGCATTATGAGTGCTGTGCTCTAACCAGCTGAGCTATATCACCAGGAGGCAAGCCCGAGACTATAAGCATCGGCGCGGTTTCTGTCAATAGTTTTTCGGATTTTCCTCGAATTTACTTATCCACAGCCTCTTGCACCCGCGCCAGCACCTCGGCGGTGGCGTCCGGGCGGTTGCAGTCGATGCTGATGCGCTCCGGCATGGAGCGCAGCCAGGTCAGCTGGCGCTTGGCCAGCTGGCGGGTGGCGGCGATACCTTTTTCGCGCAGGGTGGCGGCATCGATGCTGCCGTCCAGGTATTCCCACATCTGGCGGTAACCGACGCAACGCATCGAGGGCAGGCCCAGGTGCAGGTCGCCGCGTGCGCGCAGGGCGGCCACTTCACGCTCCAGGGCGCCACCCTGCAACATCAGGTCGAAGCGCAGGGCGATGCGCTCGTGCAGCACGGCGCGCTCGCTCGGCTCCAGCGCCAGCGGCAACAGGGTGAAGGGCAATGGCTCGGCAGGTTTTTGCGACAGCAGCGACGACATTGGCTGCCCGGTCAACAAAGTGATCTCCAGAGCGCGCTGGATGCGCTGGCTGTCGTTTGGCTTGAGGCGGGCGGCGGTGACCGGGTCCAGCGTCGCCAGTTTGGCGTGCATGGCCGGCATGCCGACCTGCGCCGCTTCTTCGTCCAGTTGTGCGCGCAGGACCGGGTCGGCTTGCGGCAGTTCGTCCAGACCATCGCGCAGCACCTTGAAGTACAGCATGGTGCCGCCCACCAGTAGCGGCAGCTTGCCGCGCGCGGCGATGTCCTGGGTCAGGCGCAGTGCATCCTGGCGGAACTGCATGGCCGAATAGGCTTCGGTGGGATCGATGATGTCGATCAGGTGGTGCGGGACTTCGGCCAGCTCGGCCGCAGTGGGCTTGGCGGTGCCGATGTCCATCTCGCGATAGACCAGGGCCGAGTCCACCGAAATGATTTCGCTCGGAATGCGGCGTGCGATTTCCAGGGCGGCGGCGGTCTTGCCGGAGGCGGTGGGGCCCATGATGGCCACCGCCAGGGGCGGGTGCTTCTCCATCGTCATTGCCCGCGCAGGAAGAGCTTGTCCAGGTCCGACAGGCCCATCTGGGTCCAGGTCGGGCGGCCGTGATTGCATTGGTCGGAGCGCTCGGTGGCCTCCATCTGGCGTAGCAGCGCATTCATCTCGGGCAGGGTCAGGCTGCGGTTGGCGCGCACGGCGGTGTGGCAGGCCAGGGTGCCCAGCAGTTCGTTGCGGCGCTCCAGCAGCACGCGCGAGCCACCGTATTCGCGCACATCGCGCAGGACGTCGCGGGCCAGGGTCTGGGCATCGGCGTTCTTGAGCAGGGCCGGGACCGCCCGCACGGCCAGCGTGGTGGGCGACATCACGGCAATGTCGAAGCCCAGCGCCGAGAGGGTGTCCTGGTGTTCTTCCACGGTGCCTACCTCTACCGGATCGGCGTAGAAGGTCACCGGGATCAGCAGGGGCTGCAGGAAGATCTCATTGCCGTCCAGCGCCGTCTTCAGTTGTTCGTAGAGGATGCGTTCGTGGGCGGCATGCATGTCCACCACCACCAGGCCAGCCTGGTTCTGTGCCAGTACGTAGATGCCGTGCAACTGCGCCAGCGCGAAGCCGAGCGGGAAGTCGCCTTCCGGCAGCGGCGCCGGGGCGGGCGCGGCTGTGCTGCCCGGATACCCTGCTGCGGGGCGACCGGTAAGGGCCTCGCCAGCGGGCGGATCGCTGCGGAACATGCTGCCGTAGGCCTCGGTATTCTGTCGCACGCCAAAGCCGCTGTTGCCGCCGAAGGAGTAGGGGCGTGGCGGTTCCGCGAACTGGGCCGAGAAGGTCTGCTGCTGCTGTTCGCGGATCCAGGGCAGGCCCCCCCCGGTGGCAGTGGTGGTGGCCGAGGCGGCTGTCTGGCTGTCACCCTCGCCTTCACCCGCTTGTTGCGGCAGATTGCCGAAGGAGACCGCCGAGGTCTGCGCCAGCGCGCGCGAGACGGCGTGGAATACGAACTGGTGCACGGCGCGGCTGTCGCGGAAGCGGACCTCGATCTTGGACGGATGCACGTTCACGTCCACCAGTGCCGGGTCCAGCATCAGCGACAGGGCATAGGCCGGGTAGCGGTCGCCATGCAGCACGTCCTGATACGCTGCGCGCACCGCATGGGTGAGCAGCTTGTCACGCACGAAGCGGCCATTGACGTAGAAATACTGGCCATCGGCGCGCGCCTTGGAGGCCGTGGGCAGGCCGACGAAGCCATGCAGGCGCAGCGGGCCGGCGCTCTCGTCGAGCGGCAGGCGGGCGTTGGCGAATTCATCGCCGAGGATATGGGCACTGCGCTTGGCGAATTCGCCGACGTTCCAGTGATCGACGGTCTTGCCGTTGTGCGACAACGAGAAGCTCACGTCAGGCCGCGCCAGCGCAATGCGGCGTACTACCTCGGCGCAGTGGCCATATTCGGTCTGTTCGGACTTGAGGAACTTGCGGCGCGCCGGAGTGTTGAAGTACAGGTCCTGGACGTCGATGGTGGTGCCTTGTGCGCCCGAGGCGGGGGCGACCGTGCCGAACTGGGAGCCGGTGATTTCCCAGGCGTGGGGGGCGTCGGCGGTGCGGCTGGTCACCGTCAGTTGCGCTACCGAGGCGATCGAGGCCAGGGCCTCGCCCCGAAAGCCCAGTGTGGAGACATTCTCCAGGTCGGTCAGCGAGGCGATCTTGGAGGTGGCGTGCCGCGCCAGGGCCAATGGCAATTGCTCGGGCGGGATGCCGCGCCCGTTGTCGGTGATGGCGATGCGCTTGACGCCGCCCTGCTCAAGCCGCACGGTGATCTGGGTGGAGCCGGCGTCGAGTGCGTTTTCCAGCAATTCCTTGACGACCGCCGAGGGGCGTTCGATCACCTCGCCTGCGGCGATCTGCGAGATCAACTGATCGGGCAGGGCCTGGATGGGGCGATGGGGCGTGGCGGCGGAATCGGAAACGGGGGAGGCATGCAGTGCGTTCATCCGGCGATTATACCGCCGACGCAGTGGCGGCAATGTGAAGAAGCCGCCCATGGGCGGCTTCGTCGGGCGGTGATGGGGAACAGGTTTTCCGATCGGCAAAAGCCAACGTCCCATGGCTGACAAGACGGGCTGCTGGCCTCCGGCGCCCCGCTTCAGAGACCCGTCCTACACGCGGAAGGTACTGACCGCCGCGGCCAGGCGTTCGGCCTGTTGCTGCAGCGATTGTGCTGCTGCGGCAGCCTGTTCCACCAGGGCGGCGTTCTGCTGGGTGCTCTCGTCCATCTGCGCGATGGCGCGGTTGATCTGGTCGATGCCCTCGCTCTGTTCGCGGCTGGCGGTGGTGATTTCGCTGATGACGGTGGAGACGCGCTGCACGCTGGAGACCACGTCGTTCATGGTGTTGCCGGCCTGGGCCACCAGCTGGCCGCCGCTGGAGACGGTCTGCACCGAGGCATCGATCAGTTCCTTGATTTCCTTGGCAGCCGAGGCGCTGCGCTGGGCCAGGGTGCGCACCTCGGTGGCCACCACTGCAAAGCCGCGTCCCTGCTCGCCGGCGCGGGCGGCTTCCACCGCGGCGTTCAGGGCCAGGATGTTGGTCTGGAAGGCAATGCCGTCGATCACGCTGATGATGTCCACGATGCGTTGCGAAGAGCTGTTGATGGCGTCCATGGTCTGCACCACCTTGCCCACCACTTCACCACCATGGCTGGCCACGTCCGAGGCCGAGCTCGACAGTTCGTCGGCCTGTACCGCATTGGCGGCGTTCTGCTTGACGGTGGAGGTCAGTTCTTCCATGGCCGAAGCGGTTTCTTCGAGGGCGCCGGCCTGTTGTTCGGTGCGGGATGACAGATGGAGGTTGCCGGCGGCGATCTCGCTGGCGGCGGTATTGATTTCCTCGGTACCGGCGCGCACGCTGGAGACCACTTCCGACAGGCCCGCGCTGATGCCATTGAAGGCGCCCATCAGGCGACCGATCTCGTCGCGGCTGTGTACGTGCAGGCGGGTGGTCAGGTCGCCGCCAGCGATCTGGTCGGCGGCCTTGCACACCGCATCCAGCGGGCGGGTGACCATGCGGTTGATCATCACCGTCAGGATCGCCCCCAGTACCGCCAGGAACAGCAGGCCCAGGCCGATGTAGAGATTGCGCATGGAAGTGACTTCGCTGGTGATCTCGTCAACCGCGGCCTCGCCGGCGATGACCCAGTTCCAGGGAGAGTAGTGGGTGAAGACCACGATCTTCTTGCGACCATCGATGGCGGTGTAGTGCAGCGCGCCTTCCTTTTGCTGCAGCACGGTCCTGATGTAGCTCTCGCCGGCGGCATCCTTGAGTTCCAGCAGGCTGGCGCCTTCTTCCTTGCCCTCGCGCGGGGCGCCGGCGATCATCACGCCCAGGTCCTTGCCTTCACGACCGTTGAGGGCATAGAAATTGCCGGTCTGGCCGATCTTCAGTGCCTTGATCTGCTCCTTCAAGGCCTTGACGTCGGCGGAGATGTCGATACCCACATACAGGGCGGCGATGATCTGGCCGGCATCGTTCTTGATGGGGACGTACTTGGTGATGTACTGCTTGCCGAACAGCGTGGCCAGGCCGCTATAGGGTTTGTCGGATTTCAGGGCAGCATAGCCGGGGTGGGTGCGGTCGAGCAGGGTGCCCACGGCACGCTCGCCGTTTTCCTTCTTCACCGAGGTCGAGACGCGCACGAAGTCCTCGCCGGTCTTGGCGAAGATGGTCGCGGTCACGCCGGTACGGCCGGTGAACCGGTCCGGGATGGAAAAGTCCAGGTTCAGGTCGTGTCCATCGTTCTGCAGCACCGGGGTGGCGCGGTCGGCGATCTGTACGGTGCGGCTCTCATCCAGGGTGAGCTTGCCGAACTCATTGTCGAACATCTTTGAGAAACGGTCGACCTGGCTGTTCACCGAGCGGTCGAAGATGCCGACCATGTGGGCCACGCCACGGGCATCGTTGCCCATCTGTTCGATGGAGCGATGCTCCATCATGCGCGAGGCGGAATAGGTGATCAGCATCAATGCGATCACGAAGACGACGCCCACCAGGGCGACCGTCATGGCAGTCAGTTTTGCACCTACCGAGCGGTGGAAAAGGGATGCGCGGCGCGCACCAGACATATCGTTAGCCATGGCTGTTCTTGTTTTTGAAAAAACGTCGTGTGGAAATGCAAATACCGAACGGAAAACTGCCCGGGAGGACGGTCGCGCCGGCAGGCGCGCATTACGCTGTGACCGTTGGCCCCTCCTTGTTCTCCGTCATGCGGAAAGCCTGCAACGCTGCGTTCGCGCGGCACGGCCTGCGTGCCGGTCAGGTAGCACGTCGGCGACATTGCCGAATCGGCAATGGTGCGCGGCTTCGAACACGTTGACATCGTGCGGCGCCAGTGTTGTTGCTGACGCTGCCATTACGGTACTCGCTGGGGGAGGCCGTCAGTATATCGTCAGCGTTTGAGCTCGATCAAAATACTTCGAATGTTTGCGCCCACATGCAACTGTGCTGTTGTTTTTCTATCCGGAAAGTGCTTTTTTGGCATGACGAATTTGCCTCACTTGTTCCTGATTGTCTCCATCTTGGCCACTGTAGTGCTAAGTCGCCTGGCCGGCTTCTTGGTTCAGGTTTGCACGAAAATCCCTGACCCAGCGTTCCAGTTCATCGGCCGCCATCGGGCGCGAGAAGTAGTAGCCCTGCGCCACGTCGCAGCCCTGGCTGAGCAGCAGCTGGTACTGGTCGGCATCTTCCACCCCTTCGGCCACGACCGTCAGTTTCAGGCTTTCGCCGATGCGGATGACGGCATTGGTCAAGGCGCTGACGGCGTCATCCTTGGCCATGTCGCGCACGAAACTCTGGTCCAGCTTCAGTTCGGAAACCGGGAGCTTGCGCAGGTAGCCCAGGCTGGAATAGCCGGTGCCGAAGTCGTCCATGGCCAGCGGGATGCCCAGCGCATGCACGGCGGCGATGGTCTGGTTGGTGCTGGGGTTGGTGTCCATCAACACGGTTTCGGTGATTTCCAGGGTCAGGTCGGTGGGTACCAGGCTGTAGCGGCGCAGTAGTCCGGTGACGAACTGCGGCAGGTCCAAGTCGTGGAAGTTGGTCGCGGACAGGTTCACCGAGATGCAAGGCACCTGGATGCCGCGCCGACGCCAGTCGGCCAGCTGGAAACAGGCTTCTTCCAGTGCCCATTTGCCGAGTTCGCCGATCAGGCCGCATTCCTCGGCAATCGGGATGAAGCGGCCCGGCGAGATCTGTCCCAGCTGTGCGTCGTGCCAGCGCGCCAGGGCTTCCACGCCATGCAGGGTATGCTCGCGCAGCCTGATCTGCGGCTGGTAGTGCAATTCGAAAAGGCCACCCCGCAGGGCGTCGCGCAGGGCGCCTTCCAGGGCCAGGCGCTCCTGGGCCATGCTGTTCATTTCTTCGCTGAAGAAACTGAAGCGGCCGCGATTGACGGCTTTGGCCTGATACATGGCGATATCGGCACGGTGCAGGAGGGTTTCGATGTCGTTGCCATTGTCCGGGAAGATCGCCACGCCGATGCTGGCCGAGGGATTGAGCGGGGTGCCGTTGATGTGGCAGGGCATGGCCAGTCGTTCCTGGATGCGCTTGACCACCTCGGTCAGGTGCAGGGTGTCGTACTGGGTCAGGACCACCACGAACTCGTCCCCGGAGAGTCGTCCCACGATGTCGGAGCGCCGTGCCTGCGATTGCAGCCGGGTGGCGACCGTGCGCAGCAGTTCGTCGCCGGCCTGGTGCCCCAGCGAGTCGTTGACCTGCTTGAAACGATCGAGGTCGATGAACATCACCGCCACCGTGCTACGGTTGCGCTCGGCGGCGGCAATGGCCTGGCCGGCCTGGACCAGCAGCAGGCTGCGGTTGGGCAGGCCGGTCAGCGAATCATAGAAGGCCAGCTGGTGGATGCGCGCGCGCGAGGCTTCACGTTCGATGGCCAGTGCGCACAGGTGCAGGCCAGCATCGACCAGCAGGTGATGAAAGCCGCTGGGCTGGCGGGGCTGGCGGAAGTAGAAGCCGAAGGTGCCGATCACCTTGCCATCGGCCGATTTGATCGGCGTCGACCAGCAGGCACGCAGGCCGTGGGTCAGCGCCAGTTCCTTGTAGTCGGCCCAGTGCGGATCGCTGGCGATGTCTTCCGAGATGATCGCCTGGCCGGTGAAGGCGGCACTGCCGCAGGAGCCCACCAGCGGGCCGATGGACAGGCCATCGATGGCGCGGCTGTAGGCCTCCGGCAGGCTGGGGCCGGCCAGGGTGTGCAGGCGTCCCTGTTCGTCCACCCGCAGGATGGAGGCGATTACCTCCGGCGCGACGCGTTCGACTTCCTCGCACAGCAGGTTCATCTGCTCGGACAGCGAAGAGTCGCGCGCCATGGCATTGAGGACGCGGTACTGCAGCACCTCATGTACCTTGGTATTGGTGATGTCGGTCATCACGCAGACGGCATTGATGAGACGGCCATCGGCGTCCAGGATCGGGTTGACCACCGCCGAAATCCAGACCGGCTGTTCGTGGAAGTCGTGGATCAGCTCCTCGGTATGGAAGCTGTGGCCCTGCAGCAGCTCGCCGTGACAGCGTTCGATCGACTTCACGAAGGTTGGATGATGGGCGAACAGTTCGCGTGGCTGCTTGCCGATGACCTGCTGGCTCTGGAAACCGAGCATGCGGGTAAAGCCGGTGTTGTGGAAGACGATGCGGTTCTGGGCGTCGGTGATGAGCACCGCATTGTCTGTTTCATTGATTCCCAGCGAGAGCAGGTGCAGGTGTTCACGATCGCTCTTTTCGCGGGTCACGCGGTAGGTGACGTCGTTGCCGATGCAGATCACGCGCTCGGCCTTGCCGTGCGGGTCCAGCAGGGGCGAATAGGTGGCTTCCCACCAGATCGTGCGGCCGCTGCGGGTGCGCCGCGGGAAGCGGCCGGAGAAGAAGCGGCCATTGCAGACATCGCGCCAGAAGGCGGCATATTCCTCGCCGTTGGCATATTCGGGGTCGCATAGCAGGGAGTGCGACTTGCCTACCAGGTCCTCGGCCAAGTATTCCATGGTCTTGAGGTAGTTGCGGTTGGCGGCAAGGATGAGGCCGTCGGGCGAGAGCTCGACCACCCCCAGCGAGCGATTGAGCGCGCTCAGCACACTGTTGCTGTGATGCGAGTCGTCGATGTGGGAGCTGATGTCGGCGGCCGCCGAGATGACCTTGCTGAGTTCGCCGCGCTCGTCCAGGATCGGGCTGCACAATGCCTCCAGCCAGACGATGGTGCCGTCGATGCGGCAGCGCTGCAGGGTGCCGGTGATGATCTCGCCCTGGCGCAGGTGCTGCCAGAATTGTTGATAGTCCGCAGACTGGACGTACAGCGGTTCGCACAGCATGCTGTGATGCTGGCCGATCAGCTCTTCGCGACGGTAGCCCAGCATGCCCAGGAAATTGTCATTGGCCTGCAGTATCGTGCCATCGGCAGCGAATTCCAGAATGGCCATCGAACGCCACAATGCACCCAGCAGCGCATCGCGCTCCTGGCCACACAGATTCTGATCATCCTGCGGCACCTCACCTGGCAGATCACGCTGATGATCAAATTCGCCGGTGAACGACTCCTGGCTCCCCATACAGCCCCCCTGTGGCCCGGTAATGACGCCTGCCGCGCGTCTTGCCTCATGCAGTCCGGAGTTACGATTTTTTCCGTTTTCCTGTCTGCGCCGACCATACCTCGTCGTACATCTCGACCCGCTGGAAACTGAAGCAATCTGTCTTGATCATATGCCAAATCGCCAGCCTTGTGCGCTCGCTCTCGGCCGGCGCCAGAGGAGTGCAACAGCGTCATGAGGTTCTGCGAGGATTGTCCTGTTGCACAAGTACAAGCCCCGTTCTTTTTATCGACATCCGTTCGGGGTTCTTGAGTCCGCCCCGGGTGAGTGTTGTATGATGCCTTCGCAGGTGGGAGGGATCACCCCGCCTTCCGGATATCTCCCGGTGTTGCATCGGGGAAATATCCCGCCGCCTGGCGATGGGGCGCCGCGGCATCGATGAATCACCAACGATTGGGTTTTATGGATTATCTGCAGTTGCTGGACGTGCTGGTGCACGTGGACAAATATCTGGGCGTCCTCATCGAGCAGTACGGCACGCTCATCTACGCGGTGTTGTTCCTGATCGTGTTCTGCGAGACCGGGCTGGTGGTGTTGCCGTTCCTGCCGGGAGATTCCCTGTTGTTCATCGCCGGCACCTTCTGTGCCATGGGGGCCATGGATATCTGGCTGCTGATGACCCTGCTGGTGATCGCAGCGGTGGCGGGCAATACCCTCAACTACTGGATAGGCGGCTGGGTCGGTCACCGCGTCTATACCCACAATTACCGCTGGCTCAATCCGGAAGCCCTGCAAAAGACCCATTCCTTCTACGAAAAACACGGCGGCAAGACCATCGTCATCGCCCGCTTCACGCCCATCGTGCGAACCTTCGCACCGTTCATCGCCGGCGTGTCGGGCATGAGTTTCGCCCGCTTCCAGCTCTTCAATGTGCTGGGTGCCTTGCTGTGGGTGGTGGGGCTGGTGGTGCTGGGCTACCTGTTCGGCAATATCCCGGTGGTGCAGCAGAACCTCAATACCCTGGTCCTGATCGGGATCGTGGCGGCCATCATTCCCATCGTGCTGGGCGCCTTGTGGCAGCTGTGGCGCAAGGTACGCGGCAAGCGCAAGGTGCGCAGCGCCTGAGACCGCCGGCGTCAGGGCAGAAAAGAACAAGCGTTGGCAGCCTCGTGAATGCCGTTCAGTGAAGACTGAACGGCATTTTTCATGATGCCGGCCAATCGCCTCAGGCCGCAGCGGCAGCCTGCGCGAACCTGGCGCGTGCCTTGTGCAGCTTGCGATAGCTGTCGAGCAGGCGCTGATGGCGGTCCAGGCCTTCGAGCTTCATGCTGGTCGGCGTCAGGCCGTGGAAGCGCACGTCCCCCTTCACCGATCCGATGGCCGCATCCATGCGCTCATTGCCGAACATGCGACGGAAGTTGGTTTCGTAGTCTTCCAGCGCCAGCTCATCGTCCAGTTCCACTTCCAGCACGACGTTCAGGGCCTGGTAGAACAGACCGCGTTCGACCGAGTTGTCGTTGTATTGCAGGAAGGCGCCGACCAGGTCATGGGCCTCGTCGAACTGCTGCAGGGCCAGATGGATCAGCAGCTTCAGTTCGAGCACGGTCAACTGGCCCCACTCGGTGTTTTCATCGAACTCGATGCCGATCAGGGTGGCGATGTCCGAGTAGTCATCCAGCTCGTTGTTCTCCAGGCGCTCAAGCAGGGCGGCCAGGGCATCGTCGTCCAGGCGATGCAGGTTCAGGATATCGGCGCGGAACAGGAGCGCCTTGTTGGTGTTGTCCCAGATCAGGTCTTCCACCGGATACACCTCGGAATAGCCCGGCACCAGGATGCGGCAGGCTGTGGCGCCCAGTTGGTCATATACGGCGACGTAGGCTTGCTTGCCCATCTCTTCCAGGATGCCGAACAGGGCGGCGGCTTCCTCGGCGTTGGAATTTTCGCCCTGGCCGGAGAAATCCCATTCCACAAATTCGTAGTCCGACCTGGCACTGAAGAAGCGCCACGAGACGATGCCCGACGAATCGATGAAGTGCTCGACGAAGTTGTTGGGCTCGGTGACGGCATTGCTCTCGAAGGTCGGCTGGGGCAGGTCGTTGAGGCCTTCGAAGCTGCGTCCCTGCAGCAATTCGGTCAGGCTGCGCTCCAGCGCCACCTCGAAGCTGGGGTGAGCACCGAAGGAGGCAAAGACCCCGCCCGTGCGCGGGTTCATCAGGGTCACGCACATCACCGGATAGACGCCGCCCAGCGAGGCATCCTTGACCAGCACCGGGAAGCCTTGCTCTTCCAGGCCCTGGATGCCCGCCAGGATGCCGGGGTACTTCGCCAGCACTTGCTGGGGGACGTCCGGCAGGCAGATCTCGCCTTCCAGGATTTCACGCTTGACCGCGCGCTCGAAGATCTCCGACAGGCACTGCACCTGGGCCTCGGGCAAGGTATTGCCGGCACTCATGCCATTGCTGACGAAGAGGTTTTCGACCAGGTTGGAAGGAAAATACACTACCTCGCCATCCGACTGCCGCACGAACGGCAGCGAGCAGATGCCGCGTTCGGCGTTGCCGGAATTGGTATCGACCAGATGCGAAGCGCGCAGCTCGCCGTCGGGGTTGTAGATGTCCAGGCAGTAGGCGTCGAGGATTTCCTTGGGCAGCTTGTTGCCGCGCCCGGGCTTGAACCAGCGCTCGTCGGGATAGTGCACGAACTCGGCATTGGCAATGTCCTCGCCCCAGTAGGAACCTGCATAGAAGTGGTTGTTGCTGATGCGTTCGAGGTATTCGCCCAGAGCCGAGGCCAGCGCGCTTTCCTTGGTGGCGCCCTTGCCGTTGGTGAAGCACATCGGCGAATGCGCGTCGCGGATATGCAGCGACCACACATTGGGAATGATGTTGCGCCAGGAGGCGATCTCGATCTTGATGCCCAGCTCGGCCAGCAGGCCCGACATGTTGGCGATGGTCTGCTCCAGCGGCAGGTCCTTGCCCAGGATGCGTGTGCTGGCGCCGGCTTCCGGCTGGAGGGTCAGCAGGGACTGGGCATCGGCGTCCAGGTTCTCGACTTCCTCGATGATGAATTCCGGCCCCTCCTGTACCACCTTCTTGACGGTACAGCGCTCGATCGAGCGCAGGATGCCGCGGCGGTCGGCCTCGCTGATGTCGGCCGGCAGCTCGACCTGGATCTTGAAGGTCTGCTGGTAGCGGTTTTCCGGATCGACGATGTTGTTCTGGGACAGGCGGATATTCTCGGTGGAAATATTGCGCGTATTGCAGTACAGCTTCACGAAGTACGCCGCGCACAGGGCCGAGGACGCCAGGAAGTAATCGAAGGGGCCCGGTGCCGAGCCATCCCCCTTGTAGCGGATGGGCTGGTCGGCGATGACGGTAAAGTCGTCGAACTTGGCTTCAAGACGCAGCTTGTCGAGGAAGTTGACTTTGATTTCCATGGCGGAATTCCGATAAAGAGCCGAAAAGCGGCTGAAACGAGAAACAAGAAACGGGAGAGGGCGCTATTATCCCCCATCCGGTGGTGATCCAAGGCGGACGCCGACGCTGCCTCGAAAGGCAGGTGTGTTGTAGTCAGCGGGGCTGCAGGTACGGTTGACCGCTACCAATGACAAATATGAAATAAAAATGCCGTTCAGTACCTGACTGAACGGCATCAGCGGCGGGTGCCGGGCTCAGGTCAGCTTGTTCTTGGCCAGCGGCGGGTTCTTGGCGAAGTAGTTGCGGATGCCGGTCAGGATGGCGTCGGCCATCTGGTCCTGATAGCGCTCGTCGGTGAGCTTGGCTTCTTCTTCCGGGTTGGAGATGAAGGCGGTCTCGATCAGGATGCTGGGGATGTCCGGAGCCTTGAGCACGGCAAAGCCGGCCTGTTCCACCGCGCCCTTGTGTAGCTTGTTGATGCCGCCGATCTCCTTCAACACCGCATTGCCCACGCGCAGGCTGTCGTTGATCTGGGCGGTGGTCGACAGGTCCAGCAGCACGCTGGCCAGCTGGCGGTCATGGGTCTTGATGTTGACGCCACCGATCAGGTCGGCCGAGTTTTCCTTGTTGGCCAGCCAGCGTGCCGCCGTCGAGCTGGCACCCTTCTCGGACAGCGCGAACACCGAAGAGCCGCGTGCGGTAGGCTGTACGAAGGCATCGGCGTGGATCGACACGAACAGGTCGGCCTGCACCTTGCGCGCCTTGACCACGCGCTGGCCCAGCGGCACGAAGAAGTCGGCGTCGCGGGTCAGCATGACGCGCATATTGGGGTATTGCTCGATCTTGCGCTTCAAGCGCTT